>OLRU01000041.1_pt1 | contig 129501 bp, 109 predicted proteins | sample 1672961 | NCBI WGS metagenome assembly OLRU01 (sample SAMEA3136741, study PRJEB25190) | human gut metagenome | biome: human gut; feature: human-associated habitat; material: faeces | place: Austria | collected 2013
AGGGCGGATAAGGCGTTTACGCCGCATCCGCCAGCCGTTGCAAATTATTGCTTACGGAAAAAATCGTTATACAACATATACAAATGCGCGGCACTCCAGGAGAAATTTGGTGCGCCTTGCTGTGCGCCAGTCAGCGGGTTGTAATTCTCCTGAATTGGGCCATCGGCGGTTAATCCTTTGGCGTGCCGGAAGAACGTATCCGCCAGCTTCAGGGCATCATCACGATAACCGTAACGCTCCATCCCTTTCAGACCAAACCAGAACTGATCCACCCATACGCGCCCGCGCCAGTAGATATCAGCGCCAAAAGCCGGATTGGTTAACGCCGCCGTTCCCAGCGGGACAAAGGTGTTGAACTCTTTAGGATCGAGCATCACCTTCACCACCGCGTCGGCGTTGGCCTGCGTTGCCGCACCGTTAAACAGCGGCGACCAGCCTTCCGGCCCTTTACCGCGCTCAACAATCGGTTTGCCCGCGCAGCCGTTCGCCAGCGGTTTATCTTCAATACGCACGTCATAGAAGTACTGCGTAGCCGGGTCGAACATACAGGTGTTGATGTAGTCCGCGAGCTGCTGTGCCAACTGGCGATAGCGCTTAGCCTCTTCCGGTTTACCGAGAATCGTCGCCATCTCCGCCAGATAATGGTTATCGCTGTACATATAGCTGGCCTGATCCACCGACTCCTGCAATAGCGAGTACCCCAGCAACGTTCCGTCCTGACTGCGGTTTTCGGCGAATTTCACCGTCCAGTCGCTACGTTTGCCGCCGCTTGCAACATATTTATTCAGCTGTTCTTTGTCGATAAAACCAAAGACGGCGGCGTCATCACGGCCCGATTCCCACGATGCAGCAACCTGTGCCGGAATTTCCAGACTGTCGTACTGGCCTTTCTCCACCACGCGGGCGTAGTTGTTCAGCCCAGACTGCGTCTCTTCTTTGTTGCCTTTCTTCACCGTAAACAGCATCTCGCCGCTCTCAGTGTTGTGGGCTTTGTCGCGGGTCGCGCCATATTCCGGCACGCCGTTGCCGTTATGATCGCGGTTACGTAACCACCAGTCATGATAGGCCACCAGTTTCGGGTACATCTCTGCCAACCAGGCTTTATCCTGGGTGACGTTATACACTTCCATCACCGACCAGGCGGCAAGGCTGGGTTTGGTATTACGTTCGTTCCAGTTGCCGCCATCGCCACCACGCTCGGGGCTAAGGTTCCACGCTATCAGGTCGGGGACAAAGCCCACATCCTGCGGACGCACGCTGTCGCCAGGCTGGATCTGCCAGGAGAAGACCGCGCGGATATTCTCTTTGGCGATGTCCGGATTGAAATGCGCCATCGCAAACGCCTGCTTCCAGGTATCCCACGGCCAGGTCTGATTGCCGGAGAACCAGCGCCCGGTCACCGACGGCGTGACGGTGTTGTATTTCACCGCGCCGCCAGGCGAGCGCCAGTTACCGTTGAGCGTTTCGATCGCTTTCACCGCGACGCGCGTCTGTTCCGGCGTCGCATCCGGATTGGTTAACCCTTTCTTCAGATACTCTTCCCAGCGTTGCTGCGAGGCGGTGAGATAAAACGCCGGACGCGCCAGAATATCGCGGATCTGCATTTGCTCTTTGCTAACTTCCTGAGAGGTCAGCAGATGGGAATAGGTGGTATAGAGCGTCGTCGAACCGTTGATATGTGCCTTACTGGTAAAGCGATTGCCGTTGATTTCAGTCTGCACCGACAGGGATTTATGCACCTGATATTCTGATTCACCGGAGGTCAGCAGATCCCAAGTGGCGCGCACTTTGCCAAAGGTGACTTTCAGGCCATCACGGGTGGCGCTGATTTTGCGCTGGTAGTCAGGGTATTCGCCAGCAATGGTTTTATCGGAAAGCGGTTTCCCTTCTTTCGCTTCCAGTTTTTCCAGCAGTTCGCCATCCCACACCAGATCCAGCGGTTTATTGCTGATGATTTTAGTTTCCAGTAGTGACGTGCGCGGCGTGGCGAAGCGCAGAGTCATTTCGACCTGCACATCTTTTGCTGTCAGTTTTTGCACCAGCGCGCCGGGAATACTGTATGCCTCCAGCGTGAAGTCGACTTTCTTGCCGTCCTGCCAGACGGTCAGGCGGTCGAAATTGCTGGCCATAAAGTTGATGTACTCTTCCGTCAGCAGCGCAACGCCTGGAAAACCGCCCATGGTGTTAGGGCCGTCTGGCAACAGATGACCATGCCAGGCTCCGAGATCGAAAAACGGATTAAAACGCTGGTGATCGTCGTAATCGTAATCCTTCATGTACTGCGGCGCACCAGTACGGTTAATCACGTTTTTATAATTGTCGGCGTTAGCGGCATGGGCGGAAAAACTTATCAGCAGAGCGCAGGTTACTGGCGTTAAAATAGTTTTGATTTTCATGAAATTACAGTCCTTATTACCAGTAGAAATATTGCATCAGGAAGATTTGGTCGCTGGGATCGTTAGAGGCATTTTTCATGTAGAAGCGGCTATCAAAAGCCGTTGCGAAACGTCCGCCGCCATATTCGTACCAGATACCAAACTGCATGAAAGAGGTGGTTTCATCGTCAGCGTGGTCAGGGCGATGTTTGGCGTAGGTGTAAGCGGTGGAGAGATAAACGCCCTTTAACGCTTCATACATGGCGCTCACCATCATCCCGCTTTCACTTCCCGGTACGTCCAGCCCGTCGGCACGTCCGGTATGGTGCCAGGCGCGAGCGGCAAAGTTAGGGGTAAGCAGGCCCGTGAGATAGAGTTGTCCTGTGCCGTCGGTAATTTCCAGACCATTCATCCAGGTGATGCCTTCGGCAAGGTCATACTGGATGTAACCGTTCATCATTGCCGGATAGGTGTATTTGTCGTCGTAGCGATCGTACTTGCCAAAATGTAGCCATGCTTTGCTTTCGTCATGATGTCCGGCAGGTGTGGCGGTGACGCTATAACGAAAGTTGCCGCTTAAGTTCTGCACCTTCAGCGCGGTCATAATGTCGCGGGTATTGGGAATGACGTAGCCCAGATCGGGTGTGAAGTCGCCCCACCATTGCAGGTCATCCAGCGAGGAATCCTGACGCAGACTGAGCATGATTTCGGTGCCATCATTGGTTCGATAACCGCCATAGAAACGGTTAATCCCACCTTCGAAACCGCCCCAGCTATGGTCAGGCACCCAGGCATTGCCGTCGTGGTCGGCCTGCACGGTCCAGCCTTCGCCGTAAATCAGGCCGAACCAGGAGCCGTACTTCATCTCCAGGCCACCTTCAATATAGGTGCCGTCGCTGTATTTATGTTTATTCTCACCCTCTAAATCCATATATCCACCAAGCCCTAATTCGCCGTAAAAACGAAATGAAGGAGAAGATGTCGAGGTAATTGCGGGTGTTTTTGTGTCGTCATGTTCTGCCGGACGTGCTTCTTCTCCTGCCGCAGAAAAGGCGTAGCAAAACGGCAGAGCAAGTAATGCTCTGCATGGTGCAGTGATTAATTTCATTGTGTTAATCCATGAGCTAAAGAAAAAGTACAGCCTTTTATCGTTGTAATTATAAAAATATAAAGGCAGAAACTATTTTCCCTCTCCTCATCCAGGAAGAGGGAAAATGCCTGCTCATTTTTTATTATTCTGCTTAATCAACATTGCTGGCTGGCGTCGCTTCAATATGGCGCTCTTCAGCCGTTAATCCCTTTATATATTTACTGTATTTCCACCACGCAAAGCCAAGGAAGATAACAATACCGCCGACGTTATAAAAAATGATGGTCAGAATATTCGCGCCAGTCGGGAATGTCGAAGCGACAAACCCTACGGCAAATATCGCAATCAGCATTGAAACAACGATAATACCGGTGCGGCGGGAGCCCATACGGAAATCGCGTGGCAGGTGATCTAATTTGGCGCGTAAATTCAGGTAAGCCAGCATGATGAATAACGGCGGAAGCATGGACGCTGCGGCGGTCATATTAATAATAGTATTCATCAGATCCTGCACAGTATTGGAACCGAGCATCGGGATAATCATCAGCGGGATGACGATCAGGAACTGGATCCACGCTGCGCGCGCCGGAACGCCGTTTTCGTTAAGTTCGACGGTTTTCTTACCAAAGATGCCTTCCGGGATTTCGGAGAAGAAAATTTTCACCGGCGTTGCGGTCCACATCAGCAGGGAACCGAACATCGCGGTAAAGGACACCAGACCGACAAAGCGATTCATCAACGCTTCCGGCAGACCAAAATACGCCGCCATGCCGTGGAATACCTGCACCGATCCGCCAGTAAATTTCAACTCTTTGCTGCTGACGAAGACGTTAATCAGCACCGAGGAGACGGAATACAGTACGCCGATAAAAATCCCGGCGAGGATGATCACTTTAACGAACGATTTCGAACCGCCTTTGACGTCGTTAACGTACACAGCGACGGACTCCGCGCCACCTGCGGCCATAAAGATCCAGGTGGTAACGCCGAGGAACGCCCAGTTGAAGTTCGGGATCATCGCGTCAACGGTGATCGGATCGGCAGGCTGTACGCCGCCAACCAGTGCCGTACCTGCCAGTAAAATGTAGGAGAGCGTTAACAGCAGCATCAGCGTTGAAGTGACGGAGGTAATTGGCCCCAGCATTTTCGCCCCGTTGGTGGAAACCCAGGTGGAGAAGGCGAACAGCACCATACTGATAATGGTGGTGGCAACCGGCGTCATAATATATTCGTAGCCGAGGAAGGCATACGAAGCATAAGCAATAACGCGCGGCAACAGCGAGGTGAAAAAGAACAGATTTACGAACCAGTAGGTATAGGCAGTAATAAATGCCCAACGTCCGCCCAGCGAACTTTTTACCCACGCGTAGACACCGGCTTCTGAGTTTTTATTTAACGAAACAAATTCTGCGATGATCAGACAGAAGGGAATAAAATAAAAAATCGTCGCGAGGAAAAACATCGGTGCCGAGGCCAGTCCAAGCTCAATATTATTATTGATAACGTTGTTAAAGCTGTAAACGGCGGCAAAAGTCAGCGAGAGCAAGCCGAATTTGCCGATTGTATTACGTTTGGTATCAGACATAACACATCTCCGAAAATGAGTAGGGTAGCGGTGGCGGCAAACTCCTTTTGCCGCCGTAGTTGTTATTTGTTATGGAAATAACCATCTTCGATGGTGACTTTGAGAACCACTTTTTTGACCGCGTTATTGCAGATAAACCGATATGCTTCATGGATATCGCAAATAACGATTTGCCCTTCGTGGACCTCTACGGTTTCTCCGCAGCCTTTTAAATATTCGCGGTCAGTTTCGTCACGATAATATTCCACTACCTGTAATGTCTCTTTCGGCGCATATTCAATTTTTTGCTGCCCTTGCAGGTAGTAATGCACTTCAAAATAGCGTCGATGCCCGGTAAATAGCGCATCGGTCGCGGAGTCTGTCTCCACGCGGTAAGTCAATGAGTCACCGATGGAGTGGGCGACGCCAGGCTGAATGTTGTCGATATTTTCAATCGCTTCAACGCAGCGTTGCCACTTCTTACCAGAGGCGTAAATCTGGCGGAACTGTTCTAAGTTATCGATGATCCTCATTGCTTATTCTCGCTGTGCAAATTTGTGGAAAAGAACCCTGCGCCGAACTCATACGACGCCAGGCTTTGCGCGGTAGCTTCTCCGCCAGAAACCGGCAGCAACGTAAAGCCGTAGCTGAAGTCACGGAACCAGACGCGCCAGGAGTCCAGCACCTCGCTGCCCCAGGAGTTGGAGCCGAGGCCAAGCAGCTGGTGGTCGAGATTCAGGGTGATGTCATCACTGCGCTTCAGCTCGTTACAGTGCTGAGCAGCGTGGATGTTTTCCTGGGTATAGTGCCAGGCGCTGAAGTTAATTGGGCGCTGCGGAACCACCAGCAGACCGTTGCCGTGGCGGTTAGTCAGTGCCGTCCAGCGGACATGCTGACGGTTGCCGTTGTTCTGCGGGAAGGGATAGTTCTCGAACATGGCATCGACGGTGCTGCGCCAGATATCGATGATGTTAGCCTGTTGGCTGTCGGCGTAGTTTTCGCCCGGTCCACGACCGTAATACGCCACCTGATCGTATTCGCCGTTAATCCCCATGGTGAAACCGATGCACGGAATGATGTGCGGATAGTCGCCGTAACGCTCGCCGGAAAGCGCCACGTTAACCTGGCCATCGGCAGCGATGCGCCAGATGTAGGTACAGCGCATCCCGAAGTCAAACACCGGCGGTGCTATAACCGTGCGGCTGATGATCAACACTTCACCATCGCTCTGTTCTACGGCAAAGTCGCGCAGATGTTCCTGCATGATCTGCAAATGATTCGGTTGCCACAGCCCTTCGTACTCCTGCTTGTGGTTGTCGATCATCGGCTTGAAGAAGTTGATCTTTGGCTCGCGGGTCAGCAGCGACTCGCCATTTACCTGCCAGGATGTCGGTTTGCCACTCATTTTTGAGAAGGTGATCGCGAAGTTGTAGCCGCGAACGGTGCAGCTCAAACGATCGTCTTCCAGCGTCAGCGGACGCGCATTATTTGGTGCGAAAGGCACTGGCTGCGCGGTGTTTTCCTTCAGCGGAAACTGATAAGTGGCTATAGGGTGTCCGGCTTCGCTGTAGCGGGTGCGGGAATCTTTGGTCACCATAATGTTGAGGAACGCTTCGCGGGCGTCCAGCTGCGGCAGCGTGATCTGCAAGGGGGCTTCGCTGTTCGGCGCAACGTCGCGCAGTTTAATCTGCTGCGTCGCGAGCGTTTCACCTTCGGCGCGCACCTCTGCGTGCAGGGTGTAGTCATCAAGCGTGGTAAACCACAGTTTATTTTCGACTTTCAGCTCGCCGCGAGTCAGATCCAGCGCGTGGATTTTTACCGGCGCGATAACCTGTTTGTACTCTTTCAGGCCTGGTCCCGGCGTCTGATCGGAATAGATCAAACCATCAAGACAGAAGTTATAGTTGTTGGGATAGTCGCCGTAGTCGCCGCCGAATTTATACCAGACATTGCCGTTGTCATCCTGCGCCTGGATCCCGTGGTCGCACCACTCCCAAACATAATGTCCCTGAATACAATCGTGCTTATAGAAGACGTTCTGGTACTCCGTCAGCCCGCCCGGTCCGTTCCCCATCGCATGAGCATATTCACAGATGATGCGCGGCTTCGGATGCGGGTATTCACCAAACTCATTCATCAGCGGCACGCGGGTGTACATGGTGGAAATAATATCGACCACTTCAGCATCGCGATCTTCTTCGTAATGCACCAGTCGCGTGTCATCCAGCGCCTTCGCTGCGTGGTACATCGCGCGGATGTTACAGCCATAGCCGGATTCATTGCCCAGCGACCAGATGATGATCGACGGATGGTTTTTCTGCGCGTGAATATGGCGAACAATGCGCTCGACGTAGACTTTTTCCCACTGCGGATCGTCGGTAATACGGCTGATATCGCCGACATTAGCAAAGCCGTGCGATTCGACGTCGGTTTCCGCCATCACAAACAAGCCGTAGATATCACACAGTTCGTAAAAACGCGGATCGTTCGGGTAGTGAGCGGTACGCACGGAGTTGATGTTGTGCTGCTTCATCAACTGGAGATCTTTCTCGACGCGATCCATTCCAACGGCGCGGCCTTTGCGATGATCGTTGTCGTGGCGGTTGACGCCGTGCAGCATCACATAACGGTTATTGATCCAGAACAGACCGTCGCGCACTTTGATATCACGGAAGCCAACGCGTTGTGGCACCACTTCCAGAACGTTGCCGTTGGCGTCTTTCAGCGTCATGACCAGATGGTAAAGATAAGGGGATTCTGCTGACCATTGCTGCGGCTGTTCGACAGTAAAAGCAAAGCTGGCGCTGGTCAGTTTTTCAATTGCCAAATGATCAATGGCGCTGCTGTGCACCACGCGTTCGCCATCAAACAGGGTATATTCCAGCGTCGTTACGACAGGGGAGGCTGCGAGATTTTCCAGCACCACTTCGCAGGAAAGCGTGGCATCGCAATAGGCTTCGTCAAAGTCGGTACGCACGGTGAAATCGTTAATATGCGTTAGTTGTTTTCCGACCAGATAAACATCGCGGAAGATCCCCGCTGACCACCACATATCCTGGTCTTCCACGTAGGTAGAGTCCGCCCACTGCATCACGCGCACACACAACAGGTTGTCGCCGGTTTTAACCATCGCGCTGATGTCAAACTCTGCGGTCAGGCGACTGCCCTTGCTGAAACCCACATACTGACCGTTAACATAGACTTCAAAATAGGTTTCGACGCCGTCAAATTTAATCAGCGTCTGTTTACCCTGCCAGCCGTCGCTGAGGGTGAAAATACGTTGATAGGCACCGGTTGGGTTATCGCTGGGGACAAACGGCACATCGATGGGGAACGGAAAACCTTCGTCGGTATATTGCAGTTTGCCGTGACCTTCCATTTGCCACATGGCGGGGACGGTAATATGCCCCCAGTCAGCCATTAACTCAGAGGTGAAGGCTTCTGGTACTTGCAGCGGATGGTCAAAAAAGTGGAAATTCCACTGACCGCTTAAGGGCAGAAACAGGCTGCTGGTTTCGCGGGCAAAGGTACGCGCTTGCGCAACAGAATCATATGAAAAAAAGTACGCACGCGGCGCAAGTCGGTTTTCGTGGGTGAGCTGAATGTTTTCCCAGCGATTCATAGGGCCTCCCGGTAGAGAGAAATCGGAACCATTCATGGTGATGGTAGTTTGTGTAATTGCTGGGGAGTTTAGTAAAATTTTTACTAAAAAGTAGCGGGTAAATGCATTTACTTTAACTGGATCACGAAAATAAACGGCAGCACTGCCCGGCAAAAACGATTGCCGGACAGTGTGTAAGGGGATTTAACGGGTCGTGCCGCGCAGTTTTAATTTGCTGGGAACGAAGACTAACAGCGGCAGCGCGCGACCATCGCGGGCTTTTTCATACACCAGGTTAACGCCCTGGCTTCCCATCATCTCGGAATGGATGCGCACGGTGGAGAGCGGAGGAAAGGTAAATCGCGCGGTGGGGATATCGTTAACGCTGATAAGCGAAATATCCTGTGGGATGTTCAGGCCACGTTCATGAATTGCCCGCAGTACGCCGATAGCAATGGAATCGGAAGCAACAAACAGTGCCTTCGGATAGTCTTCCTGCGCCAGCATCTGTTTTGCCAGTTCATAGCCCGACGAACTGGAAAAACCGCCGCGCCAGATATCCTCTTCGCGTACCACTTGTTTCAGTCGGCCATATTCCGCAAAGGCGACCTCACGAATATCCGCCTTGCCAGGCTCATCTTCACCGCCAATAAAACCAATGCGATTAACGCCCTGGTTGATATAGAAGTCGATGATTTCTTTACTGATGCGTGCCAGATCGATATCCACCGCATCGTAACCGCTGCCGGGTTCGTGAAAGTCGATAAAACAGATATTGTCGGTCAACGCACAGGCGGCGGCACGCAGGGCGGGCGTGGGTTTGCCGACAATTAAAATACCGGTGACGTTTTTAATGTCTGGTAATCCGTTGTGTTCATAACAGTTGGTCAGTTCGATTGCCAGCTTTTCGCACTGAGTTTCAATGCCGTGGCGGATCGCCAGATAGTAAGGATCGTTGATCTCCAGCTCCTGCTGGTAGCTGTAGATAGCCAGAATATGGTGTTGGTTGACTGCGCCTGTCTGTAGTTTACGGGCGCTACTGGTCTTGTACTCCAGCTTTTCGGCGATCTCGAGAATGCGATGTTTCGTCTCTTCTTTCACATTCAATGTCGGATCGTCATTTAAGACCCTGGATACTGTCGCCAGGGATACGCCAGCTTCGATTGCGATGTCTTTTAGTGTTGCCATGTTTACCTTTTTTACTTTCCCTGATGTGCGCTTCCATTGTAGAGGAAGTGCTTATCGGGTCACCTGTTTTCAGTAAATAAAGCGCGTTTCTTTGACGCTGTAACGGTAACACAGCGGCTCACGAATGTGATCACGCCTGCATTCTCCATTTTTAGCCTACAGGATTGAGAAAAACTTTTGCTATAGTTTAGTAAAATTTTACTCGAAGGGAGGAAGCAATGGAAACCGTGGCTTACGCTGATTTTGCACGTCTGGAAATGCGCGTCGGAAAGATTCTGGAAGTGAAACGCCATGAAAACGCCGACAAGCTGTACATCGTACAGGTTGATGTGGGGGAAAAAACACTGCAAACCGTGACCAGCCTGGTGCCGTACTACAGCGAAGAGGAGCTGATGGGGAAAACGGTGGTGGTCTTATGCAATCTGCAAAAAGCGAAAATGCGTGGTGAAACGTCGGAATGCATGCTGTTGTGTGCGGAAACCGATGACGGCAGTGAAAGCGTGCTGTTAACGCCGGAGCGGATGATGCCTGCGGGCGTACGTATCGTATAAAAAGATCGGATGGCGACGTCGTATCGCCATCCGATTTGATACTACGCTTCTTCGACACTTACTCGCATGGCCGCCAGCGCCTTACGCGCCGCTTTGATCACGAGTTCACACTGTTCAATGGTCAGTGTCAGTGGCGGTTCAATGCGGATCGTTTTGGCGTTATTGAGCGTTCCGGCCACCAGTACGCGCTGGCGGAACATCTCGCTGGCAAAGTTATAGCCGATTTCGTTATCAACAAACTCAATCGCCATCAACATCCCTTTACCACGCGCTTCCTGTACCAGATCGGGATATTCCCGCGCCAGTTGACGGAAACCGTCCAGCAACATATCGCCTTTTTGTTCAGCCTGAGCCGGTAAGTTCTGCTCCAGCAACACATTGATGGTCGCCAGCGCCGCCGCACAGGCCAGCGGGTTGCCGCCAAAGGTGGTGGTATGCAGGAACGGGTTGTCGAACAGAACTGAGAACACCTCTTCAGTGGCGATGGTTGCGCCAATCGGCATCACACCGCCGCCGAGGGCTTTTGCCAGACACAGAATGTCCGGCTGAACGTTTTCATGTTCGCAGGCAAACATCTTGCCCGTGCGCCCCATGCCCGTTTGTACTTCATCGAGGATCATCAGTGCGCCGAACTCATCGCACAGCTTACGCACGGCGGTGAGATAGCCCGGCGGCGGCAGAATTACGCCACCTTCACCCTGAATCGGTTCGAGGATCACCGCAGCCACATCATCACCGGTTTTTTTGCACTCGTTAAGAGCCGTGCGCATGGCTTCGATATTGCCAAACGGCACATGACGGAACCCTGGCAGCAGTGGCATAAACGGTTTGCGGAAGGTCGATTTTGCCGTGGCCGACAGCGCGCCAAGTGATTTACCGTGGAACGCGCCGCTGGTGGCAATAAAAGTAAATTTGCCGCGCGGCGACTGATAAGCCTTCGCCAGCTTCAGCGCCGCTTCAACGGACTCGGTGCCGCTATTACAGAAGAAGCTGTATTTCAGTTTACCGGGCGTTAGCGCAGCAAGGGTTTTCGCCAGCATAGCCCGTAACGGATCGAGTAGCTCCTGGCTGTGCAGTGGTTGTTTCGCAAGTTGATTCTGTACGGCGGAAACCACAACTGGATTACGGTGCCCCACGTTGAAAATTCCAAAACCTCCCAGGCAGTCGATAAACTCCTGTCCCTGGGTGTCGACAAGCGTATTTAAACCTCCCGCTTGCCACTCTACGGCTCCGTAATCCCCGCCGGCGGTAACAGATTTGCGATACTCTAAAAACCCCGGATTGACATGCTCTTTGAAGTATTCAATCACCTCTCGGTTAAGTGCTTTCATCTCCTCATGATCCAGCGTTCGCTTTTCAATGAGATTCAGGGCGTGGGCGCTGCACGCTAAAGCCGATGCGCTCGAAGGTAACCTGTTCAAAATATGCTCCGGAGGCTCGCGTATCACATGATACCGATTTAAGTATTGCAGGGATTGCGCCACTCCGGCTGCGATCGCGAAAATCGGGATAAACACAAATGTGGTTATCATTTGCGCAATATTTAATGCTATTTGTTAACATCCGTTGTTATTTTGCACGGTTTTTGTCGGGTATGGATTTGATAATTGCTGCGCAAATGCACGTTTTTAGGGCAATAATTGCCTGATTTTTGGGCAAGATAATTAACGTTTTCGTATAGTAACAGAGTGAAAGTATTTTAAATCAACGAATTAGATTTGTGCTTTAATCGCAAATTGCGATCTAAATCAAATTAATCGGTTAAAGATAACCGCAGCGGGGCCGACATAAACTCTGACAAGAAGTTAACAACCATATAACCTGCACAGGACGCGAACATGTCTTCTCATCCGTATGTCACCCAGCAAAATACCCCGCTGGCGGACGATACCACTCTGATGTCCACTACCGATCTGCAAAGCTATATCACTCATGCTAATGACACTTTTGTGCAGGTGAGCGGCTATACCTTGCAAGAGTTACAAGGGCAGCCGCACAACATGGTGCGTCACCCGGATATGCCAAAAGCGGCGTTTGCAGATATGTGGTTCACCCTGAAAAAAGGGGAGCCCTGGAGCGGCATCGTGAAAAATCGCCGCAAAAATGGTGACCATTATTGGGTGCGGGCCAATGCGGTACCGATGGTGCGCGAGGGAAAAATCAGTGGCTATATGTCGATTCGTACCCGGGCGACGGATGAAGAGATCGCGGCGGTGGAGCCGCTGTACAAAGCGCTGAACGCCGGACGTACCGGTAAGCGTATTCATAAAGGCCTGGTGGTGCGTAAAGGCTGGCTGGGTAAACTGCCTTCATTACCGCTTCGCTGGCGGGCGCGTGGAGTGATGACCCTGATGTTTATCTTGCTGGCGGCCATGCTTTGGTTTGTTGCTGCCCCGGTGGTGACGTATATCCTCTGTGCGTTAGTGGTATTGTTGGCAAGCGCCTGTTTTGAATGGCAGATTGTCCGCCCGATAGAAAATGTCGCCCGTCAGGCGCTGAAGGTGGCGACAGGAGAGCGTAATAGTGTTGAGCATCTGAATCGCAGCGATGAGCTGGGGCTGACATTACGCGCGGTAGGGCAGCTTGGCCTGATGTGCCGTTGGCTAATTAACGATGTCTCAAGCCAGGTGTCCAGTGTCAGAAATGGCAGTGAGACGCTAGCGAAAGGCACCGATGAACTGAACGAACATACCCAGCAGACAGTTGATAACGTTCAGCAAACGGTGGCGACCATGAACCAAATGGCGGCGTCGGTGAAACAGAACTCTGCCACGGCGTCGGCTGCCGATAAACTGTCAATCACTGCCAGTAATGCGGCAGTGCAGGGCGGGGAGGCGATGACCACGGTGATCAAGACTATGGACGATATCGCCGACAGTACCCAGCGCATTGGCACCATTACTTCGCTGATTAACGATATTGCGTTTCAGACCAATATTCTGGCCCTGAATGCGGCGGTGGAAGCGGCGCGAGCCGGCGAACAGGGCAAAGGTTTTGCAGTGGTGGCGGGGGAAGTGCGTCATTTAGCCAGCCGCAGCGCCAATGCTGCCAACGATATTCGCAAGCTGATTGATGCCAGTGCTGATAAGGTGCAATCCGGTTCGCAGCAGGTACACGCCGCCGGACGGACGATGGAAGATATTGTGGCACAGGTGAAAAACGTCACCCAGTTGATTGCCCAGATTAGCCATTCAACGCTGGAACAGGCCGATGGGCTTTCCAGCCTGACCCGTGCAGTGGATGAGCTTAACCTGATCACCCAGAAAAATGCCGAGCTGGTGGAAGAGAGTGCGCAGGTGTCGGCGATGGTGAAACACCGCGCCAGCCGACTGGAAGACGCGGTGACGGTGCTGCATTAATCGGTATTCCGGATCCGGCGGTTGGAGCACAATGCCTGATGCGATGCTGGCGCATCTTATCAGGCCTACGGGGTATGTAGGGTACGCCGCATCCGGCAATCGGTGATTAATCCAGTTGCGTAATATCAAAAGCGGCGCGGTCGATCACCGCAATGATCTTTTTTATTTGTGCATCAGTGATATCGCTCTGGTTGACGCGTAAATCCAGCACCGCTTTAAAATTATCCAGCGCCCGCTTCATTTGCGGGTTCTGGCGCAGCGCAGCGCCAACGCAACGCGCTTTGATGCGTTCTTCAATCATCTCCACCTGTTCGCGGTTTTCTTCCAGCCACTGCGCGCCTTGTTCGGTCAGCGCAATCTGCTTCTTACCACCTTCCTCTTCGCGGATGGTAATCAGCGACTGCTCCTGCAGAAAATCCAGCGTCGGGTAGATGACGCCCGGGCTTGGGGTGTAATTCCCCTGGGTTAGATTCTCAATCGCTTTAATCAATTCGTAACCGTGGCTGTCATCGCGCGAGAGAATATCCAGAATCACCAGACGCAATTCACCGTGACCAAAGAAACGTTGCCGACGACCGCCACCGCGACCGTGGCGACCACCGCAGCATTGACCGTGTTCATGCTGGTGACCGTGTCCGCAGTGCTCGTGTTCTGACTTCTCACCTTTGCAGCAGCCCTCATGGCGTGGCTGGCCTTCATGTTTACAACACCCTTCGTGATGATGGCTCATATCAGCCTCCTTTTGCTTAATTAGATATATCTAATTTATATCTGATATGAGCACTCTTGCAAGAATAAAAATGATTTTTAAATGTGGACTCATCTCACACGTAGGCCGGATAAGGCGTTCACGCCGCATCCGGCGTTGAGTAATGATGCCTGAGAAGAGGCGGTTCGTCTTATCAGACTATAGACATATCAGTTCTACAAATCGCTTGCATTTATCATGATTAACAATCATTATCATTTACGAAAATTATTTAGATATATCTGATTACCATCACGAAGGCGATAACAATGAATAACTCCCCCCGCTACCCGCAGCGCGTTCGCAATGATCTGCGCTTCCGTGAACTGACTGTGCTACGCGTTGAGCGTATCAGCGCCGGTTTTCAGCGCATTGTCCTCGGCGGCGAGGCGCTGGACGGTTTTACATCGCATGGCTTTGACGATCACAGCAAACTCTTCTTTCCTCAACCTGACGCTCACTTTGTGCCGCCAACGGTAACGGAAGAGGGCATCGTCTGGCCGGAAGGACCACGCCCACCGTCGCGTGACTATACGCCACTGTATGACGAACTACGCCATGAACTGGCGATCGATTTCTTTATTCACGACGGTGGGGTCGCCAGCGGCTGGGCGATGCAGGCGCAACCGGGCGATAAACTTACAGTGGCAGGTCCGCGCGGTTCGCTGGTGGTGCCGGAAGATTACGCGTATCAGCTGTATGTCTGCGATGAATCCGGAATGCCCGCACTGCGCCGCCGCCTGGAAACGTTGAGCAAACTTGCCGTTAAACCGCAAGTTAGCGCGCTGGTTAGCGTGCGGGATAACGCCTGTCAGGATTATCTCGCGCACCTTGATGGTTTTAATATCGAATGGCTGGCACATGATGAGCAGGCGGTAGATGCGCGTCTGGCGCAGATGCAAATCCCTGCCGATGATTACTTCATCTGGATAACCGGCGAAGGCAAAGTCGTTAAGAATTTAAGCCGCCGCTTTGAAGCGGAACAGTATGACCCACAGCGGGTACGTGCAGCGGCTTACTGGCACGCAAAGTAACTGATATATAAAAAGAAAAAGGCTGACGATTTCTCGTCAGCCTTTGCTATATCTGGTGGCCCCTGCTGGACTTGAACCAGCGACCAAGCGATTATGAGTCGCCTGCTCTAACCACTGAGCTAAGGGGCCATGGTAGCGGATTATAAAGTAACTCCGTGTCGCAATCCAGCCATTACCGCGCGCCTGCTGTTTTTATAAACAATGTATTTTCAATCCGTTATACTTTTCCTGGTGATGTTAGAAAGGAGTAAATATGGTTGAGGATATTTTGGCTCCAGGGTTACGGGTCGTGTTTTGCGGTATCAACCCTGGGCTTTCATCCGCCGGGACTGGTTTTCCCTTTGCTCATCCGGCAAATCGCTTCTGGAAGGTGATATATCAGGCCGGGTTTACCGACCGTCAGTTGAAGCCGCAGGAGGCACAGCATCTGCTGGATTATCGTTGTGGCGTCACCAAACTGGTAGACCGTCCAACGGTGAAAGCCAATGAAATTTCAAAGCAAGAGCTACACGCAGGTGGGCGTAAGCTGATTGAAAAAATTGAAGATTATCAGCCGCAAGCGTTGGCGATTCTGGGCAAACAAGCATATGAACAGGGATTCAGCCAGCGCGGTGCACAGTGGGGGAAACAAACGCTCAGCATTGGTTCGACGCAGATTTGGGTGCTGCCAAATCCCAGCGGTTTAAGTCGCGTTTCACTGGAGAAACTGGTTGAAGCGTATCGCGAGCTGGACCAGGCGCTGGTGGTGCGTGGGCGATAAAAAACGCCACCGAAAAGGTGGCGTTTGTGCAAAGGGACAGGTGCCGGGTGCGGCGTAACGCCTGATCCAGCCTACCGATTAATCGTCCAGGAAGCTACGCAGCACTTCAGAACGGCTCGGGTGACGCAGTTTGCGCAGCGCCTTCGCTTCGATCTGACGGATACGTTCACGGGTAACGTCGAACTGTTTACCCACTTCTTCCAGCGTGTGATCGGTGTTCATATCGATACCGAAACGCATACGCAGAACTTTCGCTTCACGCGCGGTCAGGCCAGCCAGCACGTCGTGTGTTGCCGCACGCAGGCTTTCGGTGGTCGCAGAATCCAGCGGCAGCTCGAGGGTGGTATCCTCGATGAAATCCCCCAGATGCGAATCTTCATCATCACCGATCGGCGTTTCCATGGAGATTGGCTCTTTGGCGATCTTCAGCACTTTGCGGATCTTGTCTTCCGGCATCAGCATACGTTCAGCCAGTTCTTCCGGCGTCGGTTCACGGCCCATCTCTTGCAGCATCTGGCGAGAAATACGGTTGAGTTTGTTGATAGTCTCAATCATATGCACCGGAATACGGATGGTGCGCGCCTGATCCGCGATAGAGCGGGTGATCGCCTGACGGATCCACCAGGTTGCGTAGGTGGAGAACTTGTAACCACGGCGGTATTCGAATTTATCAACCGCTTTCATCAGACCGATGTTGCCTTCCTGAATCAGGTCAAGGAACTGCAAGCCACGGTTGGTGTATTTCTTGGCGATAGAAATAACCAGACGTAAGTTCGCTTCAACCATCTCTTTCTTCGCACGGCGGGCTTTCGCTTCACCGATGGACATACGACGGTTGATATCTTTAACCTGCTCGATGGTCAGGCCGGTTTCTTCTTCAATCTGCTGCAGTTTCTGCAGGGCGCGATGCACTTCTTCAGAGACATCGTGCAGTTTTTCCGACCACGGCTTGTTCATCGCAATTGCCGCGTTGAACCAGGTATCGCTGGTTTCGTTGCCGGTAAACAGGGTAATGAAGTTTTTCTTCGGCATTTTGCACTGCTCAACGCAGAGCTTCATGATCAGACGTTCTTGCGTACGAACGCGGTCCATCATGACGCGCATGCTGTTGACCAGGTAGTCAAACTGCTTCGGCACCAGGCGGAACTGTTTGAATACTTCAGACAGTTTCAGGATCTCTTCCTGAGCGGCGGCGTGACTGCGACCTTTCGCTTTGATGGTGTCACGCGTTACAACGTACTGAGCGCGCAGTTCCGCAAATTTTTCGCGAGCCAGTTCCGGGTCGATGCTGTTGTCATCATCGGCGCTGTCGTCATCGCCATCTTCTTCGTCTTCATCTTCGTCATCGTCCAGATCTTCCTGGGAAAGCTCAGAACCGACGTGAGTGGCGGTAGGTGCCAGATCTTCTTCTGCGTTCGGGTCAACAAAGCCGGTGATCAGATCGGACAGACGCGCTTCTTCTGCTTCAACACGATCGTACTGTTCCAGCAGATAGGTGATCGCTTCCGGATATTCAGCAACGGAGCATTGAACCTGGTTGATCCCGTCTTCAATACGCTTAGCGATGTCAATTTCGCCTTCGCGGGTCAACAGTTCAACGGTGCCCATTTCACGCATGTACATGCGTACCGGGTCAGTCGTGCGCCCGATTTCAGATTCCACGCTGGAAAGCACCTGCGCGGCGGCTTCGGCAGCATCTTCGTCCGCGGTGTTTTCAGCCAGCATCAGATCATCGGCATCCGGTGCTTCTTCCATCACCTGAATGCCCATGTCGTTGATCATTTGGATGATGTCTTCGATCTGATCTGAATCGACGATATCTTCCGGCAGATGGTCATTGACCTCGGCATAGGTCAGATAGCCTTGCTCCTTACCACGGGTGACAAGAAGTTTCAGCTGTGACTGCGGGTTTTGCTCCATAAGACGGTATCCACACTTATTTCATGAGGTTGGTGTTGGGCGATTGACCCGATGTCCTTCAGCCGTTAACGCTGAAATCCAACGGTTGTTTACCGCCAACGATAATTACGAGGGCGTACTTATATATTTGCCGCTGCCTCTCAGTGCGGCTGTCGGGGGCTTCCCGATCGCTCTTCGGCACTTAAGCCGTTAAATCACTTTTTCGCCAGCTCCTGGTTTAATGTCCAGAGCTCCAGGCGTTCTTCGTTGCTTAAACCATGCGTGCGCTCACGAGCGATTAACTCTTCCTGGCGCAGTTCAAGCAGCGAATCAAACATATGGTTGAGTGAGTCGGTGAAGGTTTGCTCAGCAATATTCTTATCTGCTATATCGTCCCACATCGACAGTTTTTCAAGGGTGGCAGCATTATTTGTACCACGATAGTGCTCTAAAAGTTGCCCGGTGGTCAGACCTGGCTGGGAGAGACAAGTGTTGACCAGTTCTCTGAATAAGCCAAGTCCAGGGAGCTTATTTTCATCCAGATTCTCAAGCGGCGGGACCAGCGTCGCTAATTCTGGATTTTGCACCAGCAACCCTATAAGTATACGCATGGTCGTGCGTTTTAGCTGCGGAACAGGGCGAGAAACGCCGCTCTCTGCCGCTTTTGGCATTAATCGTTCAAGCTGGCTGTCATCAAGTATGCCTAATTTGTTGCCTAATTCCTGACGAAGATATATTCGCAGCGTTTCGCCCGGCACTTGCGATATCAATGGCAGTGCCAGCGTACTCAAACGTGCGCGCCCGTCAGGGGTACTCAGATCAACTTGCGGCATCAGGCTGTTAAACAGAAATGCGGAAAGCGGCATCGCCTGCTCCATCCGCTCTTCAAACGCTTCTTTACCTTCTTTTCGTACCAGCGTGTCAGGGTCTTCGCCATCAGGCAAAAACATAAAGCGTAGCTGACGGCCGTCTGTCATGTAAGGCAGCGCCGTTTCCAGCGCTCGCCATGCGGCATCACGGCCTGCACGGTCGCCGTCATAACAGCAAATGACATTGTTGGTCGCGCGGAACAACAGTTGTATGTGATCGGCGGTGGTTGACGTACCTAACGACGCAACGGCGTAATTAATGCCGTATTGCGCCAGCGCCACCACGTCCATATAGCCTTCGACCACAAGCAGACGATTGGGTTCAGCGTTATCCTGCTGCGCTTCATAAAGACCGTAAAGCTGGCGGCCTTTATGGAAAATGTCTGTTTCCGGCGAGTTCAGGTATTTGGGGGTATCGTTGCCCAGCACACGCCCGCCAAAACCAATCACCCGACCGCGTTTATCGCGAATGGGGAACATCACCCGCTCGCGGAAACGATCGTAACTGCGTCCCTGATCGTTAGTGACCAACATCCCCGCATCAATCAATGACTGGCGATTTTCTGGATTGCCGCCAAACCGCTTCAGGACGTTGTCCCAGCCGGGGGGCGCAAAACCAATCGCAAAGCGGGCGATAACCTCGTGGCTTAATCCGCGTTTTTCCAGATACTGGCGCGCAGACGTGGCAACAGGTTGCTGTAAAGATTGTTGGTAAAACGTATTCAGACCGTCCATCAACTGATAAAGCGTTTGCCTCTGATGGCGCTCGATCTGGCTGGGGCCGCTGCCTGCTTCAAATGGCACTTCAAGATTGTGCATTGCTGCCAGCTCTTCGACCGTTTCGACGAACTCGAGCTTGTCGTAGTTCATCAGGAAGTCGATCGCGTTGCCGTGCGCGCCACATCCAAAGCAGTGGTAAAACTGTTTCTCACCGTTAACGGTGAATGACGGGGTTTTCTCGTTGTGGAATGGACAACACGCGTGGAAATTCTTGCCCTGCTTTTTCAGCTTCACACGGGCATCGATCAGATCGACGATGTCAGTGCGTGCCAGCAGATCATTAATGAATACGCGTGGGATTCGTCCAGCCATAGGCCCCGATTTTTAGCAATTCATAAACGAAAATAAGCCGCGCATTCCTTTCGGAAGCACGGCCTTACAACTACAACTCGGTCTGATCGGAGAGCAACGCTCTCGGGGAATTAGTACAGACGAGTGCGGCGTGCGTTTTCGCGAGCCAGTTTCTTCGCGTGACGTTTCACTGCAGAAGCTTTAGCGCGCTTACGTTCGGTAGTCGGTTTTTCATAGAACTCACGACGACGAACTTCCGCCAGAACACCTGCTTTTTCGCAGGAACGCTTGAAGCGACGCAGAGCTACGTCGAACGGCTCGTTTTCACGTACTTTAATTACCGGCATGTGCCTCTCACCTTTGATTAATTCGGTTTGCCGCTGGCATCAACGCCAGCTTATTTCAAAATGGTGCGGAATTTTACTGCAATTGCTGCTGCTTTGTAAAGCACCGCGGCCTTTTTTGAAAGGGACTTTTATAAGGGTGAGGAGTATACACGAGGCTTTCTCCAGGGGCGAACAAAGTTTTACATCAACCCGCATTGGTCCTACACTGCGCGGTAATAAAGCGAGGTAAAACAAGTCATGCGTGTACTGGGTATTGAAACTTCCTGCGATGAAACCGGCATCGCCATTTACGACGATGAAAAAGGTTTGTTAGCCAACCAATTGTATAGTCAGGTGAAATTGCACGCTGACTACGGCGGCGTCGTGCCTGAACTGGCCTCCCGCGATCACGTGCGTAAAACCGTACCGCTGATCCAGGCGGCGCTAAAGGAGTCTGGTTTAACGGCAAAAGACATTGATGCTGTGGCCTATACCGCAGGCCCTGGATTAGTCGGCGCACTGCTGGTTGGCGCGACCGTGGGGCGTTCTCTGGCGTTTGCCTGGAACGTTCCGGCGATCCCTGTACACCATATGGAAGGGCATCTGTTAGCGCCGATGCTGGAAGATAACCCGCCGGAATTTCCGTTTGTTGCGCTGCTGGTTTCCGGCGGTCATACGCAGTTAATCAGCGTGACTGGCATTGGTCAGTACGAGCTGCTCGGCGAGTCTATCGATGATGCCGCCGGTGAAGCGTTTGATAAAACCGCGAAGCTGCTGGGGCTGGATTATCCTGGCGGACCGTTACTGTCGAAAATGGCGGCTCAGGGTACTGCCGGGCGCTTTGTTTTCCCGCGTCCGATGACCGACCGTCCGGGGCTGGATTTCAGCTTTTCTGGTCTGAAAACCTTTGCGGCGAACACGATTCGTGACAACGGCACCGACGACCAGACGCGTGCTGATATCGCCCGCGCCTTTGAAGATGCGGTGGTTGATACGTTGATGATTAAGTGTAAGCGAGCACTGGATCAGACGGGCTTTAAGCGACTGGTCATGGCAGGCGGCGTGAGTGCTAACCGCACGCTGCGGGCGAAACTGGCGGAAATGATGAAAAAACGCCGCGGCGAAGTGTTCTACGCGCGTCCGGAATTTTGTACTGATAACGGTGCGATGATCGCCTATGCCGGAATGGTGCGGTTTAAAGCAGGCGCGACGGCGGATCTCGGCGTTAGCGTGCGTCCGCGCTGGCCGCTGGCGGAGTTACCGGCTGCGTAAAACTATCGGGTGCCGGAGAGCAATTTCCGGCACCGTCCTTACTTAAAGCAACACCACGGGCATCCACAGTAAGCCGGTAATCACCAGCAATACGAGGAATATCAGCCCAAAAATCGCCCCCAGTCGCCAGTAATCCACCGTTGGCAGATAACCACTACCGTAGTAAATCGGACTGGGTCCGGTGGCGTATGGTGTAAGAATGCTCCCCAGACCAATTGCCGCGCCAACCATCAGGCAGAACACCGGCAGCGGGATTTCCGGCATCGCCAGCGCGGCGGCGATCATCATCGGTGCGAGGGCGGAGGTATACGCCGTGGCGCTGGCGAAAAAGTAGCGCAGTAGATAAAACACCACAATCAACGCCACCATCACCATCGTTGGCGAATAACCGCTTAAGCTGCCTGCTAACAGTTTGCCAAACCAGCTAATAAAACCGGTGTTGTTGAGTCCGGTAGCGAGGGTGATAAGCGAGGCCAGCCAGAAGAAAACGTTCCACGCGGCTTTATTACTGACAATGTCGTCCCAACTGATAATGCGCAGAAGCAGCATCAGCGCCACCACGCTGTAACCGACCATCGCGGCATCGATATAATCACCGCCGAAAATCCACAGCACCAGCGCGCCTACCATCAGCCCCAGCATCCGTTTTTCACGCGAACAGAGCGGGCCCATTGCCTGCAGTTCCGTCTCTGCCCAGCGCGGCACCTGATCGCCTGACTTCAGTACAGGCGGGTACAGCACGTAAGCCAGCCAGGGAACCAGCAGGACCAGTAAAATACTGAGCGGCAACATCCCGAGGAACCAGTCGCCCCAACTCAGCGTGGCGTGAGATGCGCTTTTCATCAGTCCAATTAACAGCAAGTTAGGAGCCATCGCCGTCAGGAAAATGGCGCTGGTCACGCAGTCGGCAACAATCCCCATCCACATGATGTACGAGCCAATACTGCGCGAACTGCTGTCGTTTGGTTGTGATTGATAGAGCGGCGGCAGGTTACGGATGATGGGATAGATAATCCCCGCACCACGCGCCGAGTTGGACGGTGTGACAGGTGCCAGGATCAGCTCGGAGAACATCACCGCATAGCCAAGAAACAGCGTGCGATGCCCCATCTTTTTCACCAGAATCAGCGCGATACGTCGCCCCAGCCCGGTTTTTTCATAGCCTGTGCCAAACATAAAGGCGGCGAAAATCAGCCAGATAACCGAATTAGAAAAACCGGAAACGGCCCACGAGAGGGATTTTGCAGTGAATTTAAAGCCTGGCTGGGCGAGCTGTTCGGGGCTGAACAGCAGCCAGGGAGAGAGTATGGCGATGATGGAGATACCCACCATCGCCACCACGGCACCCGGCACGGGTTCGAGGATCAGTCCAATGATCACGCCAGTAAAAACGGCAAAGTAGAGCCAGGTATGACTCTCCAGCCCTGCGGGAACCGGAATTAGAGCAATAATGGCGATGACCGCCAGCGGCGCAAGGTATCGCCACCATTCAGTGGAAGGTTTCATCGTGTTATGCCTGCGAAAAAGGAGAGGGGCGAGCCTCTCCGGGAGGGTTACTTGATGTAATGGACGTGCTCGCAGATCTCTTCCACGATGGGATCGCGGCGTTCGGCGAACAGCTTTTTGTTTTCGGCTATCAGGTTGTTGCCGTGGGTATCAATAGAGACAATCAGCGGGCCGAACTCTTTGACCCGGCAGACCCACAGTGACTCCGGCATCCCGAGTTCTGTCCAGTGCACCTCTTCAATCTCTTCCACCTGGGTTGCCGCCAGCACCGCGCAGCCTGCCGGGAAAATCACATGTAGCGCCTTGAATTTCTGGCAGCCTTCTTCGGTCAGCGGCCCCATTCCTCCTTTACCGACCACCAGTTTCACGCCGGTCTGCTCGATAAATTCACGTTCAAAACTTTCCATACGCATACTGGTTGTCGGACCGACGGAAACCATCTCCCATTTGTCGCCGTTTTTGCGCACGATGGGGCCAGCGTGGAAAATCGCTTTGCCGTTGAGATCGTAAGGGATCGGACGTTTCAGTTCGATCAAGCGGCGGTGACAAACGTCACGGCAGGTCACCAGCGTACCGGTCAGGTAGATCACATCGCCGACGCGAATATCTTGCAGATCTTCAGCTTTGATCGGGGTTGTCAGGATCTTTTTCATAACGCGCTCCGGGTGTGAGACAGATTTTCAAAGGTGAGATCGGCATGAACCAGCAGTGTGCCGCGACGATGCGCCCAGCAGCCGGTAGAAACAGCAACGCCGATGGTTGACGGATGGCGGGCGGCAGATTCGATATGCACGCCCATCACTGAACTGTTGCCAGTCAGCCCTTGTGGACCAATCCCCAGACGGTTGAGTCCTTCTTCCAGGCGTAGCTCCAGCTCTGCCGCTTTTGGATTGGGGTGGCGGCTGCCAATCGGGCGCAAAATGGCTTTACGCGAGAGTACGGCGGCGGTTTCCACCGAGGTGGCGATGCCCACGCCCACCAGTACCGGTGGACAGGCGTTTACGGCGAGGGTGGAGATATTTTCGAAGACGAATTTCACCACGCCTTCGTAGCCTTCTGACGGCATTAACACTTTCGAGCGGCCTGGTAGGGTGCAGCCGCCGCCTGCCATGTAAACTTCGATTTCCGCATCGTCACCGTCGGGGACGATATCCCAGGTGACCCACGGTACGCCGCTGCCGGTATTTTTGCCTGTGTTCACTTCGTCAAAAATTTCTACCGCATTGTGACGTAGTGGCGCTTTGACGGTTGCCTCTTCCACGGCTTGTTTGAGTATGCTTTGCAGCTCGCCAAGCAGTGGGAAGCGGGAACCGACTTTAACGAAGAACATAATCTCCCCGGTGTCCTGACAGGCAGGACGATTCAGGTCAATCGCTTTTTGCATGTTGTCGAACATCGTATGGTAGATAATTTTCCCCATCGACGACGTTTCGGCATCCTTTAGCTGTTTTAGTTTATCCACCACGTCATCAGGCATTCGGGTAGAAATCATGGCGGTAAAGTTAGCGACAATCTCCGTCAACTTATTCACTGCCTGTTGCTTATTACTTTCGCTCATCATGGCAACTCCAGTTTCTGTATTTGTCTGGAAAAATTCACCACTACAAACTACCACTAAAAATGTGGTTTTATATTTTTTGCCACCGTGAATATGTAATTAACAGTTCGTGAATCAACGCGAAAATAAGTATGAATATTGCGCCAGAGCAGGGAATGGCAATGTTTTGCGAAATACACTGCGCTTATCACAACTGCGGATAATTAACGATGCTGAATAGCTGGCCTTTAGCCAAAGATTTGCAGGTACTGGTAGAAATCGTCCACAGCGGGAGTTTTAGCGCCGCAGCGGCGACGCTTGGGCAGACGCCCGCATTTGTCACCAAGCGGATCCAAATCCTTGAAAATACGCTGGCAACAACGCTGCTGAACCGCTCCGCTCGCGGCGTGGCGCTGACTGAAAGTGGCCAACGTTGTTACGAACATGCGCTGGAAATCCTCACCCAATATCAGCGACTGGTCGATGACGTCACGCAAATCAAAACGCGCCCGGAGGGGATGATTCGTATTGGTTGCAGTTTTGGTTTTGGGCGCAGCCATATTGCGCCAGCCATTACCGAACTGATGCGCAATTATCCTGAGTTACAGGTGCATTTTGAATTGTTCGATCGACAAATTGATTTAGTGCAGGATAATATTGATCTGGATATTCGTATTAATGACGAAATTCCTGATTATTATATTGCGCATCTGTTAACGAAAAATAAAAGAATATTATGCGCAGCACCTGAGTATCTGCAAAAATATCCGCAGCCACAATCATTACAGGAATTAAGTCGTCATGACTGTCTGGTGACCAAAGAGCGCGATATGACCCACGGAATATGGGAGTTGGGGAACGGTCAGGAGAAAAAATCGGTGAAGGTTAGCGGGCATCTTTCCTCCAATAGCGGCGAGATTGTGCTGCAATGGGCGCTGGAGGGCAAAGGGATTATGCTGCGTTCCGAGTGGGATGTGTTGCCGTTTCTGGAGAGTGGCAAACTGGTGCAAGTATTGCCGGAGTATGCACAAAGCGCCAATATCTGGGCTGTTTACCGGGAGCCGCTCTATCGCAGCATGAAATTACGTGTCTGCGTGGAATTTCTGGCGGCATGGTGCAAGCAACGGCTGGGCAAGCCCGATGAAGGCTATCAGGTCATGTAGATCCACCAGAAATCACTCGGGATCCTTTTCGCGCTTTCTTTTGAATTTCGTCCAGATTTTTGTCTCCTGACGACGCCACAGACGCTGGATGTTGTCATGATGACGCAGCAGGATCAGGCAAGAGAGCATCGAAACCGGGAAGGTGAATTGTGGCTTAAACCACCAGACATAAAACGGAGCAATCAGTGCACTGACAATCGCTCCCAGCGACGAGTATCCGCTCAATAGCACGGTCAGTAACCAGGTTCCCGCCATTACTCCGGTGAGATCCCAGCCAATGGGTGCGATGGCACCAAAAGCGGTAGCAACGCCTTTTCCTCCTTTAAATCCGAAGAAAACGGGCCAGATGTGTCCAAGACAGGCGGCGATGGCAATTAAGCCTAGCCAGAAGGGGCTGACACCTAATTCATACGCGCCCCAGACGGGCAACATTCCTTTCAGAACGTCGAAAATCAGTACTGCTACGGCTGCTCCCTTGCCACCGATACGTAACACATTGGTTGCGCCTGGATTGCCGGAGCCGCTGGTTCGCGGATCGGGCAGCCCACACAAGCGGCAAACCAGAATGGCACTGGAAATGGAGCCGCAGAGGTACGCGATGAGGATCATTCCAGGCGCGATTGCACTCATAAGCTGTTCCGTTTTGAAAATTCGTGTTCAACGATGAATCTGTGGATAATACGCACATTTCGCCGGAAGTGGTATCCGGTTAGCCAAAAAGCAGGCAGGACGTGATGGATATTGTATTTATAGAGCAACTTTCGGTAATCACCACTATTGGTGTTTACGACTGGGAACAGACCATCGAACAGAAGTTAGTGTTCGATATCGAAATGGCATGGGATAACCGTAAAGCGGCGAAAAGTGATGATGTGGCGGATTGCCTCAGCTACGCTGACATTGCAGAAACGGTGGTCAGCCACGTCGAGGGGGCACGTTTTGCGCTGGTGGAGCGCGTGGCGGAAGAGGTGGCGGAGCTGCTGTTAGCACGCTTCAACTCGCCGTGGGTGCGTATCAAACTCAGCAAGCCAGGCGCAGTGGCGCGGGCGGCGAATGTTGGCGTAATCATTGAGCGTGGCAATAATCTGAAAGAAAATAATTAATTTTACAGCTGTTAAACCAAACGGTTATAACCTGGTCATACTGCAGTAGTTCGGACAAGCGGTACATTTTAATAATTTAGGGGTTTATTGATGAGCGATATGCACTCGCTGCTGATAGCGGCAATATTGGGTGTGGTCGAAGGATTGACAGAATTTCTGCCGGTATCCAGCACGGGCCATATGATTATTGTCGGTCACTTGTTGGGATTTGAGGGCGACACGGCGAAAACCTTTGAAGTTGTGATCCAGTTAGGATCAATTCTGGCGGTAGTAGTGATGTTCTGGCGGCGTCTGTTTGGCCTGATTGGCATCCACTTTGGCCGCCCGTTGCAGCACGAAGGAGAAAGCAAAGGTCGTTTAACGCTGATCCACATTTTGCTGGGGATGATTCCGGCGGTGGTACTGGGGCTGTTGTTCCACGACACGATTAAGTCATTGTTTAACCCGATAAATGTGATGTATGCGCTGGTCGTTGGCGGTTTGTTGCTGATTGCCGCCGAATGCCTGAAGCCGAAAGAGCCGCGTGCGCCGGGTCTTGATGATATGACCTATCGTCAGGCGTTTATGATTGGCTGTTTCCAGTGTCTGGCGCTGTGGCCGGGTTTCTCCCGTTCCGGGGCGACCATTTCAGGTGGGATGCTGATGGGGGTGAGCCGTTACGCTGCTTCCGAGTTTTCGTTCCTGCTGGCGGTGCCGATGATGATGGGCGCAACGGCGCTTGATCTCTACAAAAGCTGGGGCTTCCTGACAACCGGCGATATCCCGATGTTTGCCGTTGGGTTTATCACCGCTTTTGTGGTGGCGCTGATAGCGATTAAAACCTTCCTGCAATTGATTAAGCGCATTTCGTTTATCCCGTTCGCCATTTATCGCTTTATTGTGGCGGCTGCGGTGTATGTCGTGTTCTTTTGATTGAGGAATAGTGTCGGATGCCTGGCGTTGTCCACGATTGCGTAGGCCGAATAAGGCGTTCACGCCGCATCCGGCAATCAACGCCTGATGCGACGCTTGCGCGTCTGATCAGGCCTACAACTGTCGTTGACATGTAGCCGGGTAAGGCGTTTACGCCGCATCCGGCAAAATGCCCAATACTCACTCAGGCTTTGGGCAACGTTGTTCCTTCCAGCTGGCTACCGCCGCAATCCGCCGTCGGGTCAGCTCCTCGCGAATTTCCACACCTTTAAATCCCGCTTCAACGACGGCTTTTGTCGGCACTGACTGCGCCACTTCCCAGGCTTCGCGCAACCAGCGGCCTTGCGGGTAGTCCGCTGATTCAAAACCGGTTCTGCCGCGCACGTCAGCCTCGCTGGTCAGCGCCAGTTGCTCGACACGCTGCGGTTTACGCCAGGCATCGATGGAATCAAACAATTTGACGATGGTTTTTGGGTTCAGCATTGGGAAGGTGTGGATGAGATCGTGAAACTCAGCCACCAGTCTGGCTAAATCGCGAATTTCATTTGGCACGCGCAGACGCTGGCATAGTTGTTCCACTAACTTAACACCCGCCGGGCCATGACCATGATGACGCGGCCAGAGTTCTGGCGGCGTCAGTCCTTTACCGAGATCGTGGCATAAAGTTGCGAAACGGACATCGACCTGCGGACTCAGCATCGCCGCCATTGAGAGCGTCATTAAGGTATGAATACCCGTATCGATTTCCGGATGCCACCTGGCAGGGGCCGGAACGCCAAACAGGGCGTCAATTTCCGGGAATAAAACGCGAAGTGCGCCGCAATCGCGCAGTACCTGGAAGAACACCTGGGGATTGCGGGTGGTGAGGGCGCTTTCCGTCTCTTTCCATACCCGTTCAGGCGTCAGGTGTTCCAGTTCACCCGCATGGGTCATCTCGCGCATCAGCGTCAGAGTTTCATCGGCAATACGAAAACCGAGGTGGGCATAACGCGCAGCAAAACGCGCCACGCGCAGTACGCGTAACGGATCTTCGCCAAAAGCGGGGGAAACATGGCGCAACAGACGATTTTGCAGATCGCCCAGACCGTTGTACGGGTCGATAATCTCGCCGTTATCGTCCTGGGCCAGCGCATTAATGGTCAGATCGCGACGCTTAAGATCATCTTCCAGCGTGACATCCGGTGCGGCATAGCAGGTAAAACCGGTGTAACCGGAACCGGATTTCCGTTCGGTACGTGCCAGCGCATACTCTTCATGTGTTTGCGGATGCAGAAACACAGGAAAATCGCGGCCTACCTGGTGGTAGCCCGCGTCGAGCATCTCCTGTGGCGTACTGCCGACCACCACCCAATCTCTGTCTTTGACCGGTAGCCCTAACAATGCATCCCGAACAGCACCACCGACCAGATAAATCTTCACGCCATCATCCCTTCGTCAAATACACAATTCCTAATAATAAGACAGTGCAACGAAGAAGGCGATTTAGTTCATCCAGCGATCTTTGCGTTTGCGGCTTGGGATCAGGTGCGGCAGTACCAGACCGAGCAGCAAGCCAAGCCCCAGCACGCCACCGCCATACATAAACCATTGCATGATGATGGTGCGCTGTTTGTCATCCAGCTGTACGCTGGCGGCATCGACCTTTTTCTGTGCGACAATCAGCTCGTTTTTCAGTTTCTGATTTTCTTCTTTTAACCCGTTGATCACGCTGTCGCTCTGCGCCACTTTTTGCTGCATTTCTGCGGTGCGCTGATTCCAGGTGTTATCGATATTGGTGAGTTTATCGGTCAGGGTTTTGACCTGATTTTCCAGATCTGGCACACGGGAGCGCAGGCTTGGCTCAGTGCTAAGTTGTTTCAACGGGATCCAGGCGGTACGGCCAGAGCTGTCTTTCACCTGGGCATAATTGGTGTTGGCGTCAGTTTGTAATAAGGTCACTTCCTCGCCGGCGTTAACCGTGCCCACGAGGCGATAATGATCTCCCGGACCGCTACGGACCCAGGTATTCAGTTCGTCAGAAACATAGCGCGTTTCTTCAGCGTGTGAGACGGCAGTCGCGCTAAGTGCGAGTAAAGTTAATCCGATCAGGCGTAATTTTGGCATCAGGCTGTCGTTATTGTCATGGAAAGTGGAACGATAGTAGTGGCATCAGTGTCGCTACGCAAAGCATTCGACATCAATCGGAATCCTCTGTGTCAGGTCTTGCCACTGCTTCAAACTTTTACGCCCGTCAAATTGCCCGTTGCATGGCAATTTGGCGCAAAATACTATCTACTGACAAAAAAGATCGCATTAAGTTCGCCGTTCATCGTCACTTATGTGACATAACCGATAAGTAAAGGCCATGGCTCAGGAAATCGAATTAAAGTTTATTGTTAATCACAGTGCCGTTGAGGCGTTGCGTGACCATCTCAATACGCTGGGCGGCGAGCACCATGACCCCGTGCAGTTACTGAATATTTACTACGAAACGCCGGATAACTGGCTGCGTGGGCACGATATGGGCTTACGTATTCGTGGCGAAAACGGTCGCTATGAGATGACCATGAAAGTTGCAGGAAGAGTGACAGGCGGCTTACACCAGCGCCCGGAATACAACGTGGCGTTGAGCGAACCGACGCTCGACCTGGCGCAGTTGCCGCCGGAAGTCTGGCCTAACGGTGAGTTACCTGCCGATCTCGCCTCCTGCGTGCAGCCGCTGTTCAGCACCGATTTTTATCGCGAAAAATGGCTGGTGGCGGTCGATGGAAGCCGAATTGAAATCGCTCTCGATCAGGGGGAGGTGAAAGCGGGTGAATTTGCTGAACCTATCTGTGAGCTGGAACTGGAGCTGCTTAGCGGCGACATGCGTGCGGTGCTGAAACTGGCGAACCAACTGGTATCGCAAACCGGATTACGCCAGGGCAGTCTGAGCAAAGCGGCGCGTGGCTATCATCTGGCACAGGGCAATCCGGCGCGTGAAATCAAACTGACCACCATTTTACATGTTGCGGCAAAAGCGGATGTCGAGCAGGGGCTGGAAGCGGCGCTCGAGCTGGCGTTAGCGCAATGGCAGTATCATGAAGAACTGTGGGTACGCGGCAACGATGCGGCGAAAGAACAGGTGCTGGCAGCCATTGGCCTGGTCCGTCATACGCTGATGCTGTTTGGTGGTATTGTGCCGCGTAAAGCGAGCACTCACTTACGTGATTTGCTGACTCAATGCGAAGCGACCATCGCTTCTGCGGTTTCTGCCGTGACGGCGGTCTACTCTACCGAAACGGCAATGGCGAAGCTGGCGTTGACCGAATGGCTGGTAAGCAAAGCATGGCAGCCATTTTTAGATGCCAAAGCGCAGGGCAAAATCAGCGACTCCTTCAAACGCTTTGCCGATATCCATCTTTCCCGCCATGCCGCTGAACTGAAAAGCGTTTTCTGCCAGCCGTTAGGCGATCGCTACCGTGACCAGTTGCCACGCCTGACGCGTGATATTGACTCAATACTGTTGCTGGCGGGTTACTATGATCCTGTCGTCGCGCAAGCCTGGCTGGAGAACTGGCAGGGGCTGCATCACGCTATTGCGACCGGGCAACGCATCGAAATTGAACATTTCCGTAATGAGGCAAACAATCAGGAACCGTTCTGGTTGCACAGCGGAAAACGTTAATCAGGCAAGGATAAAATCGCTTATGAAGCCGCTCTCTTCACCGTTACAGCAGTACTGGCAGACCGTTGTTGAGCGGCTGCCAGAGCCTTTAGCCGAGGAATCACTTAGCGCACAGGCGAAGTCAGTACTTACTTTCAGTGACTTTGTGCAGGACAGCGTGATTGCGCATCCAGAGTGGCTGACGGAACTGGAAAGCCAACCGCCGCAGGCCGACGAATGGCAGCATTACGTTGCATGGTTGCAGGAGGCGCTCATTAATGTGAGTGACGAAGCCGGGTTAATGCGCGAGCTGCGGCTGTTCCGTCGGCGCATCATGGTACGTATCGCCTGGGCGCAAACGCTGGCACTGGTTACTGAAGAGAGCATATTGCAGCAGCTCAGCTATCTGGCGGAGACGCTGATTGTTGCGGCGCGTGACTGGCTATATGACGCCTGCTGCCGCGAGTGGGGAACGCCGTGCAATGCGCAGGGCGAAGCGCAACCGCTGCTGATTTTAGGCATGGGTAAGCTGGGCGGCGGGGAACTGAATTTCTCCTCTGATATCGATCTGATTTTTGCCTGGCCGGAACATGGTTGTACGCAGGGTGGACGCCGGGAACTGGATAACGCCCAGTTTTTTACCCGCATGGGGCAGCGGCTGATTAAAGTGCTGGATCAACCAACGCAGGATGGCTTCGTCTATCGCGTGGATATGCGGCTGCGTCCGTTTGGCGAAAGTGGCCCGCTGGTGCTGAGCTTTGCGGCGCTGGAAGATTATTACCAGGAGCAGGGGCGCGACTGGGAGCGTTACGCGATGGTCAAGGCGCGGATTATGGGCGATAGCGAAGGCGTCTATGCTAACGAGTTGCGTGCGATGCTGCGCCCGTTTGTTTTCCGTCGTTACATCGATTTCAGCGTGATTCAGTCGCTGCGCAACATGAAAGGGATGATTGCCCGTGAAGTGCGTCGACGTGGTTTGACCGACAATATCAAACTCGGCGCAGGCGGCATTCGCGAAATTGAATTTATCGTTCAGGTGTTCCAGCTCATTCGCGGTGGGCGCGAACCGTCGCTGCAGTCGCGCTCTTTACTGCCAACGCTCAGCGTCATTGCCGCGCTGCATCTGCTTTCTGAAAACGATGCTGAACAATTGCGAGTGGCGTATCTGTTCCTGCGGCGTCTGGAAAACCTGCTGCAAAGCATTAACGACGAACAAACCCAGACGCTTCCTTCTGATGAGCTTAACCGTGCGCGGCTGGCGTGGGCGATGGACTTTGCTGACTGGCCGCAACTGACCGTGGCGCTGACCGCACATATGACCAATGTGCGCCGGGTGTTTAATGAATTGATTGGCGACGATGAAAGTGAAACTCAGGAAGAGTCGCTGTCGGAACAGTGGCGTGAGCTGTGGCAGGATGCGTTGCAGGAAGATGACACCACGCCAGTGCTGGCGCATCTTAGCGAAAATGATCGCAAACAGGTGCTAACGCTGATTGCTGATTTCCGCAAAGAGCTGGATAAGCGCACCATCGGGCCGCGAGGACGTCAGGTGCTCGACCATCTGATGCCGCATCTGCTAAGTGATGTCTGTGCGCGTGAAGACGCTGCCGTTACGCTGTCGCGCATTACCGCCTTGCTGGTGGGGATTGTTACCCGCACCACCTATTTAGAATTGCTCAGTGAATTCCCCGCGGCGCTTAAACATTTGATTTCTCTGTGTGCCGCGTCGCCGATGATTGCCAGCCAGCTGGCGCGTTATCCATTATTGCTGGATGAATTGCTCGATCCAAACACCCTTTACCAGCCGACGGCGACCGATGCCTACCGCGATGAGTTGCGCCAGTATTTGCTGCGCGTGCCGGAAGATGACGAAGAGCAACAGCTTGAGGCGCTGCGTCAGTTCAAACAGGCGCAGCTGTTACGCATCGCCGCAGCGGATATCGCCGGTACGCTACCGGTGATGAAAGTGAGCGATCACTTAACCTGGCTGGCGGAAGCCATGATAGATGCCGTCGTTCAGCAGGCGTGGGTTCAAATGGTTGCCCGCTACGGTAAGCCGAATCACCTGAACGAACGCGAAGGGCGTGGTTTTGCAGTGGTCGGCTACGGCAAGCTGGGCGGCTGGGAGTTAGGCTACAGTTCCGATCTTGACCTGATCTTTCTCCATGATTGCCCAATGGATGCGATGACTGACGGCGAGCGGGAAATCGACGGACGACAGTTTTATCTGCGTCTGGCGCAACGCATTATGCACCTGTTCAGCACGCGAACCTCTTCCGGCATTTTGTACGAAGTGGATGCGCGGCTGCGCCCGTCCGGGGCGGCGGGAATGCTGGTTACCTCCACAGAAGCATTTGCCGATTATCAGAAAAACGAGGCCTGGACGTGGGAGCATCAGGCGCTGGTGCGTGCGCGTGTAGTGTACGGCGATCCGCAGCTCACCGCGCACTTTGACGCAGTGCGTCGCGAGATTATGACGCTGCCGCGTGAAGGTAAAACTCTGCAAACGGAAGTGCGGGAAATGCGCGAGAAAATGCGCGCTCATCTCGGCAATAAACATCGCGATCGCTTTGATATCAAAGCTGATGAAGGGGGAATTACCGATATCGAATTTATTACCCAATATCTGGTGTTGCGCTACGCTCATGAAAAACCGAAGTTAACGCGCTGGTCAGACAACGTGCGTATTCTGGAACTACTGGCGCAAAACGACATTATGGAAGAGCAGGAAGCGATGGCGCTGACCCGTGCTTACACTACGCTTCGCGATGAACTTCATCATCTGGCATTACAGGAATTGCCGGGCCATGTGTCGGAGGATTGCTTCACCGCAGAGCGTGAACTGGTGCGGGCAAGCTGGCAGAAGTGGCTGGTGGAAGAATGAAGTATGGTATTATCGCGCGCAAATTTTGAATCTCTCAGGAGACAGGAATGAAAGTAACGCTGCCAGAGTTTGAACGTGCAGGAGTGATGGTGGTTGGTGATGTGATGCTGGATCGTTACTGGTACGGCCCCACCAGTCGTATCTCGCCGGAAGCGCCGGTGCCCGTGGTTAAAGTGAATACCATCGAAGAACGCCCGGGCGGCGCGGCTAACGTGGCGATGAATATCGCTTCTCTCGGTGCTAATGCACGTCTGGTCGGGTTGACGGGCATTGACGATGCAGCGCGCGCGCTGAGTAAATCTCTGGCCGACGTCAACGTCAAATGCGACTTCGTTTCTGTACCGACGCATCCGACCATCACCAAATTACGGGTACTTTCCCGCAACCAACAGCTGATCCGTCTGGATTTTGAAGAAGGTTTCGAAGGTGTTGATCCGCAGCCGCTGCACGAGCGGATTAATCAGGCGCTGAGTTCGATTGGCGCGCTGGTGCTTTCTGACTACGCCAAAGGTGCGCTGGCAAGCGTACAGCAGATGATCCAACTGGCGCGTAAAGCGGGCGTTCCGGTGCTGATTGATCCAAAAGGTACCGATTTTGAGCGCTACCGCGGCGCTACGCTGTTAACGCCGAATCTCTCGGAATTTGAAGCTGTTGTCGGTAAATGTAAGACCGAAGAAGAGATTGTTGAGCGCGGCATGAAACTGATTGCCGATTACGAACTCTCGGCTCTGTTAGTGACCCGTTCCGAACAGGGTATGTCGCTGCTGCAACCGGGTAAAGCGCCGCTGCATATGCCAACTCAGGCGCAGGAAGTGTATGACGTTACCGGTGCGGGCGACACGGTGATTGGCGTCCTGGCGGCAACGCTGGCAGCGGGTAATTCGCTGGAAGAAGCCTGCTTCTTTGCCAATGCGGCGGCTGGTGTGGTGGTCGGCAAACTGGGGACGTCCACGGTTTCGCCGATCGAGCTGGAAAACGCTGTACGTGGACGCGCAGATACCGGCTTTGGCGTGATGACCGAAGAGGAACTGAAGCTGGCTGTAGCGGCAGCGCGTAAACGTGGTGAAAAAGTGGTAATGACCAACGGTGTCTTCGATATCCTACATGCCGGGCACGTCTCTTATCTGGCAAATGCCCGCAAGCTGGGTGACCGCTTGATTGTTGCCGTCAACAGCGATGCCTCCACCAAACGGCTGAAAGGGGATTCCCGCCCGGTAAACCCACTCGAACAGCGTATGATTGTGCTGGGCGCACTGGAAGCGGTCGACTGGGTAGTGTCGTTTGAAGAAGACACGCCGCAGCGTCTGATCGCCGGGATCCTGCCAGACCTGCTGGTGAAAGGCGGTGACTACAAACCGGAAGAGATCGCCGGGAGTAAAGAAGTCTGGGCCAACGGCGGCGAAGTGTTGGTGCTCAACTTTGAAGACGGTTGCTCGACCACTAACATTATCAAGAAGATCCAACAGGATAAAAAAGGCTAACCGGAAAGCGGTTCACAGATCTCGCTTCGTACATGGCAGGCCTATTGACGCTGTTGTTTTTTCAACCTAGAGTAAAGGAACAAGGGTAAGGGAGGATTTCTCCCCCCTCTGATGAGTTGTTAGTAAGTCGGGAAACTTAACAGTAACAACACAACCAGTATGATGACGAGCTTCATCATAACCCTTTCCTTCTATAAGGCCCCTTCCTCGGGAGGGGCTTTCCCGTTTCAGCCCCTTGCTGACTCCCCGATTGTTGATGAGCGCCGGACCCCGCGCAACGCTTTCCCTGAAGCAGTTTTGCCTTCCCCGAGCGGTCACGCAAAACGCTGCAACGTCCTGAGCATTTGCACCTTTTAGCGGAACGCAGATATAAAAAATCCCCGGCTTTTTGGGCCAGGGATATGTGTTAATGAAACCTTCTTGACGCTGATTTTTTTTCAACCTAAAGTAAAGGAACAAGGGTGAGGGAGGATTTCTCCCCCCTCTGATTGGCTGTTAATAAGCTGCGAAACTTACGAGTAACAACACAATCAGTATGATGACGAGCTTCATCATAACCCTTTCCTTCTGTAAGGCCCCTTCCTCGGGAGGGGCTTTCCCGTTTCAGCCCCTTGCTGACTCCCCGATTGTTGATGAGCGCCGGACCCCGCGCAACGCTTTCCCTGAAGCAGTTTTGCCTTCCCCGAGCGGTCACGCAAAACGCTGCAACGTCCTGAGCATTTGCACCTTTTAGCGGAACGCAGATATAAAAAATCCCCGGCTTTTTGTGCCAGGGATGTTCATAGCTGAAAATTTATTCTACGTTTTCGGCGACGGGAGTTGTTGAGGTTAAGGGTGAAGTCAATGCCGTCAGCGAGCCGCCTGAAACGCCAATTTCATTGAGCAAGGAGTCAATCAGCGGTGCCTGTGTGCGGTAAGAAAGGGCGGCAGACAATGCCTGCTCTGCAAGGTTTCCTCCACTAACGCTACCTGTGCTCGCATCACCCGCAGTACCACCACGATTCAGTCCATCGACCTGAATGATCTTAATACCATCGATCGACTTCATCGGCTCAACGGATTTCTCAATTACCGCAGGCAGCGCCTGCAATAATGCCAGTTTGAATTTAAGGCTGGTTTGTTCATCAGAAAGTACGTTGATAGCATCGTTCAGCGCACGTTGCGCTTCTGCTTCCGCCAGACCTTTTTTACGCGTAGCTTCAGCTAACTCAACGATCGCCGCCGCCTGCATCTCTGCCGCTTCTTTCTCTGCTTTCGCCCGCACGGTCAGTTCAACCGCTTTGGTTTCCGCATCCTGCGCTGCGGCAATCAGCGCCACCTGCTTGGCACGATCGGCTTCGGCAGTCTGGCGAGTGGTTTCAACGTTTTGTTGGGCGCTTACTGCTTCTGCGAGTGCAAGGTTAGCACGCGCTTCTGCCTGGGACTGTTGTTCCGATTTGGCGGCAATAGCGATCGATTTCGTCTGGTTAGCGATTTCGGTGACCTGCTGCTGTTCGATCTCTTTAATGCGAACTTCACGTTCAGCTTCAACTTTTCTTGAGCGGACGGCCTGTTCGCGGTCGATTTCTGTTTCCTGAATCTGTCGTTCAGCCAGAATTCGCGTCTGCTCTGCTTCACGACGACGTTCAGCTTCAAAAGCCGCAATTTTCGCATTCTGCTCAGCGGTACGGGTTTTAACCTGCTGCTCCTGCTCAAGCGTCATAAACGCTTCTTGTTGTTCAATCTCCAACTTGCGCGAAAGTGCATCACGGTTTTTCTCACGCACCGCAACTTCTACATCCTGTTCAACTTCGTTACGCTCGCGGCGACGGCGCTCCGTCTCCTGAGTCAGTTTGGTTAAACCTTCGGCGTCAAAGGCATTGTTCGGATTGAAATGTTCTTTCGAGGTCTGGTTAAAGTTGGTAAGTGAAACGCTTTCCAGTTCCAGGCCGTTTTTCGACAGATCTTCAGCTACGGTATTTTGTACTCCCTGCACGAAGTTCTCGCGGGTATCCTGTAACTCATGCATGGTCATTTGTGCAGCTGTTGCACGGAGGGCATCGACGAATTTATCTTCAACCAACATACGTAAATCTTCTGGTGATAGCGTGCGTTGCCCCAACGTTTGGGCAGCGGTGGCAATCCCTTCTACTGAAGGTTTTACCCGCACAAAGAAAGCGACTACTACATCGACGCGCATACGATCTTTCGTAATCAGGCTATCAATGGTTGAGCGGCTGACTTCCAGCTTCAGAGTATTCATATTGATGGGGATTATTTCATGAAAGATCGGCATCACGATTGCGCCACCGCTCATTACCACTTTTTGCCCACCTAAACCAGTACGAACAAAAGCTTGCTCTGCCGAAGCGCGACGATAGAGCCTGGCGAAAATAATTCCAATAATAAACAGAATGCATACGGCAATAATCGCGGTAAACATCCAGGAGGGCACAGAATTAACAACATCATCCATTATTAAATTTCCTTTTGATTAATAAATTACAATATTTGGGGCCAGGGATTGTTTTCCGCCAAATATCGCGTTGCAGAAAGTCGGCAAATAATTAACACTTTGTCTCCTTTAGTGAAAATTTTTCCTTCTTCAGGCTCCAGTAGTAAATAATGTATTTGGCCAAATTGATCGGTGAGTTTTCCTTCGCAGGGATTACCTGAAGTGGCTTGATGACCGGTAATTAATGCCATGCTACCAATATATTCTTCTTCTGTAATAGCTGAACTATGGTCGCGTGGAATCCAGGGTGCAACTATTTTACCGGTATAATGCACCGCAATAATCGTAAACAGTAAACTGACAGGAACCACGAACAGGTTCGACAGTGGTGATTGCCAGACCATGATGCAGGCATGCTGCAACAGGATGCCAATAAGACCAAAAAAACCAGCCAGCAAGCAGAGAACGACGAGAGCTGGCAATCTTCCGATATTGAGATAATGAAGTGCCTGGCTAATATGACCTGTGGTTATGGAATCATAATGGTCAAGATGTGCATCAAGAGCACCGGAGAGCATGTGACCGCAGATAAGCGCAAAAATTTCTAAAAGGCCGATCAACAGTACAAAGGAAATAGCGAAAAGATAAGGGGTATTATAGTCGGCGAATAAAATCATATGTCACTCCAATGTCCATTTAGTGACGCAATATTTACTTTGGGATAGTTTCCTTGCTTACATTTATCTTTGTTAATAATAACACATGTTAGAGAAGTTCTGGAAGAGAAAGTCTTTTAATATGGTTTTTTATTTTTCACTAAAAAGTGTGATCGGGGACAATATATTTACGCACGTTATGTTTAAAGGCACTACACTGATTGGGGAATACTGAAATCAGAAAAAGCATATGGCCTTAAAAGGTATGCGATAACCGGAGGATGTGCTTATGGATCATAGTCTTAATTCTTTAAATAATTTCGATTTCCTGGCGCGTAGTTTTGCCAGAATGCACGCAGAAGGTCGCCCGGTCGATATTCTGGCCGTTACTGGTAACATGGATGAAGAACATAGAACCTGGTTTTGCGCACGTTATGCCTGGTATTGCCAACAGATGATGCAAACCAGAGAACTTGAATTAGAACACTGATATTACGGGCCGTCTGGCCCGTTTTTGTGTTGCTTTATTCTGCTTTATCAATAGGCGGGATAGCCGGAGGAGATTGAAGATCTGCTACCGAATTATTGCGCGCCTCCAGTTCACTGATGCGCTGCTCCAGTAACGCCAGTTTTTCACGAGTCCGTAACAGAACTTGCGTCTGTACGTCGAATTCTTCGCGGCTCACCAGATCGAGACGCGTCAGCTGCGCTTGTAGGGTTTGGCGGATTTTTTTCTCCACATCTTCCCCGAACTCCCTGATTCCTTTAGGCATTGATTCGTGAACCTGGCGAGCGATTTGCTCAATTTTTTTCGGGTCAATCATTGTAGTTTCCCTGTACTGATAGGTGTTGAGTGCCATTGTAGTGCGATAAGGGTAAGTCATAAACCAGAATTATGTGAAGCTATGCGTTGCTGCCGCTAATCATTAGCGTTATAGTGAATCCGCTTATTCTCAGGGCGGGGCGAAATTCCCCACCGGCGGTAAATCAACTCAGTTGAAAGCCCGCGAGCGCTTTGGGTGCGAACTCAAAGGACAGCAGATCCGGTGTAATTCCGGGGCCGACGGTTAGAGTCCGGATGGGAGAGAGTAACGATTCTGTCGGGCATGGACCCGCTCACGTTATTTTGGCTATATGCCGCCACTCCTAAGACTGCCCTGATTCTGGTAACCATAATTTTAGTGAGGTTTTTTTTACCATGAATCAGACGCTACTTTCCTCTTTTGGTACGCCTTTCGAACGTGTTGAAAATGCACTGGCTGCGCTGCGTGAAGGACGCGGTGTAATGGTGCTTGATGATGAAGACCGTGAAAACGAAGGTGATATGATCTTCCCGGCAGAAACCATGACTGTTGAGCAGATGGCGCTGACCATTCGCCACGGTAGCGGTATTGTTTGCCTGTGCATTACTGAAGATCGCCGTAAACAACTCGATCTGCCAATGATGGTAGAAAATAACACCAGCGCCTATGGCACCGGTTTTACCGTGACCATTGAAGCGGCTGAAGGTGTGACTACCGGTGTTTCTGCCGCTGACCGTATTACGACCGTTCGCGCAGCGATTGCCGATGGCGCAAAACCTTCTGATCTGAATCGCCCGGGCCACGTTTTCCCACTTCGCGCGCAGGCAGGTGGAGTACTGACGCGTGGCGGTCATACTGAAGCGACTATTGATCTGATGACGCTGGCAGGCTTTAAACCGGCTGGTGTGCTGTGTGAGCTGACTAATGACGATGGCACGATGGCGCGTGCACCAGAGTGTATTGAGTTTGCCAATAAACACAATATGGCGCTCGTGACTATTGAAGACCTGGTGGCATACCGTCAGGCACATGAGCGTAAAGCCAGCTGAAAACCGCTGCTTAAATTACTGCCTTAATCAAGAAACCGAAGTTGTAGCAGGCTTCGGTTTTTATTTTTCCCTGCTATGCAAGATGTTAATTCCGCTTCTCTTTCTATGAGAAAATTTCATTAATATCAGGCATTCTTTTTCATTATGATCAAAATCATATAATTGTTCCGTTATTATGCGACCATATGAATATATCCGAAAAAGGATATGTGAAATTTATGCGCTAAATGTTTAGTATTGTTAAATATTAAGGGTAAAAGGATGTTTATCGCCTGGTACTGGATTGTATTGATTGCTCTTGTTGTGGTGGGTTATTTCCTGCATTTGAAACGTTATTGTCGGGCGTTTCGCCAGGACAGAGACGCACTGCTTGAAGCGCGGAACAAATACTTAAACAGTACGAGAGAAGAGACAGCCGAAAAGGTAGAATAAGGCTTTAGTGAAGCTAGCAGAAGTTGTCCATGCGCTGGACAACTTCTGATGTTGCTTTTAACCAATTCCCGCCGTTTGTAGCAGCACTAAACTGAATCCCATCACTGACATTCCACATAGTACGCCATAGCTGGGGTTATTATTAGGGTCAATCTCTTTGGCGAGCGGCATTAATTCATCAACCGAGAGCGCCACCATAATTCCTGCAACCGCCGCCATGATTGCCGCCATGACCACCGGGGAAATCATGCTACCGAGGATTAACCACGCCAGCACGCCACCAAGAATTTCTGCTAGTCCAGAAATCCCCGCCCACAGAATCGCCGTGCGTTTAGACCCCGTTGCTGCGTAAACCGGGCCTGCCACTGCCAGACCTTCAGGAATATTGTGCAACGCTACGGCCAGAGCGATGCCAAATCCCAGCTCCAGGTTGCTGCTCGCCGTGACAAAGGTGGCAATCCCTTCCGGGAAGTTATGCAGACTGATACCGAGAGTGAGCAGAATGGCTGTGCGCTTGATCGATTTTGGCAACGGCTGCACCGATTTTTGCATTAAATCCTGCGGATGCGCATGTGGCAACATGCGGTCCAGGCCAAAATAGCCAAGCAGACCGAAGATAAACATTCCATAACCCAACACAGGCGACATTCCTTCAGCTGCTAGTGCGGCAGGAAGCATTTCCATTAATGAGATGAGCAACATGATCCCCGCCGCAAATCCTAGCGAAAACGCCAGTAAGCGGTTCGAGGGTTTTTGCCCGAGAACGCCGAGAAACGCGCCAATAAACGTGGCTGCCCCCGCCAGTATGGTCAGAATGAGAGGTACTGACATCGACAACTCCTTATAAATCTTCACCTTCAGGCAGATCGTCAAAATAACTGATGATCATCATCATTGTTATCCGGGTTCTTACTCCGCCGAACAAGCGTATTGTGAGGATATCAAAATGACACCTTTAGTTAAGGATATCATCATGTCTTCAACACGTATGCCAGCATTGTTTTTAGGTCACGGTAGTCCGATGAACGTGCTGGAAGATAATTTGTATACCCGCAGCTGGCAGAAGTTGGGGATGACATTGCCACGCCCGCAAGCGATTGTGGTGGTTTCGGCTCACTGGTTTACCCGTGGAACAGGAGTGACCGCGATGGAGACGCCGCCCACGATTCATGACTTTGGTGGCTTCCCGCAGGCGCTGTACGATACGCATTATCCTGCTCCGGGTTCGCCTGCGCTGGCACAGCGTCTGGTTGAGCTGTTAGCGCCGATCCCGGTGACGCTGGATAAAGAAGCCTGGGGCTTTGACCACGGTTCCTGGGGCGTGCTGATTAAGATGTATCCTGACGCGGATATCCCGATGGTGCAGTTGAGTATCGACAGTAGCAAACCTGCCGCCTGGCATTTCGAAATGGGGCGCAAACTCGCGGCGCTGCGTGATGAAGGGGTAATGTTGGTCGCCAGCGGTAACGTGGTGCATAACCTGCGCACAGTGAAGTGGTACGGTGATAGTTCACCGTATCCGTGGGCGACGTCGTTTAATGAGTATGTGAAAGCGAATCTGACGTGGCAAGGGCCGGTAGAGCAGCATCCTCTGGTGAATTATCTCGACCATGAAGGTGGCGCGTTATCGAACCCAACGCCAGAGCACTATCTGCCGTTGCTGTATGTCTTAGGTGCGTGGGATGGGCAGGAGCCAATTACCATTCCGGTCGATGGTATAGAAATGGGCAGTTTAAGTATGCTGTCGGTGCAGATAGGTTAACAATTACCGGATGGCGAATGCCATCCGGCATCATTGATTACTCAACAAAAATATGTGGATAAAACCGAGACATATCTTGGGTGATCAATGCACGGTCTTCACGAATGCCAATTCCGGCGGGTTGATCGTTCACCAGCCAGCTACCAATCAGCATATAGCTGTCGCCGAATTTCGGTAACGGGTGGAATTGCTGAACAATCATCCCTTCTTCGCCATACGGACCTTCCGCTGCTTCAATGGTTTTGCCGTTCTCAATGATCGACACGTTTGCGCCTTCACGGGAGAAGATCGGTTTAACCACATATTTTTCCATTAGCGGATGATCATCTTCCGCAAAATAAGCGGGCAGCAGGTTCGGGTGATTCGGGAACATCTCCCACAGTAGCGGTAGAAGTGCCTTGTTGGAGATAATGCTCTTCCACGCCGGTTCCAGCCAGCGTACGCCTGCATCCTCCAGCTTGGTGGAAAACATCTCACGCAACATAAATTCCCACGGATACAGCTTGAACAGGTTGGAAATTACCTGATCCTGTAAATCCGTGAACTGACCTTTTTCACCTAACCCGATATCGTCAATGTAGAGGAACTCGGTAGCGATTTCAGCTTCCGTCGCGCAGTCCTGCAAATACTGAATGGTTCCGCGATCTTCCACCGTGTCGCGACAGCAGGTGAGATGCAGCAACTGGAAGCCATACTGTTCACGCAGCTCAACGAAGCGATCGATCAGTTTTTCTTGCAGACTGTTAAACTGGTCGCTGCCCTCCGGCAAGTTACCGGCGTTAAGCTGATCTTCCAGCCAGATCCACTGAAAGAACGCCGCCTCGTATAGTGACGTTGGCGTATCGGCGTTATTTTCCAGCAGTTTAGGTTCGCCAGTGCCATCCCACGCCAGATCAAGACGCGAATAAAGCGATGGCTGGTGAGTCAGCCATGACTGACGCACAAAACTCCAGGTATGTTTTGGAATGCGGAATTTGGTCATCAGCTCATCGCTGGCGATCACTTTTTCCACCACTTTCAGGCACATCTGGTGCAGTTCGGCGGTGACTTCTTCCAGCTTTTCAACCTGGGCGAGGGTCAACTTGTAGTAAGCATCTTCACACCAGTACGGCTCGCCGTACATGGTGTGAAAATTGAAACCGTATTCGTGGGCTTTCTCACGCCAGTCCGGGCGCTCGGTAATACTGACTCTTTCCATCGGTATCAGCCACCCATTGAACGAGAAGAGGTACCGGTTGCGCTACGCTGCATAGTGCTTTGTTTGGCAACAGATTCACCAAAACCGCCACGGGTAACGGTAGTGGTGGTCGCCGGTTTTGGTGCCATTGCCGTCTTCGGTACGGTCATGGTGCGGCCTGGCTGGGCTGCGCCATAGTTTTTACCCGTCGCGTCGGTATATTTACCGTAAGCCGGACTGGCTGGGTTTTTCGAGGAGAACAGCGGCTGCTGTGCAAATCCCGCGCCGCCGCCCATCAGACGCCCCATCATGTAACCGGCCATCAGCGGCATCCAGAAACTCCCGCTGGATTGCTGAGCCTGCGCCTGGTTTTCTGGTGCCATGCCAGCCTGGGCTGGTGCTTGCTGGCACTGACCTTCACCAAATTCAGCAACACAGTCTTCACGGGTGGCGTATTTCGGCGCAGTACGTTCGGCTTCTTTCAGCGCATTGTTGTACGCGGTGGTACATTCGGCGCTTTTGCCTGGGTTTGCAGCTGAACAGTCGTCAGCATTTTGATAGAGAGACACTGTTTCATCACTCTTTTCACAGCCAGCCAGCATAAAAACAGTGGCAACCGCGAGAGCGACTGGTGTCAGATGGCGTGCGCTCCAGTTTTTGCGGAACGATGCGTGGCGTATGGATTTTGTCCGTTTCATTTTTGTCTTCCGGGACCAGTGGTAAATACCCATCAGAATAGAGGATGGCTGGTCGAAATTGAAGCGAGAAGGGGGAAGAATGCGGCAGATAACCCGTATCTTTACGTTGCCTTACGTTCAGACGGGGCCGAAGCCCCGTCGTCGTCATCAGTTACGGAAAGGGTTATGACCGTTACTGGTGGTAGTGCGTGCGGATGTTTGCTGAACGACGGGTGCCGGGCTATCAGGCGCATAACCATCAGCAATAGCATTCTGTTCCGGCGTTTGCGGGGCAACGTTTTCCGGATTAGTGGAAACCGGTTTGCTCAGCGCATTGTTCAGTGCCAGCAGATCCTGCTCGTTCAACGTACCCAGGGCTGACTTAATATTCAGCTGATTAATCAGGTAGTTATAACGCGCATTCGCCAGCTCTTGCTTGGCGTTGTACAGCGTGGTGGTCGCATCCAACACATCAACAATGGTACGCGTACCGACCGAGTAGCCCGCTTCCATCGCGTCTAATGAGCTTTGAGCGGAAACTACGGCTTGTTTGTAGGCGTTAATACTACTGATAGAAGCATTAATGTTGTTGAAGGAGGAACGTACGGTTTGCACGACGCTACGATGCGCGCTTTCCAGTTGCTCGCTGGCACCAACAAAGTTGTACTGTGCCTGTTTCACCTGCGAGTTAACCATTCCGCCCTGATAAATCGGCAGCGAGAAGCTCAGGCCAACTTTGTTCTGGCCCATATTGCTATCGTCATACTGGGTACCAGCGGCACCACGGGTTTTCGAACCGCTATAAGAGGTGTCAGAAATCCCGGTAGAAGCCGTTAAATCCAGAGTCGGTAAGTGACCATCCTGCGCCTGGCGAATTTGCTCGCGCGCCAGGTCCTGGCTCAAGCGTGCCTGTAACAGCGACAGGTTGCGTTTTTCGGCTTCTTTCAGCAGCGCGTTAACCGGCTGTGGTTTGTCGGTTTTAAAGTTTTCGACATTCAGCGCCGCCAGTTCCGGATAGTAGTTACCGGTGATCTGGCGCAGTTGCTCTACCGCGTTATCAAGGTTATTACGTGCGGTCACTTCGTTCGCCAGCACGGTATCGTACTGTGCGCGGGCGTTCTGCACGTCGGTGATCGCTACCAGGCCCACGTTAAAACGTTGGGTGGTTTGATCTAATTGACGGTAGATCGCTTCTTTTTGTGCCTGTGTATAGGAAAGAACGTCAATAGCATTCAACACGTTGAAATAAGCGGTCGCGGTGTTGAGGATCAAGGTTTGCTGATCGGTCTGATATGTGACGTCCTGAATCCCTGCTGCTTTTTCCTGCAGCGTTAACGCACGCCATTTCGACATATCAAAAATGGATTGAGTTAACTGCAGGGACGCACTAGTCGCGTTAGAGTTGATGCCGTTCGCGTCGCGGTAGCCGTTGCTATAGGTGTAATCTGCACCTAAACCTAGCTGTGGCAGTAATGGACTGCGCGCTTCATTAATTTTTTCAAAGGCAGCATCACGATCGGCGGCAGACTTACGCAATTCTGGGTTACTAAGGCGTGCTTGCTGATAAACTTGCATCAGGTTCTCGGCCTGGCTCAACGAACTGAACCCAGAAAGGCTCAGGCCGATAAGAATGGGGAGCAATTTCTTCATTTGCATTCCTTGTGGTGAAGCAGTATTTAGCGCGATCAAACTGTAAAATTATTGCGGATTCTAGCAGAAGCCGCTACCGCAAAAGGTTGGCGTTACGTGCCATAGGGCGTTAATGTGCCTCAATTTAACACATGACTGCTCAAACGGCAGTCAAACGTCGCTGAAATTCACATTTAATTCACTATTAGTGCCAGGACATTAACAATGCTTAAGCCAGACAACCTGCCCGTTACATTTGGCAAAAACGATGTAGAAATTATTGCACGAGAAACACTTTATCGCGGCTTTTTTTCATTAGATCTTTATAGATTTCGTCATCGTCTATTCAACGGGCAAATGAGTCATGAGGTGCGGCGGGAAATTTTTGAGCGCGGTCACGCCGCAGTCTTGCTACCCTTTGACCCAGTGCGTGATGAAGTTGTGCTGATTGAGCAGATTCGGATTGCCGCGTACGACACCAGCGAAACCCCCTGGCTACTGGAGATGGTTGCCGGGATGATTGAAGAGGGTGAAAGTGTGGAAGATGTTGCCCGTCGCGAAGCGATTGAAGAGGCGGGGCTGATAGTCAAACGGACCAAACCGGTGTTAAGTTTCCTGGCAAGCCCGGGGGGCACCAGTGAGCGTTCGTCAATTATGGTGGGCGAAGTGGACGCCACGACCGCAAGCGGTATTCACGGTCTGGCTGATGAAAACGAAGATATTCGCGTTCATGTGGTAAGCCGGGAACAGGCATACCAGTGGGTAGAAGAGGGGAAAATCGACAACGCAGCGTCGGTCATCGCTTTGCAATGGCTGCAGCTGCATCATCAAGCGTTAAAAAATGAGTGGGCATAAATGAAGCGTTACACACCTGACTTTCCTGAAATGATGCGCCTGTGCGAGATGAACTTTTCACAATTGCGCCGTTTGTTACCGCGCAATGACGCACCCGGCGAAACTGTAAGCTATCAGGTGGCAAACGCACAATATCGGCTGACGATTGTGGAATCGACCCGATACACTACCCTGGTGACAATAGAACAGACTGCGCCCGCGATCAGTTACTGGAGCCTTCCGTCAATGACGGTGCGTCTGTATCATGACGCGATGGTGGCTGAAGTGTGTTCAAGCCAGCAGATTTTTCGCTTCAAAGCGCGGTATGATTATCCTAATAAAAAGTTGCATCAACGCGACGAAAAGCATCAAATTAACCAGTTTTTAGCGGACTGGTTGCGATACTGTTTAGCACATGGAGCGATGGCGATTCCGGTTTACTAGCGTCGTGAAACCTAAGGACACCATTTGGAAAGCCTGTTAACCCTTCCTCTGGCTGGTGAGGCCAGAGTCAGGATTTTACAAATTACCGATACTCACCTGTTTGCACAAAAGCACGAAGCCCTGTTAGGGGTAAACACCTGGGAAAGCTACCAGGCGGTGCTGGAGGCGATTCGTCCACACCAGCACGAATTCGACCTGATTGTCGCGACAGGTGATTTAGCGCAGGATCAATCCTCTGCGGCCTATCAGCATTTCGCTGAAGGCATCGCAAGTTTTCGTGCGCCCTGCGTCTGGCTGCCGGGCAACCACGATTTCCAGCCCGCGATGTACAGCGCGTTACAGGATGCGGGTATCTCCCCGGCGAAGCGGGTATTTATTGGTGAGCAATGGCAAATCCTGTTGCTGGATAGCCAGGTGTTTGGCGTGCCGCACGGTGAGCTAAGCGAGTTTCAGCTTGAGTGGCTGGAACGTAAACTGGCTGATGCGCCAGAGCGCCATACGTTGCTGCTGCTGCATCATCATCCGCTACCTGCGGGTTGTAGTTGGCTTGATCAACACAGCCTGCGTAACGCGGGCGAACTGGATACCGTGCTGGCGAAGTTTCCGCACGTCAAATACTTGCTGTGCGGTCATATTCATCAGGAGCTGGATCTCGACTGGAACGGTCGCCGCCTGCTGGCAACGCCGTCGACCTGTGTGCAGTTTAAGCCGCACTGTTCCAACTTTACGCTGGATACTATCGCGCCCGGCTGGCGTACTCTCGAGTTACATGCTGATGGCACGCTGACCACCGAGGTGCATCGCCTGGCGGACACACGTTTCCAACCTGATACCGCTTCAGAAGGCTACTGATGTCTACGCTTCTTTATTTACACGGTTTCAACAGCTCGCCGCGCTCTGCAAAAGCGAGCTTGTTAAAAAACTGGCTGGCGGAACATCACCCTGACGTTGAGATGATCATTCCGCAGTTGCCGCCGTATCCTTCCGACGCGGCAGAGCTGCTGGAATCCATTGTCCTGGAACATGGCGGCGATTCGCTGGGTATTGTCGGTTCGTCACTGGGGGGATATTACGCCACCTGGTTGTCACAATGTTTTATGCTGCCCGCAGTGGTGGTAAACCCGGCGGTGCGCCCGTTTGAACTGCTGACGGACTATCTCGGTCAGAACGAGAACCCCTACACCGGGCAGCAATATGTGCTAGAGTCACGCCATATTTACGATCTCAAAGTCATGCAGATTGACCCGCTGGAAGCGCCGGATTTGATCTGGCTGCTGCAACAGACGGGAGATGAAGTGCTGGATTACCGCCAGGCGGTGGCGTACTACGCTTCCTGCCGCCAGACTGTCATAGAAGGCGGCAACCACGCATTCACGGGCTTCGAAGATTATTTCAACCCGATCGTCGATTTTCTTGGTCTGCACCATCTCTGACGATCAACTCGAATTGCTAACTTAAACCATGACGCAAACTTATAACGCTGATGCCATTGAGGTACTCACCGGGCTTGAGCCGGTTCGCCGCCGTCCGGGGATGTATACCGATACCACTCGCCCTAACCATTTGGGGCAAGAAGTTATTGATAACAGTGTCGATGAAGCACTGGCGGGTCACGCAAAACGCGTGGATGTAATCTTACATGCTGACCAGTCGTTAGAAGTTATTGACGATGGGCGCGGGATGCCGGTGGATATTCATCCGGAAGAGGGTGTACCGGCGGTTGAACTGATTCTTTGCCGTCTGCATGCAGGCGGTAAATTCTCTAACAAAAATTACCAGTTCTCTGGCGGCCTGCATGGCGTGGGGATTTCGGTGGTTAACGCCCTGTCGAAGCGCGTAGAAGTTAACGTGCGCCGCGATGGTCAGGTTTATAACATCGCCTTTGAAAATGGCGAAAAGGTGCAGGATTTACAGGTTGTCGGCACTTGCGGTAAACGCAATACTGGTACCAGCGTGCACTTCTGGCCGGATGAAACCTTCTTTGACAGCCCGCGTTTTTCTGTTTCACGCCTGACACATGTGCTGAAAGCCAAAGCGGTATTGTGCCCTGGCGTTGAGATCACTTTTAAAGATGAGATCAACAATACCGAACAACGCTGGTGCTATCAGGACGGTCTGAATGATTACCTGGCGGAAGCGGTAAATGGTCTGCCGACGCTGCCGGAAAAACCGTTTATCGGTAATTTCGCTGGTGATACTGAAGCTGTGGACTGGGCGCTACTGTGGCTGCCGGAAGGCGGTGAACTGCTGACCGAAAGCTACGTCAACCTTATCCCAACGATGCAGGGCGGTACGCACGTTAACGGTCTGCGTCAGGGCCTGTTGGACGCGATGCGTGAGTTCTGTGAATACCGCAACATTCTGCCGCGCGGTGTAAAGTTGTCGGCGGAAGATATCTGGGATCGCTGCGCCTATGTGCTGTCAGTAAAAATGCAGGATCCGCAGTTTGCCGGGCAGACCAAAGAGCGTCTCTCTTCGCGTCAGTGCGCGGCATTCGTTTCAGGCGTGGTGAAGGATGCCTTCATCCTGTGGCTGAACCAAAACGTTCAGGCGGCGGAGCTGCTGGCAGAGATGGCGATTTCCAGCGCCCAGCGTCGTATGCGTGCGGCTAAAAAAGTGGTGCGTAAAAAGCTGACCAGCGGCCCGGCGCTGCCTGGCAAACTGGCTGACTGTACCGCGCAGGATCTTAACCGTACCGAACTGTTCCTTGTGGAAGGTGACTCCGCAGGCGGATCTGCCAAGCAGGCGCGCGATCGCGAATATCAGGCGATCATGCCGCTGAAAGGTAAGATCCTTAACACCTGGGAAGTTTCTTCCGACGAAGTGCTGGCCTCGCAGGAAGTGCATGATATTTCGGTAGCGATCGGTATCGATCCTGACAGCGACGATCTGAGCCAGCTTCGTTATGGCAAAATCTGTATCCTCGCGGATGCGGACTCTGATGGTCTGCACATTGCCACGCTGCTCTGCGCTTTGTTCGTAAAACACTTCCGCGCGTTGGTGAAACACGGTCACGTTTACGTCGCACTGCCACCGCTCTACCGTATTGATCTCGGGAAAGAGGTTTATTACGCGCTGACGGAAGAAGAGAAAGAGGGCGTACTTGAGCAATTAAAACGCAAGAAAGGCAAGCCGAACGTCCAGCGTTTTAAAGGTCTGGGGGAAATGAACCCGATGCAATTGCGTGAAACCACGCTTGATCCGAACACTCGCCGTCTGGTGCAGTTGACTATCGATGATGAAGACGATCAGCGTACTGACGCGATGATGGATATGCTGCTGGCGAAGAAACGCTCGGAAGATCGCCGCAACTGGTTGCAAGAGAAAGGCGACATGGCGGAGATTGAGGTCTGATAATCCTCCCGCCAGAAGAATAAAACATAGCCCGGTATACAAGTGTATACCGGGCTTTTTTGATCAAAATTCCATTTTCACCGTGAATTGCACTTCACGCGGATCGCCAATCTGATTTCCCAGATTATTTGTGGCGATGGAAGAGGTGTAATACGTTTTATCAAACAGGTTTTTGACGTTTAATTGCAGTGTGACCGGATACTGCAATTTCATTTTGTATGCGGCGAAGGCATCGGCAACGAAATAGCCTGGCAGATAATAGTCAGCCCCATTGGTTGCCGAACGACGGCTTACGCCATGTCCACCACCGCCAAACGTCAGTGTGTTATTGCCTGGCATGTTATGAATGTCATAGGTCAGGAATAGCGAACCGGTATGACGAGGAACATTCGGCAATGGTTTCCCTGCATAATCAGGATCTTCCAGAACCTTAGCATCGGTATAGCCGTAGCTGGCAATGATATTAATGTTTTCAGTTAATGCTCCCGCAAGGTCGACTTCTACCCCTCTTGAACGAACGCGGCCTGCCGTTTTGGCGATGGTTTCATCACCAATACTTTCGGTATACAACACGTTACGTTTATGGATATCAAACAGCGCAATATCTGCGGTTATACCATCGAACAGCTCGAATTTTGCCCCGACTTCGTAAGCATTAGATGATTCCGGTGGAAGATCTCCGATGTAGCTGGCAATTGACGATTGCGGCATAAATGTTTGCGAATAATTAGCAAATAAGGATACCGATGGCGTCAGTTTGTAGACTAACCCCAGTTTGGGCGTCCATTGTTCATCGCGGCTGTCAGTATTGACATTAAAAGGACGGCCTTTACCCGCATACTGCGTGTAATACTGATAGCGGATCCCGGCGACGGCAATCCAGTTATCGGTCAGATAGAGCGCGTCCTGTGCATAAGCTGAGTAGCTCTCCTGTTTGATCGTCTGATCACTGTCCGACGCCGAAACCGTTGTGCATTTGCTGGTATTGCCATAAACGGGGTTGTATATATTGAAATCTTTAGCGTTTTTACAGCGAATCATATCTGTGCGCAGAAGATCATAATATTCATATGACACCCCACCCAGAATCTCATTATAGAACCCAGCAATATCAACATTCCCTTGCAGATCCGCACGAGTAGAATGCATACGCTGGGTAGATCCCTGAGTTGCATCAACACGCCGTGTCAGCGTTCCTGTCGTTGCATCATACGCGGTAACGCGAGCCTGATTGTCGCTGTATTTATCCTGGCTGTAGCTGTAATCAAAGCGCGCTGTCCACTGGCTATTGAGATGATATTCTGCGTTGAGTTGCGCCAGATCGGACTGACCATCTGTAATATTAAACGGTTCGTCAAAACGTATTTTTCGATCAACGTTTACGGGCTGTTTCGTCGTAAGGTCGAAAATCGTTCCACGATCGAACGGAGTTTTATAGTCCCGATGGGAATAGAGCATGGTTACTGTTGCATTATCACCAAACCAGGTGAGTGACGGGGCAATAAATGTACTGCGCTCTTTACCGAAGTTTCGCCAGTAATCTTCATCCTGCACTTCCCCCGTCAGGCGGTATGCCAGCTGAGTGCCTTCAATGGGACCTGTGATATCAAGTTGCCCAGTGCCTCCGCCAAAACTGGAGGACGTGGCTGAGACAGAACCATGGAATGTTTTTTCCGGGCGCTTGGTCACGACGTTAATCAATCCACCAGGATCGAGAATGCCATACAGCGTGGAGGCCGGACCTTTTAGCACTTCCACACGTTCTGTGGCGGCGTTGAAACTGCGAGGAAGTACAGTTCGCAGGCCGTTGGTCATGATGGAGCCATCCCGGTTAGCACCAAACCCACGACGTACAAAGGCGTCCTGAGTTCCGCCTAATGTATTGGTCTGTACCACGTTACTGACGTTATAAAGCGCTTCATCCAGCGTCGTTGCATTCTGATTTTCCAGAACCTGATCGCTAACCGTATTGACCACCTGCGGGATATCCAGCATCGGCATATCGGTTAATGTCGCCGTGGAAGTGCTCAGAGGTTGATAACCATCGGTCGCCTCAGTTGCGGTATTTGCATCCGCTGTAACAGTGATTGTTTCGCCATCTTTGGGCGTTGCAGTGTCGGTTGCATGAATCATTGGTGCTGCAAAGAGCAGTGAAAAGAGCGCCCGACCTTTGATTCCTGAGAATGAAGGTGTGAACTTAGCCATTTAGTCTGTTATCCCAAAAACTCACGGATTGTCGTGAGTGAAAATTGTTTCTTGTTGCTCACTAAGCACTATCCGTTTGTTATTTCACCATCGGATATGTAATTGAGAATCATTCAACCATGCGGTAATGTAGTAGTAAATGAGAAATAACAAAAAATTGCTACATGTGTTTTTTTGAGGGGTTAATGCAATTCAATTGATGGTAATTTATTAATATTTAATGATTTTATTTTTATCTTTAAAAATATTTCACCTGTTATTTACCTTGTTTTTGTATGGCTTTTAACTTCTTGACTACTACATTTTGTGGCGTCAAACTCTCAAAAGAGAATGAGTTTTATTTTTGTTTGTCTTTGATTAAGTTGGCGTACACGTGGCACATAACGCAAAAGGGCAGGGGCTGATCCTCGACAATGTTTCTGCCGGGTATCACAAGAAAATCATTGTTGATGGTGTTTCTTTCTCCGTTCCCACAGAAAAAATGACCGTTCTGGTTGGGGCAAACGGCTGTGGAAAGTCGACGTTGCTCAGCACCATTGCACGTATCTTGCAACCCATGAGCGGCTCAATATTGCTGGATGGTAAAGCGATTCACGAGCAACCAACGAAAGCGTTATCCCGTAGACTTGGGATCTTGCCGCAGTCGCCATTATTGCCGGAGGGCTTAACCGTTTATGAACTGGTGTCGCGTGGGCGTTTTCCCTGGCAAAATTTCATACGTCAATGGAGCGACTCCGACGAGCAGGCGGTAGAAGAGGCCCTGAAATTAACCGGTACGCAGGAGTTTGCTCATTTACCTGTTGAAAAACTCTCTGGTGGGCAGCGCCAGCGTTGCTGGATTGCGATGGTGTTGGCGCAAAAGACGCCTTATATCCTACTGGATGAACCCACAACCTGGCTTGATTTACGTTATCAGGTTGAAATTCTTGAGTTATTACATGATTTAACGCGTCATCACGGGCGTACAGTCGTCGTGGTGTTGCATGATCTGAATTTTGCCGTCAATTATGGTGATACGTTGATATTTTTACGCCAGGGGAAAGTGGTGCGTGTGTTGAATGAGGGGGAGCATTGCACGCCTGAGCTGGTAAAAGCTGTCTTTGACGTTGATGTTCACGCATCAATAAATCCTCTGACGGGAAAGCCGTTCTTCATGCCGTTTCGTGGTGTAGAAAAAGTATGATGCGCACAGGGCTGGTTACTGTAATTTTCCTCGCCTTACTGCTGGTGGGATGCGTGGTATATCCAGGGATTGGTGCCCGATTTATTGCACCACAAACGGTGTTGCAGGCATTTCTTCATTTTGAACCGCAAAACTTCGATCACAACGTAATTGTAAGACTCCGTTTGCCGCGTTTAGCGGCAGCATTGCTTACCGGTGCTTCTCTTGGAGTTGCTGGTGCTTTGTTGCAGGCTGTCATTCGTAACCCATTGGGGGAGCCACATATTTTAGGCTTAAATGCCGGAGCCGCTCTTGCTGTCGTTGCTGCCAGTGCGCTTGGGCTGGCCTTTCCGGTTGGACGCCCACTGCTGGCATCTACGGGCGGCGCGTTATTGTTCCTGTTGATATTGCTGCTTTCCTCCGCAGGGCGTTCAGGGTTAACGCCAATGAAAGTTACTTTATGCGGCGTGGCGCTATCGGCGTTCGTGTCCTCAATAACGGCTGCAATCCTGATTCTTGACGAACAAACACTGCTGGCGATGCGGACATGGCTAGCAGGTGATTTAGCGGGGCAGGATTGGGCGACGCTGGGTACGTCCGCCTGGTTTTCTCTGGGGGGGGTTGTGTTAGCCATTTACCTTGCGCCCTCTCTTAACATGTTGGCACTGGGTGATCGCATGGCGCAGGGGCTGGGCGTCTCGGTACTCCGCACGCGAACATTCACCCTGCTTGCGATCGCGTTGCTCTGTGGCGCAGCCGTATCGATTGCTGGCCCCATTGGTTTTGTCGGCCTGCTAGTACCGCAGATTGTCCGGCGTCTGGTATCAGCGGATCTGCGCGTTCTGCTCCCTCTTTCAGCTTGTGTCGGCGCGCTTTTGTTATTACTGGCAGATATTATTGCTCGGACGCTTTTCACGCCCCATGAGTTAGCGACCGGTGTCATGACGGCGTTAGTTGGTGCGCCTGTTTTTGTCATTATGGCGACGAGGATGTTCAAATGAGTCGGATAATGAACGTCGGGCTACGTCCACTACGTGTTGGTAAGTTTTCGACACTGGTACGCCCTAAAAATCTGGTGTTGCTTGGTGGGCTGTTTCTGTTTGCGGTTGGAATACTGATATTCGGTCTGATGCATGGTTCTTTTTCTGTCCCGGCATCGGAAGTAGGACGAGCGTTGTTTGCTCCAGAAAACGTAAGCACAGACGCACGTTATATTGTGCAGGATATTCGCTTGCCGAGAGTCATCATGGCATTGCTATGCGGAGCCATGTTAGGTATGGCGGGGGCCGCGATGCAATCCATTGCGCGTAACGGCCTTGCCGATCCTGGTTTAATCGGCGTCAAAGAAGGATGTAGCGTGGCGGTGCTGTGGCTGATTTTCCAGTTTCCAATGCTGGGAATGTTCTGGCGTCCAGTGGCTGGTCTTGCTGGTGGCTTGTTGGTGGCTTTAATCGTGATTTTTTGTGCACGCGATATTTCCCGCCCGCGATTTGTTCTGATTGGTATTGGTGTTTCCTGGTTTTTCGCCGCCGGTATCGGTGTATTTATGACCACTGCAGATGTTCGAGATGTACAAACTGCATTGATGTGGTTATCGGGAAGCCTGCATGCAGCTAACTGGATGTTAGTCGGTATTTCAGCCTGTTGGATGTTGCCAGCCGCTCTTTTATTGCTGTTCACCGCCAGGACGGCGGATATCGCTCTGCTTGGTCATCAGGTTGCAACCGGGTTAGGGGTGAATAGTTCTCGTCTGGCGTTGTTACGTGTCGCCGCACCAATAATCCTGACAGCCGTCTGCGTTTCGTGTGTTGGTAACATCGGTTTTGTCGGATTGATAGCACCCCATATATCACGTTTTATTCTACGTGGCGGGCAGACGACATTACTGCTGGGGAGCGCCGTATCGGGGGCGTTGTTAGTCATCCTGGCGGATAGCATTGGTCGTTTGGCTTTTTTGCCTTTGCAACTGCCTGCCGGAATCATTATTTCATTGATTGGTGGACCATTCTTTTTGCTACTGCTCTGGCAGCGCAGGAACAGTTTTTAATGGGAGTTATATGCGTTTATTTTTTTCTCTGCTGATACTGTTGTCATTCTTTGCCCGCGCGACAGAACCTGTTCAGGTCTTTACTGATGATTTAGGGCGCAAAGTCACTGTTCCTGCTCATCCAAAGAGAATTGTCTCTTTACACGATCTTGATATCACTATTCCTCTGATTGAGCTCGGTGTACCTCCTGTCGCCAGCCACGGGCGAACTCGGCCTGACGGTAGCCATTTCATTCGATCAGGCGCGTTATTGACAGGTGTCGACTTTGATAATTCATCGATCGCTTTTATTGGCACCGCTGATATTGATATTGAAGCGATTGTGGCGGCAAAGCCTGACCTGATCATCACAGAACCGACCCGTAATACGCCCATTGAACAACTGGAAAAAATTGCGCCCACGGTGAGCATTGATCATCTCAAAGGAGGCGCGCCAGAAATCTACCGCAAGCTGGCAGAACTTACAGGAACGCAGTCGCAGCTGGCGATACTTGAACGCCGCTATCAGGCACAAATCAATGCGCTGAAGGCGACGCTGGACAGCCAAAAAATAACGGTATCGGTGATTCAGGCAAATCAGGGAAAAATTAATGTGATGCATAGCTATCATTCGCTGGGGCGGGTATTACGCGATGCTGGTTTTCGCTTTCCGCCGCTGATTGAGAGCATTCCTGAAGGTGGGCGAATGGATGTGAGCGCAGAGCGTTTACCTGAACTGGATGCCGATTTTGTTTTTGCAACCTGGCGCGGTGACACCGGTGGTAAACCTCAGGATGAGCTGGCAGCAATGGAAAAAGTCATGCCGGGATGGTGTCAGTTTCTGACGGCCTGTCGTTCCGGGCGCTATGTGCTGATTTCTCGTGAAGAGGCGATTTCTAACTCCTTTGCATCTCTGGGGCTGATGGCTGCGCAGATACAATCACAAATTGCGGGACGACCTCTACCGGAGGCTAAATGATCCAGAAAGACAAAACGAGGGTTGATATTTATGGTGAGCGTTTTCGCACTCGCGCGAGTCAGTTAACGCCTGGGTTAAGAGCTGTCGCAAGCTACATTAATGAGCATCGTGAAGTGGTACTCGAGCAAACGGCGATGGAAATTGCGGCCACGTTGAACACTTCCGATGCCACAGTTATCAGGGCTATACAGGCTCCGGGGTTTGCCGGGCTGCGGTGATCTGAAACGCACTCTGGAACAGTGGCTTGGTCCAGCCCTTAGTTCCAGCGAAAAGATGTCTACGACGGTGAGTAACTTGACGAGCGATGTTAACACCGCAATCGACTTTGTTCTTGAAGGGCATTTGTATACCTGTAATGTCCTGTCAGAGCCTGAAAACCGCCACGCGCTTGCGCAAGCTGTAGCGTTGTTGGTACAGGCACGGCAAGTCGCAATTTTTGGCATTGGCGCTTCGGGTATTCTGGCGGACTATACCGCACGACTATTCAACCGCATAGGTTTGCCTGCCACGGCACTAAACCGTACGGGTATTGGCCTTGCCGAGCAACTGATCGCGCTTCAACGTGGCGATGTTCTGATCATGATGGCGCAAAAATCTGCGCACCGGGAAGGACTGACAACGCTGCGTGAAGCGAGACGGCTGGGGATCCCTGTTATTTTGCTGACAAACGCGCTGGATTCACGTTTTAGCAAAGACGCCAGTATCGTGATTCATGTTCCGCGCGGGGATGAAAAGGGGAAAACGCCACTACATGGTACGGTATTGTTGTGCCTGGAAATGATTGTCTGGTCGGTGGCTTCCGCGGTGCCGCAGCGTGCGGTTAAAACCATTAAGCGAATTAACGATTTCCATCGGGGGCTGAAAACGGGAAGAAAGAATGGCTAATCTGACCTGAGGCCGGTAGCTACACCGGCCTCTTTTCAGGAATGTTAAATCCCCGGTTGCAGAATACGGATATTCATCTCCAGCACGTCGCCTTTTACGGCTTCGCTGTACGCCTTCATGTGCGGGGTTTGCAGATGCGCTTCAAGGTGCGCGATGCTTTCCCACTGCTCAATCATCACGATAGAATCCGGTGCCATAGACTGGAAACTCACGCCAGCAGCGCAATCCACCATTGGCGCATAGCCGTGGCAACCTTCTTCTTTCAGTACGATTGGAACGATTTTAGCAAACTGATCCAATACCGCTTGACGGTGATGTTGACCAGGACGAGTACGGATTTCTGCGATTACGGTAAGCATGGTTAACTCCTTCTAAAGCCTGAGCTCTAGTTAACCAAAAATTTCCACAAGATGCTTGCGATATTCTTCAGTATAGCGGGGAACATCGGGCATTTTTATCACGTCATTAGCGATAAATGTCGGCAGCGGTTCCATACCGAGGAATTGGTTTGCTTTATGGAACGGCAGATACACACCGTCAACGCCAACGCCGTGGAAGAACTGATCTTTTTCGGTGAAGGCTTCCATTGGTGCGTTCCAGGTCAGAGAAAGCATATATTTTTTTCCCTGTACCAGGCCGCCGGAACCGTATTTTTTCGACGGATCTTTGCGGGTACGACCATCGCTGGCATACAGAGTCCCGTGACCTTCGGTGAATACATCATCAATGTATTTTTTCACTGTCCACGGCGCGCCCATCCACCAGCCTGGCATCTGCCAGATCACCACATCAGCCCAGAGAAAGTTTTGTACTTCCGCTTTGACATCGTAGTCGCTGTCGGCGCGAACGATGCGAACATCATGCCCGAGGTCGCGCAGTGTGCCATCCGCGACTTCGGTCAGGGTGTCGTTCAGTTGACCATTGGAGTGGGCGAATTTTTTCGCGCCGTTGATAATCAGGATGTTGCTCATTTTTTAACCTCAAGGTGAGACGTTTGCCGACTATAGTACGTCACAGAGCGGTACGGTGAAATTAGCAAAATGTGCAAAGTCTTTTGCGAATTTAGCAAAAGTCTTACCCTTACCAGCTTACCTTCGCCTCAAATCCACCTTGTTCCGCATTCCCAAACTCAACATTCATGCCATGCAGCTTGGCGATTCGCTGGACAATCGATAGCCCAAGTCCACTGCCGGTAGCGGTTTGTCCGGGTGGGCGATAGAAGCGTTCGCCAATTCGCGCTAGTGCCTCTGGCGTCACACCGGGGCCGTTATCCCTCACGATGAAATTATCGGCATTCAGCGTGACGTCTACCACGCTGCCCTGTGGACTGTAGCGCACGGCGTTATCCAGCAAATTTCGCACCAACAAACTTAGCAATAGCGGTTGCCCGGTGCGTTTGATGCTGTGGGCATTGAGTGTCAGTCGCACGTCAATTTTCGCCTGCTGCGCCGTGTGGTAAATATCCATCACCGACGATTGCAGGAGATCTTCAAGCGGGATCTCCGCGACGTCCTGAAGGTTATCCAGTGAGTCCAGCCGCGATAGCGTGAGCAGTTGATCAACCAGACGAGTAGCGCGATCGATCCCGGAATGTAATTGGAGCAGTGCTTTTTTCCGCGCCTGCGGATCATCGTCAGAGAGCTGCGCAACTTCGGTTTGCACTTTCAGCGCCGTTAACGGGCTACGAAGTTCGTGAGCTGCGTCAGAGGTAAAGCGTCGTTCACGAACCATCATCGCATGTGTGCGGGCGAACAGTTGATTCAACGACTCAACCAGTGGTCGCACTTCGCTGGGTACGCCAGTCGCGTTTAGTGGTTTTTCCGAGTCAGGGTCACGCATACGTAGTGCCAGCGCCAGTTTGTTCAGCGGCGCGAGTTCACGACCCAGTAGTACCATCATGATGATTAACATAATCGGCAGTGCGACCAACCACGGGATCAATTGCCCGGCAACAATCGCCAGCGCCATGTCTTCACGGTATTCCCATTCCTGACCAACAACGATGCGATATTTGCCATCAGGTGAGGTCATCCAGACAAAACGCCATTGATCTTTATCGCCCACCAGTTGCCCGTCAGCAAAACCTTCCCGTTGATAGCTATAGGGAATATCTTCTCCGTTATCGCCATCGTTAAGGACCATTCTGCCGTCGTGGGTAAAGATGGCAAAGGTCAGCGCATCGTCATCAACATGACCGTGTTTTAATTTATTTGGCGTCTGTGCCATGCGATCCGCCGCGTTGATTTCGTTGAGATCGAGCGTACTTAACCGCTTGGCAAACAGCATCAGTTGGGTGTCGAACAATTCATCGACGTTATCCGTTGTTTGTTTCCAGGCGACAAAGCTGGAAAGCAGCCAGGTCACCGAGGCCAGAATTAAAAAGATTAGCGTCAGCCTGACACGTAGACTAAGACGTTGGGTAAATTTCATTTCTCACCTAATGTGTAGCCAATACCATGCACGGTACGAATAAAATCACTGCCGAGTTTGCGTCGCAGATGATGCACATGCACTTCAACGGCATTACTGGTGACCTCTTCGTCCCAGGTATACAGTTTCTCTTCAATCAGTTTGCGCGGCAGTACCCGACCAGCGTTACGCATCAGTAATTCCAGCAGAGCAAATTCTTTTGGTTTCAGTATTAAGGGTTCGCCAGCCAGCGTGGCGATACGTTTGCCGGGGTCGAGCATGACGTTACCGTGGCGCAGCTCGTTGCTGGCCTGGCCGTTGGTTCGGCGCATCAGAGCTTCCAGCCTGGCGGCGACTTCTATCAACGCAAAAGGTTTACACAGATAATCGTCAGCTCCCAGACGCAGCCCTTCTACACGTTCCTCCAGCGCATCGCGCGCGGTCAGGATCAGTACCGGCTCACGCTGACCTTTTTCTCGCCATTCGCGCAAAATATCGCGACCATCCATGCCTGGTAAGGTTAAATCCAGGATCACCGCATCATAAGGTGCGCTATAAAGCGCCTCTTTTCCCTGACAACCTTGTGTAAACCAGTCGACGCTAAAACCCATTTTACTAAGGCCCGTTTTGATGCCGTCGCCAATCAGCATGTCATCTTCTATCAGTAAAATTCGCATTTTTTCATCCCTGCGATAACCGTATTTGCTGCCAGTAAACCGTGTTGTAACGCGCTCTGTACAGCACTAAATTTTATTTTTTTCCCTTAAGAAGTTGTTAAGGACTATCTTGTTAAATGCTCGGAAACAGACATTAAAGGGAGTAATAAACATGAAAAAATTCGCAGCAGTAATCGCAGTAATGGCCCTGTGCAGCGCACCGGTGATGGCAGCAGAGCAGGGCGGTTTTTCTGGCCCATCGGCAACGCAAAGTCAGGCCGGAGGATTCCAGGGGCCGAACGGCAGCGTAACGACTGTAGAAAGCGCAAAATCCCTGCGTGACGACACCTGGGTAACCCTGCGCGGCAATATCGTTGAACGCATCTCTGACGATCTCTACGTGTTCAAAGATGCCAGCGGTACTATCAATGTTGATATCGACCACAAACGCTGGAACGGCGTGACGGTGACGCCGAAAGATACGGTTGAGATTCAGGGTGAAGTCGATAAAGACTGGAATTCTGTTGAAATTGACGTCAAACAGATCCGCAAAGTAAATCCGTAATTGTTACCGCTCCCGGGATGCGTTCCCGGGAATAATTTCGCAGGGAGGCAAAATGACAAACCTGACACTGGATGTAAACATTATCGATTTCCCATCAATCCCTGTGGCGATGTTGCCGCACCGCTGTAGCCCTGAGTTGCTCAACTACAGTGTGGCGAAATTTATCATGTGGCGTAAAGAGACGGGGCTTTCTCCTGTTAACCAAAGCCAGACTTTTGGCGTCGCCTGGGACGACCCTGCCACCACCGCACCGGAAGCGTTTCGCTTTGATATCTGCGGCAGCGTTAGCGAACCGATTCCCGATAATCGTTATGGTGTGAGCAATGGTGAACTTACCGGTGGACGTTATGCCGTGGCCCGCCACGTTGGCGAGCTGGACGATATTTCACACACGATATGGGGCATTATTCGCCACTGGCTGCCTGCAAGCGGCGAGAAAATGCGTAAAGCACCGATTCTGTTTCACTACACCAATCTTGCCGAAGGGGTGACGGAGCAGCGACTGGAAACGAATGTTTATGTGCCGTTAGCGTGATGGGGAATCTTTACCGGAGTGTGAGCCAAATCACTCGCGATAAGTTTGAGCGAACAATGCCACAGGCGTATTGTTGTTGGGCTTATAATTTCTCCGGTAAGGAATACCATGTATACGCGAAATTTATTATGGCTGGTCAGCCTGGTAAGTGCGGCTCCTCTCTACGCTGCTGACGTTCCCGCCAACACACAGCTCGCCCCGCAACAAGTCTTTCGTTACAACAATCATAGCGACCCAGGTACGCTCGACCCGCAAAAGGTGGAGGAGAATACTGCTGCGCAGATTGTGCTGGATCTGTTTGAAGGTCTGGTATGGATGGACGGTGAAGGCCAGGTGCAGCCCGCTCAGGCTGAACGCTGGGAGATACTGGACGGCGGCAAGCGCTATATTTTCCATCTGCGTAGCGGTTTGCAGTGGTCCGACGGTCAGCCTCTGACGGCAGAGGATTTTGTCCTCGGCTGGCAGCGCGCGGTTGACCCGAAAACGGCAAGCCCTTTTGCTGGCTATCTGGCACAGGCGCACATTAACAATGCCGCGGCTATTGTTGCGGGTAAAGCAGATGTTACATCGCTGGGTGTCAAAGCGACGGATGATCGTACTCTTGAAGTTACGCTTGAGCAGCCGGTTCCTTGGTTCACGACGATGCTCGCCTGGCCGACGCTGTTCCCGGTTCCTCATCATGTCATCGCTAAACATGGCGATAGCTGGAGTAAGCCAGAGAACATGGTTTACAACGGTGCCTTTGTGCTTGATCAGTGGGTAGTTAACGAAAAGATTACTGCACGCAAAAATCCAAAGTACCGCGATGCGCAACATACATTATTGCAACAGGTTGAGTATCTGGCGCTGGATAATTCGGTCACCGGCTATAACCGCTATCGCGCGGGAGAGGTCGATCTCACCTGGGTTCCGGCGCAGCAAATTCCCGCCATTGAAAAATCACTGCCTGGCGAGCTACGAATTATTCCGCGTCTGAACAGCGAATATTACAACTTCAACCTTGAGAAACCGCCATTTAACGATGTGCGAGTGCGTCGGGCGCTATATCTTACGGTTGATCGACAGCTTATTGCGCAAAAGGTACTGGGGTTGAGAACGCCCGCAACCACGCTGACGCCGCCAGAGGTAAAAGGCTTTAGCGCGACGACGTTCGATGAACTGCAAAAGCCAATGAGTGAGCGCGTCGCGATGGCAAAAGCCTTGCTGAAACAGGCGGGATACGACGCCTCTCATCCGCTACGCTTTGAGCTGTTCTACAACAAGTACGATCTGCATGAAAAGACCGCGATAGCGTTGTCTTCCGAATGGAAAAAATGGCTGGGTGCACAAGTGACGCTGCGCACAATGGAGTGGAAAACCTATCTTGATGCCCGACGAGCCGGTGATTTCATGCTGTCTCGGCAGTCGTGGGATGCGACGTACAATGATGCTTCCAGCTTCCTGAACACGCTCAAAAGCGATAGTGAAGAAAACGTCGGTCACTGGAAAAATGCACAGTATGACGCCTTACTAAACCAGGCCACGCAGATCACTGATGCGACAAAGCGTAATGCGTTGTATCAGCAGGCAGAAGTGATCATCAACCAACAGGCACCGCTGATTCCTATCTACTATCAGCCGTTAATCAAACTGCTTAAACCCTACGTTGGCGGTTTTCCGCTGCATAATCCCCAGGATTATGTCTACAGCAAAGAGTTGTATATCAAGGCACATTGATGCCTTTATCGCCGTCGGAGCACGTCCGGCGGCGCTATTCACGCTGATCTCCTGTGACTCGACGCGGCAGATAATGTAGTATCTCCGGCAATATTGCCCCTTTGAAGGCTGGCGAATAAGTTGAGGAATCAGAATTAATGAGCGATATGGCAGAGCGCCTTGCGCTACATGAATTTACGGAAAACGCCTACTTAAACTACTCCATGTACGTGATCATGGACCGTGCGTTGCCGTTTATTGGTGATGGTCTGAAACCTGTTCAGCGCCGCATTGTGTATGCGATGTCTGAACTGGGCCTGAATGCCAGCGCCAAATTTAAAAAATCGGCCCGTACCGTCGGTGACGTACTGGGTAAATACCATCCGCACGGCGATAGCGCCTGTTATGAAGCGATGGTCCTGATGGCGCAGCCGTTCTCTTACCGTTATCCGCTGGTTGATGGTCAGGGGAACTGGGGCGCGCCGGACGATCCGAAATCGTTCGCGGCAATGCGTTACACCGAATCCCGGTTGTCGAAATATTCCGAGCTGCTATTGAGCGAGCTGGGGCAGGGGACGGCTGACTGGGTGCCAAACTTCGACGGCACTTTGCAGGAGCCGAAAATGCTACCTGCCCGTCTGCCAAACATTTTGCTTAACGGCACCACCGGTATTGCCGTCGGCATGGCGACCGATATTCCACCGCATAACCTGCGTGAAGTGGCTCAGGCGGCAATCGCATTAATCGACCAGCCGAAAACCACGCTCGATCAGCTGCTGGATATCGTGCAGGGGCCGGATTATCCGACTGAAGCGGAAATTATCACTTCGCGCGCCGAGATCCGTAAAATCTACGAGAACGGACGTGGTTCAGTGCGTATGCGCGCGGTGTGGAAGAAAGAAGATGGCGCGGTGGTTATCAGCGCATTGCCGCATCAGGTTTCAGGTGCGCGCGTACTGGAGCAAATTGCTGCGCAAATGCGCAACAAAAAGCTGCCGATGGTTGACGATCTGCGCGATGAATCTGACCACGAGAACCCGACCCGTCTGGTGATTGTGCCGCGTTCCAACCGCGTGGATATGGATCAGGTGATGAACCACCTCTTCGCTACCACCGATCTGGAAAAAAGCTATCGTATTAACCTTAATATGATCGGTCTGGATGGTCGTCCGGCGGTGAAAAACCTGCTGGAAATCCTCTCCGAATGGCTGGTGTTCCGCCGCGATACCGTGCGCCGCCGACTGAACTATCGTCTGGAGAAAGTCCTCAAGCGCCTGCATATCCTCGAAGGTTTGCTGGTGGCGTTTCTCAATATCGACGAAGTGATTGAGATCATTCGTAATGAAGATGAACCGAAACCGGCGCTGATGTCGCGGTTTGGCCTTACGGAAACCCAGGCGGAAGCGATCCTCGAACTGAAACTGCGTCATCTTGCCAAACTGGAAGAGATGAAGATTCGCGGTGAGCAGAGTGAACTGGAAAAAGAGCGCGACCAGTTGCAGGGCATTTTGGCTTCCGAGCGTAAAATGAATAACCTGCTGAAGAAAGAACTGCAGGCAGACGCGCAAGCCTACGGTGACGATCGTCGTTCGCCGTTGCAGGAACGCGAAGAAGCGAAAGCGATGAGCGAGCACGACATGCTGCCGTCTGAACCTGTCACCATTGTGCTGTCGCAGATGGGCTGGGTACGCAGCGCTAAAGGCCATGATATCGACGCGCCGGGCCTGAATTATAAAGCGGGTGATAGCTTCAAAGCGGCGGTGAAAGGTAAGAGCAACCAACCGGTAGTGTTTGTTGATTCCACCGGTCGTAGCTATGCCATTGACCCGATTACGCTGCCGTCGGCGCGTGGTCAGGGCGAACCGCTCACCGGCAAATTAACGTTGCCGCCTGGGGCGACCGTTGACCATATGCTGATGGAAAGCGACGATCAGAAACTGCTGATGGCTTCCGATGCGGGTTACGGTTTCGTCTGCACCTTTAACGATCTGGTGGCGCGTAACCGTGCAGGTAAGGCTTTGATCACCTTACCGGAAAATGCCCATGTTATGCCGCCGGTGGTAATTGAAGATGCTTCCGATATGCTGCTGGCAATCACTCAGGCAGGCCGTATGTTGATGTTCCCGGTAAGTGATCTGCCGCAGCTGTCGAAGGGCAAAGGCAACAAGATTATCAACATTCCATCGGCAGAAGCCGCGCGTGGCGAGGATGGTCTGGCGCAACTGTACGTTCTGCCGCCGCAAAGCACGCTGACCATTCATGTTGGGAAACGCAAAATTAAACTGCGTCCGGAAGAGCTACAGAAAGTCACTGGCGAACGTGGACGCCGCGGTACGTTGATGCGCGGTTTGCAGCGTATCGATCGTGTTGAGATCGACTCTCCTCGCCGTGCCAGCAGCGGTGATAGCGAAGAGTAATATGCCGGGGAGGGCGCTGTTTCCTCCCGCTTGCAAGGAACGCCGGATGAAACGTTAAGTCGTCATCCGGCAGCGTATTCAACCCCCGGAAACGATAAAAATTCCCTTGAAACCGTTGTTTATTCATGCGTTGCGATTAACAATACGCTTTTCCAGAGAGCGGCTTTTAACAATGCCCTAACCTGATTTCAGGTGACGTACAATGCCAGTCTCTCAGACCTTCAGAGGGTGTTATGCTATATATCTTTCGTCTTATTATTACCGTTATTTACAGCATCTTAGTCTGTGTATTCGGCTCCATTTACTGCCTTTTCAGCCCGCGTAACCCGAAACATGTGGCCACCTTTGGGCATATGTTTGGTCGTCTTGCGCCGCTGTTCGGCCTGAAAGTTGAGTGCCGCAAACCTGCAGATGCTGAAAGCTACGGCAATGCTATCTATATCGCTAACCACCAGAACAACTATGACATGGTGACAGCATCGAACATTGTGCAACCGCCGACGGTGACGGTAGGTAAAAAGAGCTTGCTGTGGATCCCCTTCTTCGGGCAGTTGTACTGGTTAACCGGCAACTTATTGATCGACAGAAACAATCGCACTAAAGCTCACGGCACTATTGCGGAAGTAGTGAATCATTTCAAAAAACGCCGTATTTCCATTTGGATGTTCCCGGAAGGAACCCGCAGCCGTGGTCGCGGCCTGCTACCGTTCAAGACTGGAGCATTTCACGCGGCAATTGCAGCAGGCGTCCCGATTATTCCCGTGTGCGTCTCTACAACTTCGAATAAGATTAATCTTAATCGACTGCACAACGGTCTGGTGATTGTCGAAATGCTGCCGCCAATTGACGTCAGTCAGTATGGCAAAGATCAGGTTCGTGAGCTGGCTGCCCATTGTCGTTCGATAATGGAACAAAAAATCGCCGAGCTCGATAAAGAAGTCGCAGAGCGCGAAGCCGCCGGAAAAGTTTAAGTCGGCAATCTGTATTTTTGCGGGGAACACTTTCCTGCACGGTATTACTTTAGCCAGTTTTACATGGAGCAAATATGTCACTCAGTCGGCGTCAGTTCATTCAGGCATCGGGGATTGCACTTTGTGCAGGCGCTGTTCCCCTGAAGGCCAGCGCAGCCGGGCAACAGCAACCGCTACCCGTTCCGCCGCTGCTTGAATCTCGCCGTGGGCAACCGCTGTTTATGACTGTACAACGTGCGCACTGGTCATTTACGCCAGGGACACGCGCGTCGGTCTGGGGAATCAATGGCCGTTACCTGGGGCCGACTATCCGCGTCTGGAAGGGCGACGATGTTAAGCTTATTTACAGCAACCGCCTGACAGAAAATGTCTCAATGACGGTGGCCGGGCTACAGGTACCAGGCCCGCTGATGGGCGGTCCGGCACGGATGATGTCGCCAAACGCTGACTGGGCACCCGTACTGCCCATTCGCCAGAACGCAGCTACTCTGTGGTATCACGCCAATACTCCCAACCGCACGGCTCAGCAGGTCTATAACGGCCTTGCCGGAATGTGGCTGGTGGAAGATGAAGTCAGCAAGTCGCTGCCTATCCCCAACCATTATGGTGTGGATGATTTTCCGGTCATTATCCAGGATAAACGGCTGGATAACTTTGGTACGCCAGAATACAACGAACCGGGAAGCGGCGGCTTTGTTGGTGATACGCTGCTGGTTAACGGTGTGCAAAGCCCGTACGTTGAAGTCTCGCGTGGCTGGGTGCGCTTGCGACTGCTGAACGCGTCGAACTCTCGTCGCTATCAACTACAGATGAGCGATGGTCGCCCGTTACATGTGATTTCTGGCGATCAGGGATTCCTGCCTGCTCCTGTATCGGTGAAGCAACTTTCGCTGGCACCGGGCGAGCGCCGCGAGATTCTGGTGGATATGAGCAACGGTGATGAAGTGTCGATCACCTGTGGCGAAGCGGCGAGCATTGTTGATCGTATTCGTGGCTTCTTTGAGCCATCCAGCATTCTGGTTTCTACCCTGGTGCTAACGCTGCGCCCAACCGGCCTTCTGCCGCTGGTCACAGACAGTCTTCCGATGCGCTTGCTGCCAACTGAAATCATGGCCGGTTCGCCGATTCGCAGTCGCGATATCAGTCTGGGTGATGACCCGGGTATTAATGGACAACTGTGGGACGTCAACCGTATTGATGTCACCGCGCAGCAAGGAACGTGGGAACGCTGGACGGTACGCGCGGACGAGCCGCAAGCGTTCCATATTGAAGGCGTGATGTTCCAGATCCGTAACGTGAATGGTGCGATGCCGTTCCCGGAAGACAGAGGCTGGAAAGATACCGTTTGGGTTGACGGACAAGTGGAGCTGCTTGTTTATTTCGGTCAGCCTTCCTGGGCGCACTTCCCGTTCTACTTCAACAGTCAGACGCTGGAAATGGCGGACCGTGGCTCGATTGGGCAACTGTTAGTCAATCCGGTACCGTAATCTTCATACTCGCCCGAGGAGGGCGAGTATGGAATACTTTTCGATTTCTCTTTCGTTCCGGCTTATAATCCCCGGCCTTTGATTATTTTTTTATCATTTCTGGAAGCAAAATGAGCTCTATCTCCCTGATCCAACCGGATCGCGACCTGTTCTCCTGGCCGCAGTACTGGGCCGCCTGTTTTGGACCGGCACCGTTTTTGCCGATGTCTCGTGAAGAGATGGATCAACTTGGCTGGGATAGCTGCGACATCATTTTGGTTACTGGCGACGCGTATGTCGATCATCCAAGCTTCGGGATGGCGATTTGCGGTCGTATGCTGGAAGCGCAGGGCTTTCGCGTCGGGATCATCGCCCAGCCAGACTGGAGCAGCAAAGACGACTTTATGCGTCTGGGTAAACCGAATCTGTTTTTCGGTGTTACTGCTGGCAACATGGATTCGATGATCAACCGTTATACCGCCGATCGCCGTTTACGTCATGACGATGCCTACACGCCGGATAACGTCGCGGGTAAGCGCCCGGATCGCGCCACACTGGTTTATACCCAGCGTTGTAAAGAGGCGTGGAAAGATGTACCGGTGATCCTCGGTGGTATTGAGGCTAGTCTGCGCCGTACCGCGCATTATGATTACTGGTCCGATACCGTGCGCCGTTCCGTGCTGGTGGATTCGAAAGCCGACATGCTGATGTTTGGTAACGGTGAGCGTCCTCTGGTGGAAGTGGCGCATCGTCTGGCGATGGGCGAGCCAATTAGCGAAATCCGCGATGTGCGTAATACTGCGATTATCGTAAAAGAGGCGTTGCCAGGCTGGAGCGGCGTGGATTCCACCCGTCTTGATACCCCTGGAAAAATCGACCCAATCCCGCATCCGTATGGTGAAGATTTGCCGTGCGCGGATAACAAACCGGTGGCACCGAAAAAGCAGGAAGCCAAAGCCGTAACCGTGCAGCCACCGCGCCCGAAACCGTGGGAAAAAACCTACGTGTTGCTGCCTTCTTTCGAGAAAGTGAAGGGCGATAAAGTGCTGTACGCCCATGCTTCGCGTATTCTGCACCACGAAACTAACCCAGGTTGCGCCCGCGCATTGATGCAAAAACACGGCGACCGCTATGTGTGGATCAACCCGCCTGCTATTCCGCTTTCTACCGAAGAGATGGACAGCGTTTTTGCGCTGCCATACAAGCGCGTGCCACATCCGGCCTATGGCAATGCCCGTATTCCGGCTTACGAAATGATCCGTTTTTCGGTCAACATTATGCGCGGCTGCTTTGGCGGCTGCTCTTTCTGTTCTATCACCGAGCACGAAGGGCGCATTATTCAGAGCCGTTCCGAAGATTCGATCATTAATGAGATCGAAGCGATCCGCGACACCGTTCCAGGTTTTACGGGCGTAATTTCCGATCTCGGTGGGCCAACTGCCAACATGTATATGTTGCGCTGCAAATCGCCACGCGCTGAACAAACCTGCCGTCGTTTGTCCTGCGTTTATCCGGATATTTGTCCGCATATGGACACTAACCACGAACCGACGATCAACCTCTATCGCCGCGCTCGCGATCTGAAAGGCATTAAAAAGATTCTGATTGCCTCAGGCGTACGTTATGACATCGCCGTGGAAGATCCGCGCTATATCAAAGAACTGGCGACCCATCACGTCGGCGGTTATCTGAAGATTGCTCCGGAACATACCGAAGAAGGGCCGTTGTCGAAGATGATGAAGCCGGGCATGGGCAGTTATGACCGCTTTAAAGAGCTGTTCGATACCTACTCGAAACAGGCAGGTAAAGAGCAGTATCTGATCCCGTATTTCATCTCTGCGCACCCCGGTACGCGTGATGAAGATATGGTGAATTTGGCGCTTTGGCTGAAAAAGCATCGTTTCCGTCTCGACCAGGTACAGAACTTCTACCCATCGCCACTGGCTAACTCGACCACCATGTATTACACCGGGAAAAACCCGCTGGCGAAGATTGGTTATAAGAGTGAAGACGTCTTCGTACCGAAGGGCGACAAACAGCGTCGTTTGCATAAAGCGTTGTTGCGTTACCACGATCCGGCAAACTGGCCGTTAATCCGCCAGGCGCTGGAAGCAATGGGTAAAAAGCATCTGATTGGCAGCCGTCGCGATTGCTTAGTGCCTGCGCCAACCATTGAAGAGATGCGTGAGGCTCGTCGTCAGAACCGCAATACTCGTCCAGCGTTGACGAAACATACGCCGATGGCGACCCAGCGTCAGACGCCTGCTACGGCAAAAAAAGCGTCGTCTACGCAATCTCGTCCGGTGAATGCTGGGGCGAAGAAACGCCCTAAAGCGGCGGTTGGACGTTAAAAAATATCCCCGGCAACTGACATGCTGCCGGGGATTTTTTTATCATTCTGCGTACATACGCAAGCAGCGCAGGCAATCAAAATAGTCCTGTGCATCAAGACGCGTATTGGCTCTGTTAGCTTCGGATTTGGCAGCATAGATTTGTGGGCGTAGTGCTTTCATATCCTGCTCAAGCCGGGCGATTTTGGCATTTAATGTTTGCACATTGCTCGCCAGCTGATTGACCTTTTGCTCATTGACGCAGCCACTGAGCAAGCAGGTTGCCAGAACAACAGCTCCCACGGTGAAAATCGTTTTCATATAGTGTTCCCTTTTATTTATTGTTCCGGCTAATTGTTATTTAATTCAGCTCATTGCTTTAATCTGGCGGCGGTTTTTGCCTCAATCTGCTTAAGTAGGCTGCCGCTGTTCGGGCGGATAAAATCAGCGATTTCCCACTTACCTTCGCGCCGTTGTAAAACCAGCTCTTGCTCTTCGTTGTTGCCATTGGTCAGCGTAAAACGAACATGAATGCGGGCGGAATCGGCGGTTTTCTCCAGGACTCGAATTTCATCGACGCGTGAAAATAGCGACTCTTCGCCAAAACAGATCGGATTGTCGTAAATAAATTGCCGTTCTATTTGCATATCTTCATCGGGATTGTTGGCCGCCTTGAAGGTGGTTTTATAGAAGGCATTGACCGCCTGGCGGTAAGAGTCGGAAACCACCCACGTCCACGGCCAGCTATAATCGGCAATATGTTCAAAGAGTTCGGCAACAAAGGCTTCCGGCTGTTCTTTTTGCAACGAAGCTAAAGCGGCCAGCGTTTTTTCATTCTCGCTATTAACTGCTTGTAAGACGCTGCCATGATTGCTGACAATATCGTCAATGACCCAACGACCATTTTCCGCCACCATTTTCAGTGTCTGCGTGGTCTTTTCTTTATCATCTTTAAAGATACGAAAGCGCACAACGGCATCGGCATGATCGGCGTCAGTTTCGGTTATCGCTACGCTTTCTAGCACCAGATCGCCAAAATCCTGACAATCACAAACCGGATCATAATCCAGCCAGCCAATATTGCCCGGCAGCGTAAGATTGTCGTTCAGGGTAAGCGCCTGTTGAATACGCGCAGAAGTTATCGCCCGCTCTCCGGTTTCACCAAAATAAGGGGCAGTGGCATCTGATTTATAGTTCTGATAAATATGCCGGACTGTTTGTTCTACGGTCTGTGAGGGGGGCTGTGCGTGCACGGTAAAACTTGCCAGGGCTGCTAAAAACAGAAGTATTATTTTCATCTGTTTTTCACCTCTCCGTTGCGTTTATCCCGGATATAGATGAGTTGTTCTTTTAAGAGCTTCCGGCTCTGCATGATGATGTCCTTATATTTGGCATTCCTGAACAAGGAAGAGTAACAACGGGCGGGACGCGAGGGGAATAAATGATTTCTGAAAAGTCCGGTAGCGGAACATTACCGCCACCGGGAGAATTTGCACGTTAGCCGCCGAACTGGTCAGGATCGGGACCGAGACGCTTGCCCTGATCGAGTTTTGCAATTTCGCCGAGTTCGTCTTTGTCGAGACGGAAATCCCAGACATCAAAGTTTTCGGCAATACGTGAAGGTGTGACCGATTTCGGGATCACCACCAGGCCGCTATCCAGATGCCAGCGGATAACAATCTGCGCCGGGGTTTTGCCGTATTTATCTGCCAGATCGCGAATGACTTTCTGATCGAAAACGCCTTTCCCTCCTTGCGCTAATGGGCTCCAGGATTCGGTCTGGATTTTGTGTGTCGCGTTCCAGGCGTGTAGCTGGCGTTGTTGCATCAGCGGATGAAGTTCGATCTGGTTTATCACAGGCGTCACGCCAGTTTCATCAATCAGGCGTTGCAGGTGATGGATCTGGAAGTTGCACACGCCGATGCTTTTGATTAATCCCTCTTTTTGCAATTCGATCATGCCTTTCCATGCTTCGACATAATGGTCGATAGCGGGAACGGGCCAGTGCATTAAGTAGAGGTCGATATAATCAAGCTGTAGTTTTTTCAGGCTGTCGAGCAGGGCTTCGCGGGGGCGCTTGTGGTCGTCGTTCCACAGCTTAGTGGTGATGAACAGTTCTTCTCTGTTGACTGAGGCATTTTTCAGGGCTTTGCCGACACCTTCTTCGTTCTTATAGGCCGCGGCGGTATCAATCGAGCGATAACCCACTTCTAACGCTTTTTGAATGGCGGTGATTACTTCCTCATTACTTGCTTGCCAGACGCCCAGTCCCAACTGGGGCATGACATTGCCATCCTGTAGCTTAATAACGGTTGGATTAGCCATACGTTCCTCCTTTATATGAACTCACCGGAGCAGGCTCCGGTGAGGTGTTGTGAACTTAAGTCTGGACGAAATGCCCGAAAACGAAAGTTTGAGGCGTAAAAAGCTTAGCGGGCGGCTTCGTATATACGGCGGCTGACATCCAGCGTAATGTCATGATTTTCGCCCAGTTGGGTCATGCCGTGCTCTTCCAGTTTTTTCAGCAAAGCCGGGATGGAGCTGCCGTCCAGACCGTAGTCGGAGAGGTGGGTCGGCACGCCTAATTGCTCAAAGAAATTGCGGGTTGCGGCAATCGCGGCGTCAATACGCTCATCGTCGGAACCTTCAGTGATGTTCCAGACGCGTTCAGCATATTGCAGCAGCTTAGCGCGCTTGGTATCGCGTTTTTCATTCCACAGTGCAGGCAGGACGATAGCCAGTGTTTGCGCGTGATCCAGACCGTGCATCGCAGTCAGTTCGTGGCCCAGCATATGCGTTGCCCAGTCCTGCGGTACGCCAGCGCCAATCAAACCGTTCAGCGCCTGCGTCGCCGCCCACATGACGTTGGCGCGCACATCGTAGTTTTCTGGCTCTTTCAGGGCTTTCGGACCATCTTCGATCAGCGTCAGCAAAATGCCTTCTGCGAAACGGTCCTGAATTTTGGCATCAACCGGTTTGGTAACATACTGTTCCACGGTGTGTACAAAGGCGTCCACTACGCCGTTAGCCACCTGACGCGGCGGCAGGGTGTAGGTATAAACCGGATCGAGCACGGCAAATACGGGCTGAACATGGGCAGAATGGAACGCCTGCTTATCGCCTGTGGTTTTACGGGAGATCACCGCACCGGCGTTGGATTCTGAACCGGTTGCTGGCAGCGTCAGCACACAGCCCATCGGGATGGCGCTTTTAATCTCTTTACCGCCCGTTTGCAGAATGTGCCACGGATCGATATTTTCCGGATAGTTAGCCGCTGCGGCGATAAATTTGGTGCCGTCCAGTACAGAACCGCCGCCAACCGCCAGCAGGAAAGTCACTTTCTGTTCACGAACCAGTTTCACGGCGTTCATCAGCGTTTCATAAGCCGGGTTTGGCTCAATACCGCCAAATTCCAGCACGTCCATGTCTTTCAGGGCATCCAGAACTTGATCGAGAACGCCGGTTTTTTTCACGCTGCCGCCACCGTAGGTAATCAATACGCGAGCATCGTGAGGAATTTGTTCGCGTAAACCAGCGATTGCGCCTTTACCAAACAGAATGCGGGTTGGGGTGTGCAGATTAAAGTTGTTCATTACTTGCTCCCTTTGCTGGGCCAATATGAGGGCAGAGAACGATCTGCCTGATGTTTTTCATTGTGATCGCCAGCGCCCTGGCTCTCAATGCTCATTTCTGCCAATGTCTTGCCTATTTCTCCAGAGTGCTGGAGAAATGCTACAAAATTGCGCACAATCAAATTGCCGCATTATTCCTAAGAAATTACGCGATATGAAACGTGAAGAGATTTGCCGCTTGCTGGCGGATAAAGTTAATAAACTGAAAAATAAAGAAAATAGTTTGTCAGAGCTGTTGCCGGATGTGCGTTTGTTGTATGGCGAGACGCCTTTCGCACGTACACCGGTGATGTACGAGCCTGGCATCATAATTCTCTTTTCCGGACATAAAATCGGTTATATCAATGAACGCGTGTTTCGTTATGATGCCAATGAATACCTGCTGCTGACGGTGCCGTTGCCGTTTGAGTGCGAAACCTATGCCACGTCAGAGGTGCCGCTGGCAGGGTTGCGTCTCAATGTCGATATTTTGCAGTTACAGGAACTGTTGATGGACATTGGCGAAGATGAGCATTTCCAGCCGTCGATGGCAGCCAGCGGGATTAACTCCGCCACGTTATCAGAAGAGATTTTATGCGCGGCGGAGCGGTTACTCGACGTGATGGAGCGACCACTGGATGCGCGTATTCTCGGCAAACAGATCATCCGCGAAATTCTGTACTACGTGCTGACCGGACCTTGCGGCGGCGCGTTACTGGCGCTGGTCAGTCGCCAGACTCACTTCAGTCTGATTAGCCGCGTGCTGAAACGGATTGAGAATAAATACACCGAAAACCTGAGCGTCGAGCAACTGGCGGCAGAAGCCAATATGAGCGTATCGGCGTTCCACCATAATTTTAAGTCTGTCACCAGCACCTCGCCGTTGCAGTATTTGAAGAATTACCGTTTGCATAAGGCGCGGATGATGATCATCCATGACGGCATGAAGGCCAGCGCAGCAGCGATGCGCGTCGGCTATGAAAGCGCATCGCAATTTAGCCGTGAGTTTAAACGTTACTTCGGTGTGACGCCGGGGGAAGATGCGGCAAGAATGCGGGCGATGCAGGGGAATTAAATACGTTCCCGGTACAGCAACCGGGAACAGGGAAAATCGTCAGGCGTTACAGTATTTTTTTTTAATCACCACAAACAGCGTGCCTAACAAGCCAGCGGTTAACAAGGCAATTGGCAGGATCATCAGGAACGTCATTACCTGATCTTCATGGCGTTTAACGAACGGAATCATACTTAAGGCATAGCCGAAACTGGTTACCACGCTGACCCACAGCAATCCGCTTAACCAGTTGAAAAACTGGAAACGGCGGTTTGGCAGACCGGAAATTCCCGCCATGGTTGGCAGCAGCGTACGGACAAATGCAAGAAAACGTCCAGCCAGCAGCGCCAGCAGACCGTGGCGGTCAAACATGCAGGTGGCGCGCTGGTGATATTTAGCAGGAAGCTGTGCCAGCCAGCCTTTCACCGTTTTGGTATTCCCTAACCAGCGCCCCTGAATATAACTTAGCCAGCAGCCCAGACTTGCTGCGGCGGTCAGAATCGCAATCGTAGGCAGAAAATCCATAACCCCCTGGGCAATCAATGCGCCAGCCAATATCAACAAGCTGTCGCCTGGCAAAAATGAGGCGGGCAGCAGGCCGTTTTCTAAAAACAGCGTGGCAAACATGACAAAGTAAACAACGCTAACAATATGAGGATCCGCCAGCGCGGCAAAGTCGTGTTGCCAGAGCGCAGCGATGATATCTTGAATAACAGCCATGGACTTTCCTGTGGAACAGCGTTTAAGCCTTTATCTGCCTATTGTACTCCTGAATCGTCCGGGACGCCTTGATCCCGGACGCAACAATTTAAGACTTTTCACAATAAAATGTCTGCAAAATTGTCCAAAAGTGGCAATGTTATACAATCCGCGCAAAACCGGCGTCCAGATCGGCAATCAGATCGTCGACATCTTCCAGACCAATATGCAGGCGAATCAAGGTCCCGCTAAAATCGATCTCGCCTTGTGGGCGAATGGCGGCGATATGTTCTGGTTGATTTGCCAGGATCAACGATTCATACCCGCCCCACGAGTAGGCCATGCTGAATAAACTGAAGTTATCCAGATAGTTCGCCAGCTCTTCATCATTGAGTTTTTTCTTAAGCACAAAGGAAAATAGCCCGCTGCTGCCTGTAAAGTCTCGTTTCCAGAATTCGTGTCCTTTACTGCCAGGCAGGGCAGGGTGGTTAACTCGCGCAACTTGCGGATGTTCTGCCAACCATTCAGCCACTTTCAGACTGCTTTCATGATGTTGACGCAAACGCACACCTAATGTGCGCAGGCCACGGCTGGTTATATAGGCGGTATCAGCATCGACCATTTGGCCCATCAGATAGGCATTTTCCCGTAGCTGCTCCCAGCAACGGGCATTGCACACCGCAGTGCCAATCATCGCATCTGAATGCCCAACCAGATATTTGGTGGCGGCCTGAATAGAAACATCGATGCCAAAATCCAGCGCCTTAAACAGCACACCGGCTGCCCAGGTGTTGTCGATCATAATGATGGCATCCGGCACCACACTGCGCACGGCGGCAACAATCGCCGGAACGTCGTGGACTTCCATAGTGATGGAACCCGGCGATTCCAGAAATACGATTTTAGTGTTTGGCTGCAGATGCTTAACGATATCGGCACCAATCAGCGGATCAAACCACGATGTCGTTACGCCCAGTTTGCTGAGGATTTTGCTACAGAAATCCTGACTCGGTTCATAGGCGGTGTTGGTCATCAACACATGATCGCCCTGTTCGACAAAAGCAAGAATCGAATTAGCAACCGCTGCCGCCCCGCAGGGAAATAGCGCGCAGCCTGCGCCACCTTCCAGTTCACACATCGCTTGTTGTAAGGAAAAATGGGTTAACGTTCCGCGCCGTCCATAGAACAACTCGCCATTGGCGCGATTGCGCGTCGCGTGCTTTTTGGCTTCCATACTCTCAAATACCAGCGAAGAAGCGCGCTGAATCACGCTATTTACCGCGCCGAGAGTGTATTTTTTGCTGCGTCCTGCATTCACCAGTTGAGTATCAAGCTTTTTGTCCGCCATGTCGGGATTCCTGTTTTTATACGTCTGGATGTCTAAACTAGCATGAATATTCGCGGGCGCATCCTGAAGAATTAGCATAAAGCAGAAAATTTTCGCAAATGGCGTGCTGGTGACTTTTTTACTGCGTAAACGCAAGGAAAAGAAAGCAAAGGTACGGCAGTATGCAAATAGTAATGAGAACGACTATCAATTCGACGTCGTTTTGATATTATTATGCGCAGATTTTGTGACTTGCGTCCTGGAGATACACAGTGGGTAATAATTTAATGCAGACGGACCTTTCCGTCTGGGGTATGTATCAGCACGCCGATATTGTCGTTAAGTGCGTGATGATTGGGCTTATTTTGGCCTCCGTAGTCACCTGGGCAATCTTCTTCAGTAAGAGCGTAGAGTTCTTCAATCAGAAGCGTCGCCTTAAGCGCGAGCAGCAACTGCTGGCTGAAGCGCGTTCCTTAAACCAGGCCAACGATATCGCCGCTGATTTTGGTAGCAAAAGCTTAAGCCTGCATTTGCTCAATGAAGCGCAGAATGAGCTGGAACTGTCAGAAGGCAGCGACGATAACGAAGGTATTAAAGAACGTACCAGCTTCCGTCTGGAGCGTCGGGTCGCCGCAGTAGGTCGTCAAATGGGCCGCGGTAACGGCTATCTGGCAACCATCGGCGCGATTTCGCCGTTCGTTGGTCTGTTTGGTACGGTCTGGGGCATCATGAACAGCTTTATTGGTATCGCGCAAACGCAGACTACTAACCTGGCAGTCGTTGCGCCGGGTATCGCAGAAGCTCTGTTAGCAACGGCAATCGGTCTGGTGGCAGCGATTCCGGCGGTCGTTATCTATAACGTATTCGCGCGTCAGATTGGCGGCTTTAAAGCGATGCTGGGTGATGTCGCAGCGCAGGTATTGTTGCTGCAAAGCCGTGACCTGGATCTGGAAGCCAGCGCCGCTGCGCATCCGGTTCGTGTCGCACAAAAATTACGCGCAGGATAATGTCCGATGGCAATGCATCTTAACGAAAACCTCGACGATAACGGCGAAATGCATGATATCAACGTGACGCCGTTTATCGACGTGATGTTGGTTCTGCTGATTATCTTTATGGTGGCGGCACCGTTAGCGACGGTAGATGTGAAGGTGAACTTGCCTGCTTCTACCAGCACGCCGCAGCCGCGCCCAGAAAAACCGGTTTATCTGTCGGTGAAGGCAGACAACTCGATGTTTATCGGTAACGATCCGGTTACCGATGAAACAATGATTACGGCGTTGAATGCGTTAACCGAAGGTAAGAAAGACACCACCATCTTCTTCCGAGCGGACAAAACCGTCGATTACGAGACGTTGATGAAGGTAATGGATACGCTGCATCAGGCGGGTTACCTGAAGATAGGTCTGGTCGGCGAAGAAACCGCCAAAGCGAAGTAAAGTAGAATTGCCTGATGCGCTACGCTCATCAGGCCTACAAAATCTATTGCAACATGTTGAATCTTCGTGCGTTTGTAGGCCGGATAAGGCGTTCACGCCGCATCCGGCATTAGGTGCTCAATGCCTGATGCGCTACGCTTATCAGGCCTACAAAATCTATTGCAACATGTTGAATCTTCATGCGTTTGTAGGCGGATAAGGCGTTTTCGCCACATTAGGTAAGAGTGAATTCACAATGATGCCCGGTTGCTTTTCACAACCGGGCATTTTTTTAACCTAAATGCTCGCCGCCGCACACACCGTGCACTTCTGCGGTGACGTAGCTCGACTCCTGACTTGCCAGATAAACATATACTGGGGCCAGTTCCGCCGGTTGCCCCGCACGCTTCATCGGCGTTTTCTGACCAAACTGCGGGATCTTATCCTGCGTTTGTCCGCCGGAAATTTGTAGTGCCGTCCAGATCGGGCCTGGCGCGACAATATTCACCCGAATACCTTTCTCCGCGACCTGTTTTGCCAGGCCACGGCTGTAGTTCAGAATCGCCGCCTTCGTAGCCGCATAGTCCAGTAAATGCGGGCTTGGCTGGTATGCCTGGATTGACGAAGTGGTGATGATACTTGCACCTTTCGGTAGCAGGGGTATCGCTTCCTGGGTTAGCCAGAACAGTGCGAAAACGTTAATGGCAAAGGTCTTTTGAAACTGTTCGCTGGTGAGGTCTGCAATATCCGGAATGGCAACCTGTTTCCCGGCGACCAGCGCCATAATATCCAGCCCGCCTAAGGCCTTATGCGCTTCGTGAACTAGCGAACGGGCAAATTTCTCATCGCTTAAATCGCCTGGCAGCAGAACGGCTTTGCGTCCGCATTCTTCAATGATCTTTTTCACATCCTGAGCGTCTTCTTCTTCCACGGGAAGATAACTGATCGCCACGTCAGCCCCTTCACGCGCGTAAGCGATGGCGGCAGCGCGACCGATTCCGGAATCGCCCCCTGTCACCAGTGCTTTACGATCTTTCAGGCGACCGCTACCAACATAGGTTTTCTCGCCGCAATCAGGTACCGGTGTCATCTTCGCCTGGATGCCTGGCGTCGGTTGTTTCTGTTGGGGATATTCACCAGTGTAATACTGCGTGGTCGGGTCTTTTAAATGAGACATCGTTTTTCTCCCTTCAGGTTCAACGTCCTTTAAGGGTAGACGCTCTCGATGCGTTGATAAGGGAACCAGGAAAATCCCTAAACCTCAGAATCATGCGACAAAGGTTTAACGTATATGTTGATTTGCTGTTGCGTGCTGTTTACTCAATTGCGATATACTGTTGCCCGTTTTAACTACACGACAGGAATGTATGGAACGTTTTCTTGAAAATGCAATGTATGCTTCTCGCTGGCTACTTGCCCCCGTGTACTTTGGCCTTTCGCTGGCGTTAGTTGCCCTGGCGCTGAAGTTCTTCCAGGAGATTATTCACGTACTGCCGAATATCTTCTCGATGGCGGAATCAGATTTGATCCTCGTGTTGCTGTCGCTGGTGGATATGACGCTGGTTGGCGGTTTGCTGGTGATGGTGATGTTTTCCGGTTATGAGAATTTCGTCTCACAACTGGATATCTCCGAGAACAAAGAGAAGCTGAACTGGCTGGGGAAAATGGATGCAACGTCGCTGAAAAACAAAGTAGCAGCGTCGATTGTGGCAATTTCTTCCATTCACTTACTGCGCGTCTTTATGGATGCGAAAAATGTCCCTGATAACAAACTGATGTGGTACGTCATTATCCATCTGACGTTTGTGCTCTCTGCATTTGTGATGGGCTATCTTGACCGACTGACTCGTCATAATCACTGATCTGATTCGGGCGCGGTTCTCGCGCCCGTAATTAACAGGTCATTTATCGGAAGACACCTGCCACAGATTCAGCTCGCCATCGGCGATATGCTGATCAATCTGCGCCAGCTCCTCGGTGCTAAATGTCAGATTATTCAGCGCCTGCACGTTCTCCTCAAGTTGCTCCGCGCGGCTGGCACCAATCAATACCGACGTCACGCGATCATCTTTCAGCAACCAGCTTAACGCCATTTGCGCCATTGATTGTCCACGCTGCTGTGCCATTTCATTCAATAAGCGCAGGCTGTTGAGGTTGGCTTCGGTGAGCATTTTCGGCGTCAGGCCACGAACTTTATTCCCTTCACGATGCATCCGTGAATCTTCAGGAATGCCGTTGAGATATTTTCCGGTCAGCAATCCCTGAGCCAGAGGAGTAAAGGCAATGCAGCCCACGCCGTTATTTTGCAGGGTATCCAGCAGGCCGCTTTTATCCACCCAGCGGTTAAGTAAATTGTACGAAGGTTGATGAATTAACAGCGGAATTTTCCACTCGTGCAGCAACTCGACCATTTTTTGCGTCCGCTCTGGCGAGTAAGAGGAGATCCCGACATACAGCGCCTTACCGCTTTGTACCGCATGAGCCAGCGCAGAGGCGGTTTCTTCCATCGGCGTATTTTCATCGACGCGATGAGAGTAAAAGATATCGACATACTCAAGCCCCATACGCTTCAGGCTTTGGTCGAGGCTGGCGAGCAGGTATTTACGTGAACCGCCAGAGCCGTAAGGGCCGGGCCACATATCGTAGCCAGCCTTGGTAGAGATAATCAGTTCATCGCGATAAGCGGCAAAATCCTCCCGCAGCAGGCGACCAAAGTTCTCTTCTGCGCTTCCTGGAGGCGGCCCGTAATTGTTGGCTAAATCAAAGTGCGTAATGCCCAAATCAAACGCTTTACGCAGGATCGCACGCTGTGATTCCAGCGCGTTAACGTGACCGAAATTGTGCCATAAACCGAGCGATAACGCGGGCAGGCGTAAACCGCTTTTTCCGCAATAGCGGTATTGCATCTGCCCGTAACGTTCGGGATTCGCTAACCAGACCATGACCTCTCCTTTCCACCGTTCAATTTCGAAACAATGTTTCTAGTTTAGCGATTCGCCAGCGCGTATCCCGTAGTCTGGCTCACAGAGTGACGAAAAACTGGGCAAAAACACGTGCTTATGCTTTGCTTAAAAAAACACCAGTTGAGGAGTGCAACGATGCCGCGTTTAACCGCCAAAGATTTCCCACAAGAGTTGCTGGATTACTACGACTATTACGCTCACGGGAAAATCTCGAAACGTGAGTTCCTCAACCTTGCGGCGAAGTATGCGGTAGGCGGGATGACGGCATTAGCGTTGTTTGATTTGCTCAAGCCAAATTATGCGCTGGCGACTCAGGTAGAGTTTACCGACCCGGAGATTGTTGCTGAGTACATCACGTATCCTTCGCCAAATGGTCACGGCGAGGTACGGGGTTATCTGGTGAAACCCGCAAGGATGAGCGGCAAAACGCCAGCCGTGGTGGTGGTGCATGAGAATCGTGGACTGAATCCGTATATCGAAGATGTGGCACGGCGAGTGGCGAAGGCGGGGTATATCGCCCTGGCACCTGACGGCTTAAGTTCCGTTGGAGGTTATCCGGGTAATGATGATAAAGGTCGTGAGCTGCAAAAGCAGGTTGATCCAACCAAACTGATGAATGATTTCTTTGCCGCAATTGAGTTTATGCAACGCTATCCGCAAGCGACAGGCAAAGTGGGTATTACCGGATTTTGCTATGGCGGTGGCGTATCGAACGCGGCAGCGGTCGCTTACCCGGAACTGGCCTGCGCAGTGCCGTTTTATGGTCGTCAGGCACCCACTGCCGATGTGGCGAAAATTGAAGCGCCTTTACTACTCCACTTCGCGGAACTGGACACCCGAATCAACGAGGGCTGGCCTGCTTACGAGGCGGCGTTGAAAGCCAATAATAAGGTTTATGAGGCGTATATCTATCCGGGGGTTAATCACGGATTCCATAATGATTCCACGCCCCGTTATGACAAATCTGCCGCCGATCTTGCCTGGCAAAGGACACTGAAATGGTTCGATAAATATCTCTCCTGATAGGTTTATCTCTTACGGGATTACGTCTTAAACAAGCATGAAAAAATAGCGTGCGCAAAAGTCGTTCTTTGCCTAAAATATCGCTATATATTACGATATATAGCGAATGAGGTGAACGATGAATAACCATTTTGGTAAAGGCTTAATGGCGGGATTAAAAGCAACGCATGCCGACAGTGCGGTTAATGTGACAAAATTCTGTGCCGATTATAAACGCGGTTTTGTATTAGGCTACTCACACCGGATGTACGAAAAGACCGGAGATCGCCAGCTTAGCGCCTGGGAAGCGGGTATTCTGACGCGCCGCTATGGACTGGATAAAGAGATGGTAATGGATTTCTTTCGTGAGAATAATTCCTGTTCTACGTTGCGCTTTTTTATGGCCGGTTATCGCCTCGAAAATTGATCAAACATACGTATTATCTTGCTTTAATTAATTACACTAATGCTTCTTCCCTTCGTTTTAGCGCCCCGCCGCAGTATCATGATATCGATAACCATAATAAATGTGTGGTAAATGGCGCATCGATCGCATTATTGATTTTGCGATTGAGGCAAAATATATGCCAGGTCTTCGCAACGGAATAACTATAAATGACTGGAGATAACACCCTCATCCATTCTCACGGCATTAACCGTCGTGATTTCATGAAGCTTTGTGCAGCATTAGCCGCCACCATGGGGTTAAGTAGCAAAGCCGCTGCAGAGATGGCCGAATCGGTTACTAACCCGCAGCGTCCGCCAATTATCTGGATTGGCGCGCAGGAGTGCACCGGTTGTACGGAATCTCTGCTTCGTGCAACGCATCCAACGGTAGAAAACCTCGTACTGGAGACTATCTCTCTGGAGTATCACGAAGTGCTTTCCGCCGCCTTCGGTCATCAGGTCGAAGAGAACAAACATAACGCTCTCGAGAAGTACAAAGGGCAGTATGTGTTAGTGGTGGATGGTTCCATCCCATTAAAAGATAACGGTATTTATTGCATGGTTGCCGGTGAGCCGATTGTGGATCACATCCGCAAAGCGGCGGAAGGCGCAGCAGCCATTATCGCTATCGGTTCCTGCTCTGCGTGGGGCGGTGTTGCCGCAGCTGGAGTTAACCCAACTGGCGCAGTCAGCTTGCAAGAAGTTCTGCCAGGCAAAACCGTTATCAATATTCCGGGCTGCCCGCCGAACCCGCACAACTTCCTCGCGACCGTTGCGCACATCATCACTTACGGCAAACCGCCGAAACTGGATGACAAAAACCGTCCGACCTTCGCCTATGGCCGTCTGATTCACGAACACTGCGAACGTCGCCCGCACTTCGATGCTGGTCGTTTTGCCAAAGAGTTCGGTGATGAAGGCCACCGCGAAGGCTGGTGCCTGTACCACCTCGGCTGTAAAGGGCCAGAAACTTACGGCAACTGCTCAACGCTGCAATTCTGCGATGTTGGCGGTGTGTGGCCGGTGGCGATTGGTCACCCGTGCTATGGCTGTAACGAAGAAGGTATCGGCTTCCATAAAGGCATCCATCAGCTTGCCAACGTCGAAAATCAGACTCCGCGTTCACAGAAACCAGATGTTAACGCTAAAGAGGGCGGCAACGTCTCTGCAGGCGCTATTGGTTTGCTCGGCGGTGTGGTTGGGCTGGTTGCCGGTGTCAGCGTGATGGCGGTGCGTGAACTGGGTCGTCAGCAAAAGAAAGATAACGCTGACTCACGGGGAGAATAACCGTGAACAGACGTAATTTTATTAAAGCAGCCTCCTGCGGGGCATTGCTGACGGGCGCGCTGCCGTCTGTCAGTCATGCGGCTGCTGAAAACCGCCCGCCAATTCCGGGATCGCTGGGGATGTTGTACGACTCAACCTTGTGCGTAGGCTGCCAGGCTTGCGTCACCAAGTGTCAGGATATCAACTTCCCTGAACGTAACCCGCAAGGGGAACAGACCTGGTCGAACAACGACAAACTGTCGCCGTATACCAATAACATCATTCAGGTGTGGACCAGCGGCACAGGGGTCAACAAAGACCAGGAGGAGAACGGCTACGCGTACATTAAGAAACAGTGTATGCACTGCGTCGATCCGAACTGTGTCTCTGTGTGCCCGGTCTCTGCACTGAAAAAAGATCCGAAAACCGGCATTGTCCATTACGACAAAGACGTGTGCACCGGTTGCCGTTACTGCATGGTCGCCTGTCCGTACAACGTGCCGAAGTACGACTACAACAACCCGTTTGGTGCGCTGCATAAGTGCGAGCTGTGCAACCAGAAAGGTGTGGAACGTCTCGATAAAGGCGGTCTGCCTGGCTGCGTAGAAGTGTGCCCGGCGGGCGCGGTGATTTTCGGTACGCGTGAAGAGCTGATGGCGGAGGCGAAAAAACGTCTGGCGCTGAAGCCTGGCAGCGAATACCACTATCCGCGTCAGACGCTGAAATCTGGCGACACTTACCTGCATACGGTGCCGAAATATTATCCGCATCTGTACGGCGAGAAAGAGGGCGGCGGTACTCAGGTTCTGGTACTGACGGGTGTGCCTTATGAAAATCTCGACCTGCCGAAACTGGACGATCTTTCTACCGGTGCGCGTTCCGAAAATATTCAACACACCCTGTATAAAGGCATGATGCTACCACTGGCTGTGCTGGCGGGCTTAACCGTGCTGGTTCGTCGCAACACCAAAAACGACCATCACGACGGAGGAGACGATCATGAGTCATGATCCACAACCGCTGGGCGGCAAAATCATCAGTAAACCGGTCATGATTTTTGGACCGTTAATCGTCATCTGTATGCTCCTGATTGTGAAGCGTCTGGTGTTCGGTCTGGGCTCTGTCTCCGACCTGAACGGCGGCTTTCCGTGGGGCGTGTGGATCGCGTTTGACCTGCTGATCGGCACCGGCTTTGCCTGTGGCGGCTGGGCGCTGGCGTGGGCGGTATACGTCTTTAACCGTGGGCAATACCATCCGCTGGTGCGTCCGGCGCTGTTGGCGAGTCTGTTTGGTTACTCACTGGGTGGCTTGTCGATCACTATCGACGTGGGTCGCTACTGGAACCTGCCGTACTTCTACATTCCGGGTCACTTCAACGTGAACTCGGTACTGTTCGAGACGGCGGTCTGTATGACCATCTACATCGGCGTGATGGCTCTGGAGTTTGCTCCGGCACTGTTTGAACGTCTGGGCTGGAAGGTGTCGCTACAGCGTCTGAACAAGGTGATGTTCTTCATCATCGCGCTCGGTGCGCTGCTGCCGACCATGCACCAGTCTTCAATGGGGTCGCTGATGATCTCGGCGGGCTACAAGGTGCATCCGCTGTGGCAGAGCTATGAAATGTTGCCGCTGTTCTCGCTGCTGACGGCGTTCATCATGGGCTTCTCGATTGTCATCTTTGAAGGTTCACTGGTGCAGGCGGGTCTGCGTGGCAACGGTCCGGATGAAAAGAGCCTGTTCGTCAAGCTGACCAACACCATCAGTGTGTTGCTGGCGATTTTCATCGTGCTGCGCTTTGGCGAGCTTATCTATCGCGACAAGCTGTCGTTAGCGTTTGCCGGTGACTTCTACTCCGTGATGTTCTGGATTGAAGTCCTGCTGATGCTCTTCCCGCTGGTCGTTCTGCGTGTGGCGAAGCTGCGTAATGATTCCCGCATGCTGTTCCTGTCAGCACTGAGCGCACTGTTAGGTTGTGCAACCTGGCGTCTGACCTATTCGCTGGTGGCATTCAACCCGGGCGGCGGTTACGCCTACTTCCCGACCTGGGAAGAACTGTTGATTTCTATTGGTTTTGTGGCTATTGAGATTTGCGCTTACATCGTACTCATTCGTCTACTGCCGATACTTCCTCCTTTAAAACAAAACGATCATAATCGTCATGAGGCGAGCAAAGCATGAGCCAGAGAATTACTATTGATCCGGTAACCCGTATTGAGGGGCATTTACGCATCGATTGCGAAATCGAAAATGGCGTCGTTTCGAAAGCATGGGCTTCCGGTACCATGTGGCGCGGCATGGAAGAGATCGTGAAAAACCGCGATCCGCGCGATGCATGGATGATTGTGCAACGTATCTGTGGCGTATGTACTACCACTCACGCGCTGTCTTCCGTTCGTGCGGCAGAAAGTGCGCTGAATATCGACGTTCCGGTTAACGCGCAATACATCCGTAACATCATTCTGGCTGCGCACACCACGCATGACCATATCGTTCATTTCTATCAGCTTTCGGCGCTGGACTGGGTGGACATCACTTCTGCACTGCAAGCTGACCCAACCAAAGCCTCCGAAATGCTGAAAGGTGTTTCGACCTGGCACCTGAACAGTCCGGAAGAGTTCACTAAAGTTCAGAACAAGATCAAAGATCTGGTTGCCAGCGGTCAGTTGGGTATTTTCGCCAATGGCTACTGGGGTCACCCGGCGATGAAACTGCCGCCGGAAGTGAACCTGATTGCGGTAGCGCACTACCTGCAGGCGCTGGAGTGCCAGCGTGACGCTAACCGCGTCGTGGCGCTGCTGGGCGGTAAAACGCCGCACATTCAGAACCTGGCGGTAGGTGGTGTCGCGAACCCGATCAACCTCGACGGTTTGGGCGTGCTGAACCTTGAGCGCCTGATGTACATCAAGTCTTTCATCGACAAGCTGAGCGACTTTGTTGAACAGGTTTATAAGGTTGATACCGCAGTTATTGCCGCGTTCTACCCGGAATGGCTGACGCGCGGTAAAGGTGCGGTGAACTACCTGAGCGTGCCGGAATTCCCGACCGACAGTAAAAACGGCAGCTTCCTGTTCCCGGGCGGCTACATTGAGAATGCGGATCTGTCCTCGTATCGTCCGATCACTTCTCATTCCGATGAATACCTGATCAAAGGAATTCAGGAAAGCGCGAAGCACTCCTGGTATAAAGACGAAGCGCCGCAGGCACCGTGGGAAGGTACCACCATTCCGGCTTATGATGGTTGGTCTGACGACGGTAAATATTCCTGGGTGAAATCACCGACTTTCTACGGCAAAACGGTAGAAGTGGGTCCGCTGGCTAATATGCTAGTGAAACTGGCGGCAGGACGCGAATCTACCCAGAACAAACTGAATGAAATCGTTGCGATTTATCAGAAACTGACTGGTAACACGCTGGAAGTGGCGCAACTGCACTCTACGCTGGGCCGTATTATTGGTCGTACCGTTCACTGCTGTGAATTGCAGGATATCCTGCAAAACCAATACAGTGCACTGATCACCAATATCGGCAAAGGCGATCACACCACCTTTGTGAAGCCGAACATTCCGGCAACGGGTGAGTTCAAAGGTGTTGGCTTCCTCGAAGCGCCGCGCGGTATGCTCTCTCACTGGATGGTGATCAAAGACGGTATCATCAGCAACTACCAGGCGGTTGTTCCATCAACCTGGAACTCTGGTCCGCGTAACTTCAATGATGACGTCGGTCCTTACGAGCAGTCGCTGGTGGGTACACCGGTTGCCGATCCGAATAAACCGCTGGAAGTGGTGCGTACCATTCACTCCTTCGACCCGTGCATGGCCTGTGCGGTACACGTAGTGGATGCTGACGGCAACGAAGTGGTTTCAGTGAAGGTTCTGTAATGCGTATTTTAGTCTTAGGGGTCGGCAATATTTTGCTGACCGATGAAGCCATCGGTGTGCGGATTGTCGAAGCGTTAGAGCAACGATACATTCTGCCGGATTATGTTGAGATCCTCGATGGCGGCACGGCGGGAATGGAGCTGCTTGGCGACATGGCAAATCGCGATCATCTGATTATTGCGGATGCCATTGTGTCGAAGAAGAGCGCGCCGGGAACGATGATGATCCTGCGGGATGAAGAAGTTCCGGCGTTGTTTACCAACAAAATCTCTCCGCATCAGCTTGGCCTGGCCGACGTATTGTCGGCCCTGCGCTTCACCGGTGAGTTTCCGAAAAAGCTGACCCTGGTCGGCGTGATCCCGGAATCACTGGAGCCACACATCGGTTTGACACCGACGGTCGAAGCGATGATTGAACCTGCGCTTAAGCAGGTTCTGGCAGCGTTGCGCGAATCAGGCGTGGAAGCCATCCCACGGGAGGAAGCTCATGACTGAAGAGATAGCAGGCTTCCAGACCTCCCCGAAGGCGCAAGTACAGGCAGCATTTGAAGAAATTGCCCGGCGTTCGATGCACGATCTCTCTTTTCTGCATCCTTCAATGCCGGTGTATGTTTCTGATTTTACGCTGTTCGAAGGTCAGTGGACGGGGTGTGTGATCACCCCGTGGATGCTGAGTGCAGTTATCTTCCCCGGCCCGGATCAACTCTGGCCGCTGCGCAAAGTGAGTGAAAAAATTGGTCTGCAACTGCCGTATGGCACCATGACCTTTACCGTTGGCGAACTGGACGGTGTTTCGCAATACCTCTCCTGTTCGCTGATGTCACCGCTTTCGCACAGTATGTCGATTGAAGAGGGCCAACGCCTGACGGATGACTGCGCACGAATGATCCTTTCGCTGCCAGTCACGAATCCGGATGTACCACACGCAGGGCGTCGCGCCCTGCTGTTTGGTCGCAGGAGTGGCGAAAATGCATGAGTTGTCGCTTTGCCAGAGCGCCGTTGAAATTATCCAACGGCAGGCGGAGCAGCACGATGTTAAGCGCGTCACCGCCGTGTGGCTGGAAATTGGCGCGCTCTCCTGCGTTGAGGAGAGCGCCGTCCGTTTTAGTTTTGAAATTGTCTGCCACGGAACGGTGGCGCAAGGGTGCGATTTACATATCGTCTATAAACCCGCCCAGGCCTGGTGCTGGGATTGCAGCCAGGTGGTGGAGATTCATCAGCACGATGCGCAGTGTCCGCTCTGTCACGGCGAGCGGTTGCGTGTCGATACCGGCGATTCGCTGATCGTCAAAAGTATTGAAGTTGAATAACCGGAGTTAACAATGTGTATTGGCGTTCCAGGCCAGGTGCTGGCTGTCGGTGAAGATATTCACCAGCTTGCGCAGGTTGAAGTATGTGGTATCAAGCGCGACGTGAATATCGCCCTGATTTGTGAAGGTAACCCTGCCGATCTGCTGGGCCAGTGGGTGCTGGTACACGTCGGATTTGCCATGAGCATCATCGACGAAGATGAAGCCAAAGCCACATTAGACGCACTGCGCCAAATGGATTACGACATTACCAGCGCGTGATGATTAGCTTTCGTAGGCCTGATAAGACGCGGCAGCGTCGCATCAGGCATTGTGCTCGATTGCCGGATGCGGCGTGAACGCCTTATCCGGCCTGGATGGCTTGCTGCGACGAACGCTAACCCTTATCCCTGACGCTTATCTTCCGTATTCGTCTCAAAATCACTGGCGTCATGGCGCTCATGCAACTGCTCGTTCAGCGGCCCGTTGGTGCGGTTAACAATACGCCCACGTTTCACCGCCGGACGTTCGCCCACTTCTTTTGCCCAGCGTTGCACATGCTTATAACTGCCCGCATCAAGAAACTCTGCGGCATCATATACGCCGCCTAACACCACATTGCCAAACCACGGCCAAATCGCCATATCCGCAATGGTGTACTCATCGCCCGCAACAAACTTATGCTGCGCCAGTTGCTTATCCAGCACGTCGAGCAGACGTTTGGCTTCCATGGTAAAGCGGTTGATGGCGTACTCAATTTTCACCGGCGCGTAATGGTAAAAGTGACCAAAACCACCGCCGAGGAACGGTGCCGCGCCCTGTAACCAGAACAGCCAGTTCATTGCTTCAGTACGTTTCGTCAGATCCTGCGGCAGGAAGTAGCCAAATTTCTCCGCCAGATAAAGCAGGATCGAACCAGATTCAAACACGCGGATCGGCGGATTATGCGTATGATCGCGCAGCGCCGGGATCTTCGAGTTTGGGTTCACTTCGACAAAGCCGCTGGAGAATTGATCGCCATCGCCAATACGAATCAGCCAGGCGTCGTACTCAGCACCAGTAACGCCCAGCGCCAGCAGCTCCTCAAGCATAATCGTTACTTTCTGACCGTTCGGCGTTCCCAGCGAATAAAGTTGCAATGGATGTTTGCCAACGGGCAGCGTTTTTTCATGCGTCGGACCAGAAACCGGGCGATTGATATTGGCGAACGCGCCGCCAGCGGATTTATCCCACGTCCAGACTTTCGCGGGCTGATAAGTATTGTCTGTCATAGTGAGTTGCCTTCTGAGTGGTAGTGTTGAAGCAGTGTAGCAGGTCACTTGCTGTACAGAATGTGAATTTTTTAACCCTTTGCGCCAGCCGCTGCGATGAGGTGTATGATTAGTCTGACCTCTGTCCGGTTAATGTCGCTGAGCAGGTAATCAGAGCACAACAATTACGCCAACTGCTTAGGTTGTATTGTTAAAGGTAAAGTGATGAGCAAAGGAACGACCAGCCAGGATGCCCCGTTCGGGACATTATTGGGCTACGCCCCAGGTGGGGTAGCAATCTACTCTTCAGATTACAGTTCTCTCGATCCGCAGGAATACGAAGATGACGCCGTATTCCGTAGCTATATCGACGACGAATATATGGGCCACAAATGGCAATGCGTTGAATTTGCTCGCCGTTTTCTCTTTCTGAATTACGGTGTGGTCTTCACTGACGTGGGTATGGCGTGGGAGATTTTCTCGCTGCGCTTCCTGCGTGAAGTGGTTAATGACAACATCCTGCCATTGCAGGCATTTCCTAACGGCTCGCCGCGTGCGCCGGTCGCGGGTGCGCTTCTTATCTGGGATAAAGGCGGTGAATTTAAAGACACTGGCCATGTCGCCATCATTACCCAATTACATGGCAACAAAGTCCGTATTGCGGAACAGAACGTGATTCATTCCCCGTTGCCGCAAGGGCAACAGTGGACGCGCGAACTGGAGATGGTGGTCGAAAACGGCTGCTATACCCTTAAAGACACTTTTGATGACACCACCATTCTGGGCTGGATGATCCAGACGGAAGATACTGAATACAGCTTACCGCAGCCGGAAATTGCAGGCGAGCTGCTGAAAATCAGCGGAGCGCGTCTGGAAAACAAAGGCCAGTTTGACGGTAAATGGCTGGATGAAAAAGATCCGCTACAAAACGCCTATGTGCAGGCCAACGGTCAGGTGATCAATCAGGATCCGTATCATTATTACACCATTACCGAGAGCGCCGAGCAGGAGCTGATTAAAGCCACCAACGAGCTGCACCTGATGTATCTTCACGCAACCGACAAGGTGCTGAAAGATGACAACCTGCTGGCGCTGTTCGACATTCCGAAAATCCTCTGGCCACGTTTGCGTCTCTCCTGGCAGCGTCGCCGTCACCATATGATCACCGGTCGTATGGATTTCTGCATGGATGAGCGTGGTCTGAAGGTTTACGAGTACAACGCCGACTCCGCCTCATGTCATACCGAAGCGGGCTTGATCCTCGAACGTTGGGCGGAGCAGGGCTATAAAGGCAACGGCTTCAATCCGGCGGAAGGGCTGATTAACGAACTGGCTGGTGCCTGGAAACACAGTCGTGCACGTCCGTTTGTCCATATCATGCAGGACAAAGATATCGAGGAAAACTATCACGCGCAGTTTATGGAGCAGGCGCTGCACCAGGCGGGCTTTGAAACGCGTATCTTGCGCGGGCTGGATGAACTGGGCTGGGATGCTGCCGGGCAACTGATTGATGGGGAAGGGCGACTGGTTAACTGCGTGTGGAAAACCTGGGCGTGGGAAACCGCGTTTGATCAGATTCGTGAAGTTAGCGACCGTGAGTTTGCTGCGGTGCCAATCCGTACCGGTCATCCGCAAAACGAAGTGCGTCTTATCGACGTATTGCTGCGCCCGGAAGTGCTGGTCTTTGAGCCGCTGTGGACGGTGATCCCCGGCAACAAAGCGATTCTGCCGATCCTCTGGTCGCTGTTCCCGCACCATCGTTACCTGCTGGATACCGATTTCACTGTTAATGATGAATTGGTGAAAACAGGTTACGCAGTGAAACCGATTGCCGGTCGCTGTGGTAGCAATATCGACCTGGTCAGCCATCATGAAGAGGTGCTGGACAAAACCAGCGGTATATTTGCCGAGCAGAAAAACATCTATCAGCAACTGTGGTGTTTGCCGAAAGTGGACGGGAAATACATTCAGGTATGTACCTTCACCGTTGGCGGCAACTACGGTGGGACGTGTTTGCGCGGTGATGAATCACTGGTTATTAAAAAAGAGAGTGATATTGAACCGTTAATTGTGGTGAAAGAGTAATACATGTTGTAGCAATCCCCTACTGATTATGAAGAATAGTCAGTACGGGGATTAATCAAAATATTCAATATTTATATATTCAAATATTTATTCATTTCATATGTGAATACATTAACCAGCAGAATGCCTGTGTTCTAATTATTTCTAAAGATTTTTAATGAATGCTTATTGTCTGATACACAAGAAATAACACTCTTTTTATCGTTAAAAAATGATATTTCACTTTGCCCACACCGTTAAAGTCACTGATAATGCGTCCGTTCGTAAATTCAAAATGGCGTAATCTAATATATGCTAAATTTATTTGTTGGCCTTGATATATACACAGGGCTTTTGTTATTACTTGCTCTGGCATTTGTGTTGTTCTACGAAGCAATCAATGGTTTTCATGACACGGCGAATGCGGTGGCAACCGTTATTTATACTCGTGCCATGCAGCCACAGCTTGCCGTGGTGATGGCGGCATTTTTTAACTTTTTTGGCGTGTTATTGGGCGGACTTAGCGTTGCCTATGCCATTGTCCATATGTTGCCAACCGATTTGTTGCTGAATATGGGGTCAACCCACGGCCTGGCGATGGTCTTTTCCATGCTGCTGGCGGCGATTATCTGGAACCTGGGAACGTGGTTCTTCGGTTTACCGGCCTCCAGTTCGCACACCTTGATTGGTGCGATTATCGGCATCGGTTTAACCAACGCGCTGTTAACCGGCTCATCGGTGATGGATGCGTTAAACCTGCGTGAAGTGACCAAAATTTTCTCCTCGCTGATTGTTTCCCCTATCGTCGGCCTGGTCATTGCGGGAGGCCTGATATTCCTGCTGCGCCGTTTCTGGAGCGGAACGAAAAAGCGTGACCGTATTCACCGCATTCCGGAAGATCGCAAAAAGAAAAAAGGCAAACGTAAGCCGCCATTCTGGACGCGTATTGCGCTGATTGTTTCCGCTGCGGGCGTGGCGTTTTCGCACGGCGCTAACGACGGGCAGAAAGGGATCGGCCTGGTGATGCTGGTACTGGTGGGGATTGCCCCTGCTGGCTTCGTCGTCAATATGAACGCGTCCGGCTATGAAATTACCCGTACCCGCGATGCCGTTACCAACTTCGAACACTACCTGCAACAGCATCCTGAACTGCCGCAGAAGTTGATTGCGATGGAACCTCCATTGCCTGCGGCATCGTCTGATGGCATGCAAGTAACGGAGTTTCACTGTCATCCGGCAAATACCTTTGATGCGATTGCGCGCGTTAAAACGATGCTGCCAGGCAATATGGAAAGTTACGAGCCGTTAAGCGTGAGTCAGCGCAGCCAGCTGCGCCGCATTATGCTGTGCATCTCTGATACCTCCGCGAAGCTGGCGAAACTGCCAGGCGTCAGTAAAGAAGACCAGAACCTGCTGAAAAAACTTCGCAGCGATATGTTAAGCACCATTGAGTACGCTCCGGTGTGGATCATCATGGCGGTAGCACTGGCGCTCGGCATCGGCACCATGATTGGCTGGCGTCGTGTAGCGATGACCATCGGTGAGAAGATTGGTAAGCGTGGCATGACGTATGCGCAAGGCATGGCGGCACAAATGACGGCGGCAGTGTCTATCGGCCTTGCCAGTTATATTGGGATGCCCGTCTCCACAACACACGTCCTCTCGTCTGCGGTAGCAGGGACGATGGTGGTGGACGGCGGTGGGTTACAGCGTAAAACGGTAACCAGCATCCTGATGGCATGGGTGTTTACTTTACCGGCGGCAATTTTTCTTTCTGGTGGGCTGTACTGGATAGCATTGCAGTTGATTTAACCTTCCTGAAATGCCCGGTCCTGGCGATCGGGCATTTCCATTTTTGACTAGTGATAACCACGCGCGGTCATAAAATCCGTAATCGCTTTTTCTGCATCAACCAGCACCTGTTCCAGTGGCTGATTGGCGTCGATATCAACCAGTTGTGCACCGCCAAAGGTTAACTGTGGCGTTATGGCAATCTTCCTCGCCAGCGATTCCCGTTTATGGTCGGGTTTACGCATGCAGGCAACTTCAAGGTCAACATTGAGTTTGATGACCAGATCAGGCTTATGGCTCGCCATCCAGTGAAACGCTTTACGTTCCTGGCTTGCCAGCCATGAGACAAAACGACCACCTTCAACGTTAGGTGGGAACACTGTACCATCGTAAGCGCCAGGAATTTGGTCCTGAGGATAACGGTCGGTTAGAACAATTAACCCGCGACGACGACAGGCAATCATATGACGAAAGCGCAGTAAGCGACGGGCGACAAACGCTGTAATTACCAGCGCCGGAACTGGTCCAGGCAATTTTTTTGCTGTTTTCACCTGATTTCGTTCAATTGTTTTATGTAAGGATTTTCCCATCAACGGCAATTTTGTCACTGCACGACCGACATTTCCGGCCTGTTTTCCTAAATGAACTCTTTCGGCAGCACCATATTTTTCGACAACGGTAATGAGATGTTCACACACCGTTGACTTGCCTGAACCATCGCTACCAATAACGGCAATTAATGGAGGTGTTATTGACTGCATGAATATATCCTTTAATTTAAATATCCATTAAAAATATTTATTTGGTTAATATGTTTTTATGAAAGCGTAATTCAGGTCAATGTCACAATTAACCATTGTCACAATAAGGTTGAACGGATATTCTGAGCACGGACCACGTAATATTCAATACATTATTTGCTGCCGGGTTTTTCGTGAATCAACGTAATATGTCAATAATTAATTCCACGCCAGTGCGTGTTATTGCCATTGTAGGATGTGATGGTTCAGGTAAATCGACCCTCACGGCAAGCCTGGTAAATGAACTGGCAGCAAGAATGCCAACAGAACACATTTATCTCGGGCAATCGTCCGGGCGAATTGGCGAATGGATTTCACAGCTCCCTGTTATTGGCGCACCTTTTGGGCGTTATTTGCGAAGTAAAGCGGCACATGTGCACGAAAAGCCCTCAACACCGCCTGGCAATATTACTGCACTGGTTATCTATCTGCTTTCCTGCTGGCGGGCGTACAAGTTTCGCAAAATGTTGTGTAAAAGCCAGCAAGGCCATCTGCTCATCACCGACCGCTACCCGCAGGTTGAAGTGCCGGGGTTTCGCTTTGATGGCCCGCAATTGGCAAAAACCACGGGCGGTAACGGTTGGATAAAAATGTTAAGGCAGCGCGAGCTGAAGCTGTACCAATGGATGGCCTCTTATTTGCCCGTATTGTTGATTCGTCTTGGCATTGATGAACAAACCGCGTTTGCGCGTAAACCTGACCACCAACTGGCAGCGTTACAGGAAAAAATCGCCGTTACGCCGCAACTGACATTCAATGGCGCAAAGATCCTTGAACTGGATGGTCGGCAACCAGCCGATGAAATTATGCAAGCGTCACTACGCGCAATTCACGCCGCGCTTTCTTGATCACCAAAATGGATAGGGGATGATTTAACGAATGGATGCACTACAAACACAAACTGTTATTAGTACAACCGCGCCGCAGCCCAACTACATTCCGGGGCTGATTGCGGTGGTCGGGTGTGATGGCACCGGTAAATCCACGCTGACCACCGACCTGGTGAAATCGCTGCAACAACACTGGCAAACCGAGCGCCGCTATTTGGGGCTGCTCTCCGGCGAAGACGGCGACAAAATCAAACGATTGCCGTTGGTTGGCGTCTGGCTGGAACGGCGACTGGCGGCCAAATCCTCGAAAACCCAAAGCATGAAAACCAAATCTCCGGCGCTATGGGCGGCGGTGATTATGTACTGCTTCTCGCTGCGAAGAATGGCGAATCTACGCAAGGTTCAGCGACTGGCGCAAAGTGGCGTTCTGGTGGTCAGCGATCGCTTCCCGCAGGCTGAAATTTCGGGCTTTTATTATGACGGACCGGGGATCGGCGTCGAACGTGCGACCGGGAAAATCAGCATGTTTCTGGCGCAGCGCGAACGGCGTTTATACCAAAAAATGGCGCAATACCGTCCTGAATTAATCATTCGTTTGGGGATTGATATTGATACTGCCATCTCCCGCAAGCCTGACCATGACTATGCCGAGCTGCAGGACAAAATCGGCGTCATGTCGACGATTGGCTATAACGGCACAAAAATTCTTGAGATTGATTCCAGAGCGCCCTACAGCGAAGTGCTGGAACAGGCACAGAAGGCGGTTTCTCTGGTTGCCATCGTTTCTGACCGCCGAAGTTTAACTTAAGGCTGGCGGGATACTTTTTACTATCAACGATAAGGTCAGGCTGAATTGGCGGGTTTTAACATCAAACATTGGTTTGCAGATGGCGCGTTTCGCACCATTATTCGCAATAGCGCCTGGTTAGGCTCCAGTAATGTCGTGAGCGCTTTGCTGGGTCTGTTGGCGCTCTCGTGTGCCGGTAAAGGGATGACGCCCGCCATGTTTGGCGTACTGGTGATTGTACAATCGTACGCCAAGTCGATCAGCGATTTTATTAAGTTTCAGACATGGCAGCTGGTGGTTCAGTACGGAACACCAGCATTAACCAACAATAATCCGCAGCAATTCCGCAATGTCGTCTCATTTTCCTTCTCGCTGGATATCGTCAGCGGCGCGGTGGCGATTGTCGGCGGCATTGCCTTACTGCCATTCCTTTCCCATTCATTAGGTCTGGATGACCAAAGCTTTTGGCTGGCGGCGCTGTATTGCACGCTCATTCCTTCAATGGCTTCCTCCACGCCGACCGGCATTCTGCGTGCGGTAGATCGCTTTGATTTGATTGCTGTACAGCAGGCGACGAAACCTTTTCTGCGCGCAGCGGGGAGCGTCGCAGCCTGGTATTTTGACTTTGGTTTTGCGGGTTTTGTTATTGCCTGGTACGTGTCGAATCTGGTTGGTGGCACCATGTACTGGTGGTTTGCCGCGCACGAATTACGCCGCAGAAATATCCATAACGCCTTCAAATTGAATCTGTTTGAGTCTGCCCGACACATTAAAGGCGCGTGGAGTTTTGTCTGGTCAACCAACATTGCCCACTCCATCTGGTCGGCGCGTAACTCGTGCAGCACAGTGTTGGTGGGGATCGTGTTAGGACCCGCTGCCGCCGGGTTATTTAAAATCGCCATGACATTCTTCGACGCCGCCGGAACGCCAGCGGGTTTGCTGGGTAAAAGTTTTTACCCAGAGGTGATGCGTTTAGATCCGCGCACCACCAGACCGTGGTTGTTAGGTGTGAAGTCCGGTTTACTGGCGGGCGGAATCGGTATTCTGGTGGCGCTCGCGGTGTTGATCGTCGGCAAGCCGCTCATTTCGCTGGTGTTTGGCGTTAAGTATCTCGAAGCGTATGACCTGATTCAGGTGATGCTGGGCGCAATTGTGATCTCGATGCTGGGCTTCCCTCAGGAGTCATTGCTATTGATGGCGGGAAAACAGCGCGCTTTTCTCGTGGCGCAAACCATCGCCTCAATCGGCTACATCGTATTGCTGTTCATGTTCTGTCATCTGTTTGGCGTGCTGGGAGCAGCGTTTGCTTATTTCGGCGGTCAATGTCTGGATGTGGTGCTTTCGCTAATTCCGACCTTAAAGGCATTTTTTCAGCGCCATTCCTTGCTTTATAATGCAGCCGTAGAGAAATCCTGATGATGAGAAAATATTTCCCGCTTGAGGCGAGCGAGCATCTATTTATTGCGATTGAGGAAGATGATGTTGTTGATGCCCAGGTCAGTTTGCCGCCGACTATCGCACTAAGTTGTACCACCGAAATCATCCATGATAATTACGCGTTATGCCTGCAATTCTGGCTCAATGGCGTTGATCGTCAGGAATTACTTCGTTTAATTCGCAAACAAGCCAAAGGCGATGAGCTGACGACAGACGAGCGTAAACAGTTTAAATACATGCGAGCGCGCTACAAGCATCTACGTTTTGCACAACGGCTGTATTTAAAAAAGCATCAGGCCAGATTTTTATTCGGCAAAACGACCGTTTTTCTGGGACGTTTTCAGGACGGATTTCGTAACGGTAAGAAAAATATTGTGTCGTATTACGGCAACCTGTTACGAATTTATTTAAGCTCTCCGGTCTGGTCGTTGGTGAACTATTCATTACGCCATAGCCAGTTAGAAAGCGTAAGCGGTTTTATTGCCTATCGGCAAAAGCAAATGCATACCCTGAAAGAGATTATTGCCAAACCGCGACTAACCGGCAGGGAATTTCATGATGTGCGAAAAATCATCAGCCAGCAGGTTTCTTATTACGACACCTTAAGATCGCTTGATCCTGAAAATAAAGAGGCGTTACAGATTTCCCGTTTCCTCGCCGCCATTAATGGCCTGATGGGGGATAAACACGACGACATGGTGGCGGATGATATGGAAAACCGCCAGTCGTATGATGCACCGGTGGCGCTGGATAGCGATATTCGTCAGCGCTTAGAGCTGCTGATTTCGCGTTTTCCGCTATAACCGGAGCAATGATGTCATCTCGTTTGATTATTGCGCTGATTATCATGCTATTAGCCCCGGGTGTGCAGGCACACAATTTCGTCACTGGCAAAACGGTTACCCCTGTTTATATTCAGGAAGGCGGCGAGCTGCTTCTGAATAGCGACGACGAAATTCACTACCAAAAGTGGAACAGCACACAATTGGCGGGAAAAGTCCGCATTATCCAGTATATCGCCGGGCGTAAGTCAGCGAAGAAGAAGAACTCACTGTTAATTAAAGCGGTTGAAGCGGCAAACTTTCCACAGGATCGTTTTCAGCCCACCACCATTGTGAACACTGATGATGCCATCTTTGGTACTGGCTATTTTGTCGTTGGCAAAATCGAAAAAAATAAACGCCGCTATCCGTGGGCGCAATTCGTTATTGACGGCAATGGACAGGGACGCGTTGCCTGGCGCTTGCCGGAGCAGAGTTCAACCATTCTGGTGCTGAATAAAGCTGGGCAAATTCAGTGGGCAAAGGACGGCAGCCTGACGCCGGAAGAGGTAGATCATGTCATTGCGCTGGCGCAGAAACTGATCAATGAATAAAAAACTCAAAGGATTGAGGGCGTTAGTGAAATGAAGCTGGTTGAACACTACATCATGCGTGGTACGCGCCGTCTGGTGCTGATTATCGTCGGTTTTCTGATCTTTATTTTCGCCAGCTACTCCGCACAGCGTTATCTGACCGAAGCGGCAAATGGGACATTAGCACTTGATGTTGTGCTGGATATTGTTTTCTACAAAGTGCTGATTGCACTGGAGATGTTGTTACCTGTTGGACTGTATGTGTCAGTTGGCGTGACGCTAGGGCAGATGTATACCGATTCGGAAATTACCGCTATCTCTGCGGCGGGGGGCAGTCCGGGACGCTTGTACAAAGCCGTTCTTTATCTGGCGATACCGCTAAGTATTTTTGTCACCCTTCTGTCGATGTATGGTCGTCCGTGGGCTTATGCGCAGATTTATCAACTGGAGCAGCAGTCGCAGTCGGAGTTGGATGTTCGCCAGTTGCGGGCAAAGAAATTTAACACTAACGATAACGGACGAATGATCCTTTCGCAGACGGTTGATCAGGATAATAATCGCCTGACTGACGCGCTGATTTATACTTCTACTGCCAATCGAACCCGCATTTTCCGCGCCCGTTCGGTTGATGTGGTTGACCCATCACCCGAGAAACCGACCGTTATGTTGCATAACGGCACAGCCTATCTTCTCGATCATCAGGGGCGTGACGACAACGAACAGATCTACCGTAATCTGCAATTACATCTGAATCCGCTGGATCAAAGCCCTAACGTCAAACGCAAAGCGAAATCGGTCACGGAGCTGGCGCGCTCCGTCTTTCCAGCCGATCATGCCGAACTGCAATGGCGACAAAGCCGTGGCCTGACAGCATTGTTGATGGCGCTGCTGGCCATTTCATTAAGTCGGGTAAAACCGCGGCAAGGGCGATTTTCAACATTATTGCCACTGACGTTGCTGTTTATTGCCATTTTTTATGGCGGCGACGTCTGCCGTACGCTGGTGGCTAACGGTGCGATTCCCCTCATTCCTGGTTTGTGGTTAGTACCCGGACTCATGCTAATGGGCCTGCTGATGCTGGTCGCACGCGACTTCTCTTTGCTGCAGAAATTTTCCCGATGAATGTTTTCAGTCGCTATTTAATCCGTCATCTCTTTCTCGGTTTTGCCGCCGCCGCAGGGTTATTGCTGCCGCTTTTTACTACCTTCAACCTGATTAACGAACTGGATGATGTCAGCCCGGGCGGTTATCGCTGGACTCAGGCGGTGCTGGTGGTGCTAATGACCTTACCGCGCACACTTGTCGAACTTTCGCCGTTTATCGCCTTATTGGGAGGGATTGTTGGCCTGGGGCAGTTATCGAAAAACAGTGAGCTTACCGCCATTCGCAGCACGGGGTTTTCTATCTTCCGTATTGCACTGGTGGCGCTGGTTGCCGGGATATTGTGGACTGTTTCGTTAGGCGCGATAGATGAGTGGGTGGCGTCGCCATTGCAGCAACAGGCGCTGCAAATCAAATCGACCGCCACCGCGTTGGGGGAGGACGATGACATTACCGGCAATATGCTGTGGGCCAGGCGCGGCAATGAATTTGTGACGGTGAAATCGCTGAACGAACAGGGCCAGCCGGTGGGCGTGGAGATTTTTCATTATCGTGACGATCTCTCGCTCGAATCCTACATTTATGCACGCAGTGCCACCATTGAAGACGACAAAACGTGGATCCTGCATGGTGTGAATCATAAAAAATGGCTGAATGGCAAAGAAACGCTGGAAACATTAGATAATCTTGCCTGGCAATCGGCCTTCACCAGTATGGATCTTGAAGAGTTATCAATGCCGGGCAATACTTTTTCTGTCCGTCAGCTTAATCATTACATCCATTATTTGCAGGAAACCGGGCAACCCAGCAGCGAATACCGCCTTGCACTGTGGGAAAAACTGGGGCAACCCATCCTGACCCTGGCGATGATTTTGCTGGCTGTGCCGTTTACCTTTAGCGCCCCGCGCTCGCCAGGGATGGGTAGCCGTCTCGCTGTAGGCGTCATCGTTGGCTTACTCACCTGGATCAGCTATCAAATCATGGTCAATCTGGGATTGCTATTTGCGTTAAGCGCACCTGTTACCGCGCTCGGTTTACCGATAGCGTTTGTGCTGGTGGCGTTGAGCCTGGTGTATTGGTATGACAGACAATATTAAACCCGCCGTGGCGCAACACCACGGCGGGCTCACATTACTGCTTCAGAGTAGCAAATGCCTGAATGATGGCATCGATTTGCTCACGACTGTGGGCAGCGTTTACGCTACAGCGCAGCAGCGTGATGCCTGCAGGCGCGGCAGGTGGCAGGATAAGATTCACATAAACGCCCAGCGAAATAAGCTCGCGCCAGATGCGTAAACCGTCCTCTTTCGAACCGATTATTACCGGCACTACCGGGCTAATATGTGAACTTAACTCATAACCCAGTTTTTGCAGACCGTCATACAGATGGTTGGCATTATCCATCAGCTTTTGCCGCAGCTCTGGTTGTGAGGCAATGGTTCTTAACGACGAGCGCACGGTCGCAATGCAGGACGGAGAAGGAGAGGCGGTAAAAATATACGGGCGGCTGCCGTAGCGCAGCACTTCCATCGCTTCCGAACCGACAGCAAAACCGCCAATCGAGGCCAGACTTTTACTGAAGGTGCCAACGATAATATCCACATCATCTTCAACGCCTACAGCTTCAGCCAGTCCGCGCCCCGTTGCGCCTAACACGCCAAACGAATGCGCTTCATCGACAATCAAATAACCACCGAGACGACGTTTGATATCAACAATTTCCGCCAGCGGCGCAACGTCACCGAGCATGCTGTAGATGCCCTCAACGATGATAATCGCCTCTTTCGCCCGTTCACCGAGGCGAACCATGCGCCGTTCCAGATCTTTAGCATCGTTATGGCGGAAACGAATAATTTCCGCGCCACCGAGAGAACAGGCGTCATAAATACTGGCGTGGCTGTCGGCATCCAGTAACACCACGGCGTTATGGTCGGCAAGTGCGCTGATGACGCCTAAATTAGCGGTATAACCGGTTGAAAAAACGATAGCGGTAGGGCGATTGAAAAACTCGGCAATCTCTTTCTCTAACGCCAGGTGCGGCGCATAACTGCCGTTTGCCATACGAGAACCGGTGGTGCCGGTGCCTTGGGCCGCTAACGCTGCCTGACCTTCGGCGATGGCATCATGATCAAAGGTTAAACCGAGGTAATTATTGGTCCCGGCCAGAATCACTTTTTTATTGCCGATCCGGCCTTCGGTGGCGGAATACACTTCATCAATACAGGTGCCAAACGGTGTTAACCCGTTGTCACTAAATTGCAGTCGCTCGCCAGCAAGGCGCGCATATTTATCGTATAGCCCCATTATTTATTCTCCAGCCATGGAAGTAGAGTTTCCATTAATTGCGCAGGGGTTTTGACATCCAGCAGAATATTAATAGGAATGGAAATATCGAATCTGTCTTCCAGCATCATTAAGAGATCCATCACTTTGATCGACTCCAGGCCAAGATCGTTGACGAGATCGCTGTCGGGCTTAATTTCCACACCGTTTTCGACCAAATCCTGTAAACAGGAAAGGATGTAATCCATTACTATTTCACGATTTACCATAGAAACGTTAACACACCTTTAAACAAGACAATCAAAATAGCCCGTTGCGTAATGCGTGTTCCAGGCTAATCCCGGGAAACCAATTAATATCTTCAGAAATACGGTTATTACTTGCCGACCAGTCGGCGTGGGTTAATTCACGAATTTTCGAGCGGGTCAGCATAGGTTCTTTACCTGTCAGGCGACTCAACGCGGTACTGATATCCGCAAGGCAGGTGAGTACCGGCAGAGGAATGCCAACCATTCGCACGGAACCACAGCGGGCGTCGGCGGCAAGCTGTCGTACGCGTTGCCAGTCATAGCCGTCGGCGACGCCATCGCATAATTCATAGGTTTGCGTCTGTACAGTTTCGGCGCTTAGCCACTGACCCACTGCTTGCGCAAAATCGGTGACGTGCAGGAAAGAGAGTTGTGTATCTGGCGCACCAAGTCGTGGCAGCAGGCCGCGCAGCATCCAGTCAAACAGCGGTTTTAACTCTTTATCGCCGGGACCATACACGGCTGTCGGGCGAAAAACGCCCAGCGTAATTTCGTCAGCCATTGCCGTCAGCCGTTGTTCGGCGACGTGTTTGGAATTTGCGTACCAGGAGAGCTCGGGATGGCGCGCCGCCAGCGAAGAGATAAACAGAAAACGTTGGCAAAAGCCGCTCTCTTTTGCTGCTTGCATCAGGCGCAGGCTGCCGTCAACGTTACAGTGGGTAAAAATCTCTTCTTTGTGTCCGCGCACTTGCCCGGCGCAATGGACCACCGCGCTGGCTCCGGCAACCAGTTCGCTAAGCGAATGTGTATCTTCCAGCGAACCGCGCACCCAGGTGAGATTGTCATTGACGTGAGCGCGGGCAGTACGCGTCAATGCGCGAACGTGAAAGCCGCGGGCGAGCAGGTTATCGATAATATATTTACCGATAAACCCGGTAGCGCCCGTCACCGCGACAGTTTGATTCATGCCAGGGATTCCTGCACATGAAGACTGGCAGCATAAGCCTTCTGATAACGTTTTTTCGCTTCCGCACGGGCAGGCTTGCCGGAGGACGTTCGGGGAATACTGTGGGGCGGCAACAGATCGATAGCCGCGGTCACGCCAAATTCGCTTTGGATCCGTGCTGCCAGCGCGTGGATAAGCTGCCCGCGACGTTCTTCGTCGCTGATCCGACACTGGATCTGCAAAATGATTTTTTCCTGGGCGGTAACAAAAGCAATCGCATCGCCAGAATGAATTTCCGGTTCCTGTTCCGCTATATATTCAATATCCTGCGGCCAGATATTACGGCCACGAATAATAATCAGATCTTTAATGCGTCCGGTGACATACAGATAACCGTCCAGCAGATAACCGAGGTCGCCGGTGTCTAACCAGCCCGTCGCGGCAATCTCGTCTTGCGAAGCCTGGTCGCCAAAGTAACCGCTCATCAGACTGGGGCCGGAGATGCAAATATGGCCTACCACACGTTCCGCGACCGGCATACCTGCTTCATTGCGGATTTCAATACCATGTTCCGGCAACGCTTTGCCGCAGTTGACGAAAGTCGATACGGCGCGTGTCTCTGCACCCGGCGCGACGGCTTTACCCTGATATTCGAGGATGTCGCGATCCACTTCGTTAACCACAACCCCGGAAGCTTCATCAGAGAAGCTGACAGCCAGCGCATTTTCTGCCAGGCCGTAGCACGGCATGAAAGTTTTATCGTCAAAGTTAACCTGACGGAAACATTCAGCGAATTGATGGAGTTGTTCTGCGGAGATGGGTTCTGCACCAATACCAGCGACGCGCCAGCAGGAAAGATCCAGTTCAGCGAGATCTTTTTCATTCACGCGGCGCTGGCACAATTCATAGCCAAACGGCGGCGCAACGGAAACGGTGCCGCGATTTTTACTGATCAATTTAAGCCATTGCAGAGGACGCATGGCAAAATCCTGAGTGCGCAAATAATCTACTGAAAGTTGCGTGGCGACGGGGGTCAGGAGAAAGCCGACCAGTCCCATATCATGGTAGAAAGGCAGCCAGGAGACGCAGCGGTCGCCAGGGCGTAATTTAATGCCGTCGTGGCTTATAGCACGTAGATTAGCCATCACTTCGCGATGGGTGATAATGACGCCACGGGGAAAACGGGTGCTGCCGGAGGTGTACTGGAGGTAGGCGATATCGTTCGGAACTGGACGCTGGAGCGCAACATCGGCTTCCGGTAATGCCTTAAACCAGGCGTGGCTTAAAACATGTAATTCGGGGTTGTCATGCGTCGCGGCATTGACCAGTGGCAACCACTCATCACCAGTGATAATGGCTGCGGGCTGGCAACTTGCCAGTAAACCCTGCAATTTGGCGCTCCAGGAATCCCGCTGACCAACGCCCATTGGAATCGCCAACGGGACGGCGACTAAGCCGGCATACTGGCAGGCAAAAAAAGCCTCTACGAACCCGCTACTTGTTTCGGCAATCAGTGCCACGCGATCGCCTTTTTTCAGGTTCAGCGATAACAACCGCTTCGCACCAGCTTCGGCACGCGCTTTTAACGTCTGATATTCCAGTTGATCTTCAAGTTGGCAACGTCTGTCATAAAAATTCATTCCAGCGCTACTCAGAGCGGCGTAGTCCAAAGCATCAACCAGCGTTGGAAAATCGGCATAGCGCATAGGTAGGGAATGCGTAAAGATTTTATTAGACATATACACCACGAAAAAATTGGATATCCAAAATAAAATGACAATAATGCGGTGGATTATATAGGCATAAAAGATAAATGAGATAGTATTTTCATCGGTGTGAAAATGAATATTGATTTAAATAATGAGTTTAAGTTTTTTGTTTTTATTGTGAATGATATTTAATTTATGAATATATTAAGAAGAAGCCTTGTCCGGTCGCCTTAAATCGACAAAAGGCATTGTGGCGCTTCTGCGTAGTCGCTGACCCTATCGTAATCATTAATAAATACTATTTATTCGTCGTTTGTATTCATTGGGTTGATTATTAAGATGCCGTTCGTTGCTGTTGCAACCTGTTTTTCACCGTTAATTATTTGTTATCCACAGAACTATGGAATGCGATCTGCTGATGATCAAAATTGAAAAAGTAATTAATAAAAATGACCTTAAGGCATTTATCGCTTTTCCGTCATCACTTTATCCCGATGATCCAAACTGGATACCCCCTTTATTCATTGAACGCAGCGAGCATTTGTCTGCGAAGAATCCGGGGACGGACCATATCATCTGGCAGGCGTGGGTGGCAAAAAAAGCGGGGCAGATAGTTGGGCGTATTACCGCGCAAATAGATACCTTACACCGCGAGTGTTACGGCGAAGATACCGGTCATTTCGGCATGATTGACGCCATTGATGATCCGCAGGTTTTTGCCGCGTTGTTTGGCGCAGCGGAAGCGTGGTTGAAGTCACAAGGTGCAAGTAAGATCAGCGGGCCTTTCAGCCTGAATATCAATCAGGAAAGCGGATTACTGATTGAAGGTTTTGACACACCACCCTGTGCGATGATGCCACACGGCAAACCGTGGTATGCCGCGCATATTGAACAACTGGGTTATCACAAAGGCATTGATTTACTGGCGTGGTGGATGCAGCGAACCGATCTCACTTTCTCTCCGGCGCTAAAAAAACTGATGGATCAGGTGCGCAAAAAGGTGACCATTCGCTGCATCAATCGCCAGCGGTTTGCCGAAGAGATGCAGATCCTGCGTGAGATTTTCAACTCTGGCTGGCAGCACAACTGGGGATTTGTGCCGTTTACCGAACATGAATTCGCGACCATGGGCGATCAACTTAAATATCTGGTGCCGGACGATATGATCTATATCGCTGAGATTGATTCTGCACCCTGCGCGTTTATTGTCGGCTTGCCGAACATCAACGAGGCGATTGCCGATCTGAACGGATCGCTCTTTCCCTTCGGCTGGGCAAAATTGCTGTGGCGTTTGAAAGTCAGCGGTGTGCGAACTGCGCGAGTACCGCTGATGGGCGTGCGGGACGAGTATCAGTTCAGCCGCATCGGCCCGGTGATTGCGCTGTTATTGATTGAAGCCTTACGCGATCCGTTTGCCCGCCGGAAGATCGATGCGCTGGAGATGTCATGGATCCTCGAAACCAATACAGGCATGAATAACATGCTGGAACGCATTGGGGCGGAGCCGTACAAGCGTTACCGATTGTATGAAAAGCAGATTTAATACCAGCTAACTCAGGTTCATCTCCAGCGGCACCGCCGAGCGAATCAAATGGTGGCCTTCCAGCTCGATATCGTGGAGATTCTTTTTCACGGTCCGCACATGATCGCGTGCTGCGCGCTGGGCGACGTGCGACAGCCGCTGCAACACCGCGTTGTAGATCCGCGCATGCTGGCGATCGATCTGCTTTTTTTGCTGTGGTCGATGGTAGAGATTATTTACGCTGGCAAACACTGAATTAAACATCAGATCGGTCAATGATTGCAGCGTAAACACCAACACCTGATTGTGAGAAGCCTGACAAATGGCGAGATGGAAAGCGTGATCCAACTGCGCATGTTCGATCAGCGAAATCTCTTTGTTGTTCTCACTGGCGGCGAGCATTTTTTCATAACAGCGGGTTATCACAACAAAATCAGCCTGCGTTCCCAGCGTTGCCGCCAGCCTTGCCGATTCGCCCTCCAGCAATGCGCGAACGTCGAGCAGATCGTACAGCGTTCGCGGCTGCGTGCTGAACAGATGAATTAGCGGGCTGGTGTCCTGCACCCGATTAAGCCGTGCGACACGAGAATCGCGACCCTGCGCCGTTTCAATAATCCCGCGCCCGCGCAGCACGGTCAGCCCTTCACGCAGTGCGGAGCGTGAGAAGCCGAGCTTTTCACACAGTCGACGTTCCGAGGGAAGCGGCTGACCGACCTTCAGTACGCCGTCGATAATTAACCGTTCAATACTCTCTGCAACCACTTCGCAAATAGGGCGACGTTCATCTTTCATTCCCGGACCTCGTGCACAGGTAGGACCAATTTTTCTGTACTTAACTCGCAAAACACGCACATCACGTAAGTGATTATGTTACATCAATTTAACATTGAGTTAACCAAGGCAAGGTCACAGAGCTGGAAAAAAAATGGTCTGACCGGTAGCTAAAGAGATAGACGAAAACGAAAAGCCCGCTTAATAACTGTTCACAGAAGCAGCGCGCAAAAATCAGCTGCCACACAACACAACACAACTAAGCGAAGCCTACTCATGAGCATCTTGTACGAAGAGCGTCTTGATGGCGCTTTACCCGATGTCGACCGCACATCGGTACTGATGGCACTGCGTGAGCATGTCCCTGGACTGGAGATCCTGCATACCGATGAGGAGATCATTCCTTACGAGTGTGACGGGTTGAGCGCGTATCGCACGCGTCCATTACTGGTTGTTCTGCCTAAGCAAATGGAACAGGTGACAGCGATTCTGGCTGTCTGCCATCGCCTGCGTGTACCGGTGGTGACCCGTGGTGCAGGCACCGGGCTTTCTGGTGGCGCGCTGCCGCTGGAAAAAGGTGTGTTGTTGGTGATGGCGCGCTTTAAAGAGATCCTCGACATTAACCCCGTTGGTCGCCGCGCGCGCGTGCAGCCAGGCGTGCGTAACCTGGCGATCTCCCAGGCCGTTGCACCGCATAATCTCTACTACGCACCGGACCCTTCCTCACAAATCGCCTGTTCGATTGGCGGCAACGTGGCAGAAAATGCCGGCGGCGTCCACTGCCTGAAATATGGTCTGACCGTACATAACCTGCTGAAAATTGAAGTGCAAACGCTGGATGGCGAGGCACTGACGCTGGGATCGGATGCGCTGGATTCGCCTGGTTTTGACCTGCTGGCGTTGTTCACCGGATCGGAAGGTATGCTCGGCGTGACCACCGAAGTGACGGTAAAACTGCTGCCGAAGCCGCCCGTGGCGCGGGTTCTGTTAGCAAGCTTTGACTCGGTAGAAAAAGCCGGACTTGCGGTTGGTGACATCATCGCCAATGGCATTATCCCCGGCGGGCTGGAGATGATGGATAACCTGTCGATCCGCGCGGCGGAAGATTTTATTCATGCCGGTTATCCCGTCGACGCCGAAGCAATTTTATTGTGTGAGTTGGACGGCGTGGAGTCTGACGTACAGGAAGACTGCGAGCGGGTTAACGACATCTTGTTGAAAGCGGGTGCGACTGACGTCCGTCTGGCACAGGACGAAGCAGAGCGCGTACGTTTCTGGGCCGGTCGCAAAAATGCGTTCCCGGCGGTAGGACGTATCTCCCCGGATTACTACTGCATGGATGGCACCATCCCGCGCCGTGCCCTGCCTGGCGTACTGGAAGGCATTGCCCGTTTATCGCAGCAATATGATTTACGTGTTGCCAACGTCTTTCATGCCGGAGATGGCAACATGCACCCGTTAATCCTTTTCGATGCCAACGAACCCGGTGAATTTGCCCGCGCGGAAGAGCTGGGCGGGAAGATCCTCGAACTCTGCGTTGAAGTTGGCGGCAGCATCAGTGGGGAACATGGCATCGGGCGAGAAAAAATCAATCAAATGTGCTCCCAGTTCAATAGCGATGAAATCACGACCTTCCATGCGGTCAAGGCGGCGTTTGACCCCGATGGTTTGCTGAACCCTGGGAAAAACATTCCCACGCTACACCGCTGTGCTGAATTTGGTGCCATGCATGTGCATCACGGTCATTTACCTTTTCCTGAACTGGAGCGCTTCTGATGCTACGCGAGTGTGATTACAGTCAGGCGCTGCTGGAGCAGGTGAATCAGGCAATTAGCGATAAAACGCCGCTGGTGATTCAGGGCAGCAATAGCAAAGCCTTTTTAGGTCGCCCAGTCACCGGGCAAACGCTGGATGTGCGTTGTCATCGCGGCATTGTTAATTACGACCCGACCGAGCTGGTGATAACCGCTCGTGCCGGAACGCCGCTGGTGGCGATTGAAGCGGCGCTGGAGAGCGCCGGGCAAATGCTTCCCTGCGAGCCGCCGCATTATGGTGAAGAAGCCACCTGGGGCGGGATGGTCGCCTGCGGGCTGGCGGGGCCGCGTCGCCCGTGGAGCGGTTCGGTCCGCGATTTTGTCCTCGGCACGCGCATCATTACCGGCGCTGGAAAACATCTGCGTTTTGGTGGCGAAGTGATGAAAAACGTTGCTGGATACGATCTCTCACGGTTAATGGCCGGAAGCTACGGTTGTCTTGGCGTGCTCACTGAAATCTCAATGAAAGTGTTACCGCGACCGCGCGCCTCCCTGAGCCTGCGTCGGGAAATCAGCCTGCAAGAAGCCATGAGTGAAATCGCCGAGTGGCAACTCCAGCCATTACCCATTAGTGGCTTATGTTACTTCGACAATGCGTTGTGGATCCGCCTTGAGGGCGGCGAAGGATCGGTAAAAGCAGCGCGTGAACTGCTGGGTGGCGAAGAGGTGGCGGGTCAGTTCTGGCAGCAATTGCGTGAACAAAAACTGCCGTTCTTCTCGTTACCAGGTACCTTATGGCGCATTTCATTACCCAGCGATGCGCCGATGATGGATTTACCCGGCGAGCAACTGATCGACTGGGGCGGGGCGTTACGCTGGCTGAAATCGACAGCCGAGGACAATCAAATCCATCGCATCGCCCGCAACGCTGGCGGTCATGCGACCCGCTTTAGTGCCGGAGATGGTGGCTTTGCCCCGCTATCGGCTCCTTTATTCCGCTATCACCAGCAGCTTAAACAGCAGCTCGACCCTTGCGGCGTGTTTAACCCCGGTCGCATGTACGCGGAACTTTGAGGAGCAGGCTATGCAAACCCAATTAACTGAAGAGATGCGGCAGAACGCGCGCGCGCTGGAAGCCGACAGCATCCTGCGCGCCTGTGTTCACTGCGGATTTTGTACCGCAACCTGCCCAACCTATCAGCTTCTGGGCGATGAACTGGACGGGCCGCGCGGGCGCATCTATCTGATTAAACAGGTGCTGGAAGGCAACGAAGTCACGCTTAAAACACAGGAGCATCTCGATCGCTGCCTCACTTGCCGCAATTGTGAAACCACCTGTCCTTCTGGTGTGCGCTATCACAATTTGCTGGATATCGGGCGTGATATTGTCGAGCAGAAAGTGAAACGCCCACTGCCGGAGCGAATACTGCGCGAAGGATTGCGCCAGGTAGTGCCGCGTCCGGCGGTCTTCCGTGCGCTGACGCAGGTAGGGCTGGTGCTGCGACCGTTTTTACCGGAACAGGTCAGAGCAAAACTGCCTGCTGAAACGGTGAAAGCTAAACCGCGTCCGCCGCTGCGCCATAAGCGTCGGGTTTTAATGCTGGAAGGCTGCGCCCAGCCTACGCTTTCGCCCAACACCAACGCGGCAACTGCGCGAGTGCTGGATCGTCTGGGGATCAGCGTCATGTCAGCTAACGAAGCAGGCTGTTGTGGCGCGGTGGACTATCATCTTAATGCGCAGGAGAAAGGGCTGGCGCGGGCGCGCAATAATATTGATGCCTGGTGGCCCGCGATTGAAGCAGGTGCCGAGGCAATTTTGCAAACCGCCAGCGGCTGCGGTGCGTTTGTCAAAGAGTACGGGCAGATGCTGAAAAACGATGCGTTATATGCCGATAAAGCGCGTCAGGTCAGTGAACTGGCGGTCGATTTAGTCGAGCTTCTGCGCGAGGAACCGCTGGAAAAACTGGCAATTCGCGGCGATAAAAAACTGGCCTTCCACTGCCCGTGTACCCTACAACATGCGCAAAAGCTGAACGGCGAAGTGGAAAAAGTGTTGCTTCGTCTTGGATTTACCTTAACGGACGTTCCCGACAGCCATCTGTGCTGCGGTTCAGCGGGAACATATGCGTTAACGCATCCCGATCTGGCACGCCAGCTGCGGGATAACAAAATGAATGCGCTGGAAAGCGGCAAACCGGAAATGATCGTCACCGCCAACATTGGTTGCCAGACGCATCTGGCGAGCGCCGGTCGTACCTCTGTGCGTCACTGGATTGAAATTGTAGAACAAGCCCTTGAAAAGGAATAACAAAATGAAAACTAAAGTCATTCTTAGCCAGCAAATGGCGAGTGCAATTATTGCCGCAGGTCAGGAAGAGGCGCAGAAAAACAACTGGTCTGTTTCCATTGCTGTTGCCGATGACGGCGGTCATCTGCTGGCGTTAAGTCGCATGGACGATTGCGCGCCGATTGCGGCTTACATCTCCCAGGAGAAAGCGCGTACCGCCGCGCTGGGGCGTCGTGAAACTAAGGGCTATGAAGAGATGGTGAACAACGGACGTACCGCGTTCGTGACTGCGCCGTTATTAACGTCGCTGGAAGGCGGCGTACCGGTTGTTGTTGATGGGCAAATTATTGGTGCCGTGGGCGTTTCTGGTTTAACCGGAGCACAGGATGCGCAGGTCGCGAAAGCGGCAGCAGCGGTGTTGGCGAAATAAGCGAAAACGAGGAGAGAAACAATGAGTCAAACCATAACCCAGGGCCGTTTACGCATTGACGCCAATTTTAAACGTTTTGTGGATGAAGAAGTTTTACCGGGAACAGGGCTGGACGCTGCGGCGTTCTGGCGCAATTTTGATGAGATCGTTCACGATCTGGCACCAGAAAATCGTCAGTTGCTGGCAGAACGCGATCGCATTCAGGCGGCGCTTGATGAGTGGCATCGCAGCAATCCGGGGCCGGTAAAAGATAAAGCGGCCTATAAATCTTTCCTGCGTGAACTGGGCTACCTGGTACCGCAACCGGAGCGCGTGACGGTGGAAACCACGGGCATTGACAGCGAAATCACCAGTCAGGCGGGGCCACAGCTGGTGGTTCCGGCAATGAACGCCCGCTACGCGCTGAACGCGGCGAACGCTCGCTGGGGCTCACTGTACGATGCGTTATACGGCAGCGACATCATCCCGCAGGAAGGGGCGATGGTCAGCGGCTACGATCCGCAACGCGGTGAGCAGGTTATCGCCTGGGTTCGGCGTTTCCTCGATGAATCTCTACCGCTGGAAAACGGCAGCTATCAGGATGTGGTGGCGTTTAAGGTGGTCGATAAACAATTACGCATCCAGTTGAAAAATGGTAAAGAAACCACGTTACGTACCCCGGCGCAGTTTGTCGGTTACCGTGGCGATGCCGCTGCGCCGACCTGCATTTTGCTGAAAAATAACGGCCTGCATATTGAACTGCAAATCGATGCCAACGGGCGGATTGGCAAAGACGATCCGGCGCACATCAACGATGTTATCGTCGAAGCGGCCATCAGTACCATTCTCGACTGCGAAGATTCGGTCGCGGCGGTTGATGCGGAAGATAAAATCCTGCTGTACCGTAACCTGCTGGGCCTGATGCAGGGGACTCTGCAAGAGAAAATGGAGAAAAACGGTCGACAAATCGTGCGTAAACTGAATGACGATCGTCATTACACCGCCGCCGATGGCTCTGAAATTTCTCTGCACGGACGCTCGCTGCTGTTTATCCGCAACGTGGGTCATTTGATGACCATTCCTGTGATTTGGGACAGCGAAGGCAATGAAATCCCGGAAGGCATTCTTGATGGCGTCATGACTGGCGCGATTGCCCTCTATGATTTAAAAGTGCAGAAAAACTCGCGCACTGGCAGCGTCTATATTGTGAAACCGAAAATGCACGGTCCGCAGGAAGTGGCGTTCGCCAACAAACTGTTTACCCGCATTGAGACAATGCTCGGTATGGCACCGAATACCCTGAAAATGGGCATTATGGATGAAGAACGCCGGACCTCGCTGAACTTGCGTAGCTGTATCGCTCAGGCGCGCAACCGCGTGGCGTTCATCAATACCGGTTTCCTCGACCGTACCGGCGATGAAATGCATTCGGTGATGGAAGCTGGCCCGATGCTGCGTAAAAACCAGATGAAATCGACGCCGTGGATCAAAGCCTACGAACGTAATAACGTGCTTTCCGGTCTGTTCTGTGGGCTGCGCGGTAAAGCGCAAATCGGTAAAGGCATGTGGGCAATGCCGGATCTGATGGCGGACATGTACAGCCAGAAGGGCGATCAGCTGCGTGCCGGGGCGAACACGGCCTGGGTTCCGTCACCAACCGCCGCTACGCTCCATGCGCTGCACTACCATCAAACCAACGTACAGAGCGTGCAAGCCAACATTGCTCAGACCGAGTTCAATGCTGAATTTGAACCGCTGCTGGACGATCTGCTGACTATTCCGGTTGCTGAAAACGCTAACTGGTCGGCGCAAGAGATCCAACAAGAGCTGGATAACAACGTGCAGGGGATTCTGGGGTACGTGGTGCGCTGGGTGGAGCAGGGGATTGGTTGTTCAAAAGTGCCGGATATTCACAATGTGGCGCTGATGGAAGACCGCGCAACGCTGCGTATCTCCAGCCAGCATATCGCCAACTGGTTACGTCACGGTATTCTGACCAAAGAACAGGTGCAGGCGTCGCTGGAGAATATGGCGAAAGTGGTTGATCAGCAAAACGCTGGCGATCCGGCTTATCGTCCGATGGCGGGGAATTTCGCTAACTCGTGTGCTTTTAAAGCTGCCAGCGATTTGATCTTCCTCGGCGTGAAACAGCCAAACGGTTATACCGAACCGTTATTACACGCCTGGCGTTTACGCGAAAAAGAAAGTCATTAATAGCGTCAAAAAAGCCCCGGCAAGTTTTATTGTCGGGGCTATGATAGTAACTGCGGTAGTACATTTATCCCGGAAATAACCGGAGCGATTATCAGGGTTTAACAATATTAAATACCCGTAGCGCATTACTAGCGGGATTAAAACAACAATATGGACATCTTAACGATACTCTGCGCCTGCGTGTGCGGAACAGAAACCCTTACCCGATATACTTGTTATGCCAGAGGTAGCAATTGCGTTAGCGGCGTACTGTTGCTGTAAAGTATAACGCCTATATTTTACAGTTCAGTCCTCTTTTGCTTATTACAACCTTAAGTATATCAAGCATATAAAGATAATAAGAGACTGAACAATATGGTTACCTGGACCCAAATGTATATGCCGATGGGAGGACTAGGGCTATCCGCTCTGGTCGCCCTGATCCCGATAATATTCTTCTTCGTTGCACTCGCGGTATTACGTCTGAAAGGACATGTTGCCGGAGCAATAACCCTTATATTATCTATCCTGATTGCGATATTCGCCTTTAAAATGCCGATTGATATGGCATTTGCTGCTGCGGGCTATGGCTTTATTTATGGATTATGGCCAATAGCGTGGATTATTGTCGCGGCGGTGTTCCTCTATAAATTAACCGTTGCCAGCGGGCAGTTCGATATTATCCGCAGCTCGGTTATCTCCATCACTGACGATCAGCGTTTGCAGGTGTTACTGATTGGTTTCTCCTTTGGCGCGCTGCTGGAAGGGGCGGCTGGCTTTGGTGCCCCGGTGGCGATTACTGGTGCGCTGCTGGTGGGCCTGGGCTTCAAACCTTTATACGCGGCAGGGTTGTGTCTGATTGCCAACACTGCGCCGGTGGCGTTTGGTGCGTTGGGCGTGCCGATTCTGGTCGCCGGTCAGGTAACGGGAATCGATCCGTTCCACATTGGCGCAATGGCGGGACGTCAGTTACCGTTCCTGTCGGTTCTTGTGCCGTTCTGGCTGGTAGCAATGATGGACGGCTGGAAAGGGGTGAAAGAGACGTGGCCAGCGGCGCTGGTTGCAGGGGGAAGCTTCGCTGTCACTCAGTTCTTTACCTCTAACTATATTGGTCCGGAACTGCCGGATATTACTTCGGCGCTGGTGAGTATCGTCTCACTCGCTTTATTCCTTAAAGTCTGGCGGCCGAAAAATACCGAAACGGCAATCAGCATGGGACAATCCGCAGGTGCGATGGTGGTAAATAAGCCATCTTCTGGCGGTCCCGTGCCTTCAGAATATAGTCTGGGGCAAATCATTCGAGCGTGGTCACCGTTTTTAATCTTAACGGTGCTGGTCACCATCTGGACCATGAAGCCGTTTAAAGCGTTATTTGCTCCGGGCGGCGCGTTTTATTCACTGGTAATTAATTTCCAGATCCCTCATTTGCATCAACAAGTGTTGAAAGCGGCACCCATTGTCGCCCAACCAACGCCGATGGATGCGGTGTTTAAATTCGACCCCCTCTCGGCTGGCGGCACCGCTATTTTTATTGCGGCGATTATCTCTATCTTCATCCTCGGTGTGGGGATCAAGAAAGGTATTGGCGTCTTTGCCGAAACGCTAATTAGTCTGAAGTGGCCGATATTGTCGATTGGCATGGTGCTGGCGTTCGCCTTCGTCACCAACTATTCCGGCATGTCCACCACGCTGGCGCTGGTACTGGCAGGTACAGGCGTGATGTTCCCGTTCTTCTCACCGTTCCTCGGCTGGCTGGGGGTATTCCTTACCGGCTCGGACACTTCTTCAAACGCCCTGTTTGGTTCACTGCAATCGACCACGGCGCAGCAAATCAACGTCTCTGACACACTGCTGGTGGCAGCAAATACCAGCGGCGGCGTAACTGGCAAGATGATCTCCCCGCAATCTATCGCCGTGGCCTGCGCCGCGACGGGCATGGTGGGCCGAGAATCTGAACTGTTCCGCTACACCGTGAAGCACAGTCTGATTTTTGCCAGCGTTATCGGCATTATCACGCTGTTGCAGGCGTATGTGTTTACCGGGATGTTAGTTTCGTAAGTCAATAATGCCGGATGAAGGTAAATATCATCCGGCTTTCCATTTGTTTGTCGTTTATCTCGCCAGGGAACCGTTTTTACGATTGGCTTCTTAATACATAGTCTCCGTTTTACAATGCAAATTGTTTAATATTTATACGTCTGAGCTTCTGTGCTGGTTATAAAGCACCCACTTTCATGAGATCAATTTTAGTATGTTATTACATTGCTTCGTCTGTTGCTTTCATGACGAATGGCGTTTTTTCTCTTATTTATATTTTTCACTAGAACAATGAGCAGATCAAAATTCCCAAAACTCCCAAAAACATAAGATTATTCGCAAAGCTGATTTTGCAGAATAATGAGAACTTTTAAGATTTGCTGAGAATCAATTTTAAGGAATTTATTTTCACTTGTTACATAAAGGATTCCATTAGGTTAATAAGGTAATCTTGCTATAACAGTGTTCGTTACTGCCTATTAATAAAGATATTTGGGATGGGAGAACGTAGATGAGGATTCGAAATCATTCGTCTTGCGGAAAGTGAAATGTCGGTAGATGTTAATATTATGTATGTGTTTTAATTCCAAAAAAACACCAACCATTTCGTTAAAAATAAGAAAATTTATAGTTAAATGATTTGGTGATTATGAAGCATTAAATCGTAATGCCAAATATTGTTCGCTTTGGAGAGTATTATTGCCTGTTTGTGTCTGTTGAGCAGAAAAATCATCTGAATTTGAATACTTTGATTAGGTGTGAATAAATGAAAAAATCATTAATTTATATGAATATTTCAGGGTTGGGGTTCGAATGTTGACACCTGAGTATTTCCTGCTAAAAATAGCCTGCTTTATGGATGGTTGTATTGCAATAACACGAAAGGATTAAGAGATTAAAGGTATATGTCAGCGATAACTCTGTAAGTGATGACATTTTGTAAACCAAAAAATGTAAATCAGCAATGTATCTTTTCACTTAATTATAACAAATGTGGTATTCACTAAGAATCTGATACGAGCTTAAATCACGACTATTTTAGTCTCATCGCGGGATACAGGGATGCACCTATGGATCTCAGCACACCGTAATGCAATACCTGAACAAATAGAACAGTAAAGTGGTTCAGTTATTAATAAAAGCTCTTATTTTACGTTGGGAAAACTTAAAATAGATGAGAAGGTTTTTTGATTTCTTATGTGATCTCATTTTTAGTATTGAGAAATTTGTGATTTTTAAATTTTTCAATAAGCCCTGTAAGGGATTGGGGTTTTATGAGAAATAAAGAGACGTATTGTCTTTGTTTAAACGGTATAATTGCTTAACTTAATGTAAACAATATGATTTTGCATCTTACTTCATACAAAGTTGTAATGAGTAGTCATGTGAAGAAGAAAACAGGGTTCGGTACTTATGAGCGATGACCGTTTTTATTTTTCTTTAGGGCAGGGAGTTAAGTTTTACCCAGCGTCTCGACGTATCACCACCAGTACAGGCAATGTAATTAATCTGTCTGAAAACGGCTATCGATTTTTACTCCTTTTACTACAGGGAGAATCCGATAAGCAACATATTATCAATGAGGTTTGGCGGGAGCAGAAAGGTTCGGTAAGCGACAGCAGTTATTATGGGCAGATTTACATGCTTAGAAAGGCATTAGACATCGCTGGTTTGTCGAGTTCTCTAATTAAAACCATTCCGCGAAAAGGCGTCAGATATCTTGGAAAGGTCGAGAAACATGTCTGTGAGAATGAGCGTGGCAGTGATGAAGACTGTAGTAGCTATACCAATGGTAGCGAGGCCAGGGAAGTAAACACTGATGCACACATTTCTGGGAATGATAACAGCCAGGAATTCTCTACTGAAGAGCTACTCCCAATAAAACATACTGACAAAAATATTGAATGGTATAAAACGAAGCAGTGGAGTGTTTTTATTAGCGTTCTTACCGTGTTAGCAGTGTGCTGGCTGACGACGCTTGTTTTTTTAGTCTTACTATTTCTCAATCAAGATAAATGATATTAAATGTAATTTTTTTTGAAGACTAAATAGCGAGAATGGATAATTATAGCTACATCCCAAAAATATGGGATACCGGTGACTCGCAAATGAAGTTGGTGGTTTGAATTTAAATAATAATATACGAGGAAAACATGAATACTTTTATTACTAAGTACTATGGTAAAACTAAACAGTGCTTTGCGTGTTTCGCGAAGGATGAACGTGGTGTTACTGCAATAGAATATGCATTGATTGGTGTTGCTATGGCAACTCTGCTTGCTTTCATCTTTGGTGATCAGAACTCAGGCTTCCTGGGTGCAATTAAAGATGCATTCGACGCTATCGCTGCAGCAATTCAGCAAGTAACGGTTTCCGGAACGAATCCGTAACCTATAAATAATAAAAAACTCTCTAGAGGCTGTCGGACATAAAGGAGTATGTCTGGCAGCAACCTTGCATGGTATATGGAGTCTTTCAATGGCAGCAATATGGTTACTAAGAGTCGATCTTTTATTTGTTGCGCTCTTTCTTGTTTTTATTTCATGGGGGGATATATTACTCAGAATTATTAGTCATCGTTATTTACTGGTGTTAACCGTGCTTATTTTTCTGGCACTCATTTTACAGCATCAAAAACCCAATCTGGTTGCTGCCGGGACCGTTTTGCTCGTGGGCTTTTTTCTTTTCTCCGCAGGGGTAATTGGCGGCGGTGATGTCAAGTTATTAACTATTCTTTCATTAGCTATTGATGAACATGAACTGGCCAATTTTCTCGTCGCAATGACCTTTTGCGGCGCTCTGGTTGTCCTTGCTGGTCTTCTTTTTTTTCGAAAATCAATTAGTGAAAACGGTGTGCCTTATGCTGTACCAATTTCATTGGCTTTTCTGCTTACATATCCTGTTTTCCCTTTGTTTTGTTAATTCTTTAGGACAGCATAAATGAATCATCGTATGCTTTTTTTTCTCTCAGTAATTGTGATAACAGTTGGTCTTGCTGGTATTTTTATGCAAAAGAGTGAAACCATACCATCCTCAATTGCTCCAACAAAAACGCCTACAAAGACCATCGTTGTTGCTGAAGCGACTCGTGAACTAAAGCCGGGACATATTTTAGTACCCGGAGATTACAAAATAAGCACAATTCAGATAAATAAAGACGAAAAAGACATTAGAGATATTTCTTCATTGGGTACAAGAAATCTCAATGGTTATCTTATGCGCAATAATATTTCTCAATTCTCTTCTATTTTACCTGAAGCAGTTGAGTCCCCGAGTAGCGAAACCTTCCTTGTTCATAGTCTGGGACCCGATGAGCTTCCATATGGTTACCCGGTTCGGCCTGAGGACGAGTACCTTCTCACCTCATTGTCAGCCGGCGATAAAGTTTCTTTATATATTCGTCTTACTGAGGTTGAAAAAGATAAGGAAACTAAAGTCGGATTTGTTCCGGAAGGCAGTAGACAGGCTGATAAAGAAATGAAGAAATATGTGCTAAGTAAACTCTCAGAGCCGCTTAGTATTTTACAGATTGATAAAGATAAGAAGGTGAAATCGTCAGGTCGTTCATATGGTCAGGCTCAGCCGGTGGGCACTATTGTATTACGCATGAACCGGAAACAACTTGCTGACTTACGCGTTGTTGAGGAGGCGGGCGATATCCTGCTCTTTCCGGCAGCTAACGGTCAAGGCAATGTGAAAGTAAGAATGGATGATGTTCTACCTCAATTCCGTTCAGTTAAAGAATTAAGAGGCCACAAGTGATTAAGCATTCAGAGCCCTATTTTTTGTCGTTATTTAATCGGTACAAGATTGCAGCCAGTCTCTTTTTGGGCGTGATTGGTTTGTGCTACTCCATAGGTGTATTAGCACAAGAAATCTATATGGGATCAGGTGACTCCCAGGTCATTCAGGCGCAGGATGATATTGATACTGTATTTATTTCAACGCCTGAGATAGCAGATTATGAAATTATAAACGACCACAGCGTTATGGTTTACGCGCGCGAACCTGGGCGTACCGATCTGACTGTATTTGATAAAAATGGTGATGAGCTGGTTAAAACAACAATTATTGTCGATCCTGTTTTGAGCGCTGTACAAAAACAAATATCGATGATTTCGCCTGACAGCCATGTTTCAATTCAGAAAATGGGCAAAACTTATATCATAAGTGGCACGGTGCCTACCGAAGAGGACAGGGATAAAGTTTATCAGCTTGTTGGTGAAGGGATTGGTGCTAAAAAAGTTGTGAATAAAAAACAGGTTGCCTCCCTGGGCGCTTCCTCGGGTAGCGATTTAAATACAGATAACTCTAATTCCTGGCTGGATGAAGTTATCTATGAAGACGTGATTAATAAGCTTCAGCTACCCATCACCAATCAGGTAAACGTCAAACTTTCCGTTGTGGAAGTGACTAAGACGTTTACTGACAACGTCGGGATCGATTGGGGAACAACGGGTACTTCTCCTGGCTCGTTCCGCTTTATTAAATTTGATGCGGACACATTAACGGGACTGGTCCATGCAATCAGTAATGATTCAGTTGCACGTGTATTAGCTGAACCTAACCTTTCCGTTCTGTCCGGCGAAACAGCCGAATTTCTGGTCGGGGGGGAAGTCCCTGTGGTTACCAGTTCGGGCAACAATGGTACTAACGTCCAGTATAAAGAGTTCGGTATCAAGTTGAATGTTGGGGCCAAGGTAAGCAGCACAAAGAATATTCGTATTACTCTTGGTGAAGAAGTCAGTAATGTAGATGACAAATTTAACACTGACAGCGGTGATAGTTTCCCAACTTTCCAGACGCGGCGGGCACGGACAACCGTTGAACTTGCTGATGGCGAAAGCTTCTTACTCGGTGGATTAATCAGTAATAACGAGCTTGAGTCATTATCTAAAATTCCATTCATTGGCGATGTTCCTATTCTGGGATCACTGTTCAGGAATGCCTCTACTGAACGTAGCCGTAGCGAACTTATGGTTGTTGCAACCGTAAATCTTGTGAAACCAGTAGGCATTCTTGATGTTGTTGTTCCTGATTTCCAAAGAACATCGACATGGGCACGTTTTCTCAATCTCGACGGAATCAGCAATTCTCACGATCGCAAACAGGCGCAGAATTTTGTGGAGAAGGGAGGGTTTATCAAATGATCATGCTTAAAAAAATGCTGAGCTTACTATTATTGGGTTGTCTGATATCTCAGTCCTTCTTCTGCGTTGCAGAAACTTATGGATTGCCCGAACTTCGTGAGCAACAATTTTCACTGACAGATACAGGGCAAATTGCTGCTGAAATTATCACTGGGGATATTTTATCCAAAGTAGATAAAAACATTTCTGGGTCTATTAAATTGTCCTGGAGTGATGAGCAATATGCGCCTGCCGCAAAGCATTTACGCGATATGCTAATTGAAGGAGGCATCGCTCCGGAGAAAGTTCTTCTTGATCATGCCAGTGGGGGATTCTCCAGTACGACCAATGGAATAAAGATCCTTATTCAGGAAATTGTCATGAAATTACCTGAATGTAATTATCGCGCTCAGGGATATCGTTTTGATTATCACGACGAGATGGGTTGTGCAATTAACAATACACGTAGTTCATCCATTATTAATCCCTACAAGTTAAACTATTAAGGGCTGGCACAGATGTTATTATTCCCGCAAAAAGACGATAAAAGTACTGTTACGGAGAAGATCTTCTTTGTCTGTTCGGCAAGAGAAAAGGTCTGTACAACGTTGAGCGAGATGCTTCGGGCGGCTGGCTTCAGCCATGTTAAGTGCATTAATCAGGACCTTCTAAAAGACAGTGAGGTTACGTTCCCGGAGAATGCGGCAGGCGTTATTATCGATGTTGAAAAATGTGACAAGTCTCATAATGTAACGACCATTGTTCAGGCTGTTGTGCCTCGTGAAGTGTGGTGCTGTGTCGTAGGAGATAGTGATTCTATTTCGCTTGCGCAGTCTTTCTCTCGTCAGGGTATTTTTTACTTTAATGCCAAAGTTCAGACTGAAGAGCTTGTTACTGCGGCAACCACCGGAATGACTGCGCGTTCACCGCGCAGCACGGTGTGTGTAAGTGTGTTGGGCTGTAAGGGGGGGATCGGTAACACCGAGATAGCCTGGCAGCTGGCGCAAAAAATTGTTCAGCGCAGATCAATGTCCACTTTATTTGTACAGGGACCGTCGGGATCACGCGATCTGGACATTCTGGTCGGAAAAAAAATTCTCCAGGATTTGGTACAGGTAAATAAAAATCTTGATGCCAAACGACAGGATAGCGAGAGTCTGCCTGACTTTAGTCAAAACATTTACGACAAATATAACTTTGTTATCTTTGAGGAAACTATCAATTCTGCCAGTAAAGAAACGCTGCGGCACCTGGCGGAGAAATCCTCTTGTCTGATTCTGGTTCTTGACCGGTCAATGTCATCGGTGCGCATTGTCCACACGATGGTAGAAATTATAGACGCACTGAATCGTATTCAGCCCACGCCACGGCGTCTTATTCTGTGCCTGAGTGATAGTCGTCCGGTGACACTTGGAATGTTAAGTATTGACGATCTGCAATCACTGCTTGAACGTCGGCTGGATATTGTCTTTCCCTACAATAAAGCGGGAAGTTCCTTCGCTATTCGCAAACAGTTACCGCCGGTTGATCTATTGGCAATGCAGGTATTAGGTGCATCGGCACCGCAAAAAAAAGGATTCATTAAACATCTTTCTTTTAAAAGGGAACGATAAATGGAAATTGATATTGCGTTACAAGAAAAAATTCGAGATGACGTACTTAAAGCCATTGAGATTAATAAGATTGAGGGGCTGATTGATGAGCGTCCTGCATTACTTATTGAGATGGGGCGTCTGATTGAGAAAGTTGTTGAACAGCAAAATATATATCTGAATGTTCAGGCCCAGCGTCAGATGGCTGACATCATGGCGGATGAAATTGTGGGTTTCGGACCGCTCAGACCGTTGCTTGAAGATGACACAGTCAACGATATTCTCGTCAATGGACCGCATAAAATATTTGTTGAACGTCGCGGTAAGCTGGAGTTAACAGAACAAAAATTTATTAATAATGCTCAACTTACGGATATAGCTAAGCGTTTGGTTCAACGTGTCGGCAGGCGACTGGATGAGGGCCAGCCTCTTGTCGATGCCCGACTTCCTGATGGTAGCCGACTTAACGTTGCGATGCAGCCTATATCCCTTGACGGTACGGCGATATCTATACGTAAATTTGGTAAGAGCAATATTGAGTTTCAGGATCTCATTAACTTTGGTGCAATGAGCGGTCAGATGGCCAATTTCCTTATCATTGCTGCCCGGGTGCGACTCAATATTATTATTTCGGGCGGTACCGGTTCGGGTAAAACAACGCTGCTTAACGCATTGTCTAAATATATTGACCCTACGGAGCGTATTATTACGATGGAGGATGCTGCAGAGCTTCGGTTAATGCAGCCCCATGTATTACGAATGGAAACTCGCCTCGCTGGGGTTGAAAACACCGGGCAAATAACCATGCGCTCATTACTTATTAACTCCTTGAGGATGCGTCCTGATCGCATCATTGTTGGGGAATGTCGTGGGGAAGAAGCGTTCGAAATGCTTCAGGCAATGAATACCGGTCATGATGGTTCAATGTCAACGCTTCATGCTAACAGTCCAAGGGATGCCATCTCTCGACTTGAAAATATGGTGATGATGGCAGGGATGAATATTCCTATGGAATCCATACGCCGCAACATTGTATCGGCAATCAACATCGTTGTTCAGGTTTCGAGACTTAATGATGGTAGTCGAAAAATAATGAACATTAGTGAGGTTATGGGTATTGAAGGTGATCGCGTGATTCTTCAGGATATTTTCTCTTTTGAGAGTCAAAGTGAACGCGATGAAAACGGGAAGATTAAGGGAACTTTCATAAATCATGGTTTATTGATGCGTTCTTCCGTGATGCAGAATGCCGTTATGTTTGGGCTGGTTGATGAGTTAAAACATATTTTCGGCATGAAGGAGTGAGCTGTGTACTTTCTCATAATTTTTATTGGTATTGTCCTGTTGATAGTGAACTTTCTGCAATGGCGTAGAAATATTGCAGTTTTTGCGTCTGAAACAACAATACAAAAAAAATCATTGCCATACATCTATATAAATACGTTATGGCGTGAATGGAAATTGTATGCTCTGGGCGATTACAGCATTAAAGGGATGAAAGGGCTAATTATTGCGATTGTCTCAATTATTGTCTTGCTCCTGGTGAATGCTAACTGGTTTCAGTTCGACGTAATTTTCTTACTGCTTGCTTCCGTGTTCATTGCTTTCGTGACGCAAATCCGGGTTGGCAGAGCGCTGCGCAGATGCTACTTCGAATCAAGCTTCCCTGAAGTGCTTTCGGTAATAAACTCGGCTGTCTCTGCGGGTAACAGTATTCATCAGGCCTTACACCGTTGTGGTGAAGGGATTGATGGCGATCTGGGGAAAATGTTTAAACGCATTGACAGACGCCTCAATCTTGGTGAAGAACCTGAACGTGTTTTTAACGATGCATGGAAAGAATATCAGTACCGGGAATTTTATTTTTTCAACATTGTTATGCTGGTCAGTATGCAACTTGGTGGGCAGTTGAGAGTTTTGGTGGGACGTTTGTCCCGCATCATTACCAACAGCAAAAATATGGCCAGACGAAAGGCGGCTATAACATCGGAAGCACGGATGTCGGCGAAGATTGTTGCTGCAATGCCATTACTGTTCTTTTGTGGGATGAAATACTTCAGTCCAGAGAACTTCGAGTTTGTCATTCATGACAGCCTCGGAAGAATCGTTCTTTACTATGTCATCATCAGTGAAGCGATCGGTATGGCTATCATATTTTATCTGGTTAAAAAGGCTACGTAATGAATACATTATTTTTGAGCCTGCTCGTTCTGGGGGTAATTCTGATTGGGTTGGCTGTGTTTCAGCTTATCCGCTGGAAGAGTAATCTGCGAATAATTATACCTGAAAATAGTGATGGGCAGACAACACAGTCGCAACTGGATTACCGGTCAATTATTATCGATAACAGTCAGTGGTTACGTTTTCTTCGTAATCTTGATGAAAACTTCACGCTGAAGCTGCGTATTTGTGCCGTTTTTTCCGGGATATTACTAGCATGCAACTTAATTCATCTTCTCACATTGGGAATGAAAGGTGTTGCAATGCTTACATTGCTGTTTCTTGTGGTGATCATCGTTCTACCTGCAATTCTGATAGGACCAGCGGTTAAGACGCGAATCAAGCTGATGTTGGATGCGCTCCCTTATTTTGTTGATTTGATTGCGGTGTGTGTTCAGGCCGGGATGACCGTTGAAAGTGCGGTGAAATATATAGCGGACAGATCGGACGAACTTGATGTCAATCTTGCCAGCCTGATGCGGCATCTGACGAAACGAGCGGAAGTTAGTGGTCTTGAAGATGCCCTAATGGAAGTTTACCGTTCAATGGAAATGACAGAAATAAGGATGTTTTGCTCAACGCTTTCACAGAGTGTTCATTACGGGACATCGTTATATAAAGATTTGATGGAATTGTCAAAAGACATTCGGACAATGCAAATTCTTGATTCAGAAGAGAAAATAGGCAAGCTCTCTGCAAAGATAAGCGTTCCATTAATTCTATTTATCATGTTTCCAATAACTATTTTAATTGCTGTGCCTGGTATTTTGAGGATAATGAAAAGTGCGATTTTTTAACAAAGTTTCAGCTATTTTTTTCTTGTGCGGTATTTTGGTTGGCTGTGTTAATCGCGCCCCGTCAACAGCCAGCGAAATGAATTACAAGGAAGACATTCTTCTGAAGGCAAAAAACTATGATGGCTTAATCAGCCTCTATCGTAGTTGGCTGAAAAAGAACGACGAACCAGAAGCGCGTTTGAAATTGTCGAGATTTTACTATCAGGCAGGGGACTATAAATCATCCCTTCACTATTTACAGCCGTTATATAAAAAATCTGATATCCGTGTATATACTCTTCAGGCTCAGAATATGATTGCCCTCGGAGATTATGCTCCGGCAATCAGAGTCACTAATAGTATGCTGAATATTCAGCCACAGAATGCGGAGGCTTACAATCTCAAAGGGGTTGCGCTAGCGCTTTCAGGAAAACTTTCGGAGGCCTCTGCGGCAATTGAGCAATCCCGTGCAATGTTTATTGCTGATGATGTGGCATTAAACAATCAGGCGATGATTGCGATGCTTGATAAACGTTATCAGGATGCGGTTGGGATCTTATTGCCACAATATTTAAGGGGAAGAAAGCAGGAACAGCTACTGCATAATTTGGTTTTTTCTCTGGTAAAAGTCGGAGATATTCGTTATGCCAAAAATATTATTCAGAATGAAGGTCTTTCCTCGAATCCGGATGAACTTGTAGATGCCCTGGCGCGAATTACGGCTACTGGCGAGGATGTTAGCTGATGTTTAAATTACCAAAACGGATAATCCGTCAACTGCTGCGGTGCAGGCAGGGGGCGGTTACCGTGGAATTTTCAATCACAATTATTTTCTTTATTTTCATGGTGCTTTACGTCGCTGAAACAGCACGTCTTGCTTACATTTCTTCCGTTCTTGATCTGGCTGTCTCAGAGGCTGCAAAGGACGCAAAAAACGCGCCTCCGTACAGCGACAGTTACAAAGACAGATTTGAGAAACGACTTCTGACTCAGGGAGGGTATCTTTGGGGATTTCTGACAAGGGCTGATGCCACTGAGATAAATATCTCCTATGCATCAAATATCAGCGAGATGATTAATTCCGGAGGAGGGGCTGGCGACTATAAAAGCATGCCTATTGCCCGCTATCAGGTTGAATATCATTACCATCCGATATTTTTCCCGTTCCCCGGCTTTTGGGCTAATAACTTTCTGAATCGTGAGGTGATCTTTGTCCAGGAATATGAACGTTCGAAATTTATGGACTAACCGGCAGGCTGCAGTATCAGTTGAATTTGTTGCGATCTCAATTGTGCTTTTTATTTTCATTTTCTTTCTGAGCGATCTGGTGCTTCGTCAGGCAATGATAGGGAAACTCGACAGAGTTTCTTACTCTGTTTCGGGCGTTCTTAGAGAGCGAATTCAGTTATTTGATGCTCGTGAAGAACTAAATCAGCAAGACGTTGATTTAACATTGGATCTGGCAAAGAAAATGTTGTCGGATATGGTCGAAAATGCTGATTTAAGTAGCATGGGTATTGTTGTAGAAGAAATGCATTTCAAAGATCCAATTAGCCTTGGTGATACCAGTAAAGTCGTCAGCAAATACAAGCGCTGGACAAGTGGAAATACCAGTAGCGAGTGTTCGCCACCTGAGGCATTAAATCAGCTTACGCAACTGACACCAAAAGGAAGTTATGGTCGCTGGGTGCCGCTTTATCAGGTTACCGTTTGTTTGCCGACGATAAGCTGGTTGAACCGCCCCGGGTTTCCTGGAGAGTGTTTTATCTGTGAACTCAGGCTGCCAGA
>OLRU01000047.1_pt1 | contig 123888 bp, 109 predicted proteins | sample 1672961 | NCBI WGS metagenome assembly OLRU01 (sample SAMEA3136741, study PRJEB25190) | human gut metagenome | biome: human gut; feature: human-associated habitat; material: faeces | place: Austria | collected 2013
AATAACTTTTAATGTCGGCCTTTTCATAGAAGACGATTTCTCGTAGCGACTAAAGACACAAATATAGGGTATCGGTTCTCTTCCTGGGCGTCTGTCTCTCAATGAATTAAATAGTAACCTCAACTATTGCAGTTTTTTTTATCCTGTGATAGAATAGTAAAGATTAGGTCATAATTTATGACTATGGGAAGGATGTGCCCGAGACTTCTGAAAAGAGCATTGGAGGAAACAGTGCTTTTTTCAGTGGTTTCGGAAACCTTCCCTCATTAGATAAATATATTTTTTCAGGAGGTTTAAGTAATGGTAAAACAGTTTTCTATGGAACTGGCAGGAAGAACACTGACAGTTGAAATCGGAAAAGTGGCAGCGCAGGCCAATGGTGCCGCACTTATGCGCTATGGTGATACAGTGGTTTTATCCACAGCAACAGCTTCAGAGAAGCCAAGAGAAGGAATTGATTTCTTCCCTCTTAGTGTTGAATTTGAGGAGAAGATGTACGCAGTAGGTAAGATTCCTGGAGGATTTAATAAGAGAGAAGGTAAGGCATCTGAACATGCAGTTCTTACATCCCGTGTTATTGACCGTCCAATGCGTCCATTATTCCCTAAAGATTACAGAAATGATGTAACTCTGAATAACTTAGTTATGGCAGTAGACCCTGATTGTTCTCCAGAAGTAACAGCAATGCTTGGCGCTTCTGTTGCAACATCTATTTCTGATATTCCATTTGATGGCCCTATCGCCGGAACAAGAATCGGTCTTATTGATGGAGAGTTTATCATAAACCCTACAGCAGACCAGCAGTTAGTTTCTGATCTTGCACTTACAGTTGCTTCTACAGCAGAGAAAGTAATCATGATTGAAGCTGGTGCGAATGAAGTTCCAGAAGATAAGATGATTGAAGCTATCTTCAAGGCACATGAAGTAAATAAGGAAGTAATTAAGTTTATCGATCGTATCGTAGAAGAATGCGGAAAAGAGAAACATGAATACGAACATGTAGACACTCCAGAAGATTTATGGAATGATATGGTAGATTTCATCACTCCAGAAGCTATGGAAGAGGCAGTATTTACAGATGTAAAGCAGGTTCGTGAGGAGAATATCCGTCAGATTAAAGAGAAGTTAGAAGAACGTTACGCAGAAGAACACGAAGACTGGCTTCCATTAATTGATGATGCAGTATACAAGTTCCAGAAAAAGACGGTTCGTAAGATGATCTTAAAAGACCATAAGCGTCCAGATGGCCGTGCTATTAACGAGATTCGTCCATTAGCTGCAGAGATTGATCTTTTACCTAGAGTACATGGTTCCGGTATGTTTACTCGTGGACAGACTCAGATCATGACAATTACAACTTTAGCTCCATTATCTGAAGCACAGAAGATTGATGGCCTTGATGCAAATGTAACTTCTAAGAGATATATGCATCACTACAATTTCCCAAGCTACTCCGTAGGTGAGACAAAGCCTAGCCGTGGCCCGGGACGTCGTGAGATCGGTCATGGTGCATTAGCAGAGAGAGCTTTAGTTCCAGTACTTCCAAGTGAGGACGAGTTCCCATATGCAATTCGTACTGTTTCTGAAACATTAGAATCTAACGGTTCTACTTCTCAGGCAAGTATCTGTGCATCTACTTTATCTTTAATGGCAGCAGGTGTACCTATTAAGAAACCAGTTGCAGGTATTTCTACAGGTCTTGTAACAGGAGACAGCGATGATGATTACATCGTATTAACAGATATTCAGGGCCTTGAGGATTTCTTCGGAGACATGGACTTTAAGGTTGCCGGTACACATGATGGTATTACAGCAATTCAGATGGATATCAAGATTCACGGTTTAACACCAGATATTATCCGTGAGGCAATTTCTCGTACAAAAGAAGCTCGTGAACATATCCTTACTGATGTTATGGAACCAGTAATCTCTACACCGAGAGACCACGTTGGAGAATATGCTCCAAAGATTATGCAGATGCATGTGGATCCAGATAAGATCAGCGAGATTATCGGAAAACAGGGAAAGACAATCAACGCAATCATTGATGAGACAGGCGTTAAGATTGATATTAATGATGAGGGAAGAGTAGATATCTGTGGTGTAGATCAGGTAATGATCGACAGAGCAATGGAAATCATTCGTCTTATCGTAGAACCTGTAGAAGCAGGCAAGATTTATGAGGGAGAAGTTGTTCGTATTATGAACTTCGGTGCATTTGTACAGTTAGCTCCAAATAAGGATGGCCTGATTCACATTTCTAAACTTTCTAAAGAAAGAGTAGAGAAAGTAGAAGATGTTGTTAATATCGGTGATAAAGTAAAAGTAAAAGTTCTTGAAATTGATAAGATGGGAAGAATTAATCTGGCACTTCGCGAGATTATCAAATAAATTATTTTTACGAGGGGGCAGTGAGGTTGGAGTTCCTTTTAGAACAAATCAGCCAGATTACGCATGGTGTTGTACTGAATAGGATAAAGCCAAAGATATTAAGTGAGGGAGCAGAGTATCCCATTCTTACGATCAGTCAGTTAATTGACGAGGAAAATGGAGTGTGGGATTATGAAGTTCCTACGGCTTTGGTTGATAAAAAAAAGGTGAAGAATTTAAATCTGGCAAAAGAGCATAGCATCGTAATCGGACTGACCTCCTTCCATCGTGCTGCCGTACTGGAGAAACAGCATGAGGGCAAGATTATCCCATCCAATTTTGTTTCGATAGAATTTCAGAATGGGATAATGGATCCCTACTACTTTGCATGGTATTTTAATGAACATCCAGAGATAAAAAGGCAACGGATGATTGCCATTCAGGGAAACTCTTCAGTTAAGGTATTATCTGTACACATGATTCGTCAATTGATGATTGAGTGTCCGAATTTATCAACGCAGATGTCAATTGGTAAGCTGTACTATTATCAGAAGCGGAAAAAAGTACTTCTTATGGAAAAGATGCGTTTAGAAGAGGCAGTTCTGACAGAAGAAATGATGCACCATTTAGAAAAATTATAAAAGGGGAAACGGATGGACGAAAAACAGTTACAATATGAATTTTTGTCAATTTTAAGTGAGAGTCATCCGGGTCTGACATTTGAGGAATACAGAGATAGTTGTGTGTTCCTCTTATTTTATCAGTATCTTTGTTTAAAACATGGTGACTCACTAGAAGAGGCTTATAAGCCGGGTGAATTAGTGAAGATGGCAATACGTGGAAAGCTTCAGGTAGCTTCCTTTTTAAAATTTATGGAATCTGCTTCCTCTTTTTTACATCTTTTGAATAAAGATTTTCAACTTACAGAATTTTCATTTTATAAAAGTCTTGAAAGAGTACATTCTTTAGAAAAACAAAAAAGTTATGCAAGATTTTTTCGTAAATTTCTAAAAAAAATTGATGGCTGGGATTGTAAAGAAGAATTACTCAGGCAGTATCCAAAACTATTTGTTTTGCTGATTGCAGAATTTGCAAAGTTAAAAAAAGATACCTATATATCGGAAGAACTAAGCGAACTATATCATAAGTTTTTTTGCAGGCGATTTCATAAGAAAAAAGGAAAATGTAAAGTTTTATTTCCAGAATTTCAGTATGGTATTTTGGCATCTTCCATTATAAGTACAGAAAAAAATATAGAGATTTATGGCTATACAAAGGAACAGGAATATATTGATATTTTTACGATTGTATGTTATATGAGAGGAATTCCATTAGATTCCCTACATCTTTTCATGAAAAAGGACTGGAGAGCAATCAGAGATTTGCCAGATGGAGCAGATAATATCCTTATTTTTATGCCAGAAGGTGTAGAAGCAGGAGAATATATAGCTTCACCAAAACTTTCTCTTGGAAAAGAACAGTTTTATGCTGGAACGAAGGGGGAATTTCCATTTTTACTGACAGCAATTTCCTGTTTAAAAGAGAATGGATTTTTGGCGGCAGTTTTTCCTGGTGCGATGCTTTACCGGGAAGGAAGAGAAGCGCAGATTCGTAAGTATCTTGTGGAAGAATTGAATTGTCTTGATACAATAATGCTGCTTCCGGATTCCATATTTCACTCTATAGGGCAGGCCGAGGCAATTTTATTTTTCCAGATGAATCGAGAACGAAAAGATATCTTGTTTTTTGACTGCTCGGAGATAGAAAGTCTTGATAAGGAACAGATAGATACTATAGATCAGCTTTGGAGTGAGAGAAAGACAATTCCTGGATTGTGTGCCTGTGTGGAGAGGGATGAGATAGAAAAAAATGAATATAATCTTAATCTTCCCCGTTACATTACAAAAGTTGTGAAGGAAACAGCAATTGATATGGAAAAAGGTAAGGCACGAATCAGGGAAATTGAGCAGGAATTGCAGGAAATTGAAAACCGCATCGCAATTTATCGTAGAGAGTTAGGATTGTAAATCGGAAAGCAGACAGGGAGGAGCACCATGCGAAAAAAGAAGAGGATACCTGTTAGTATCATGCTGTTAGTATTCTTATTTCTTCTGACAGGATGCACATTAGGGGGCACTAAGCAAGAGGCAGAGACAAAGGTAGATTATTATATCGGCGTGGTAGATGATAATGCACCATATTATTACGAAGAAGATGGACTGCCAAAAGGATACTATGCAGATTTTGTTGCAGCAATGGCAAAAGAAGAACCATTTACTTATAAATTTGTTCCTGTAGATGCATCTTCTTATAATGAAAATCTTTCTAAGAAGTCTATAGATGGCTTTATCGGAGCGACAAATGCAGCCTCAGGTAAGAATATTTTGGCAAGTAAGTCATTCTACACATCTAATATTTGTGTTTTAGCGCCAAAAAGTTCTAACATTTCGACTTTAAAACAAATAAAAGATAACAGTATTGCAGCACCTGCCGATACAGAAGAGGAAGTATTTGCGAAATATCTTGCAAATCGTTATAAGGGGCGGGCAGTTCCATTTTTGTCTGTAAAAGAAGCACTTTCAGATATTGAGGCTGGTAATACACAGATACTCGTTGCAGATAAGGAATATTATAAGCAGCACAAAGAAACATTTAAAAGTTGGAAGGTTCTTAAAACAAGCCATCGTTTTCAAAATGAACATCGGCTTTTTATGCAAAAAGATGGAAAGCTGCAGGAGATTTATTCTAAAGGAATAAAAGCTTTAGAGGCAAACGGAAGTCTAGAGCATTTTTCAAACACGCTCTAAAGAATATTTTCACACAGGATTAAAAATAGATAAAACACCCAAGAATTATTAAAAAAAGGATATAATTCTTAGGTGTTTTTTCTTTCAAAATGAGCATGCTAAAGAGAAAGCTGCTTTCGGAAAAATCGTTTTATAAGATTAGAGCGTGTTTGAAACATGCTCCAGGTGTAAAAGATTTCGGAAGCACATGAAAATATAAAGGAGGATGCTCATGAATACGCAATTAGAAAGTTTACTAGAACTTGGAGAAGTATTACTGGAGAATAACGGGACGGGGCATCATATTTTATTTTTATCTGTTATCGGTGAGATAGAAGGGCATCATTTATCATCAGACAGAATAAAGACAACAAAATATGAACATTTATTACCGCTTCTTACCCAAGTACAGGATAATCAGGAGATAGATGGATTATTTCTCCTGATTAATACGGTGGGAGGCGATTGTTCCTGTGGCCTTGCGGTAGCAGAAATGATTGCATCTATCAAAAAACCGACGGTTTCTCTTGTGATTGGAGATAGTCATTCTATTGGAGTACCTCTTTCAGTAGCGGCAGATCGAACATTTATTGCACCGACGGCAACGATGATTCTGCATCCAGTACGACTGAATGGTACGATTATTGGTGCGCCGCAGACATTTGAATACTTTCGGCTGATACAGGATAGGATTGTTACATTTGTAGAAGCACATACAGGAGTTGCGAAAAGCAGACTGGAAAGAATGATGATACGTCAGGGGATGATGGTAAAAGATTTAGGAACAATTCTTGTAGGAAAAATGGCAGTGGAAGAAGGAATTATTGATGAAGTTGGTGGTGTTTCTGAAGCGCTTTTCTGGCTGCATCAGGAGATTGAAAGAAGCAGGAAGAAAAGACAGGAGAAAAAATGATAGAAGAAAAAATGTGTTATTTATTTTAAGAACGCATCTTTTTTTCTGACGGTATTTGTGATATGATGATAAAGATATCAAACTTAGAAAATAAAGGTGTTATGTATGGCAAGTAATAAAACAAACGAGAATAAGATAAAACGAAAAACAACAAAGAAAGTCACAACAAAGAATAATGTGACCAGAAAAACTACAGCGAAAAATCATACTTCGGGAACCAGAAAAAACGCATCCCAAAAGGCAGAAGGAATTCCGATGAGCAGTGAGATTACGTTGGTTGTTGCTTTTGGTCTGGTCGTTCTTATGATGTTTAGTAATTTTGGACATTGTGGATTGATTGGAAAATGGCTGGCCAGCTTCTTTTTTGGTATTTTTGGCTGTGCCCAGTTTGTTATGCCGGTATTTTTCTTCCTTGGTATAACAATTTTGGTTGCCAATGATTACAGTACGTTGGCAATGAAGAAGTGTGGTGCAGGATTTGTCATTTTGATGGAAGCATCGGCCGTATCGCAGTTATTATATAAAGATACGACAGTGACAGTGCATGATTTATTTTCTGTGGCGATTAATAATCATGCAACAGGAGGAATTATCGGGGGCGGAGTTGCGCTTTTATTAAGAGAGGGATTTGGAACAGCAGGAGCGATGGTTGTTCTTATCTGTGTATTTTTGCTCGCATGTATTTTGCTGACACAAAGATCTTTTGTTTCTTTCTTTAAAAAGATGGTTAAGAATGTGCGGGCTTCAAAAGAAGAGTGGGAAAAGTCTGCCGAGAAACGGCGTTTAGAAAGAGAAGCGGCAGCAGCAGAAGACAGATTGATCAATTTAGAAGAGGAAGAGGAATCTTCAGATAAGGCGACTTCATTTTTGAAGATGAAGAGTGGCTATAAGAAGACTTCGGATAAGAAAAGAGCAAAACAATGTGAAGAAAAGGTGAAAGAACTAGAAGAAAAGAAGGAGAAAAAGAACCCGAAAAAGCAGTCATCTACGTCAGCAGAACAAGAGAAAACAATAAAAAATATAAAGGTGAATGTTCCGGTGTTTACTTCCTCTGATGAGGTGAAAAGAAAGGATTGTGTAAGGGAACTTCATCCGCAGATTTATCCATTCACAGAAGAGGATGGGAAGACAGAACCATTTAAAGGTAAGTTAGATTTCAGTGCGTTTACATTCCCAGAGGAAAATACCTCATTAATTTCAGAACAGGCACAAGAGAGTACTTTAGAAGTGCAAGAAGAAAGCTATGCCCCACCATATAAAGAAAAGGGATCATTCCATACTTCACTGCCAGAAGAAATCCGAATCAATGAAGATTTGGGTAGTTTGATAGAAGAAGTTTCTGAAAGTATTGTATCTGAGGCAGAAGCCATTTCGGAAGAAAATGTTTATCCGGATGCGGCTGATCAGGCGATTGAACAGAAAGAAGTCCCTGAGATAGAAGCAGTAAAGGATATGAAGGAAAAACAGGAAGAAAATGAGGAGAGCAGAATCTGGAAAAATGGGGCTGAGATAAAGCAAAGAGATACAGAAGCAAAAGATAATGCTTCGGAAGTTAACGATAGGGATATTGCCATTCAAGAAAAGCAAATGGCAAGGCAAGATACCATTAAGAAAGAAACAGCTCAGGAAGTATCATCTGTAGAAAGCAAAGAAGTAGTTCCAGATAGAAAGAAAGCAGAAGGAAAAGATTACCTGTTTCCTCCCGCAAGTCTTCTTATAAAAGAAGAACAGGGACACTCCTCTGGCCAGCAGCAGTATTTACAGGAAACAGCGCAGAAACTGTATGAGACATTAAAAAGTTTTGGAGTGAATGTGACAATTACAGATATAAGCTGTGGCCCTTCTGTTACGAGATATGAGATGTTCCCGGAACAGGGAACAAAGGTAAGTAAGATTCTTTCTCTGACAGACGATATTAAGCTGAATCTTGCAGCATCTGATATCCGAATCGAGGCACCGATTCCGGGAAAGGCAGCAATTGGAATTGAGATTCCGAATAAACATAATCAGACCGTACATTTTAGGGATTTGATAGAAAGTCAGACATTTAAAACATTTAAATCCAAATTGGCTTTTGCAGTTGGAAAAGATATTGGAGGAAAGACCGTAGTAACAGATCTTGCCAAGATGCCACATTTATTAATTGCAGGAGCGACAGGATCTGGTAAGTCAGTGTGTATCAATACTTTGATTATGAGTATTTTATATAAGGCAGCACCGGAAGAAGTCAAGCTTATCATGATTGATCCTAAGATGGTAGAATTAAGTATTTACAATGGAATCCCACATCTGCTTATTCCAGTTGTTACTGATCCGAAAAAGGCATCAGGAGCATTAAACTGGGCTGTAGCAGAAATGACAAATCGTTATAAGAAGTTTACAGAAACTGGTGTTCGTAATATTGAAGGTTACAATAAAAAAGTAAGGGAACTTCAGAAATCTGGAGAGATTGATCCAGAAACTATAAAAAAAATGCCACAGATTGTCATTATTATCGATGAGCTTGCAGATCTTATGATGGTGGCTCCTGGAGAAGTAGAAGATGCTATTGTAAGATTATCACAGCTTGCAAGAGCAGCAGGAATTCATCTGGTTATTGCAACACAGCGTCCATCGGTTAATGTTATCACGGGGCTTATTAAGGCAAATGTACCATCAAGAATTGCATTCTCTGTTTCTTCTGGTGTAGATAGCCGTACAATTATTGATATGAATGGAGCCGAAAAGCTTCTTGGTAAGGGAGATATGCTCTTTTATCCGGCAGGATATTCTAAACCGGTGCGTGTGCAGGGGGCTTTTATTTCCGATAATGAGATTAGCGATGTGGTTACATTTTTAAAAGAAAATGAAGATGTGGCAGTATACGATACAGAAGTAACTGAAAAAATTGAAAATAAATTAAAGAGCAGTGCGGTTTCTCAGGAAAGAGATGAATATTTTGAAGCAGCAGCCCGCTTTGTTATTGAAAAAGACAAGGCTTCCATTGGAATGCTGCAGCGAATGTTTAAGATTGGATTTAATCGAGCAGCAAGAATAGTGGATCAGCTTTCGGATGCAGGAATCGTGGGTCCGGAAGAAGGAACAAAGCCGCGGAAAGTATTAATGTCTTCAGAACAGTTAGAATCCTATTTTGAGGAATATTTATAAAAATTGCAAAGAATTTGTAAAGAACTGGAGGACAGGACTTTACGAAATGAAAAATTTGTTGTATTATTAAATATCTTGTGGCTATTTAAAGTGAAGATAAATATCGTTAATGTGTTTACTTTTTGATTTTAAATAGGTACAATATCTATGTATAAATACATAATAAATGAAGAAAAGAGGAGATACTATGTCTTTAAGAATTGATGGAAAAAAGATATCTTCCGATATTAAAGAGGAATTAAAAGAACAGGTAAAGCTGTTAAAAGAAGAAGGCATTTCTGTATGTTTAGCTGTAATTCAGGTAGGAAATGATCCTGCATCAAGCGTATATGTGAATAATAAAAAGAAAGCATGTGCGTATATTGGAATTGAGTCACAGGCTTATGAGCTTCCAGAAGAGACAACACAGGAAGAACTGCTTAGTTTAATTAGCCGTCTGAATAAGGATGATCATGTGAATGGTATTCTTGTACAGCTTCCAGTGCCTGCACATATGGACGAGAAAGAGATTATTCAGGCAATCTCTCCAGCAAAGGATGTTGATGGATTCCATCCACAGAGTGTAGGTGCTTTATCTACAGGAGAGCCAGGCTTTGTATCTTGTACTCCAGCAGGAATTATCCAGTTATTAAAACGTTCCGGCATCTCTATTGATGGAAAAGACTGCGTTGTTGTTGGGCGCAGCAATATCGTTGGTAAACCGATGTCCATGCTTCTTTTAAGAGAGAATGGAACGGTAACAATCTGCCATTCTCATACAAAAAATTTAAAAGAAGTATGCCAGAGAGCAGATATTTTAGTAGCTGCGATTGGAAAGCCAAAATTCTTTGATGACAGCTATGTAAAAGATGGGGCTGTCGTAATTGATGTAGGAATCCACAGAAATGAAGAGAATAAACTTTGTGGTGATGTTGATTATGATAAGGTAGTAGATAAAGTTTCTGCGATTACTCCTGTTCCAGGAGGAGTAGGCCCGATGACAATCGCCATGTTAATGAATAACTGCGTAGAAGCAGCGTTAAGGATGAATAACCGATGAAAAATGTATTATTTGTATCACTAGGATGCGATAAGAACCTCGTAGATAGTGAAAAGATGCTTGGACTTTTAAATGAAGCGGGATACCGTGTGGCACAGGAAGAGTCCGAGGCAGATGCGATTGTAGTAAATACTTGCTGTTTTATTCATGATGCGAAAGAAGAGAGTGTAGAAACGATTCTCGAGATGGCAGAATGGAAGAAAAAGGGCAGACTTAAGGCACTTATTGTAACAGGATGTATGGCACAGCGGTATCAGGATGAGATTCAGCAGGAGATTCCAGAAGTGGATGCAGTAATTGGAACAACGGGATATACAGAGATTGTTCCGATTCTTGATGAGATTCTTGCTGAGGCAGAGGCATCACAGGAAGAAGCTGCAGTAGAAGAACCAAAGGAGAAGTCCTTTGTAAACTATTGTCCTTCTATTGATTTGCTTCCTGCTTCCTTAGCAGATAAACGTGTAGTAACAACTGGTGGATATACTGCTTATTTAAAAATTGCAGAAGGATGTAATAAGCGCTGTACATACTGTATCATTCCATATATTCGGGGACATTATCGTAGTTTCCCAATGGAAGATCTGTTAGAGGAAGCAAGAAAGCTTGCTGAGGGCGGGGTAAAGGAATTAATTCTTATTGCCCAGGAAACAACGGTTTATGGTATGGACTGTTATGGAAGAAAGGCACTGCCAGAACTTTTAACAAAACTTTGTGAAATCGAAGGAATTGAATGGATTCGTATTTTGTACTGTTATCCGGAAGAAATTACGGATGAATTGATTGCTGTAATGAAGAAAGAGAAGAAGATTTGTCATTATCTTGATATTCCAATTCAGCATAGTGAGGATACGATATTAAAGCGTATGGGCCGCCGCACCAATAGAGCAGAATTAGTTTCTCTTGTAGAGAAGTTAAGGAAAGAAATACCGGACATTGTTCTTCGTACAACTTTAATTACTGGTTTTCCTGGTGAGACCGAAGAAGAATTCAAAAATATGGTGGACTTTGTAGACAGTATGGAATTTGACCGACTTGGTGTATTCCCATACTCAGCAGAAGAAGGAACAAAAGCTGCAGAGATGGACGGTCAGATTACAGAAGAAGTAAAGGAAAGCCGCCGGGATGAGATTATGGCATTACAGCAGGAGATTTCTGCTGATAAAGCTGCAAGTCGAATTGATGATGAAATGTCCGTTTTAATAGAGGGTTACTTATATGAAGACGATATCTATATTGGAAGAACTTATATGGATGCGCCGAAGGTAGACGGAAATGTATTTGTCCGGGCGGAGGAAGAATTGATTTCCGGTGATATCGTTCCTGTTCGCATTACGGGAGCAAATGAATATGATTTGATGGGAGATGTTATTTATGCCGATGAATTTACCGAATAAGCTTACAATTGTAAGAATCATTATGATTCCATTTTTTGTATTTTTCCTGTTAACAGATTTCGTTGCAGGTTCTAAATGGATCGCTACAGTACTGTTCTGTGCAGCTAGTATTACAGACTTTTTAGATGGACATATTGCAAGAAAGTATAATCTTGTAACAAATTTCGGAAAGTTTATGGATCCACTTGCAGATAAAATGCTTGTTTCTTCTGCGTTTATCTGTCTTGTAGCACAGAATAAGATTGCTGCATGGATTGTTATTGTTATTATTGCAAGAGAGTTTGTTATTAGTGGATTCCGTTTAGTAGCCAGCGATAGCGGTGTTGTTATTGCAGCAAGTTATTGGGGCAAGTTCAAAACAAATTTCCAGATGTTTGCAATTATTTTACTGATGCTTAACCTCGGAGAAAACTTCCCTGCATATGTTGGAGGAATACATATCGCTGAGCAGATTCTTATATATATTGCATTAATTCTTACGATTGTTTCTTTAGTAGATTATCTTGCAAAGAACATTGATGTGTTAAAAGAGGGAGGCAATGAAAAATAATGAGTTCCGATCGGATTATGGCAGAAGAACCAATTGAAAAGAAAATTACACGGATTTTGATTCACAGGAAGATGACAGTAACTGCTGCCGAATCCTGCACAGGCGGTCTTGTAGCAGGCACGCTTGTAAATGCCGACGGAATTTCAGAAGTTTTTAAGGAAAGTTATGTTACTTACTCTAATGAAGCTAAGCATAAGCTGCTTGGTGTAAAAAAGGAGACTCTTGAGAAATATGGTGCTGTCTCAAGACAGACAGCGGCAGAGATGGCTGAAGGTGCAGTAAGAGCAGCGGGAGCGGATGCCTCTGTTGTTACAACAGGAGTTGCAGGTCCAGGAGGGGGAACAGAAGAAAAACCGGTAGGGCTGGTTTATATTGGATGTTGTGTAAAGGGACGTACGATAGTGAAGCGCTGTTTTTACGGCGGGAATCGTCAGGGGGTTCGTCACAGCGCAGTAAAAGAAGCGTTGGAGATTCTATATTGCCAGCTTCTCGCAGATAAGTATTAGAGCGTGTTTGAAAAATCATTCCTGCAATCTGCACGCCCCAATTTGCGGGAAATTTTGCCTTCATTCAGTTGACGTAGCCCACTACGCCGCCCTCATTCAGGCGAATTTCCCACAAATTGTAACGCACATCTTGCAGAAAGCATTTTTCAAACACGCTCTAGAGTATTTTTTTATACATTTTAAAGCATGTTTAAAAAATCAAAAGAAAGAAAACGTATAAGATGTATTTTACTGTCAGATAAGGATACATTTTGTACGTTTTTTTGTTTATGGACTTGATTTTTTGCGCTATATGATATAGTCTATATAACACAGAAGATATCTTAAAAGAATGGGATGATAAATATGAGAATAAAACTTGATTTTAACAGCCCGGAGGCAATCTACATACAGCTTCGCAATCAGATTGTCATGCAGATCGCGCAGGAACAGCTCCATGAGGGGGATTCCCTTCCTTCTGTGCGTGGCTTAGCAGGAGAACTTGGTGTGAATATGCATACGGTGAATAAGGCATACGCCATGCTGCGCCAGGAAGGCTATCTGAAGCTTGATCGAAGAAAGGGAGCAGTCATTTCTGTACAGATTAGTGACAAATCAGAAGAGATGATGAAGGTGAATGGATACATGCAGATGATTGTAGCACAGGCAATCTGCAAAGAGATTACAAAAGATGAGATGAAACAGTTAGTAGAGGAAATGTATGACACATTTCTTATGATAGAAGAGGAAGAATAGAAAGCGAGGATAGGAATGAGAACAGAATATAATAACTATGCTTCCCAGGCATTGGAGAAAGCAGCGCAAGATGCAGCTTCATGCCACCAGAAATATATAGGAACCGAACATCTTATTCTGGGACTTTTAGCACAGCCAGATTCTCTTTCTGGACGAGTACTTTATGAGAATGGTCTTAACTATGAGAATTTTTTAGAGGCAGTATTGGGAGAATCAGCAGCATTAGGAGATAATGCGAATCAGACGTTTCTCGGATACAGTCCTAAAGCAGAACATGTTCTTTTGACAAGCGAAGAAGAAGCAATTCGCATGCATGCACAGCAGATAGGGACAGAACATATTTTACTTGCGATCATCAAAGAAAAAGATTGTATCGCGCTTCGTTTGATGAAAGGCATGAATATTAATCTAAAGAAAATTTATGTAGATGTTTTAGTTGCGACAGGGGTAGATTCAACGAGAGCACAGAAAGAATTCCAGTCACTTACTGCACCAAAGAAGGCGAAGAAAAAGAATTCTATGGTCGCAGCATATTGTGTGGATCTGACAGAGAGGGTAAAAGAAGGGAAGTTAGATCCGATTGTTGGAAGAAGCCAGGAAATTGAGCGAATGATTCAGATTTTAAGCCGCCGTACAAAGAATAGTCCCTGTCTTGTCGGTGAGCCGGGAGTCGGAAAAACAGCAATCGTAGAGGGGCTTGCACAGTGGATCGTGCGTGGAGAAGTGCCAGAAATGCTTTGGGACAAAAAGGTAATGACATTAGATCTTCCAGGAATGATTGCAGGTTCTAAATACAGAGGAGAATTTGAGGAGAGAATTAAAAAACTCCTTCAAGAAGTGATTTCCAGAGGGGATATTCTTTTATTTGTTGACGAGATTCACACGATGATTGGAGCAGGAGGAGCAGAAGGCGCGATTGATGCTTCTAATATTATGAAGCCATTTCTTGCCAGAGGAGAGATTCAGTTAATCGGTGCGACAACTCGTGAGGAATATCGAAAATATATTGAAAAAGATGCCGCTTTTGAAAGACGTTTTCAGCCAGTTGCCGTAGAAGAGCCAACGAAGGAAGAGGCAGTTGCAATTCTTAATGGCTTAAAGGAAAAGTACGAACAGCATCATCATGTTCATTATACTGCCGGAGCAATTCAGGCAGCCGTAGAATTATCAGAACGATATATCAGTGACCGTTTTCTTCCAGACAAAGCGATTGATGTTATGGATGAGGCTGCTTCTAAAAAGAGAGTCGGCTTATACACAATGTCTGATGAAATGCGGGCATTAGAAGAACAGTTTGATAAATATGGAAAGCGAAAAGAAGAGGCACTTGCGGAGGGCAATCTGCGCAAGGCCAAAATGAATAATACAAAGCAGAAAACAGTACTGGAAAAACTCGAAGAACAAAGAAAAGTCTGGGAGCAGAAAAAAGCAGTCAGCCGTGTTAATGTTACAGAGAATGATGTAGCAGAGGTTGTTTCTTCCTGGACAAAGATTCCGGTAACTCGTATCAGCCAGAGCGAATCACAGCGTCTGCTTGGTCTTGAGGATACGTTAAAGAAAAGAGTAATCGGGCAGGATGAGGCAGTAAAGATGGTTGCAAAAGCAATCAAACGTGGCCGTGTTGGGTTAAAAGATCCGAAAAGGCCAATTGGTTCTTTTATGTTCTTAGGACCAACTGGTGTAGGAAAGACCGAACTTTCCAAAGCACTTGCTGAGGCATTATTTGGCGATGAAAATGCGATGATCCGTGTTGATATGTCCGAGTATATGGAAAAACATAGCGTATCCAAACTCATTGGTTCTCCTCCAGGATATGTGGGATATGAAGAAGGTGGACAGCTTTCCGAGCAGGTACGCCGCCATCCATATAGCGTTATTTTATTTGACGAGATTGAAAAAGCACATGGCGATGTATTTAACATTTTACTTCAGGTACTTGATGATGGACAGATTACCGATTCGAATGGAAGAAAGGCAGACTTCAAAAATACTGTTATCATTATGACTTCCAATGCCGGAGCACAGCGAATCATGGCACCGAAGAATCTTGGTTTTATTACAGAAAGAAGTGCAAAGGAAGATCATGAGCGTATGAAGTCCCATGTAATGGAAGAAGTGAAGCAGATCTTTAAACCAGAATTTATCAACCGTGTGGATGGTATCATGGTATTCCATACATTAGAAAAACCAGAACAGAGGAAGATTGTAGAATTGCTGTTAAAAGAACTTTCTGACAGACTTTCAAAAAATCCAGGCTTCACTTTGGAATTCTCTGATAAAGTAGCAGACTATGTCCTTGAAAAAGGATATGATCCACAGTATGGAGCAAGACCGCTTCGTCGTGCTATCCAGAATGAATTGGAAGATTTTCTGGCAGATGAATACCTCGAAGGCCACATTAAAAACAATGACAGAATTCTTCTCGATATTAACGATGGAAAGCCAGTTGTTAAGAAAGCAGAAAAGAAGAAAAAGTAGAAAAATACAACAAACACACTCTAGATAATCTGCAATAGAAATTTTGTAAAATAATTTTTAATAATTATGTGTTTTTTGTAGAAAAATTTCCCGTTTTCTTGTATAATAACGGTAACTTGACAGATATAAATACGGAGGATATAACAATGGCTAACGTAAAAGAATTATTAAAAGCAGAAGAGAATGGAAGTTTAAGCTTTGGAGATTATAGTCTCACACAAAAGACAAAGCTTGATGATTTTTCATTTGAGGGCGATACATATAAAGTAAAAACATTTCAGGAGATTACCCGCTTAGAGAAAAATGGCGGTGTTGTATATGAATCTGTACCAGGTTCTGCTGTACATGGTTACAAAGAAACAGAACGCCAGATTGTGTTTGAGACAGAGGCAGCGGATGACTTACAGATTACTCTTGAAGTAGAACCTGAAAAGGAATACAAAGTATATGTTAACGATACTAATATTGGCAAGCTCAAATCCAGTCTCAGCGGAAAAATCAGTTTCAGCATCGAATTAGATGCAGGAGAAACAGCAAAAGTCCAAATAGTAAAATAGATGGTGGACGAATTTTATTCGTTGGGATGACAGACGAACCCTTGCAATGAAATAATCCATTTCTGTGACTTTAGTCGCGGCCTGTTGAATGCTTGCTTTCGCACTCGCATCCAACACTTGCTCCGAGGCCACAGAAATGGATTATTCCATTGTAAGGGTTCTGTCTTTGGCTGTCCGGGGTGCATTAAATTCGTGGAGAGAGGATTTGGGGGCGAAAGCTTTTGACTTCTGTTTATTAAAATTGGAAAGGAATTATCTATGGCAAAATCAAAGGCAAAGACCGTATTTTTTTGCAAAGAATGTGGTTACGAAACACCCAAATGGATGGGACAGTGTCCCGGTTGTCATCAGTGGAATACGATGACAGAGGAGAAGGTAAGTCCGATGTCTAAAGGGACTGGAAAGAGAGGAGATAATCTGCCTCGTCAGGAGCTTACAGGATTATTTGAAGTATCTATGGAAGAGGAAGATCGGTCAAGCTCCGGAATTCCAGAACTTGACCGGGTTCTTGGTGGGGGAATTGTAAAGGGGTCGCTTACGTTAGTAGGTGGTGATCCGGGAATTGGAAAGTCTACTCTACTCCTGCAGATTTGCCGTTATCAGGCAAACAGTGGGAAAAAGGTTGTTTATGTTTCAGGAGAGGAATCTTTAAAACAAATTAAGATGCGTGCACAGAGGCTTGGCGGATTTAAGCAAAATGTTTTTCTTCTTTGCGAGACAGATATTAATGCGGCGGCAGAAGCGGTAAGAGAAGCAAAACCGGATATGGTTGTAGTGGATTCTGTACAGACAATGTACAGCGAAGAAATTACTTCTGCAGCGGGAAGTGTCAGTCAGGTGCGAGAGGTTACTTCTGTGCTGATGCAGCTTGCAAAAGTAGAAGGAATCGCTGTATTTTTAGTTGGTCATGTTACAAAAGAAGGTGTCGTTGCCGGACCGAAAACATTGGAGCATATGGTGGACACCGTTCTTTATTTCGAGGGGGACCAGACGGCAATTTACCGAATCCTTCGAGGCGTAAAGAATCGTTTTGGCTCGACGAATGAGATTGGTGTATTTGAGATGAAAGAGCAGGGACTCGTCGAAGTGGAGAATCCATCCAAAGTAATGCTTGATGGCAGACCGACGGATGCGTCAGGTTCCGTGGTTGTCTGTTCAATGGAGGGAACTAGACCACTGTTAATCGAGATTCAGGCATTAGTCTCTCCGACAAGTTTTAATATGCCAAGACGTACTACGGTTGGAATTGATTTTAACAGAGTAAATCTCTTACTGGCAGTTCTTGAGAAAAAGGCAGGAATGCAGCTTGGAGGCTGCGATGCCTATGTCAATCTTGCCGGAGGAATGAAACTTGGAGAACCGGCAATTGATCTTGGAATCATCTGTGCAGTTGTATCAAGTTATCGCAATCTTCCTGTTCATGAGGGAACATTGATTTTTGGTGAGGTAGGTCTTACTGGAGAAGTTCGTGGTGTCAGTCATGTAGAGCAGAGACTTGCCGAAGCGATTAAGATGGGATTTACCAGATGTATTATGCCAAAAACGAATGCCGAAGTACTTGGAGATAACATTTGTCAGAAGATTCAGGTAATTGGTGTATCTAATGTGAGAGAAGTCATTCAGGTGTTATGATTTTTTGCAATATTTATGAAAAAAGATAGAATCATTGAAAAGGTATTTCGTATATTTTAAGAGTGAGTTAAAAAAATAAAAAGTAATTTCCCGCAAATTGGAAAATATATCTTGTAAAAAGTATTTTTTTAATGTACGAGAATGCTCACGCAAATTAAGATAAAAGTTTTCTATGTAATGCAAAAAAATACAGGGAAGAATTGTAAACGTACGGAGAAACTTTATATTTTTAACTAAAAAGCCTACAATACGATAGGATTTAATCATTGCTTGTATTTTATCAGTATGCTATAATCTCCATATGCATATCTGTTTTAGAAGATGCAGTATAGAAAACGGAGGAATAGAAATGTTTAGTTTTGATTATGTGAAGGATTTTGATCCAGAAGTTGCAAAAGCAATGGAGGACGAGCTTGGAAGACAGAGAAATAATCTGGAGCTGATTGCCTCAGAAAATTTAGTATCCGAAGCAGTAATGGCAGCAATGGGAAGCCACCTTACAAATAAATACGCAGAAGGATATCCAGGAAAACGTTATTATGGTGGATGTCAGTATGTAGACGTTGTAGAGAATCTGGCAATCGAAAGAGCAAAAGAATTATTTGGCTGTGAATATGTTAATATTCAGCCTCATTCCGGCGCACAGGCAAACATGGCAGTATTTTTCGCAGTAATGAATCTGGGAGATACTTACATGGGAATGAATCTTGACCATGGCGGACATTTAACACACGGAAGTCCTGTAAATATGTCTGGTAAGAATTATCACTGCGTACCTTATGGTGTAAATGACGAAGGTGTTATCGACTATGATAAAGTAAGAGAAATCGCTTTAGAATGTCATCCAAAGATGATTATTGCCGGTGCAAGTGCATACGCAAGAAAGATTGACTTCAAGAGAATGCGTGAGATCGCAGATGAAGTTGGAGCAGTATTAATGGTAGATATGGCTCATATCGCAGGTTTAGTAGCTGCAGGTCTTCATGAGAGCCCAATCCCATACGCACACGTTACAACAACAACAACTCATAAGACACTTCGTGGACCAAGAGGTGGTATGATTTTATCAAGCGATGAAGTGAATAAGAAATATAACTTCAACAAAGCTATCTTCCCAGGAATCCAGGGTGGTCCTTTAATGCATGTAATCGCAGCGAAAGCTGTATGTTTAAAAGAAGCATTAACACCAGAATTTAAAGAATACCAGAAACAGATTGTAAAGAATGCTTCTGTATTAGCAGATGCATTAATCGAAAGAGGATTTGATATTGTATCTGGCGGAACAGATAACCATCTGATGCTTGTAGACCTTCGTAAGATGGGACTTACAGGAAAAGACATGGAAAAATTATTAGATTCCGTACATATCACATGTAACAAGAATACAGTACCTAATGACCCACAGTCTCCATTCGTAACAAGTGGTCTTCGTCTTGGAACACCTGCTGTTACATCTAGAGGATTAAAAGAAGACGATATGGTACAGATTGCAGAGGCAATTAAGCTTACGATCATCGACCATAAACTGGAAGAGGCAGAAGCAATCGTTAAGTCTCTTACAGAAAAATATCCAATCTATCAGGGGGATAAATTCTAATTGCCGCAGGCAAGGTAGACGTTCCCAAAGAAAGAAAAGACCCTATATCAGTGACTCTATCACTGATATAGGGTCTTTTCTTTCTTTGAGAGCTGACTTTGGATGTTGGAACAAAGTTAGAATTTATTCTATGCCTTCAGTATTCTTCATATGATTTTGATTCCAAAATACGCATTTGGCGAGGATGTGCATATTAAGTAAATGTATCTTCTGATGCAGTGGCATACAGATGAAAAGTACAGATAGCCCCTAATCATTATGCTATGTGTCATAAATGCTTGAAAATAAGTGGAAATTGTTAAAGAAAAACATTTTATATAGAAAATTGATCCAATATATGCTATCATAAATATGCTTGTAAAAAACAAGAATTAATGAAAATATTACATAAAGTTATGAATAAATATTTATAATTCGAAGGGGTAATCAAAATGGAAGCATGGAATATAAGTTATATATATACCGTTATTTTTATGATGCTGATTAATAATATTCTGGTATATGTACTTAGCAGGACACCGGGATTTGGCAAATCAGAAAGGTGGATTCTGCAATTGCTGCTTGCCGTCTGTGTCTGTGATTTATCGGATGTGTTCGGAATACTATTTAAGCAGACAGCAGGGAGGAATGTCCTGTTTATATTAGATGCAGCTTTTATCTTTTCTGTAGCCGCTATATCGTTGTTTTTCCTTTGCTATAGCGAAAATATGTATGGCTCGGATATGTTTAAAAAGCGTATACCTTTGATTACGATACATATACCAATTGATGTACTTTGTATAATAATAGCGGCATCTTACCAGACAGAATGGATTTATAAGTATCCACAGATTTTAATGATAGCTAATATTTATAATGCATATTCTATTTTGCTTAGTTTGTGGAGAATTCATAAAGAAAAAAATCCAGAAAAAAGGAAAGTTTTATGGCATTCAGTTTTTTACATTGTTCCATTTTTTGTTGGGATTTTTCTGCAGTGTTTCTTTAATACGATACCGTGGGCTAATACTGCTCTTACAATAACGATTTTGCTGATTTTTATTAATAATCAGCAGCGTCTGTTACAAAAAAAGACACAGGATGCAGAGGCAGCGGTACGGGCAAAATCGGAATTTTTATCCCATATGTCCCACGATATACGAACTCCAATTAACGGCATGATGGGAATGTTTGATATTGCACAGGCACATCTTAACAATCCGGAAAAAATGGATTTATGTCTTTCAAAGATGCGCGGGGTAGCCGACCAGCTGTTGTCTCTGATTAATGATGTTCTTGACATGTCAAAAATTGAGACGGGAAATATTCAGCTTGTGGAAGAACCGTTTGATATGATAAGACTTTTGAATGGTACGCTGGCAGTTCAAGAGATTATTGCTTCCGAAAAGAGTCTTACGATAGAGCAGGATATAGAAGGAGCGATAGAGCATCCATGTGTCTGTGGCAGTCCGAACTATGTTCGTTCTATTTTAGTAAATATTATAAGTAATGCGATTAAGTATACAAATCCAGGGGGAGATATTTTTGTTTCGGCAAGAGAGTTATCCTGTGATGGAGAATATGTAAAGTTTGAATTTATTGTTTCAGATACAGGAATTGGAATGAGTGAGGAATTCGCAGAACATATTTTTGAGCCATTTACACAGGAACATGCGGAGAATCGCTCTAGTTATCAGGGGACAGGGCTTGGTATGTCTATTGTTAAGAATCTTATTAATAAGATGAAAGGAACCATTACCCTTGAGACAAAGCAGGGAGAGGGAAGTACTTTTACGATCACACTTCCTGTAAAGCTTGATACGGTCTGTTTCGAAGAAACAGAGACAGAAGAGGAAGAAACTTCTATAGAGGGAATGAAGATACTGCTTGTAGAAGATAATGACTTAAATCTTGAAGTGGCACAGTATATTCTTGAAGATGCAGGAGCAGAAATTATAGTTGCCAGGAACGGTTTAGAGTCGGTAGAACTTTTTGAGCAGTCAGAAAGTGATAGTTTTGATGTGATTTTGATGGATGTTATGATGCCGGTTATGGATGGACTTACAGCAACGAAGAGGATTCGAAAGCTGAAAAGAAAGGATGCCAGAACGGTTCCAGTCATTGCTATGACTGCCAATGTATTTAACGAGGATATTATTGCTGCCAAGGAGGCTGGGATGAATGAACACATTGCAAAGCCATTAGACTTTGACAAGCTGATACATACCCTCGCAAAATACTTTTTAAAAATGGATAAAAAATTAATATCCTAATTCTTCTCCTACCATGATAACATGAATTCTATCAGGATAACGTGACATTCTTGTTGTAACGAAAAGGTCACAGATTGAGGATGCAGACATACATTCTCCGCAGATGCCTGTCTTGCTGCATGGATTAGTAAGTCCAAGACGTACACAGTTTGGCGGGCAGGCATCCTGACGGATTCGTTTGTAAGCGGCATCTACAGAAGGAACTAACTTATTCATACCAGTAATAATTACCACATGCTTTGGACCGTAGCAAAGTGCACTGACACGGTTTCCGTTCCCATCAATGTTGACAAGCTGTCCGTCGATGGTAAATGCATTCGTACTCATAAGATAATAATCAGACAGAATTGCCTTTGCGTGAATCTGTCTTTTTTCATCTTCTGTTTTTGCAATACTGCGGTCAATAAAGGTGTAATCTTCAGAATGGTTCTTTATGTAATCGAGCAGACCCACTTCTCCTAAAGTAGCTGAGCCTCCACTTGCAATGACAGAACCCTTTTCAATAATGGATAAAGCTTTTGTTAAAGCTTCCTCTTTTGTAGAACAGTAATAAGCATTAAAGTGTCTGCGCTCCATCTGTTTGATTACATGCTCGGCCTGAATAGCCCATGCTTCCTGCTTTGGTGTCATAGTAAGTAATCCTCCTTTTTGTATACGTTTTTGAGTATATTGTGAGATTATTTGTAGTAATTTTCAGCAATGCAGATTAGATTAAATGTAGATTATCAGTAAAAATACTTGCTGTATAACTGAAAATTACTATAGTTATTGAAAATAGTATATCATTTTTTTGAAAATGAGAAAAGAGAAGAATTTCCGCCAGAGTATTTTTCAAACACGCTCTAAGGTTCACAGAATAAAAAAATTATGTTATAGTAGTTTGCGTTACATAAATACATCCAGAAAGAAGGGAATTCAATGAAAAAGTTAATTATAGCGGAGAAACCGTCTGTGGCAAAAAACATTGCGGATGCCACCGCTTCTTCCCGGCGGAATGGATATTTTGAAGGGCAGAATTATATAATTACCTGGGCATTTGGCCATCTTTTGCAGCTCTATGATGCAAGAGATTATGACCCGGAGATGCGAAGCTGGAAGATTGAGAAGTTTCCCTATATTCCGGAAAAGTTTTTATATAAGATAAAGTCTGATGGAAAGAATAAAGATAAACCGGATAGTGGTGTTGTCCAGCAGATGGATATTATAAAAAGCCTGATGGAAAGATCGGATGTAGAGGGAATTATTTCTGCAACGGATGATGACAGAGAAGGGCAGATCATCGCAGATGAAATTATTAATTACATTTCCCCACAAAAGCCGGTAGAACGAATCTTATTAAATGAGTGGACAGCAGAGGAAGTAAACAGAGGGTTACAGAATTTAAAGCCAAATGAAGAAATGAAATCATTGCAGGACGCAGGTTTTGGCAGGCAGATTGCAGACTGGCTTATTGGAATCAACCTTACTTCAGTTGCTACCTTGAAATACCGTAACCAGAAAAATATCCGTCTGTTGAATGTTGGAAGAGTGCTGATGCCGACACTTAAGATTATCTATGACAGGGATAAAGAAATTGCGGACTTTAAAGTGACAAAATATTATAAATTAAAGGGCATTTTTCAGACGGAAGACAAAAAGAAGTTCGACAGTATTTATTATATAAAAGCTGGGGAAAAGTTCGATAATCCCGAAGAATTAAAAGAGATTCAGGAAAAGATTAAAGATAAAAATGGTGAAGTTGTTTCCAAAAAGATAACAAATAAGAAAGAGTACCCTCCCTATCTTTTTAATCTGTCAGGTCTTCAGGGCTATATAACTTCAAAATATAAAGGGTGGACTTCTGACAGGGTATTAAAGACGGCACAGCAATTGTATGAGAAAAAGTTTATTACTTATCCAAGAACGGCGAGTGTTGTCCTTGACGAAAGCCTCAAGGAAAAAACAGCTAAGGTTCTGAATATCCATAAAAACAGCTGCCCTTATGAAGAGATGATACAGTTTAAAAGTACAAAGCGTATTTTTGACAGTAAAAAAGTAGAAAGTCACTCAGCGATTATTCCAACCTACATGCAGCCAGGAAGCTTAAATGAGTCAGAACGAATTGTATATGAAGCTGTGAAAAACAGATTTTTAGCACAATTTATGCCAATCGCAGTTGCAGAAGATACAGTACTTCACATAAAAATGCAGAATACAGATATTCCGGGAGAGTTTGTCGCAAAAGGAAAGGTACAGCTTGAAGCAGGCTGGAAATTAATCGAAGGTATTGATGCCAAAGAAACAATTCTTCCAGCAGTGAAAAAGGGAGATGTTCTGCCTCTTATAAAGTCAGAAATTAACGAAGTAGAGCGAAAACCACCAAAACCACATACGGAAAAGACACTTCTTAAAGTTATGGAAACCTGCGGGAAGAAATATGAGGAAAAAGAAGAAGAACAGATGATGATGGCCATTTTGAGTGGATTTAGTATCGGTACACCGGCAACCCGTGCGGAAACCATTAAAAAGTTAAAAGATGCGGGATATATTAAGGCAAAGGGCAAGAGCTTAAGCTGTACAGATTTAGGAAAAATACTTGTAGAAACATTTCCGGCAAGAGAACTTTTTGATCTGGAATATACAGGCCGTCTGGAAAAAACATTGTCAGATATTGAGCGAAAGAAATTTACAAAAGACGATTTTCTCGCAATGATAGAGCAGTTTGTCATTGAATCTGTTGACAAAATAAAGAATGATAAAGTATTCGGCGGGCCTGTTACATTAGAACCTTTGCACACGGAACCTGCCGGTATCTGTCCGGAATGTGGGGCTCCAGTTGTAGAGACAGCGAGGGCATTTGGCTGTTCAGGATGGAAAAAAGGCTGCAAGTTTGCCATCTGGAAAGATGACCGTTTTATTACCTCTCTTGGAAAAAAAGTATCTTACGAGATGGTAAAGATTTTGCTAGAGCATGGAAAGGTAGGCTTCAGAGGCTGCGTAAGTAAACGTGGCAATAAGTTCTCAGCTTATTTTTACTATGAAAAAGATGAAAAGACTGGAAGGTATAACTGGAGGCTTGAATTTATAGATACAAATCCTCCACAGGCTTGAATTTATCCTCTTACAGCAAGAAGACTCCGACCTCTAAGGTGGGAGATTGGGAGATGAATTGCGTCTGCTACCTACTTGATAGAGCATCCTAAATATAGTATAGTATCTTTAGTTGGATAATAAAAAATTGAGATAATAACGCACATTTAGTATTCTTACTATACTATCATCTCGTGATTGTGGTCAAGTATCGCAGGTGGGTTTTCGCGGAAAAGGAAGTGGCATGGTGGCAAACAGAGCATATAAATTCAGAATATACCCGAATGATGAACAGAAGATTTTGTTTGCTAAAACTTTTGGCTGTGTGAGAATGGTATACAATCATTCCGTGGGACACACGGGGATAGCTCGCATATGCTTAGCATATAGTGTTATCAAACGAGAACCAAACTTGCCGAGGTTGGGAAGCCCCACCTCTACAGGTGGAGAGGATGTCACAAAGAGATAGTAACATAGATATAAATAGAAAGGAGAGGCTGTTTGCAGCCGGAAAAGAAAATGAAACGATTAGAAAATAGGGAATTATTTCAGGACTTTAACAGAACAATCGCATCTGTATTATTTGAGGAGAACACCTATCCGTGGGAAGTTCTTCCAAAGATTCATGACTTCATTATGGAAGTAGGAATGCTTCTTTCCAAAGATGAGTATGAAGAAGTAAAAGAACATGTGTGGGTAGCAAAATCTGCTATGGTTGCGCCAACAGCGTATATTAATGGCCCGGCAATTATTGGTCCGGATGCAGAGATTCGCCACTGTGCCTTTATCCGTGGCAACGCTATCGTAGGAGAGGGAGCTGTAGTAGGTAATTCTACTGAACTTAAAAATGTTATTTTGTTTGATAAAGTACAGGTTCCTCATTATAATTATGTAGGAGATTCTATTCTCGGTTATAAATCCCATATGGGAGCAGGCTCTATTACTTCTAATGTAAAGTCTGACAAAAAGTTAGTAGAGGTTCATTTAGATGATACAAAGATTGAGACACATATGAAGAAGATTGGAGCAATTCTTGGAGATTATGTAGAAGTTGGTTGTGGTTCTATATTAAATCCAGGAACTATCGTGGGAAGACACAGTAACATATATCCATTATCCAGCGTAAGAGGATATGTTGCTGGCCACTCCATCTATAAAAATAAAAACGAAGTAGTCCAGAAAGAAGAATATTAAGAAAATCAGAGGGCATCATGAAAAGAGGAAGAAGAAGTAAATATGTAGTTCTTTTGATAAGTCTGGTATTGATATTTTCTCTTACCGGCTGTAAGGCTTCAAAGAAAAAGGTACTTGAGTCAAGTTATTATAAAGAACTGCAAAAAGAAAATAAAAAGCTGAAAAAACAGAATAAGTCCCTGAAATCAAAAGTAGATGCAGAGAACGACATGACAGAGGATGAACAAAGAGCCAGTGATTACCTTGAAAAGATATCTCGGGATCATCTTGTAAAACTTGAAGTGGGCTATGCTGACAACATGGATGGCAGTGAATTTATAGAGGAAGAAGCAGTATTTTCTTTAGCAACAACTATTGCGTCAAGAGCAGATAAAACAACAAAATATACGACAGATGAGGTGAAGGAAAAGTACGGGCCAGGATACGAATATATCCTTTATGATGAAGATAATGCTATTTATGAAATCATGGTATATGGCGGTAATTACATTGTGTTTACTGATTTGCCGAACAATGTTTATTATGCCTATAATGCTTCCGCTATCGGCGATGCATTTTTACATTTCAGAAATGGCTATCCAAACTCCAAACTATTCCATCGCTTAGCAGATGCACCTTTAATTATCAATGATAAAGGAAGATGCTATGAGAACGAGGCTGCTTCTTCTGTTGCAACCTATATTGACCAGATGAGTAAGAAAAAGTCGAATGAAGCCCGTGCAAAGAAAAAATGGGGCAAAAAAGCGGCAAAAAAAGTAAGTAAAGGCAGAACCTATACTTTTTACCATCATGGAAATACAATGAAGCTTGTGATATATGATGAATATTTCACTGTAACAAATATGAATGGCAAAACAATCTGGTATCATGCGGAAAAAGCGGCCATCGCAAAAATGAAGGACATTTTTAAAGAAGCTTATCAGAAACAGAAGGCAGAACAGACTGCCCAAAAGGAAACAGAAGTTTCTGGAAGTACGGCTCCTGATCAGACCGACAGCACTTCCGAATCAGATGCTTCAAGCACTCATCGTAATGAGATGGAGAGTGAAGGAACAACGGAATAGAACATATAAAACCACAAAAATACTGCTTTATTGAGAAAAAATTGAGAGAATTGTGAAAGTTCTATCAAAAATTCTGTCGAAAATTAAAAAAAAGTATGGACGAAAAGCAATTTTTGTGAGAAAATAATAAACTGTGAAGACAAACAAAAGTCTTGACTTAGGGATTACTTACGGAATGTAAGTTATTTTAGTAAAAATCAATTTATACCGAAAGGAGTAATAACATGATTATCTCACAAGAAGTACAGAACATGTGCCCAGTGGCTCAGGGCGTACATCACGGAGCAGCTCCGATTCCAGAAGAAGCAAAATGGGTAAAAGCAAAAGAGGTTAAGGATATCTCTGGTTTTACACATGGTGTTGGCTGGTGTGCTCCACAGCAGGGTGCCTGCAAATTAACCTTAAACGTAAAAGAAGGTATAATTCAGGAGGCATTAGTTGAGACAATCGGATGTTCCGGTATGACACATTCTGCAGCTATGGCATCTGAGATTCTTCCAGGTCTTACTGTTATGGAAGCATTAAATACTGACCTTGTATGTGATGCTATCAATACAGCTATGCGTGAACTCTTCTTACAGATTGTTTATGGACGTTCTCAGTCTGCATTCTCTGAAGACGGACTTCAGATTGGTGCTGGACTTGAAGACCTTGGTAAAGGACTTCGTTCCCAGGTAGGTACTATGTACGGAACTCTTCAGAAAGGACCTCGTTACCTTGAAATGGCAGAAGGCTATGTAACAGGAATCGCTCTGGACGAAGACGACTTAATTATCGGTTACCAGTTTGTAAATCTTGGAAAAATGACAGATTTCATCAAAAAAGGTGATGATCCTAACACAGCATGGGAAAAAGCAGCAGGTCAGTATGGCCGTGTAGCTGACGCAGCTAAGATTATCGACCCTAGAACAGACAAGGTAATTGACTAATTAAGGAGGTAGAGAAGAATGGCTTTATTTGAATCATATGAAAGAAGAATTGATAAAATTAATTCCGTATTAAGCAGCTATGGAATCGCTTCCTTAGAAGAAGCAGAAAAAATCACAAAAGATGCAGGCCTTGACGTATACGGCATGGTAAAAGGCATTCAGCCTATCTGCTTCGAAAACGCTTGCTGGGCATATACAGTAGGTGCAGCAATCGCAATCAAAAAAGGTGCAAGAAAAGCTTCTGAAGCAGCAGCAGCAATCGGTGAAGGACTTCAGGCTTTCTGTATCCCTGGTTCTGTAGCAGAGAACAGAAAAGTAGGTCTTGGACATGGTAACCTTGGAAAAATGCTTCTTGAAGAAGACACAGAATGTTTTGCTTTCTTAGCAGGACATGAGTCATTCGCAGCAGCAGAAGGTGCTATCGGTATCGCAGAAAAGGCTAACAAAGTTCGTCAGAAACCTTTACGTGTTATCTTAAACGGTCTTGGAAAAGACGCAGCACAGATTATTTCCCGTATCAACGGATTCACATTTGTTGAGACAGAATACGATCCATACACAAACACTGTAAAAGAAGTATTCCGTAAATCTTACTCTGATGGATTACGTGCAAAAGTTAACTGTTATGGTGCAAATGACGTTTGTGAAGGTGTTGCAATCATGTGGAAAGAAAACGTTGACGTTTCTATCACAGGTAACTCCACAAACCCAACTCGTTTCCAGCATCCAGTAGCAGGAACATACAAGAAAGAAAGATTAGAAGCAGGAAAGAAATACTTCTCCGTAGCTTCCGGTGGTGGTACAGGACGTACACTTCACCCAGATAACATGGCAGCAGGTCCAGCTTCCTACGGTATGACAGATACAATGGGACGTATGCACTCTGATGCACAGTTCGCAGGATCTTCTTCCGTACCAGCTCACGTTGAGATGATGGGACTTATCGGAATGGGTAACAACCCTATGGTTGGAGCTACAGTTGCCGTTGCAGTTAGCGTTGAAGAAGCAGCGAAGGCTGGCAAGTTCTAATTAGAATATTATTTAAAACTCTGAAAACCCTTGAAAACAAAGCGTTTCAAGGGTTTTTCTTTATCTGTATATTCATAGTGAATTTATAAGAAAATCATGTCAATTTGCGTGAATTTCCAAGCGTATGACACACATATAACACAAGTATGACACATGCTGAATGACACAAGTATGACACACAAGAAAGTCAGTAAAAAAGCCACCTTCCAATGGAAAATGGCTTGTGGTTGGTACATTTTATTTATCATCTTACTGTATCACTGAATTTTCAGGATTTCCTTTCTCATATCATCAATAGTTCTGTGTGTATATACTTTTTCTGTTATGTCTTTAACTTCATGACCAACAATCAATTTCAAAATATATTCATCCATGTTTGCATGTTTACCAAGTGTGATGAAAGTGTGTCTTGTGTCATGTGGCTTGTGTTCCATCTTACACTTCTTCATTACTTTCTTGAATCTTCCCCTGTATTTGTCATATGTCAGGAATGTTCCCTGTTGTCCATTTTCATCATTGAACAGGGTGTCACTTCCCATTTCAACAGCTTTATCATAATTCTGTTTCACAAGGTCTTCAATCGTTGGATGGATTGGAACAAGTCTGTTTCGTCCTGCATCTGTTTTCAGTCCACCTTTGATTGTCTTTTCAGTCCAATCAATATCAGCAATCTTCAGGATAGCAAGTTCTTGTGGTCTGAATCCTGTATATATTCCAATCAGAACCATATCAACAAAAGGAAATTGTATATTGTCCCATAAACACTGAATTTCTTCATCACTGAATGGAATCCTGACAATTTGTGGTTTGGGTTTCTTGATGCTATCACATAAGGATGCGTAGTCTGTTGTTGTTATTTCATGTTTGATTGCCCACTTGAACATCAGATTGAACAGGGACTTCATTCTTCCCTTGGTATTATCACCAACAGTTGCTTCTTTGATGGTCTGTTCAAGATGATATGTCCTGATATTCTTAAATGGCATAGAATACAGTTGTTCACAATAAGAATATGCTGATTTCCATGTCCTTCTTGCTGAAGGGACAATCTTTTCAAAATGTTCTTCTGACCATTTATCATATACTTCAGCAAATGTTATTGTGTCCATATGCAGGTCATAAGGGTCATCATTATATTTTGCAAGTGCTGACAATGCTTCTGTTCTTGTTGGATAATAACCAATAGTTGCAAATTTCTGTTTTAATATAAGGCGTTTCTTTCCATCAGGAAGAACTTCCATTGAAAGCTGAACAAATTCTTTTCCTGATTCATCAACAGTCTTCTTGGAAAGCCTGTCATAGTATTCAAAGCCTATTGTCTTGCGTACTCTCCAAGGATTTCTTCTGTTGCCTGATAGCTTGGAAACATTCCCATATCCATTAGGTAATTTCATAGATATAAGTTCATCCTTTCTGATTGAAAACAGGGTGTCAGGATGATATAATTGATTTGGTTTGGTGGAATCATCCTTCACCCTGTGAATGTTATGGTTTCATCTTTTGGGTCAGTTCTGATGGCAGTCAGTTCTGACCTTTTTCATTTAATTTGAACAGTGCAGAATGGATTCTTGCAACTGTGTAGAATTTTGGATGTTTGGTCAGTCCCCTTGTCAGGTCATTGACAGTGGATTTCCCAACACCTGCAACTGAAGCAATTGCTTTATCAGATACATGCAATGATTTCTTCATGCTGTTCAGGAAGGTGTTATCATAGTGCATATAGTTTCCGATTCTTGCACCATATACTTTGAATACTGCCTGTATTGTGCATCTGAACTGATAGAAGTCCTTGAATTCAATATCAACATCTGTGTTCAGACTTTCCAACCAACTGCATACAGAAACAATTGACATTGCATCAGTGATTGTTACTCTAATGTGATTCAGGTCTTCTGTCAGTATGTAGAATGTTGGCTTTCCATCTTGGTCTTCAAGACCCATGTCAAAGATAATTCCATCATAGTTCATTAAAGCTGTGATACATCCATTATAATTTTTCATGATTTCTTTCCATCCTTTCCTATTTGTTCAGAATCATTGTCATTGCTTTCAGATAATCACTGAAAGAAACAACACCATCTTTTGCAAATGACTTGATATATTCTTTGTCTTCCTGTGTCAATTTGTAAGTTCCATGATTTCTTTCATTTCTTGATACTGTGTTCATAAGTTCCACCTATTCCTTTCTGCTATTTGATATATTTTGCATATGTTTCTTTGACTGAATCAGTCACACCATTCTTATACACTTTTCTGATGTCACTGACTGTTTCATCCTTCAGAAGTTTCAACCATTCAATCAGGTCTTTTCTACTATTGGCAAAATTGCAACATCTTCCATCAGCGTATTCAATGCGGTATCTCATACAATCACCATTCCTTTCTGTCACAGCTTCAACGAACAAGGCTGTGATTCTCTGATTTTACTTGGTAAAATGCTTATTTTGTGTCATATGTGTGTCATATGACAGTTTGTAAAAATAAAATAGACACCCATCAAGCAAGGTCTATTGTTTGCTTAGAATGGGTGTCTATTTCTTTTTGTACTTTGGTATCAGGTCTTGAATGTATTCTGATACCTTTTGTTTTCCATCAGGATTCAGGGAAAGCAACTGTCTGAAGATTTCAATGTCATCTTCATCATAGTCAGGTAAAGTGTCCCACACTTGAACTTCCTTTGACAGGGATTCTGTATCAGTGTGTTCATCCCAAGATTGGAACATTTCTTTCAAATGGTCATCAAGGTCAACATCATTTACCTGAAGTGCTGTTGCTATTTTATGAAGTGTTTCCCTTTTGGGATTTAGTTGACCATATTCAATTCTTTGAATACTTGCAAGTCCTACACCTGATTTTTCAGCTAATGCCTTTTGACTGATTCCCTGTTTGATTCTGATGGACTTAATGTTTTGACCTATTGTCACATCACATCACCACCATGCACCCATTCTAACATAATAAATGATGTGTTGTGAAGTCTTTAAGCGTATAAATTTTACATTTGACAACATCAAAAATGATGTTATAATAAGTATATACATCAAAAAGGATGTTGTCAACTGTTTTAGCAAAAAAATTTTAACAACAAAAAAGAAAGGGTGAACGATTATGAAAATTGATACTGAAAAACTTGATTTTGCAATCTGTGAAAAAGGGATGATGTTGAAAGATGTTGCACATGCTTCAGGACTGTCTGAAAATTGCTTCAGAAATATTAGACAGGGAAAGGCAGAACCAAGACTAAGAACTATCGGAAAAATTGCTTCAGCACTTGGTGTGAACATTCAAGACATTATCAAGGAAGGTGAAGACTAATGGATTGGAAAGGAAACAGCATGGTCTTCAAAGGCTATGCAACAGGCACAGGAAAGAAAGCAACCATGAAGGTCAAGGATGCACAGCTTCTTTCATGGGATGATGTTCAAGGGAATCAGTCATTTGGTGCAATCATGAATCAGGACTTTGTTGATATTTCATTTGATACTGATGAACTGTCACAGAAGTTTTGGGACATGGCAGAAAAGAACAATTGGAATTGTTTGATTCTTGAAAATCCTGAAAATGGACACATTCACAGTTATTGGAAGGACACAGAACACAGGATTGAAAAGGGTGGAAAGGATAAAAAACTTGCAGTTGGATTGATTGCAGATATTCATTCAGGTTCAACATACATACCACTAAGAGTCAATGGTGTTGATAGATTCCCACCATCCTTTGAACCTGATGACATTGATGAAGTTCCTGATGAATTGATTCCTGTGAATACACAGATTGACCTTCTGAACCTTGCTGAAGGTGATGGAAGGAATGACAGCTTGTTCAGATATATCTTGGTGCTTCAGGGTGCAGGGATGGAAGAAGACACCATCAGAAGGGTGTTAGAAAATGTAAATAAATTTATTCTGTCGGATGCACTTGCTCAGGATGAATTAGATGTCATCTTGCGTGATGAATCCTTTGAAAAACCTGTATTCTACAAAGGGAAAACATTTCTTCATGACAAGTTTGGTGATTATATGATAAGACAGTTTAACATCATCAGATTCAACAGACAGCTTCATTGTTATAGGGATGGTATTTATATCACAGGTCATAAATACATTGAAAATCTGATGCTTCAGGTCATTCCAAGCATCAAGGCAAATCAGAGAACAGAAGTCCTGAAATATTTGGAAGTGAAGATTCCTGATGATGAAGAAGTACACATGCAGGAAACCCTGATTGCATTCAGGAATGGTGTTCTGAATATCATGACAGATGAACTTCTTCCCTTCAGTCCTGAATACATTGTAACCAATAAAATTCCTTGGGACTATAACCCTAATGCGTATGATGAACTGATGGACAGCACATTGAATAAAATCAGTTGCAATGACCATGAAATCAGGGCATTGCTTGAAGAATGTGCAGGTTATTGTCTGTACAGGAAGAATGACCTTGAAACATCATTCATTCTGACAGGTTCAGGAAGCAATGGTAAATCAACCTATTTGGAATCATTAGAATGTATGCTTGGACAGAATAATGTCAGTAATCTTGATATTGCAGAACTTGATGACAGGTTCAGCACTGTCATGTTGGCAGGGAAACTTGCAAACATTGGTGATGATATAAGCAATGAATTTCTTCAGGGTAAAACAATTGCAGTGTTCAAGAAGATTGTCAGTGCAAACAGCATCAAGGCAGAAAACAAAGGTCAGGATGTGTTCTTCTTCAAACCATATACAAAGCTGTTATTCAGTGCAAATACCATTCCAAGGATGCAGTCAAAGGGATTCAGTGCAATCAAAAGAAGACTTGCAATCATTCCCTTCAATGCAGTATTCAGCAAGAATGACCCTGATTATGACAGCACTGTGAAATGGAAGCTGAAATCACAGTCTGCAATGGAATATCTGATTGTAATTGCATTGCAGGGATTGAAAAGGGCATTGTCCTATGGTTTCACTGAATCATCCAAGGTGAAGGATGAAGTGGAACAGTTTGAAAAAGACAACAATCCTGTCCTTGGATGGTTGGAATCATTGGATGAAGATGATGAAGTTCAGTATATTGCAAGAATGCCTGTGAATGATTTATATGTCAGTTATGATTTCTATTGCTATCAGAATGGATTCAAAGCAACATCAAATGCAGAATTTTCAAAGCAGATTCAAAAGAAGTTCGGTCTTAAACCGAGCAGAAGAACAATTCAAGGGAAGAAATACACGTTTCTTTGTCCTGCTACGATATAGGGACAAGACAAGGGGACAAGACAGGACAAGGGACTTCTACTTCTATATATTTTAAAATAGTAATTATTCTATATGAATTACTTATATTATATAAAAATATAAAGAGTAAGACAAAAAGGTGTCCCCCTTGTCCTCTTGTCCAGTTAAAACAGAAAAGCCTGTAAAATCAAGGGATTCAAAGCGGACAAGGGGACAAGGCAAGGGATAAGGTGGACAAGGGAATCAATGAAAACTTGTCAATTACTCAAGAAAACTCAAGTTTCAGAAGTAAAGGAAACTACTTAGCAAAACTTAGTATTCAGAAGCATATCAACTACTAGGGAAAACTAGAGTTTTAGAAGCAAAGAACCTGAAAAAACTTGAACTGCATATATAGGGATTTCCTGAAAAAAGGTGTACCAATGTCAACCACGCTCTCTATATAGTCCCCTGAAGGGAAAAGAAAGGATATGATGATAATGAAATATGAAAAGATAAAAGATAAATTGATTCCTGATGCTAATAATAGAATCAAGGTTCAGGATGGGAAGGTCACAGACCCAATGTCAGAACAGGTCAATGGTGAATGGATGGTCAACCCTGTTGCACTGACAGAAAACAATGTGTTTGTGGTGTGTCCCTATTGTGGAATGATTCATGGTCATGGTCTGTGTGGTGGTGCTTATACAGGTACAAGGACATCAGATTGCACCAATGGTATTTATTCCATTGAGACTGTGAAAGCCTGATTTTTGAACAACAGGAAACACACAGACAACAAAAACATAGGAAGAATCAGTGTTTCCAATGATTTGTAGTTATCAACTGCATAGTTTTTACAGAAAGGAAGACAAAAATGACAGATAATAAACACACAGTGGTATTTATGTTTGGTGGTATTAAGACAACAGCAATGTGGACACAGGCAGAACTTGCAAAGAACCTGACAAAACCTGATATTGAATTGATTAGTGTGAATGCGATACCAATATCAGGATATAGAAGAAAAAGAAGAAAATAAGAAAGGGTGGGTGGAAATATGTTTGAAATAGAAAAGAAACTTGAAGATTTTCAGAAGAATCATGTGATGATTTCAGAAAAGGATTTTGATAAAATGTCATATCAGGAAAGATGTCAATTATATAATGACCATCCTGAAGAATACAGAAGGGTGACACATAAAGGAACTACATTATCAAAGAAGATGTCAGGTCACAAGTGTTCATCACAGATAAGAAGGTGATATCATGGGAAAATCAAAGAACAGTAGAACCTTGGAAGTTCTGAAGAATCTTGTCGGTGATGACCTGTTTCAAACAGTCTTAGAAGTGTTTGCAGGTCAGAAGCTATCATTCCCCAAGAATCCTGATTCTATTGGAAGGGATGCAAGGAATAGACAGATACAGACAGATTATAATGCAGGAAGACCTGTGTCAGACTTGGTGAAGGAATATGATTTATCAGAATCACAAATATATAAAATTCTTGGAAGGGTGTCTTGATGACACCTTTCTTTTTTCCTCATATGTGACCATGAATGAAAGTATGAATCTATTGTTATACATGTTATAATACAGATAGCACAAAGCCATAATTTCACATATAAATTTTAAAAAGAAAGAAGGTATAACAACATGATTATTGATGATACTTATGCAGGACTGAAAGAAAAATATTATGAACAGGCACAGACAAACACAGGTCTTCTGTCAGGTGTGGTCAAAGGTCTGAATGAATTTGTGAAGAAATATGATTCAGCAAAACAGAATATGAATAAGGAAATGAAAGAATTAGAAAACAATTATAAACCTAATTCAAAAATGTTTGATGAAAAACGAATGGAAATCTATGATACATTCAATGATACTGTTGCACAGATTAGGGAAGAAGGCAAAGTGGAAATTCAGAATGCCATTCAGCAGGTAAGTGATAAAATGACACAAACTATTGCATCAGTTCCTGAAGGTGGAATGAATGACCTTAATGTGATTAGAAGTTTTGCAGGGAAATTGTCTGATGATGAAATAATGGCATTCCTGAATAAATATAAAAATTGTTACTTTGCAACAAAGACTATATTTGAATCAATGGAAGACGGACAGGCTGAAAGACTTGGTGTTAAATTTTTAAGTGTGAAAAATATTAAAGATACACTTGCTCTGATAGAAAAAAGAACATTAGACATGATTAGAACATATAATGGTTCTCTTTCCTATGCAGGTAATCTTATGCTTGATGGTTCTGAAGTTCAGACTGTCAATGATGCATTTGAATCTTTTGTATCAACATATGAAGGATAGTAATCTGTACTGATGACTGATATTCAACCTTTCAATCAGTCATCAGTATGGTTTCTATACATGAAGGTGCATTCTTCTAGTCCTTTCTTTGCACCTTCTTTTTAATTAAGACAGGAAGGTGATGACAGCATGGACATATTGGAAAGATTGGAACATTTCAAAGATTATAAATACATGAAAAGGAATCAGGAAGAAGAAATCAGAAAGCAAGAAGCAATTGTCCATGCTTGTGATGATATGTGTCTTCCTGACAGCCTGAAGAATCGGTTGTTTCAGGATGTGCAAGAAGCAAAGGGAAAGCTGATTGCAATAGAATTGGAAGAACAGCGTGAAGGACAGGAATTAGAAAGTTTTCTGAATGAATACATCCAAGATGACAGAATTAGATATATTCTGAACAGACACTACATTCAACAGAAGTCCCTGTTGGAAGTATCTAAAGAAATATCCCTGTCATATGGATATACAAAAATGCTTTCTTCCAAAGGAAAACAAATGGTGAAGAAGGTGGTGATTGAATGACAAATGAAGAACTTGTTGAACAGATACAGAATGGTGTCAATGTCAAGGAAAACATGAGTCTTCTGTATGAACAGAATATTGGATTCATCACCAAGATAGTTCATCCATTTTCAGCATATGCTGAAGAAGAAGACCTGATGCAAGAAGCATACATTGGACTGCATAAAGCTGTTGAAGAATTTGATGCTTCCAAAGGGTTTCTGTTCCTTACATATGCACCTTTTCGTATCAAGCAACAGTGTAGAAGATACCTTGATAATTATGCTAGAACCAACAGAATTCCTGTCCATATGTTGGAAAAAATGCGTGAATATAAAAAACTTCTTGCTGAACATCATGGAAATTTAACTGAAGAAATAGTGATGGATGAAATGGGATTGACCAAGGAACAATATGATTTTCTGATGCATACAATCAATCAGGAAGCAGTTATTTCTATTGATACACCATTACAGACAGAAGCAGGTGACAATATAATTCTTGCTGATTGCCTAGAAGATTCTACTAATATTGAACATGATGCAATTGAAGCAGACTGTCAAAGTAGATTATGGGAAATCATTGATGATGTCCTGAATGACAAACAAAAAGATGTCATCACATCATATTATCTGAATCAGCGAACCTTTACAGAGATTGCAGAGGAAACAGGTGTTAGCAGACAAAGAATCAATCAGATTAAAGAAAAAGCTGTTTCCATACTGAAGGAAATCAATGAACTTCAAGACCTTGCTGAATTTTGGGGTTATGATTCAATGATGGCATATACTGGAAGGAATCGTGTTGAATATCTTGTTCTGAAGAAATTGGAATATGAAGAAAAGATTCAGAAGAAGACTGCACAGTTTGAAAACACAATGTTAACTATTACAAAGAATCAGCAAGCATGTATTGTTGAAAGAATTGAAGAACTGTGCAGAGAAAAGCACATAAGCAAAAGGAAACTTGAAATGGAAGCAGGTCTTGGAACAGGCTCTATTAGCAAGTGGAATAAGTTCAGACCAAGGAAAGCATCCCTTCAAAGGGTTGCAGATTATTTTGGTGTTGAGTTGGAATCCTTGATAGGCAACAGCTAACAAAAGATTGAAATCAAGTTCTAGGTGTTCTTGGTGTTCTTGGTGTTTTATCTATAATACTTTTAAGAAAATAAAAATAAAACACTAAATGACTAAGAAAAATATAAATATATATAGTAGTATACAACCAAGAACACCAAGAACAGAAGAACAACAAAGGAAGGATGACACAATGATAGGTGGAAATGTAATTGCAACAGTTCAGGTAAAGACAGGCACAGGAAAGAATGCAATTGGTGAAACAGTTCAAGAATGGAAAGACCTTGGAAACCTGCTTGGATTCTTGGATAATCAGACAAGTGATATAAACCTTCAGGAATACAATGCATTGATTCAGGAAACAACAGATATATTTATCTGTGACTATAAAAGACTGAATGGAATGCACTTCAATGCAGAAAATGCAAGATTCATCATTGATGGGTTAGAATATAATATCTTGCTGATTGATGATGTGGAAGGAAGACATGAACATTTGGAAGTGTATCTGAAGTTTATTGGTCTAGGACAGACAAGATGACAAGATATAAAATCAGGATTCCAAGGTCATTCAAATACATTGTTTTGACAACAGTCTTTGATGGTGTCCATCCTTTGGAATATAAAGACCATTGTGTTTGGTTCACTTATGAAGGATATGCAGAACAGTTTAGACAAGCAGGTTATGATGTAACAGAAGAACAAAGGAAGGGGATGATATATCATGGGTGTAACATTTGAAGATAATTCGGAAAATTGCAAGAATGCTATCAAGGCATCTGCCCTTGCTTTTCTTTATGAAATTGGCGGTGAAATAAGGTCACAGACACAAAGAAATAGCAGACGTAAAACAGGAAGAACAGCAGGAACATATGAATATATGGTTGATGAAAATGAACTTGCAGTTCACATTGGTTCTAATGATGTAAATGCAATATGGGAAGAATTTGGAACAGGTGAACATTCAATCAAGGGTGGTGGCAGAAAAGGTTATTGGGTCTTTGTTGATAATGGTGGTGCACCACAGGCAGTGAAGGGTGGAAAGACATACACCAAGAAGGAAGCAAAAAGAGTTGTTGCTATTATGAGAAAGAAAGGACTGAATGCTTATTATACAAATGGTAAAACAGCAAACAGACCTTTATACAGAGCATTCACAGCAACAGAAGGAAAGATTCAGTCTGTTGCTGAAAAGAGTTTCAGCAATATAGGCGGTGGTGGTTCTTCTTCAGGTGGTGGAAGTTATTCAGTGAAGGACTTCATCAAAGATGTCAAAACCAAGACAGATAAGTTGGAAACAGCAATGGATGACCCTTCATCATTAGCACCACAACCACACATGCCATCAATACCACATGCGAAAGCACCAAAATTACCAAAAGCAAAGACACCAAAGATTCTGAAGAATCTGAAATAATGAAGCAGGACAGGCAGTCAGAAATGATTGTCTGTTCTTTTTTCTGTCTTGGTGGTATGATAAGGATGAAGGAAGGTGTGTGTTATGCTGTCAGGTGAATTCTTGTCATTGTTTTGGAAGTATCTTCAATTTAATACTGAAGGTGATATCACAGGGATTTCAAAAGATGCACCTGATGAAGCAAAGAAAGCATTCAGGCACTTCATGAAACTGATGCAAGACCCACACAGGAACGTGTAGGATGACCAAGGAACAACTTTTATAAGGTCAATGGAAACTTCTTCAGGTCATTGAATAGAAAGACTAAAACAGGCACACAGGAAGGGTGATGGACATGTTCAGATGGTATAAAAACAACCCTGATGATAAGATATGGTGGTTGAACAATCCTGAAGTAAAAGGTGAATGGGTCTTTTCTTTTGATAAGAAGACTGAATTCAATATGTTCAGAGATTACCCACATGCATTGACATCAGAACAAAAGAAAATCTTTGATGAAGAAAATCCATATTGGAAGAACTTCTTCATGGATAGAATATAAAAATATAGATTTTTGCAGGAAAATGATATAAAATCTGTACTTTTTGTGATAAAAATGTTATATTTTATGAAGAAATTGAAGAAAAATATATCTTTGTGCAGTATTCACAATTCCCACCTGTACAACACAGGTATGACACAAAAGCATTGAAAAACCCTTATTTTATAAGGGGGACTGTTTCCGTTGAAGAGGCTGCTAAGGCAGGTAGATTCTAGGTTTTACGAGATTTACAAAAATTTATCGGGAGTCGTTCGGCTCCCGATTTTTGTGTTTTGACAACATATTGACAACATTTACTCTAAGTTGTTGTCAATGTTGTCACCATTTATTACTTCATCAAGCATAGAAAGCATTTTCTTAGTAACATGATCTGTGTAGCGTTTTGTTGTCTGAATATTAATATGCCCGAGTCTTTTCTGGATCAGTGGCATTGGAACACCTGCCTCATAAAGAATTGTTGCATGAGTATGTCGTAAACTGTGGAAGTCCCATTCTTCACTGATAAGAGTACAGTTCTTTGCTTTACCATGAATGCTGCGGGAAGTGTGCTGCATATTTCGTGGGTGAGCCAGAAGACCACCCTGTTTAGCATTTACAAAATGTACAGGCCTTAAATCATTAAGTGAAAGAAGGCTGTGTGTTTCTTCATCATAGTTCATGTAATTTTCTTGATAATATTCTCCGCAGGTTTCTTTATCAGTCAATTGAAATTCCAGCGTTCTTTTTAGCAAGGCAAGAACATTGTTACCAACAGTAACTGTTCTGGATGAATCGTACTTAGGTACATACAGAAGCCACTTACCACATCCAGAAGGTTCTTGCATTTGTTTATTTATTGTAATTGTTTTGTTTTCAAAGTCTACGCAATCCCAGGTTAATCCATAGACCTCTCCAAGACGTAATCCACAATAATAGCCAAGCATCAGAGCAAGGTGGGAAGGATGGCCTTCTGGAAAGCGTTCAATAATCGCATTCCACATATCTTCTTCAACAAAAATATGATTCTCTTTCCTTGTGCCTACCTCGGAATCTTTCCTTTTATTTGGAAGTGTCAGTTTGTAAGACGGATCCACAGAAATGAACTTTGCCTGTACAGTCGCATATCCAAATGCAGATGTCAACATTCCCTTAATACAAGTAAGAGTATTTCTACTCATACCAGTTCGGTGTAACTTGGCCAGAAAGTTTCGTAAGGTTTCTCCCTGTACATTTTTAAGTTTGTAAGAACCAATATAAGGTTTAATATAAAGACGGATCCTTTTCTTGTATGTATTTACAGTTGTCTCTGCAAGTTCTTGTTCTACATAATGCTCCATCCAGTAGTCGAAATAGTCAGCTACAGATTGCTCCGAGACCTTAAAAGCAATACCAGTGCTATTATATTCAGCCAAAGCTTTTGTGCCGGCTGCCTGAGCCTCCGCCTTTGTTCGGTATCCGCTACCGGTTTTCCATTTTCTCGTTTCATTCACACTGGCCAATTGAAAATAATACTGCCAGGTTTTTCCGCGTTTTCGTGTGCTAACTTTTCCCATGAAAATCATCCTTTCGAAAAAAGGGTATAAAAAATACACCCTATGCAAAATGCAGGATGCGTGGTATAATCTAAGTGATGTAAAGATTATCAGCCATCCTGGTTGATAGGTTACTAGAAATCCGGTATGGCAAGTACCGGATTTTTTCCGTTTATAGGGTCATTATACAGCGTGCAGAACATATGTGCAAGGAAATGTTGAAAAATGTTAAAAGGCTATAATGAAAATTTTTTCCTTAGACCATAATGAATAGTGAAATTTTGGGATAAATCAACCTCATCTATAGCATCTATTTTATAATACCAACAGGTACGATGTTTTCCTTTTTTTGATTTCCACGCATTCCCTATGGCCCTTAATTCATAAAGAAAATGTAGGGCATCATCAAGATTATCAATTTCGCTATAAGAAGTTCGGTTTTCTTCATAAAGAGTTTGGATATCACTATAAGAAAAAGATGGTCTTTTAATTCCAGCTATTAATTTTAAACATTGCGTACTATAAGCACTACTTTTGTAAAAAGAAGCTTGATTGAGCATTTCATTATAAAAATCTGTAGCATAAATTTTTCTAGTCTCTTTTAAAACTGTAGCTGAAAAACACGTTCTCTCCGGAAATTCTTTTTTTGCACAGTTTAGAAATGTAACAATGTCACGAGGTCGCCCAAGACTATGATCTAATAAGAAGTCAAGAGGATTTTTCTTGTCAATTGATTCAGGAAATAATATTTCAAATAGTTCTTTGTTTGAACGATTTTTATAGGGTTCGCAGGAAGCCCTTATTTTATGAAAAATCATACTAATTAAAGGATGGTCCCATTTATCATGAGTAGAGTCAAGTAACCAATATAAATCTATGGAACAGGAGGTTTTTATTTTATTTAGATTAGGATGATTTCCCTGCATTTTATTTAATATATCACTGCGCAATAGCATGATTATTTTAAGACTCTTGGCACGAGAATTAAAATAAAAATTATATTTTTTGGCAACGGTTATCAAATTATATATAATATTTTCGCTTTGTTCACCAGCTTCCTTTTTTAATTCATCTAAATCGTCTAAAATAATAAGTAGATGGTCGTTTATTTGAAAACAATCAAAAACGAGTTGTTCAAAATAATCAATTAAATCAAAAAATCTCTTGCGGGTACTCTCATAAGAAACCCCATCAGATGTTTTAATTCCGGCAGAGTGTTGAAAATTCGAAGTCTGTAACTTGTCAGAGTGAGAAATACCGTGAGAAAGATTTCCAGTAATCTCTTGATTATTAGTAGTAGATAAAGATACTATTTTATAAAATGTGTCATCATTGTATTTAAGCATAAATTTTCTCAGCTTATTTAGCTTGCATCTGGGAAGATGTTTAAGCCAACGATGCTTATTTAATAATGAATTTGCAATTTCATATAGTAAAAACCATTTGCACAATACTGAAATATAATCATTTGTTAATTCTTGCTCATCAATATTTATGAGTTTACATATCCAAAAATTTTTAGAATCAACTATGATGCAGGTCTGTTTAGAAGGAGATTGTTCTACAATATATTTAGAAAGATAAGTTTTTCCAGTTCCCTTACTTCCAATAATCAAAAATTTTTCATTGCTATTTATTATTTCATTATATTTATTGTTGGGATCAAAGAAAAGTTCTTGAAATCTTTTATCACGAGCTTCAACTTCTCCATCAGGTAGCCCCATATATAAGTCTTTTAATTTTACATCATTCAATATAATTTCCTCCCATATTATAATTAAAGACATTATAACATAAAAAAGGACAAAATAAAAAGGATTACATTTTGAATGTAATCCTTTTTAGGTGCGAGGTCGCAATGCCTCATTGACGAGTTCTTAGACTCTTGTTTCTCTATATTATCAATTATATACTAACTGGCAAAAAAACTATATTAGTCTACTATAATATCTATATTATGTCAACTGTTTTTTTATATTTTGATTATATCACAAATTGAGATTTTAAGAAATTAAGATTTTATTAATTTTTTAAGACTTTTTTAGAAAATTATGTTATAATCCCATCGTTGCCGCTCCCTATACTGGTGACGGAAGGGAGGTGCACAAATGATATCATTATACTCTTTTCTTTTTTCGGTATTGGCTGGTATTATTTCAGGAATCATTGTTGAGATGATTATGAAGTTACTTAGCAAGTGGTTTGGCCGGAAGAAGAAGTAAAGAACAACGGCAACCAAGCCCCAAATAAAACCCCTCGGTATTAGCGGTACCGAGGGGTTTTTGGTGCATAAATGATATCACCATTTACTCTTTTCTGACTTCAATATATCATATTGAGTCAGATAATTCAAGTATATCCTGGTTTGTAGCATATTATTCATTTTGGGTTTCAGAAAAATATCATTAAGTATCCAGTTAGTTTAGATGAACATATATTTTGTACGATTTGTCAATATAAATTATGAACAAAAATTGATATTATATAATAAAAAAATTATACAATTAGGAGAAAATAGTATTATGGATTTCAATGAACAAATTAAGCAGTTGTCAAAAAGAATATCGACATTAAAAAACTCAGTAGTTACAGAGGAAGCAACAAAAACCTCTTTTATTATGCCATTTTTTCAGATTTTAGGGTATGATGTATTTAATCCTACAGAATTTTTTCCAGAATATGTAGCAGATGTAGGCATTAAAAAAGGAGAAAAAGTAGATTATGCGATTATTATAGACGGAAAGCCATGCATATTTGTAGAATGCAAATCCTGTAACGAAGATTTAGATAAGCACGCAAGTCAATTATTTAGATATTTTGCCGCAGCTCCAGTTAAATTTGGAATACTTACAAATGGCATTGTTTATAGATTCTATACAGATCTTGAAAAAGATAATATCATGGATTTAGAACCATTTGTAGAGGTGAATCTTGAAAATATAAATGAATCAGGAATAAAGGCATTAATGAAATTTAGAAAAGAGACATTTGATAAATCTAATATATACAAAGCTGCAGAAGAATTAAAATATAGTACTCTTATTAAAAAAGTTTTCGAAGATGAGTTTGATACTCCATCAGATGAATTTGTCCGATTTGTACTTAATGACATATATACTGGTAAGAAAAACAAAAATATGGTTGAGAAATTCAAACCTATGGTTAGGAAAGCATTTTCAGCTTTTATAAATGATATCGTAAATCAAAAATTAAATGAGGTTTTTGATACCATGTAAGATGAAACAGAAAATACGGAAGAACAGGGGAATGAAGAGCCAGTATCTAAAATTGTGACAACAGAGGCAGAAATTGAGTCCTTTAATATTATTCGTGGTATGTTAGCTGATACTGTGCCTATTGAAGATATCAAATATAAGGACACAGAGAGTTATTTTGGGATACTTTATAAGAATAATAGTTGGAAGCAGATATGCAGAATTAATCTGGATACAAGGAAAAAGCAATTATTGATTCCAGATGAAAATAAAAAATTTATTCGTTTTTACATCGAATCATTGAATGATTTGTATAAATATAAGGATAAACTTATAGAAGTATTGAACAGATATTTGGTTAGATAAAATTTTTATAAATAAAAAGAGAACAGTATAAATGATGATATTATATGGCATCTCTGGTCTCTTTTTTTAATATTATGCGAGCAATTGTTCTCTCATCTTTAAAGATGTCCTATATTGCTCAGCATCGGGGAAGTCTATAAATTCCACAGTTTTATCAAAGTTTTCCTTAACAACCTGTTTTATCTCATCGAGTGTTACATAGAAAAATTCTCGTCTGGTATTAACCATATTTAACTTTCTGTCTTCGAAAGCTCGATGTAAAGCTGCCTCCAGAGCAGGAGCATTATCAGAGAATATCATGGCATGAACATCGAATTTAAACGGAACAGAGGCATCTCCAAGCTTATCTACTCTATCTTGCGGTTCTAATCTTCTTGTCATACCTATTTTATAAATATTTTCACCAAAAGACCCTACATTTGAAATAACATATACATATCCGGCTTTCTGGTTTGCTTCTCTGTAATCAATATCTTTTATGGACTTATCAATATTGGAAAGTTCAGTTTCTAATTCCGCTTTTTTTGCGATCAAATCCTCGGTCTCACCATGTTCTTTGATTTGGGACAGAAGATTTTTAAGTGCCTGCTGGTAATGGGTCTGTTCTTTCTTAATTTTTTTTCGCTTTTCTTCAATTTCTTTTTTGAGTTTTGCTTCTTCACGTTGCTGGGCACGAAGTTCACGTTGTTCTTCTTTTTCCTGTTGCTTTTTCTGTTGGTATTCAAAAGCCAGATATAATTCTACTATTTTTAAATCTATATAGGATTGATTAATATATACACTCATGATGGTTCCTAATTTTTGAATTTGTTCGGCGCTTTTTACGATTTTCCGTACGGAAGTTTCTATATTATTATATTTTACTTTTCCGATGGTCTCATCGCATTCGCTGTTAAAGGCTCGTAGTAATAATTTTTTCATGTCATTAACCATTTTACGACCTTTAGCTTTATTGTTATTTACCGTCCAGTCTGTATTACCAGAGGCAGCAATATCCTGTTTTATCATTTGTTTTTGTTGATTTCGAATGGTGGTTAAGCGTCCCTTATAAACATCAGATGACATAAAATTATATCGAGGTTGATAAAGACCATATTCCTGAACTAGCACTTCATCTGAAAAAGTAATGATATCCTTTGAAATCTTATCTAATTCTTTAGATTTTGCTTCTATTTCCTGCTTTTTCTTATTGAGTTCAGATTCAAGAGATGAAAGTTACTTATTAAAATCGTTGATTTTATGTTGTAGATCAATGGCATCATTCATATCAGGTGTAAGCATTTCTTTTAGTTCTTCATTCTCCTTCTTTATATTGCCGATATTAAAAATATCTGATAATCCCATGGTACCTTTCCTCCGTAATAACATATGAATTGAAACTAAAATGTTTCATTTTCAATTATACAATAAAAGCGGAAAAATGTCGAAAAAATGCATATAGATATTAAAAAATAGAGAATTGTCCTCATTTTTATTTAAGCGTAAAAAAGAAGCCAAGGTTATCCCTTGGCTTTGATGAAGATATTTAAATATTTTAAACTATAATCCTAATTCTTTCATAGCCTCTTCTTGTGAAATAAATTCATGACAATCGGAGTTTTCTTCGACTTCTTTTAACATGGCTAAATCAACTTCATTTGGTTCAACTTCTTCAATATCGTCCCATGTTTTAGGAGAAACAGTCCTTTTTGATTCATTTTGAGTGCCTTTATTAGTTTTTCTAATCGCTTATTCAATTCCATAATTCATATCTACAACTCCTAATGGTTCAAAAAATACCATGTAATTATCTACTACAGTACATTTTCCATATTTTAAGAGATATGCATCCAGTGCATCTTTTAAAAATTCTTCTGTAACATCGAGATGCTCTGCCATCTCATGTAAGTTCCTGCAACCATATTTGTAAGCAGGTAATATACTTTCAAATTGCTATGTGACTTCCAATAATCAGACCATCATGAGTAGAGAGTGGTTGTTCTTTTACTGCCAGACCCTCCTGATCGGCAGCATCTAAAAGCTGTTCATATGTCAAGTGAGACACCACCTTCCCATGTAGCGATTTGCTATAATCCTAGTTCCTTTAAAACTTCTTCCTGAGACATTGCAGGCTGATAATCAGGGTCACCAGAATGATATGCATTAAGAGCAGCGATTTCATCTGGATCAGGAGTAACTTCTTCTACATTGTTAAGCAAAAATGTTGCCTGAATTAAATTCCAGACTTTCTCAGCATCTTCATCGCTCATGATAGTAACAGCACCAAAGATTCTTTCTTTTACATTAGACATATAATCATACTCCTTTATAAATCTATCCACGATTACCAATATCAATAATATCAATGATAACACCATTTACATCAAATAATACTCGAAAATTACCGACACGCAGGCGATAACCAGAAGCTCCTTGTAACTTTTTTATATCACCTTCTAATGGTAATCTGGAGATGGCGGTCATCAAACATTTTTGTGTAGGCTTATCTTGTTTCTTTAGAAATTTGATAGCCTTTTTACCATAAATAATTTGAAACAATAAAATTCTCCTTTCTTAATCCCATAAGCTATCATCATTCATAATATCTAAATCACTTTGGATTCCTTCTGGAGTTGCTTCTATATCAGTGCGGGCGTGAGCGGTGCGGAGTTCGTCTTCCATACGTTGAGTTGATAAGAGATTGTTTGTGTATGCGACACTTTTTTTTTGTTAATATCATTTAATTCCCTATAAGAGAGAACTAAGGTTTCTTCATCTTTAGTTTGACATTGAGTCAGATGAGAACGAGAAGAATGGTCTTCTACTAAATCAGCTTTTGTTACGCCAAAATAATTGGCCATTAATTCTATTTTATCAATTCGTGGGTAAGTTTTAGCATTAACCCAGTCAGAGAAAGTTGGCATTTTAAATCCTAATGTATTACATATTTCTGTTTGAGATACAGAGTGAATATTCATATAATACCTTATATTATTAGCCATTATTTGCTTATTTCCCAGATTACTCATTTGGTGTTCCTCCTTGTTTGATTTGATTATACGGTAAAAACGAAAAAAATCAAGATAAACCGAAAAAAATTCGGTTAAACCAAATTATAATACAGATACAAAATAAGAAAGGAAGAAATAAGATGGGAGTTTCAAGTGAAATGAGAGTATCATTAGAACTTGCCAGAGAATTGAATGGGTTAAAACAATCAGAGGCAGCACAAAAAATTGGAGTAAGTACAGACACATTAGGAAATTATGAAAGAGGAAAATCATATCCAGATATCCCGATTTTAAGAAAAATTGAATCTGTATATGGCGTGCCATATGATAGACTTATTTTTTTATCTTTAGATTTCGGTTTAACCGAAAAAAGAACAGAAAAACCAGAACGCAAGAGCAGTTAAGTGTAAAGATCAAGACAACAAAACTCACCAAGAAAACAGCCAGCAAGAAGGCATTTAAGGGTGTAAATAAAAAGATGGTAAATTAAGGTGCCGAAGAAAGTGAAGAAGACTTATGCGAAGATTTTAAAGGGCTGAAAGTGAAATAGAAAGGGATAGGATTTTTTTAAGGACTCATGCTAGATGGTATGGGTTCTTTTTTGTAACAATATAATGTAAGTTATGGGGATTAAAATGACATATTGTGACGATAAAGGATATATGTTATAATCCGAACATGAGTGTTACCATAACGGTAGGCGGTTAGTCTTTCAACAGAGGTTGCTGAGTGCCAGTGGCACTCGTTTTGCAACGACCGAAGTGAAACGGAGACCTGTAACCCTCTGATTACATAGAAACCCGAAAGGGAATCCGCTGGAAAGAAGGAAGTATTAATCAAAGAAAATACAAAGGAGATTTTACAATGAAAATGCACATCATCGGCACTGGAACAGCAACAGTAAGTAAATATATCAATACCTCCTGTGTTTTTGAGGAAGATGATCAGTTATTTCTTGTGGACGGGACAGGGGGCAGTGACATCTTGCGGGCATTTGATACTATGAATCTTAATTGGAAGAAGCTTCATTATGCCTTTCTTTCCCATGAACATACCGATCATTTTTTAGGGATGATATGGGTAATTCGCACGATTGCGGAGTTGTTAGAACTGGAGGAATATGAGGGGGATTTTTATCTTTACGGAAACGATGTAGTATTGGGAAAGGTATTACATGTGTGCCGCATGATTCTTAAGAAACGAAGCCAGGCTTTTTTGGAGACAAGAATTAAGTTTGTTTTGGTAAAAGACCATGAAAGGAAACATATTTTAAATTATGATTTTACATTTTTTGATATTGGTTCTACAAAAGCGAAACAATATGGTTTTTTGATGGAGTATGATAATGGAAAGAAACTGGTATTTGCTGGAGATGAGCCGTTGAAAGAAAATGGTAAAAAATATAGTAAAAATGTAGATTGGCTATTATCCGAAGCTTTCTGCTTATTTGATGAAGAACCGAAGTTTCATGCGTACCAATATCAACATCAAACGGTAAAAGAGGCAAGTAAGATTGCACAGGATTTAAAGGTAAAGAATCTGTTAATCTGGCATACTGAAGACCAGACCGGGAAAAAGCGAAAAGAGCGGTATACAGAGGAAGCAAAGCAATTTTACAAGGGAAATGTGTGGGTTCTGGAGGATGGCGAAGTTTTTAATATATGATAAAAAATATAATATTTACAAAACCATTTTTCTCCTAATATTACTCTGAATTATTCCCAGTAATTGTGGAGTAATTTTATTATAATAAAATAAAGTATGTTTGAAAAATTAAAAGGTATCTGTATATCCCCAGTAGATTTCAAACACATTTTAGGATAATTTTTGGAAAGAAGTTGATTTCTTGGAGAAGGGAAAAATGAAGACAATAGCGTTAATTGGCACTTTTGATACAAAGGGAGAGGAATATCTCTATGTAAAAAATAAAATAGAGAATCTGGGATTACGAACATTAACGATTCATGCTGGCATTTATAAGGAGGCTTTTTCACCAGATATTAATCATGATTCGGTTGCTGTTTTGGGAGGAGGAAGCGTTGCCGAATTGCAGGAGAAAAAAGACCGGGGATATGCCATGGAAGTGATGTCTAAGGGGCTTTGTGCCTTGATTCCAAAGTTATATGCGGAGAAGCTGTTTGATGCCGTTCTTGCTTTGGGTGGCACAGGCGGAACTTCTCTTGTGACTCCGTGCATGAGGTTATTACCATTAGGTGTTCCTAAAATCATGGTATCAACGATGGCATCTGGAGATGTGTCAAGATATGTGGGAACAAGTGATATTTTGATGATGCCTTCCATTGTGGATGTAGCAGGAATTAACCGTATTTCCTCGCAGGTACTGACACATGCGGTTCATGCTATTGTTGGGATGGTTGAACATGAGAATACAGATATTCCAGTCAAAAAGCCATTGATCGTAGCTACGATGTACGGAGTAACGACGCCATGTGTTATGTGTGCGAAAGAATATCTTGAGCAGGAAGGGTACGAGGTGATTATTTTCCATGCATCGGGAACTGGCGGAAAGATGATGGAATCTCTGATTAACAGTGGAATTGTAGATGGTGTATTAGATCTGACAACAACAGAATGGATTGATGAAATTGCCGGAGGTATTATGGCAGCTGGTACAGGACGTTTAGATGCGGCTGCATTGAATGGTGTTCCGCAGGTGGTATCGGTAGGTGCTGCAGATATGATTACATTTGGTGAAAGAGAGAGTCTCCCTGAAAAATATAAGGATAGAGTTGTCTATATGCATAATCCGGCTATCACAGTTGTAAAGAGTAATATAGAGGAAAATGTTACATTTGGTATTAAAGTTGGCGAGAAACTGAATCAGTGTAAGAATAATGCGGTATTGCTACTTCCACTTCAGGGAATTTCTATGAATGATAAAGTGGGAAGCGAATACTATGGCCCGAGGGAAGACCAGGCGTTATTTATTACATTAAAGAAAGTGATAAACAATCCTCTTGTTGAAGTCATTGACGTGGATGCACATATTAATGATGAGGCATTTGCAATATTCGCTGCCAGGAAGTTAGTTGCACTAATGGAAATGAAGAAATAGTTTTGCGGATAAAATGATAGAATCTAAAGGGATATTTCCAAGTGTTTTTTAAACATATGAGGAATTATTTTTGGTATAATATAGTTAACTTAATGTATTCTTTTTATTTTATTGACAGTCTCTTTGTGCATATGTTATAATTTTTCCAGAACAAAATAGATTAAGTTGTATAAGATTAAGTACTACGGCTAAAGTTTTCTTTTCTTAAATTTGAGAAAAAGAAGACTTTAGCCGTTTTTTGTGAAACAGGGGTGACAAAATGGATTACGGTTTAAAAGATAAGGTAGTTTTAGTAACAGGGAGCACAAAAGGACTTGGGAAGGCGATAGCAGAACTTATTGCACAGGAAGGAGGAATTCCAGTCGTTACAGGACGAAGAGAGAAGGAAGTGCATGAGATAATGATGGAACTTCGGGAAAAATATCAGGATGAGCGGATTCAGGGATATTGTGTGGATTTTTCAGAGCTTTCAAGTGTGGATTTCATCTTTGATGTCATAAAAAAGGATTTGGGAAGTATTGATGTTTTGATTAATAATGCTGGAATCTGGCCGACAGCATATGTAGTAGATATGAAGCCAGAAGATTTTGAGCGGACGATTCGTGTGAATTTAGAAGTACCATATTTGCTGTGTCAGAAATTTGTGCAGGAAAAGATAGCTGCTCAGCAGAAAGGAAAGATTGTTAACATTGTTTCGCAGGCAGCATTTCACGGATCAACAACAGGACATGCACATTATGCAGCATCAAAAGCAGGACTTGTAAGCTTTAGTATTTCTCTTGCAAGAGAAGTCGCAAAATATGGAATTAATGTAAATATGGTAGCCCCCGGAATGGTGAGGACACCGATGACAGAGGAAGCGTTGAAGGCAAAGCCAGATTATTATAATGGAAGAATTCCAATTGGAAGGGTAGCTGAGCCCGAGGAGGTCGCACAGGCAGCGGTATTCTTAGCATCAAAATGTGCGGATTACTATACGGGGATTACCTTTGATGCAACAGGCGGTATGTTGATGAGATAGATTGAAAGAATGAGTAAGTATGCATAAGCAAGTAATAGGAAAATGCAGGTAAAAATAGGAAAAATTATAAAAATTATCATGAAAAGTATTAATAGAAAGGAAGAATGATATGGCGTTAGTAAATATTAAAGAAATGCTTGAGAAGGCAAGAAAAGAACATTACGCGGTAGGGGCATTTGATGCAAGCACAATTGAGATGGCAATGGCTATCGTAGAAGCGGCAGAAGAAGAGAAATCGCCGGTTATTGTTATGGGACTGACTCCAGACTTACAGCAGGGCAATGAAAAAATGCTTACCTACTGGACAGAGAGCCTGAAAGATTTGGCGAAGAAAGCGAGTGTTCCTGTATGTCTTCATCTTGATCATGCGAGAGATATGAATTTCTTAAAACGATGTGTGGATGCCGGCTTTACTTCTGTTATGTATGATGCTTCTGAATATCCTTTTGAGGAAAATGTCAGATTGTCAAAAGAAGCAGCAGACTATGCACACAAATATGGGGCAACGGTGGAGGCAGAGCTTGGTCATGTAGGAGACGGCATTGTTTCCGGTGTAATAAAGGAAGACGGCAATTACGACAATCCAGAAGATTATCTGACCAATCCAGAAGAGATGAGGAGGTTTATTGCCGAAACGGGAGTGGACTGTCTGGCGGTTGCTGTTGGAACTTCTCATGGTGTTTATGTTCATGAACCAAAACTTGATTTTGAAAGACTGGAATTATTAAATAGCATTTCAGATATTCCTATGGTAGTGCATGGAGGTTCAGGAACACCAGATGATCAGATTAAAAAAGCGATTTCTCTCGGAGTTACCAAGCTTAATATCTATTCAGAAATGATGGCGGCTTATTTTGGTACAATGAAAGAAGAACTTGAAAAAGCAGGAACGATGGCAATCTGGATGAGCAATGCAAACAGAGAACCACTTAAAGCGGTAAAGAAGGTAGTAAAAGAAAAAATACGGCTTACAGGTTCCGCAGGAAAAGCTTAAAATATACGGAATTTTAGGAGGGTTACACATGGAAAAATATTTAATGGGAATTGATGCGGGAAATACATCAAGTAAAGTTGTTATTTTTGATTTATATGGGAAGATGATTGCCACAGCAGCAACACCGAGTATGCATTTTAAAAGAAGGGGAGAAGGCTTTGAAGAATTCGATGTTACAGAGTTGTGGAATCTTATATCAGTATGTATAAAAGAGGCAGTAGAGAAAGCAGCAGTTGCACCAGAGCAGATTGCCGGTGTCGGAGTTACTTCCTTTGGTAATGGAGTTGTTTTCCTTGATAAAGAGGGATATGCCATTGCGCCAGGCTGTTTTTCACAGGATTATCGTGCCAACAGTATTATTGAAATGTATCAGAGAGAAGGAACATACGAAAAGATTAATGATATTGTAAAAGGTACATTATTTGCGGGAGAACCAGGTCCGATTCTTCGCTGGTATAAGGAAAATTACAGGGAGATTTATGATCAGATTGGTGGAATCCTTCAGTTTAAAGATTATATTATGTATCGCCTTACTAATGTATTTGCTACAGATTTAAATTGTTTTGGCGGAGCCTTTATGGTAGATATGAATACGATGGATTATTCCAGAGAACTGATGGATTTATACGGAATTCCGGAATTATATGATGCATTGCCAAAACTTGCGACAGAGCCGACAGAAATTGTTGGAACAGTAACAAAAGAAGCGTCAGAAATTACAGGACTCGCAGAAGGAACTCCTGTTGCAGCCGGAATGATGGATATACTAGCATGCCTGGTTGGTGCGGGAGCAACGGGAGAGGAGGTATATACTGCCGTTGCCGGTTCCTGGTGTATCAATGAAACACATTCCGATCGAATCATCCCGAATGCATCGTCCAATATGCCGTATCTGAAAAAAGGAGAATATTTAAACTGTTCTTATACCGGAGCTTCTGGTTCTAACTATGAATGGTTTACGAGAATTCTTGGTGGAACAGCAAAACTTGAGGCGCAGGATAGAAACTTGTCTCAATATGCTGTACTTGATGAACTTATTGAGATGGTACCAATTGAGAAGGTAAAAGTATTCTTTAGTCCTTTTGTTGCACAGCCAAGTATTCACATGAATGCAAAAGCGAATTTCTTTAACATTGATATGAGTACGTCTTATGCAGAAATCTGTTATTCTGTTGCAGAAGGAGTTGCTTTTATCCATAAACATCATATTGATTTTTTAAGAAATGCAGGGCTTCCGGTAAAGGAGATCCGATTAACTGGTGGAACAGCAAAAAGCCATGTATGGAATCAGATATTTGCAAATGTTTTACAGGTTCCAATTGTTGGTGTAGATTGTGAAGAAACGGGAGCACAGGGTGTAGCAATCGCAGCAGGTATTGGGGCAGGAGTGTATAAAGACTATGAGGATGCATTTGAAAAAGCTGTAAAAGTAAAAGAACCGGTATTGCCGGATGATAGCACTTTCCCTATTTATGAGAAGAGATATAAAGAGTGGTGTCGATTAAATGAAATTATGAAAACATACTGGGATGAAAAATCGAAAGGATGATAAAGTTGGAGAAACAGGGGTTTTTAGTTGTACCATCTATCCGTGATGTGAAATATTTAAAATATACGCTGGAGTCAGAATGCAGAGAGGTATTGTTATCGAATGCACATATTGGAAATTTAAAACAACTCACAGAGAACTGTCATAAAAATGGACAGAAAGTTATTGTAAATCATGAATTGATTGGGGGACTTGGTAATGACAGAATTGCTTTTGAAATGTTAAAAAAGCTGTATAAAGTAGATGGTGTGATAGGGTCTAGTGTTTCAAAGTTAAATCAGATGCAGCATATGGGACTGGAAACTATTTTTCGTATTTCCCTGATTGATTCTCATTCTGTAGAAATGGCACTACGTTCACTAAAAGGAGTCAATTTTACGGCAGTAGAACTTCGGCCATATTCTCATGCGGTAGAATTTCTTCCAATGTTTAAAGAAATATTTACAGGTAAGTTTTTCGCCGGTGGATTTATAAATTCAGAAGAACGAATAAAGATATGTCAGAAAGCGGGCTTTGACGGAGTTATGACAAGCACTAAGAAATTGTGGAGTTACATAGAATAATTAGAAAACAATGAGAATATTTCCATACTATTTTAAATAACAGGAAAAGAAGGAGTTTTTGAAATATCAAAAACTCCTTCTTTTCTTGCAAAAACCGTTATTTACCTGATTTTTACGAGTTCTTCTAAGGAAGAATTTGCAGAAGCATCCTGTTGAAATTATAATATCAATAAGATATTAAGAAAAGCGTTTTTCGAACTGATAATTTTCAATTTTTTCTAGAATGATAGAAAAATCACATAAAAAAAGTTAGGTGAGTGCGCAAAAAAATAAAATAAAATTAAGCAATATGCACAAAATAATTGATAAAATTAATTAAATATTGACAAAAATAATAAAAAACTTGCAATAAATAGTATGAAGAGTTATAATAAACCTAATAAAAATTATTTAGTAATAAAAATAATTTATGTTAGGAGGATATTATGAGTGAAAAAAAACTAACAAGAGAAGCTGACACGAGTACATTGTACGAGTTTAAAGGATCGGTTCCAAAGCCATCCTTACTTGTACCATTATCTCTGCAGCATGTACTAGCAGCGGTTGTTGGTGTAATTACACCATCCATTATCATTGCAGGAGTATGTGGGCTGACAGAGAGTGAGAAAACGATGATGATTCAGGCAGCGTTGCTCCTTACTGCCATTGCAACATTACTACAGTTATTCCCGATTTTTAATCGATTGGGGGCAGGGTTGCCTGTGATCATGGGAACTAGTTTTGCTTACGTTCCGACACTTCAAGCTATTGGTGGTGAATTTGATATGGGAACGATACTTGGTGCTGAAATTATCGGCGGTATCGTTGCAATTATCTTTGGAATTTTTGTAAAAGAGATTAGAAAACTATTTCCGGATGTTGTTACTGGAACTGTAATTTTTACAATTGGTCTTTCTCTTTATCCAACTGCGATAAAATACATGGCTGGGGGAGCTGGATCAAAAGAATTTGGAAGTATGAAGAATTGGGTTGTTGCTCTTTGTACGTTTGGAATTGTTCTTATTTTAAGTAATTTTACAAAGGGAATTTTTAAATTAGGGTCATTATTTTTCGGAATGATTGCAGGATATTTACTTGCTTTGGCATTTGGAATGGTAGATTTCTCCAGTGTCACTAATACGACAGCAATTGTGGCTGTGCCACAGTTCATGCACTTCCAGATTAAGTTTGTACCATCTGCATGTATATCACTTGCCATTGTTTATATTGTAAACTCTGTACAGACAATCGGTGATTTAACTTCCACAACAATGGGTGGTATGGATAGAGTTCCAACCAATCGTGAGTTACAGGGTGGCATTCTTACGCAGGGAGTTATGAGTATTTTTGGAGCATTTTTTGGAGGGCTTCCAACTGCGACATACAGTCAGAATGTAGGAATTGTCACAGTAAATAAGGTTATAAATAGAATCGTATTTTTAGTGGCAGCAGTTATTCTTATGATTGCAGGATTTATTCCTGTATTCTCAGCAGCATTAACAACAATTCCACAGAGTGTTATCGGTGGTGCAACATTATCTGTATTTGCACAGATTGCCATGACTGGTGTTCGTATGTTTACAAAAGATGGATTGACAGCAAGAAAGACAACGGTAGTTGGTATGTCTGTAGCTTTAGGTGTCGGAATTACACAGGTTGCGGATTGTTTATCAGGTCCTGGACTTCCGGGATGGATTAACAGTATCTTTGGTTCTTCCTCTGTAGTAGTTGCTACAATCATGGCTATTTTATTAAATTTGATTCTTCCGAAAGAAGAGACAGCAGCAGAAACTACAGAAGAAACGAAAGAATAAAGTAATCTTTCCAGAATCATATAATTTCAATAATGATGATTCTGGAAGATTATAAATATATTAGATTGTATTTTTCGATTTTATTTCATCTAAGTAACTATACAGAGTGTATTTGGAGATTCCTAAGAATTGGCAGACCTTTGGTCCGGATTTGGTGATCAGGAAAGCACCGGCTTCATTTAAAAGACGGACAACCTGTACCTTATCTTCCTTAGACATTAAGGTAACCGGCTTACCGATATGCTGTACACTCTGTGTGATTAATTCATCTAATAAATCGCCGATATTTACAGCAATAGGTTCTTTGGTAGTATCTTCTTCAATAGTACCAGTGAAGGAAGAAAGCTCTTTTTCCATAGCAAGCATTAAGGAAATGTCGTAATTGATTCCGAAAATTCCAATAATTTTATCGGAGTCATCACGAATAAAAATCGTACTTGATTTTAGAATTTTCCCGTTTTTTGTCTTTGTGAGATAAGCGAGCTTATCTTCCTGTTTTAAGTTTTGCTCACTATTATGAAGAGATTCCAGAACAATCTGAGAAGGTCCATCACTGATTCTTCGTCCAGTTACGTGGCCATTCTCAATGGCGATGATGGAGTGTTCTATGTCTTTTCCCTGCAGGTCATGTACAACAACTTCACAGTTAGAGCCGAACTGTACAGCCAGACCATGAGCAAGCCTTGTGTAAAATTCAATAAGAGATTTTTTCATAATCAATAAAACCTTTCTAAATGGAATATTTTATAACTATTTAAGTCCGTTATCACAGGATAAAGCAGACAAAATCAAAAGAATTTAAATAGTATATTTCATTATATCAGTTAAAAAAAATAAATTCAATTTCTAATCTAAAAAAAATTTAGGAGGACAGCTAAATGTTATTAATAGGAAATGGAAGAGTAATTACACGCGATCAGGAAAATCCGTATTTAGAAGATGGAGCGGTTGTTATTTCTGGAGAAAAGATAAAAGAAGTAGGATCTTTGACAGAAATGAAAGCAAAGTATCCGGAAGCGGAATTTGTAGATGCAAAGGGCGGCGTGATCATGCCAGGTCTTATCAATGCGCACACACATATCTACTCTGGTCTTGCAAGAGGCTTATCTATTGCTGGCAACAATCCAACAAACTTCCTTGAAGTATTAGATGGAACATGGTGGGCAATTGACAGACATCTTACTTTAGATGGAACAAAAGCCTGTGCATATGCAACTGTTCTAGACTGTATCAGAAATGGTGTGACTACTATTTTTGATCATCATGCAAGTTTTGGTGAAATTTCAGGTTCCTTATTTGCCATTAAAGATGTTGTAAAAGAATTAGGTATCCGTTCCTGTCTTTGCTATGAGGTTTCTGAAAGAGATGGCGAGGAGAAAACTTTACAGAGTATCAAAGAGAACGTTGATTTTGCAAAATGGGCAAAAGAAGCAGATGATGATATGGTAAAAGCTATGTTTGGTGGACATGCCTTATTTACAATTTCTGATAAAACCTTCGAAAAAATGGTAGAAGCAAATGATGGAATGACAGGTTTCCATATTCACGTTGCAGAGGGAATGAATGATGTATACGATAGTATTCGCAACTACGGATGCCGTCCAGTAAACAGACTGTTATATAACGGATTACTTGGAGAAAAGACCATGTTAGGACATTGTATCCATGTAAGTCCTGCCGAGATGGATATCATCAAAGAGACAGGAACTATGGTTGTGAACAATCCAGAATCTAATATGGGTAATGCTGTAGGATGTGCACCAGTTCTTAAGATGATGGAAAAGGGTATCACTGTTGGTATGGGAACGGATGCGTATACGCATGATATGTTAGAGAGCATGAAGGTATTTTTAATTATCCAGAGACATCAGCAGGCAATGCCTAATGTTGCATGGTGTGAAGATGTGAAGATGCAGTTCGAGAACAACCGTATCATCGCAGAGAAATACTTCAATCAGCCTCTGGGTATTTTAAAAGAGGGTGCAGCAGCAGACGTTATTGTTATGGATTACAAACCATTTACTCCATTTTCAGACGAAAACATTGACGGGCATATAATTTTCGGAATGATGGGTAAAAACTGTAGAACAACTGTAATTAACGGAAAAGTACTTTATAAAGACCGTGAATTTGTAAACATTGATGAAGATGCAATCAATGCGTGGACAATGGAACAGAGTAAGAAGCTCTGGGGGGAATTAAATCACAGAACTTACTAAAATAAAATGATAATAAAGGGGAGAGTACTATGAGCGATATTATGAGACCGATGTCTATTGGACATCTTATGAACTGGGCATTAAGCGAATACAAAAAGAAAGGAAGTATTTTTGGTATTGATAAGCTTGTACATTACACAAGCGGACAGGCACTTCCTATTTATGAGGAAAAGATTGAATCTCCATTCGGACCAGCAGCAGGTCCAAATACACAGTTAGCACAAAACATCATTGCTTCTTATGTAGCTGGTTCCAGATTCTTTGAATTAAAGACTGTACAGGTAATGGATGGTGCAGAACTTTCTGCCTGCGTTGCAAAACCATGTATTACAGCAGGAGATGAGTGCTATAACTGTGAATGGTCTACGGAGTTATATGTTTCACAGGCATACGCTGAGTATGTAAAAGCATGGGTTGTATGTAAGATTCTTGCCAAAGAATTAGGACTTGGCAATCCAGACGGATTCGTATTTAACATGTCTGTTGGATATGACTTAGAAGGAATTAAGTCCGAAAAGGTAAATACATTCATTGATGATATGATCGAGGCAAAAGATACAGAAGTATTTAAAGAGTGTATCAACTGGGCATTAGAGAATGTAGATTCTTTTGAAAATGTAGATGCAGACTATATTAAGTCTATCAGCTCTAACATTTCCAGTTCCATCACAGAATCTACTCTTCATGGCTGCCCTCCGGATGAAATCGAAAGAATTGCTACTTATCTTATTACAGAGAAACATCTTCATACATTTATCAAATGTAACCCAACTCTTCTTGGATATGAATATGCAAGAAAGAGATTAGACGAGCTTGGATTTGATTATGTTGCATTTGATGACCATCATTTTGTAGAAGACTTACAGTGGGATGATGCGATTCCAATGTTAGAAAGATTAATGGCATTAACAAAAGAAAAGGGATTAGAGTTTGGTGTAAAACTGACAAACACATTCCCTGTTGACGTTGCTGCAAAAGAATTACCTAGCGAAGAGATGTATATGTCCGGACGCTCCCTGTTCCCATTAAGTATTCATCTTGCAAAACTGTTATCCGAACAGTTTGACGGCAAGCTTCGTATTTCTTATTCTGGTGGAGCAACAATCTACAATATCCGTGAAATGTTTGACGCAGGTATCTGGCCAATCACAATGGCAACAAATATCTTAAAACCAGGTGGATATGAAAGATTAAGCCAGATTAGCGAGAAGTTCATGGAATGCGGTACAGAGAGATTCCACGGAACAGATACAAAAGCAATCGCAGCGTTAGATGACGCTGTTACAAGCGATGAATTATATAAGAAACCAGTAAAACCTTTACCAGAAAGACATATGGAAAAAGAACTTCCACTGTTTGACTGTTTCACAGCTCCTTGCCGTAATGGCTGTCCGATTGCACAGGATATCCCAGCTTACCTTGAGGCAATGACAGAGGGCGATGCAACAAAGGCATTAGATATCATTTTAGAAAGAAATGCATTACCATTTATCACAGGAACTATCTGTCCACATCACTGTGGAGATAAATGTATGCGTAACTATTACGAAGAAACATTACATATCCGTGAGACAAAATATGCAGCAGCGGATGCCGCCTATGAAACAGTTCTTAAGAATATTGCAAAACCGGAAGCAAGAACAGATAAGAAGGTTGCTGTTATTGGTGGTGGTCCTGCAGGTCTATCTGCAGCAATGTTCCTTTCAAGAGCAGGTGTCCCTGTTACTGTATTTGAAAAGTCTGAAAATCTCGGTGGTGTTGTAAGAAATGTTATTCCAGACTTCCGAATTAAGAGAGAAGACATTGAGAAAGATGTTGCACTTTGTAAAGCATACGGTGCAGAGTTTGTAACGGGTAAAGAAGTTGCTTCTATTAAAGCACTTAAAGAAGAAGGATATACAGATGTTATCGTTGCCATCGGTGCATGGAAACCTGGTAACGCACATCTTCAGTACGGCGGCGCATTTGATGCAGTAGAGTTCTTAGCAGATGCAAAGAATGAAAAAATTGAAGTTGTTCTTGGTAAAAATGTTGTTGTTCTTGGTGGTGGAAACACAGCAATGGACGTTGCAAGAGCAGCGATTCGCGTAAAAGGTGTAGAAAATGTACGTCTTGTTTACAGAAGAACAAAGAGATATATGCCTGCAGACGAAGAAGAATTAAGAGAAGCTATCGAGGATGGCGTACAGTTCATGGAACTTCTTGCACCGATTGGTGTGGAGAATGGACAGCTTAAATGTTCTGTAATGGAACTTGGTGAGGCAGATGAGTCTGGAAGAAGAGCACCAGTTGACACAGGAAAAGTAGAATATGTTCCAGCAGATACTGTAATTGCAGCTGTTGGAGAAAATATCGACGGTACATTATATGAAGATATGGGTGTGGAACTTGACCGCAAGGGCCGCCCGGTTGTAGATGCAAACATGATGACAAGTGTAGAAGGCGTTTACGCAGCAGGTGATTCCAGAAGAGGACCAGCTACTGTTGTAGAAGCAATCGCAGATGCATCGAAAGCTGCCGCAGCCATTGCAGGTATTTCCTACGAAAAATATGCAGAAGCGAATGTGGCAGAAGATTCAGCAAAATACATCGCCAAGAAGGGATACCAGAGTCCTGACCTTACAGAGATGCCAGATAAGAGATGTCTTGGATGTTCTACTGTATGTGAGACATGTGCAGATGTATGTCCAAACAGAGCAAACGTTGCAATTAAAGTTGCTGGTAAATGTCAGGAACAGGTTATCCATGTAGATGGTATGTGTAATGAATGTGGTAACTGTGCTGTATTCTGTCCATACGCTGGAAGACCTTACAAAGATAAATTTACATTATTCTGGAGTGAAGAAGATTTCACAAACAGCGAAAATGAAGGATTCTACTGTGAAGAAAACGGAGAAATCCATCTTCGTCTTGATGATAAAGTAGAAAAAACGGACATCAATGGCATCCGTACTATTTCCGCAGATGCAGCAGCGGTCATCGAGACAATTCAGAAGGATTATTCCTATCTGATGAAATAGTCAGGCGAGTATTATGGCTGTTAGAAGAAAGAAAGTTGCCGTAATCCATTGTAACGGCAGACCAACCAGAAAAGAAGGATTTGAACAGGTTACTGTCACAGGTAACTGTCAGGAAATATTAACACAGTATTCAGAAGGTATTAACATATGCTCTTATGGATGCCTCGGTGGAGGAAGCTGTGTGGAAGCGTGTCGGTTACACGCAGTGTCAATCGGTGAAAGAGGAATTGCGAAGATTGATGAGGAAAAATGTGTGGGATGTGGGCTTTGTGCAAAAGCCTGCCCACAGCATCTGATTCAGGTAGTTCCAACAGAAAATACCATTCAGCCACAGTGTGCTAACCTTGACAAAGGCCCAAAAGCGATTCAGGGATGTGCAGTAAGCTGTATTGGATGCAGAATCTGTGAGAAATACTGTCCATGTAAGGCAATCAAAGTTGTGGATAACCACGCTGTCATTTGTCAGGAAAAATGCATCGCCTGTGGTATGTGTGCCGTCAAATGTCCACGGGGTGTTATTCACGATAAAAATGGTATTTTATCCATAAGATAAGAGAGGAGGAGAACTATGGCAACAGAATATTGTTTTACTGTCAATGGAATGCGCCGGACAACAACAGAAAAAAAGTCTCTTCTTCGCTATCTTAGAGATGACCTTCATTTATTTTCCGTAAAAGATGGATGTAGTGAAGGTGCCTGCGGAACCTGTACGATTATTGTTGACGGGGTTGCAGTAAAAGCCTGCGTTTTAACGACAGATAAATCTGTGGGAAGAAACATTGTAACGGTAGAGGGACTGACAGAAAGAGAGCAGGATGCATTTGTCTATGCATTTGGTTCGAAAGGTTCTGTACAGTGTGGTTTCTGCATTCCGGGAATGGTTATGGCAGGAAAAGCACTTATTGATCAGAATCCAGACCCAACAGAAGAAGAAATTAAATACACATTAAGAGGTAATATCTGCCGCTGTACCGGTTATAAAAAGATTATCGAGGGAATTCAGCTTACCGCAGCAATTCTTCGAGGAGATGCAGAGATTGACTATGACCTTGAAAGAGGAGAACAGTACGGTGTCGGACAGAGAGCATTCCGTGTCGATGTGCGAAAGAAAGTGCTTGGATACGGCAAATATCCAGACGATATTGTTATGGATGGTATGGTACATTTATCTGCAGTACGCAGCAAATACCCTCGTGCAAGAGTGTTAAAGATTGATGCGTCAAAAGCAGAGGCACTTCCAGGTGTGCTTGGTGTACTCACAGCAAAAGATGTGCCAAATAATAAAGTGGGACATATTCAGCAGGACTGGGATGTTATGATCGCTGAAGGCGATATTACAAGAATGATTGGGGATACCATCTGTGTTGTTGTAGCAGAGACTGAAGAAATCCTTGAAAAGGCAAAGAAGCTTGTAAAAGTAGATTACGAAAAGCTGGAGCCGATCCGCAATGTCCATGAGGCGATGGCAGAGGATGCCCCACAGATTCATTCAAGTGGAAACTTATGCCAGCAGCGTCACGTTACAAGAGGAGATGCCAAAACTGCTTTAGAGAAGGCAGCCTATAAAGTAACCCGTTCATTTACAACACCATTTACAGAACACGCATTTCTTGAACCAGAATGTGCGGTTTCTTTCCCATATAAAGATGGAATTAAAATATTAAGTACGGATCAGGGAGCATTTGATACAAGAAAAGAAGTATCCATTATGTTTGGCTGGGATCCGGAAAAGATTGTAGTAGAAAATCAGCTTATCGGTGGTGGCTTCGGTGGAAAAGAAGACGTTACCGTACAGCATTTAACTGCACTTGCAGCATATAAATACCAGCGTCCGGTCAAGGCCAAGTTCACAAGACAGGAGTCTCTATTCTTCCACCCGAAACGCCATGCAATGGAAGGAACCTTCACTCTTGGCTGTGATGAAAATGGTATTTTTACCGGCCTTGACTGTGAGATTTATTTTGATACAGGAGCTTATGCTTCCCTGTGTGGACCGGTTCTTGAAAGAGCCTGCACGCACTCCGTAGGGCCATACTGTTACCAGAATACAGATATCCGAGGATTTGGATATTATACGAACAATCCGCCAGCCGGAGCGTTCCGTGGATTTGGAGTATGTCAGAGTGAGTTCGCGTTAGAGTCCATTATTAACCTTCTTGCAGAACAGGTAGGCATCTCTCCGTGGGAGATCCGATACCGTAACGCGATTGAGCCAGGAAAGGTTCTTCCAAACGGACAGATTGCTGACTGTTCTACTGCCTTAAAAGAGACATTAGAGGCTGTAAAAGATGTGTACGAAGCTAATAAAGACCATGCAGGAATCGCCTGTTCTATGAAGAATGCCGGTGTAGGCGTAGGGCTTCCGGATAAAGGAAGATGCAACCTTGTGATTGAAGATGGTGTCTGCGTGATTTATGCGGCTGCCTCTGATATCGGACAGGGATGTGCTACTGTATTTTGTCAGGATGTGGCACAGGCAACCGGACTTCCACTTTCAAAAATCCGCAACGCTGTTTGCAATACAGAGAATGCACCAGATTCCGGTACAACTTCTGGTTCAAGACAGACTCTTCTTACTGGTGAAGCAGTAAGAGGAGCGGCAGTGAAGCTTGCCGATGCAATGAAAGAAGTCGATAATGACTTAGAGAAATTAAACGGCAAGAATTATTTCTATGAATATTATGAGCCAACCGATAAACTTGGTGCAAATGTGCCATATCCAAAGAGCCATATCGCATATGGATTTGCGACACATGTTGTTATCCTTGATAAAAAAGGAAAAGTAACCGAAGTGTATGCGGCACACGACTCTGGAAAGGTAGTGAATCCAACCTCTATTCAGGGACAGATTGAGGGAGGCGTACTCATGGGAATGGGCTATGCTTTAACCGAAGACTGGCCACTTAAAGACTGCGTTCCTCAAGTAACTTACGGAACACTTGGCTTACTTCGTTCTACACAGATTCCAAATATTCATGCTATCTATGTAGAAAAAGAGAAGTTATTAGATGTTGCCTATGGTGCAAAGGGAATTGGCGAGATTGCAACAATTCCTACTGCCCCTGCTGTACAGGGAGCTTATTATGCCCTTGATGGCAAATTTAGAACAAAATTACCATTAGAGGATACTTTCTATCGTCCAAAAGAAGAAGAGTAATTCTGATAGCGTGTTTGAAAAATCAAAAATCAATCTGTACATCTTGCTGAAACTATTTTTCAAACATGCTATCGTGAAATCAGCTAATGCTGATTTCATCTGTAAACATAAAGTAAAAAACTCTATAAAATATCATCTTATCAGTAAACAGATAGGACGATAAGTGATAAAATTTGTATTTCTATCTTTTTCTTTTACAAAATGAAATAATATAGAAATAATATAGTAAATTAATTATAATCCCTATTTTAAATAAAAAATTTGTTAAAAAAGCTACAGAAATGTAGCTTTTTTGGTACTATAGTTTATAATACTTACAAATAAGTAAATTTGTGAAAGAAAAGGGAGAAAACTATGTTTGTTAGCAATGTAGGCGGAATTATTGCAGCGGCAAGTAAGGAGAGCGCACATCCTTTGCGAAAGACGGGAAAGATTCCAGCTATTAAAAGAATTGTCCTTTCCATGCAGCAGGCAGGTCTGTTTCCAATAGTAGTAGTTGTAGGAGCTGATGACTACGAGAGCAGATATCAGCTAAATAATCTTAATGTAGTATTTTTAATTTTAGAAGAGTCGGACGAAAAGAGAGAACTATTTCATTCGGTAAAAGCTGGTCTTTCTTATTTACAGGATAAATGCTTAAGTGTTGTATTTACCCCGGTAAATGCCCCCATGTTCATTCCGAAGACCATCGTGGAGATGCGAAAATATCACGATGATATCGTCGTACCTTCTTATAAGAAAAAAGCTGGGCATCCAGTGCTCATTTCCAATGAAATGATTCCTGATATCCTTGCCTATGATGGTGAAAACGGACTGCGGGGAGCCATCGAAAAATATGCAGGCAGAAGAGTATTTGTTGAGGTAGATGATATTGGAGTATTATCACTTAATCAGGAGGATGATGAACTGCAAAGCCGGATTGAAGAACATAATAAATCCATCCTTCATCCAATCCTTACTTTTGGAATTGGACACGAAACCCCGTTCTTCAATGCCCGTTTAAAATTATTACTTTTTTTAATAGAAGACTTGAATAATGTAAGAAAAGCCTGTGATACAATGGCATTATCTCCAGGAAAAGCCTGGGATATGATTAATGAACTAGAAGACAAACTAGGCTATACTGTCGTAAAAAGACGCCGAGGCGGACGAAATGGAGGAAAAACCTTCCTCACTGAAGACGGCCGTCAGTTCTTGATCACCTGCCAGAGATTTGAAGAACAGGTCATAAGTTTTTCAGAACAAAAATTCGAGAAAATGTTTCTCGAAAGCCATATGCTGGAAAAGAAAGAAGAGGAATAGGTAAAACAGATGTAATAGATAAACAGACGAATCCCCCAAATCTCTTTCGTAGATAACAAATTCATCGTTCCCGTATTTTGCCAAAGTCAGAAGGTGCTGAAAACAAGGAGCCTCTATCTGTGGCCTCGGAGTTGCCAGAGTACGATATGGTCAAAAGTTCCTCCTTAAATATATTGATTTTGCGACTTTTGTGTTTTTTACAACGGAGTCAAAATCAATATATTTAAGGAGAAACTTTTGACTAGATATCTTCTCGTAACGAAGAAAGTCACAGATAGAGGCTCTTTGTTTTCAGCACCTTCGTCTCTTTTCAAATACCTCCAAAGAAGAATTTGCTAATCTGCCGTTATACCACTATAATAAAGACAACAAAAAACTTTTCATCACACCTAACAAAAAGTTTGTAGTCTATTTTTATGGAGGAAAACAATGGAGAAAATCAAATGGATTTTGAATCAGATGCCAAAGAATGAAGATAAGAATCTTGCGGTAATGGCACTTGATAATGTAAATCAGGCAAGAAAGTTTCACCGCAGCTTTCCACAGTACTCAGTAACACCATTAGCAAAGCTTGATGGAATGGCTGGACAGCTTGGACTCGGCGGTTTATTTGTGAAAGACGAAAGCTATCGTTTTGGATTAAATGCGTTCAAAGTACTTGGCGGTTCTTTCGCAATGGCAAAATACATTGCAAAAGAGATGGGTAAAGATGTTAGTGAGATGACATATGATTATCTGACAAGCAAGAAATTCCGCGATGACTTTGGACAGGCAACATTCTTTACTGCAACAGACGGAAATCATGGACGTGGTGTTGCATGGGCAGCAAATAAGCTTGGACAGAAAGCCGTTGTACATATGCCAAAGGGAAGCACACAGACAAGATTTGATAATATTGCGAAAGAAGGTGCTTCTGTAACAATCGAAGAGTTAAATTATGATGATTGTGTAAGACTTGCAGCAAAAGAAGCAGCAGAGACACCACATGGTGTTATCGTTCAGGATACTGCATGGGACGGATACGAAGAGATTCCTTCCTGGATTATGCAGGGATACGGAAGTATGGCTGGTGAGGCTGCAGAGCAGTTAAGAGAAGTAGAAGTAAACAGACCTACTCATGTATTTGTACAGGCAGGTGTAGGAAGTCTTGCAGGCGGTGTTGTTGGTTACTTTGCAAACCTTTATCCAAACAACCCACCTAAATTTATCGTAATGGAAGCTGGCGCAGCAGATTGCCTTTATAAAGGAGCAGAAGCTGGAGATGGCGAACCAAGAATCGTTGGTGGAGATCTTCAGACAATCATGGCAGGTCTTGCCTGTGGCGAACCAAATACAATTGGATGGGATATTTTAAGAAACCATGTTTCCGCATTTATTTCCTGTCCAGACTGGGTATCTGCAAAGGGTATGAGAATGCTTGCAGCTCCAGTAAAAGGAGATCCATCCGTAACATCCGGAGAATCCGGAGCGGTAGGAATGGGAGTTATTTCTTCTATTATGACAGACGATGCTTACAAAGAACTCAGAGAAGCATTGGAGTTAGATAACTCCAGTCAGGTGCTCATGTTCTCCACAGAGGGAGATACAGACCCTGATAAATATAAGAAGATTGTATGGGGCGGCGAATACCCAACCGTATAAAAATATCTTTTAGATAAATGAAATAAAGAAAATTTAAGGGCAGTGTGGTCGGAGAGAAATTAATATTCCCAATTTTCAGACTCCGTGAAATTTACCAACTGTGGATGAATGCAATATTTAGGAGGATAAAAATGGCATTAGATTTTCAGAAAATTAATGAAGCAGCAGAAAATTACAGAGCAGACATGGCAGCATTTCTTCGTGCGATGATTTCTCATCCAAGCGAAAGCTGTGAGGAAAAAGAAGTTGTTGCCTGCATCAAAGCAGAGATGGAGAAGTTAAACTTTGATAAAGTAGAAGTTGACGGATTAGGAAACGTTATCGGATGGATGGGAGATGGCGAAAAGATTATCGCAATCGACTCTCACATTGATACAGTAGGTATCGGTAACATTGATAACTGGGAACAGGATCCATACAAAGGATATGAAACAGATGAAATCATCTACGGACGTGGCGGTTCTGACCAGGAAGGTGGAATGGCAAGTGCTGTATACGGTGCTAAAATCATGAAAGACTTAGACCTCATTCCAGAAGGTTATAAGATTATGATTGTTGGTAGTGTACAGGAAGAAGACTGTGACGGAATGTGCTGGCAGTACATTTACAACAAAGACAAAATCGTTCCTGAGTTTGTAATTTCCACAGAGCCTACAGATGGTGGTATTTACAGAGGACATCGTGGAAGAATGGAAATCCGTGTAGACGTTAAAGGTGTTTCCTGCCACGGTTCTGCTCCAGAAAGAGGAGACAATGCAATTTACAAGATGGCTGACATCATCGCTGATGTAAGGGCATTAAATAACAACGGATGTGACGAAAGCACAGACATCAAAGGCCTTGTTAAGATGCTCAGCCCTAAATACAACCCAGAACATTACGAAGATGCACAGTTTTTAGGAAGAGGAACATGTACAGTATCTCAGATTTTTTACACATCTCCTAGCCGTTGTGCTGTAGCAGATAGCTGTGCAATCTCCATCGACCGTCGTATGACTGCTGGTGAGACATGGGATTCCTGCTTAGACGAAATCCGCGCACTTCCTAGCGTTCAGAAATACGGTGATGATGTTAAAGTTTCCATGTATATGTATGACCGTCCATCATGGACAGGAGAAGTATACGAGACAGAATGTTACTTCCCAACATGGATCAACAAAGAAAATGCTGCTCATGTTCAGGCATTAGTAGACGCTCATAAGGGACTCTTCGGAGATAAACGTATGGGACCAGATTCTACAAAAGAACTTAGAAACCGTCCATTAATCGACAAATGGACATTCTCTACAAACGGTGTAGCAATTCAGGGACGTTACGGAATCCCATGTGTAGGATTCGGACCTGGAGCTGAATCACAGGCACACGCACCAAACGAAATTACATACAAAGATGATTTAGTAAGATGTGCAGCAGTTTACGTTGCAGCAGCAAACCTTTACAACGAAGACAACAAGACAGATGATGTTTCACAGTTCCGCGCTGGAAAAACAAATAACGACATTAAATAATTTATCTTTTTACCTTAGATAAATAAAATAAACAAGTTAATAAAAGAGTATTTCAAAATAAGGAGAATAAAAATGGACAAGAAATTACAGGGTTATATTGACAAATTAAACAAATTAAACTTCAAAGAAATGTACAACGGAGACTTCTTCCTTACATGGGAAAAGACAGATGACGAATTAGAAGCAGTATTTACTGTTGCTGAAGCACTTCGTTACATGAGAGAGAACAATATCTCTACAAAAGTATTTGAATCTGGATTAGGAATTTCTTTGTTCCGTGACAACTCTACAAGAACTCGTTTCTCTTTCGCTTCCGCTTGTAACCTTCTTGGATTAGAAGTACAGGATTTAGATGAGACAAAGAGTCAGATTGCTCATGGTGAAACTGTAAGAGAAACAGCAAACATGATTTCCTTCATGGCAGACGTTATTGGTATCCGTGACGATATGTACATCGGAAAAGGAAACAAATACATGCATGAAGTAGTAGATTCTGTAACACAGGGAAACAAAGATGGTGTTCTTGAGCAGAAACCTACATTAGTTAACCTTCAGTGCGATATCGACCATCCAACACAGTGTATGGCAGATATGCTTCACATCATCAATACATTTGGTGGTGTAGAGAATCTTAAAGGTAAAAAAGTTGCTATGACATGGGCTTACTCTCCAAGTTATGGTAAACCATTAAGCGTACCTCAGGGTGTTGTTGGCTTAATGACAAGATTTGGTATGGACGTTGTACTTGCACATCCAGAAGGATATGACATCATGCCAGAGGTAGAAGAAGTTGCTAAGAAAAACGCAGCAGAAAACGGCGGAAGCTTCACAAAGACAAACTCTATGGCAGAAGCTTTCAAAGATGCTGATATCGTATATCCAAAGAGCTGGGCTCCTTTTGCAGCTATGGAAAAACGTACAGACTTATATGCAGAAGGTGACCAGGCTGGAATCGATGCATTAGAGAAAGAATTACTTGCGCAGAACGCAGAGCATAAAGACTGGTGCTGTACAGAAGAACTTATGTCTACAACTAAAGACGGAAAAGCTCTCTACCTTCACTGCTTACCAGCAGACATCAATGGTGTATCCTGCAAAGACGGAGAAGTTGAAGCTTCTGTATTTGACAGATACCGTGATCCATTATACAAAGAAGCAAGCTACAAACCATACATCATCGCAGCTATGATTCTTCTTGCAAAACAGAAAGATATCACTGGAACATTAGAAGCATTAGCAGACAAAGCTACCCCAAGACACTTCGGTGAATAATTTAAGTCGTTTATTAATTCGCAGGGGGTATAGTTAGAGTGAGTAAAAGAATCGTCATCGCTTTAGGGGGAAATGCACTTGGAAGCAACCTTGAAGAGCAGATGAAAGCCGTAAAGAATACAGCAGTTGCGATTGCTGATTTAATTGAAGAGGGAAACGAAATTGTTATCGCGCATGGAAATGGACCACAGGTTGGGATGATTCAGAATGCGATGACAGAACTCAGAAGATCAAATCCTGAAAAGTATGTACAGTCTCCATTATCTGTATGTGTGGCAATGAGTCAGGGATATATCGGATATGACCTTCAGAATGCACTTCGCGAAGAGTTATTAGATCGTGGAATTCAGAAAGACTGTGCAACAATGCTTACACAGGTTGAAGTAAGTCCGGATGATCCGGCATTTAAAAATCCAACCAAACCAATCGGTTCCTTTATGACAAAAGAAGAAGCAGATGAGCTTGTAAGGGAGAAGGGTTATAAGGTAATCGAAGATTCCGGACGAGGCTACCGCAGAGTGGTAGCTTCCCCGAAACCAGTATCTATTGTAGAGATTGACACAATCAAAGCATTAGTAGAAAGCAACCACGTTGTCATCGCATGTGGTGGTGGTGGAATTCCTGTATTTAAAACAGGAGGACATCACTTAAAAGGTGCAGCCGCAGTAATCGACAAAGATTTTGCCGCTGAGAAACTTGCAGAACAGTTAAATGCAGACTGTCTGATTATACTTACTGCTGTGGAAAAAGTAGCCATCCATTTTGGCACACCAGAACAGGAGGCACTTTCCGAGCTTACACCAGAACTTGCTGAGAAATACATTGAAGAAGGTGAGTTCCCAGCAGGTTCCATGCTTCCAAAGGTACAAGCAGCCGTAGCATTTACCCAGTCTGGAGAGGGAAGAACATCTCTTATCACCTTGCTTGAGAAGGCAAAAGATGGAATTGCCGGAAAGACGGGAACATTAATTCATCAGTAGAGGAGCAAATGTTATGAATAAAGCATTACATACAGACAATGCACCTGCTGCTATCGGACCATATTCCCAGGCAGTACAGGCAGAGAAAACAATTTATGTATCTGGTCAGCTTCCAGTAGACCCTGCGACAGGAGAATTTGCTGGAGAAGACATTAAGGCACAGACAAAACAGAGCCTTACAAACATCAAGAACATCCTTGCATCTGCAGGAGCAGATATGAGTGATGTAACAAAGACTACAGTTTTACTTCAGGACATTGCAGACTTTGGAGCAATGAACGAAGTATATGCAGAATTTTTCACAGAACCATATCCAGCACGCGCAGCTTTTCAGGTTGCCGCTCTTCCAAAGGGCGCAAAAGTAGAGATTGAAGCGGTAGCTGTAATTTCTGAGAAATAATTACGATGAATAACTATTCAGAATCAACTCCTATAGTGTCTATAGTGCTTATGAAAAATACACCTGATTCTGAATAGTTAAAATAATCATACGAGAACCATATCAGGAGAAGGGAAACCCGCCAGAATCAGGAAAAGGGAAACCCGCCATTACGATATGTTCTTATAAAGAAAGACTTCCCGTTGATACAGATTGTACTGTGATAACGGGATTCTTTTATATTCTCAACTTGTAATGATTATACGAAAAGGAGAAGAACATATGAAATGGCTTATAAAAAACGGAACCATTGCTTCAGAAGAAAAAACATTTCTGGCTGACTTGTTATTAGAAGATGACAAAATCATAAAAATCGATACGAACATAGAAGACGCGGAAGCAAAGTGTATTGATGCAGAAGGATGTTATGTTATGCCGGGTGCAGTAGATATTCATACACATATGGATTTGGATGTCGGGATTGCAAGGGCTATTGATGACTTTTATACAGGAACGATTGCTGCGGCCTGTGGTGGTACAACAACTATCATTGACCATATGGCATTTGGACCAAAAGGCTGCAATCTGATGCATCAGGTAAAGGAATATCACAAGCTTGCAGATCATAATGCTGTAGTTGATTACGGATTCCACGGCGTTTTTCAGCATGTTAATGATGATATATTAAAAGAAATGAAAAAAGTTGTCAAAGACGAGGGAATCACCAGCTTTAAAATTTATATGACCTATGACTATAAACTTTCTGATGAAGACATTGTTCGTGTATTAAAACAGGCAAAAGAAGATGGTATTTTAATTACGGTTCATTGTGAAAATGATGGTATCGTATCTTACTTCCGAAAGAAATTTGTGGGAGAAGGGAAAACAGAAGTAAGATATCATCCATTAAGCAGGCCAAATGAAGCAGAAGCAGAAGCTGTAAACCGTATGTTATATCTTGCAAGTGCTATAGGAGATGCTCCTGTATACATCGTACATCTTTCGACAAAAGAGGGATTAGAAGAAATTCGTCAGGCAAAGAAACGAGGACAGAAACATATCGGAGTGGAGACTTGTCCACAGTATCTATTGCTTACAGATGACTTGTATGATGATTCATCTGAAGGGTTAAAGGCAGTGATGGCTCCACCACTGCGAAAGCCAGCAGATAATGAGGCATTATGGGATGGCCTTAAAAACAATGAAATTGATACTGTAGCAACCGATCACTGTCCATTTACTTTCAAAAGGCAAAAGCAGCAGGGAGCAGATGATTTTACAAAATGTCCAAGTGGCGCGCCGGGAGTAGAAGAAAGATTATCTTTATTATATTCTGAGGGTGTGTGCAAAGGGAAAATTTCCATGGAACAGCTTGTAAAATACGCCTGTACCAATCCAGCAAAGGTCGGAGGAGTCTATCCACAAAAAGGTACACTCTCTGTCGGTTCTGATGCAGATATTGTGATCTTTAATCCAAAGAAAAAATGGACAATGACAAAGAAAAAAATGTATGGTGCTGCCGATTATACCTGTTATGAGGGACGAGAGATCGAAGGTAAAATCGACCTTGTAATGCAGAGAGGAAAGATTCTTGTAAAAGACGGAGAATTCCTCGGTGAAAGAGGAGACGGTAAATATTTAAAGAGAGGAAAAAGCAGCATCGTCTAAAAAAATACAAAAGGGGCAGCAAAACTTATAAGCAGAATAATACGAATATTTTGAAAGTTTCTTGAGAGGTGTTATAAGTAGAAATGGAAACATATGAAGAGAGTGTTGAACTTACCAGAACATTTGTCAAAATAGAAAGTACAAATCCTGGAACAGAAGAAGCAGCAATGAGAGAGGCTATCCTTGCTTATCTAAAGGATACTTCCTGCGAAATCCAGCTTGACGATGTAGGAAATGGCAGAAAAAATGTAATTGCCACATTGTGGCCGGAAAATACAAAAGAAGAAAGTATAAAAGAAAAATATAAAGAAGTTCCAATGTTTATATTTATCTGCCATATGGATACTGTCGTTGTAGGAGAGGAGTGGACGAAGAATCCATTTGGCGCAGAAATAGAAGAGCAGAATGGAATTTTACGAATGTATGGCAGAGGAAGCTGCGATATGAAGTCCGGACTTGCCTGTGCATTAGCGACTTTTAAAAAGACGGCAAGACGCCTTGAAAAAGGAGAAATTTCTTTAAAATGTCCGCTTCGAATGATATGCACTGTCGATGAGGAGGGCGATATGACCGGCTCCGACCATATCGTAGAACAGGAATTCGTAAAAAAAGAAGATTATGTTTTAGACTTAGAACCGACGGATGGTGAGATTCAGATGGCACATAAAGGCAGACTATGGTTTCACGTTCATGTAAAAGGAATTACCGCTCATGCCAGCAAGCCAGAAAAAGGAGCGGATGCAATATTTGCAGCATCAAAGTTTATCGTACAAATACAAGAAATATTTGAGCATTTTCCAGTGCATGAAGAACTTGGCTACTCTACCATTACATTTGGACAGATTCAAGGCGGCTATCAGCCTTATGTAGTACCAGATGCCTGCACAATTTTCATTGACTGCCGGTTAGCACCTCCGGTAACCGATCAAATCGTTGTACAACATTTTAATAAAATCATTAAAGAAATCGAAACCCAGATACCAGGAATAAAGATTTCCTACGATATTACGGGAAACCGCCCATATATCGAGAAAAATCCAGATTCTATACTTCTTAAAAACTTAAAAGAAGCCGTAGAGGCAGAAACAAAACAAAAAGCAGTCGTTAAAGCCTTTACCGGCTACACAGATACCGCAGTCATCGCCGGAAGACTGCACAATACAGAATGTATGTCCTACGGTCCAGGAAGCCTGCAGTATGCACATAAACCAGATGAATTTGTAGAGATTCGGGATATAATAAGGTGTGAAAAAGTAATGAATCATTTGGTAATGTCCCTGTGTGAAGAGAGATAAACAGACTGACAGACGAAACTCTGAGGAAATATGAGATGTAATTTCTTACTTTATATTTAAAATTTTACTTTTGAATTACCGAGGATTCTCGTATAATTTCCTAAATACAAAATATACTATTCTTTAAATCTCCCATCTTAATTTTTACCAAAGACAGAACCGAAGGAAGCATATCCGGCAGGATATGCTTTCTTCGGTTCGTCTCATCCCTGGTAAAAATCAAGAAACCTCCCCTCTTTTTTTTTGTGTAAAAATGGTTTATTATTATACAAGATATTTGAAATGAGGTGAACATAATGTTTTGTAGCAATTGTGGTGCAGAAGCAGAAGGTAATTTCTGTAAGAACTGTGGTGCTCCGCTTCCAAAAGAAGAGCCATCTACAGAGAAAAGCAATGAATCCATTGATGCGGAATATAAGGTATATGATGAGGAAGAAGACCAGAAACAAAAAGACAAACAGAAAAATGTAAAAGTCACGATAAAGAATAAAAGAGGCGGCTCATCAAGAAACACAACAACGACAAAGAGAAAGCGCCGTTCCGCTTTAAGTAGTGGTGGAGATGCCGTGTCAAATGCAGCCTCCACAGCAGGTAATGTTGTAGGAAAGAGTGTAAAGACAGCAGGGAATATCCTTTTTACCGGTTTACATTGGCTTTGCGCCTTATTAATGATTGGTATTGTATTACAGATTTTTAAGAATGTCTGGAACTATACCAGCGTAAGTACAATTATGGGACTGGCATCATCAAGAGATATAGACACCATTGTATTTATCGGCGGAAGTGCTTTCTTCATCCTGTTTGGAATCATTGAAGCACTGTGGATTCTTGGTTCTAAAAAAGTAATGGACATGGGAGTACTTAGAAACATAGATACCGGAAGAGGAATTTTCGCATTTGGATTATTCTTAGTAATTACGGTACTTACTCCATTTATTGATGGATTCCTTACTTTTGGATATAATGGAATGGATGGCGGCCAGTGGATTTTACATGCATTTACCGGAAACAATGGTATATTTTACTGTGCAGTACTTGGATTAGTAATCTCTTTCATTCGCAAAATGAGAGGAAGCATTCGGGGAATGATAGCATAGCGGCTTCTGATTTGCGAGGCTGCAAAGCAGATGGACTCCTGAAGCTAAATAAAGCATATTTGTGACTTTAGTCGCGGCAGTTTGAATGTTGTTCGCTTAAAGCGCTCGCATCCAAACCTTGCTCCGAGGCCACAAATATGCTTTATTTAGCTTCAGGAGTTCTGTGCGTTGGTAGCTCAGAAAACCAGTTGGAATAAATTCTGAATTCGTTTAGGCAGACAAAACACAGCCCATAGGATATTATATTCCCTGTAGGTGTCTCCTTTGCTGCGCAAATCAAAATTTAAAAGCACACCTTGCATCCGCGGTTCTTCGGACAACTAGAAATAGAACCATGATAAATTGTTCTTGATCGACTCAAAGTCGGACAATTTGGTGTGCGATGATAAACTGCACCGCCTGGTGTCCAATAAACAGTACTGCCGTTTGTTTTTGAAGAACCACTCTTATTAGAGGAACTTTTCTTAGCGGCTTTCTTTTTCGCAGTAACAGTAACTTTGCAGGTTGCCTTTTTATCGGATTTTGTGTAGATAGTAATTCGAACTTTACCAGCTTGTCGAGCGCTAATTACTCCTTTTTTAGAGACAGTAGCAACCTTTTTATTAGAAGATTTGCATTTTTTTACAGAATCGCCTTTTGCATAAGATGCCTTTAAACGATATGATTTTCCGGCAGTTAAGGAAATAGTTTTCTTATTTAGCTTTACAAATGGTTTTAATTTAGGAATAGAAACCGTTTGTGTTTTATCACAGATCCAACATTCTCTTTTTTTTGTTCCTGTCTTAAAAACCGTAGATTTTTTTATGATCCACCAGTCGCTCCAGTCATGCTTTCCGGTAGCAGGAATGGTGAGTCGTTGTTCTTCATACAAAAACCTCCTTGTCTTTTGCATATATTCTCGGGTAAGCAGAATACATCAGCTTCTGTCCCCCAAATCCCCACCTACTGTTTAATTCATCCTCTCCAGCCACAGCACAGAAGCCATTGCCCCCAATAAGGCATGTTTGTGGTCTCGAAGCAAGTGTTGGATGCGAGCGCATAAAGCGAACATTCAACACGCCGCGACTAAAATCACAAACATGCCTTATTGGGGGCAATGGCTTCGTCTGTAGTTTGTCTAATGAATTAAATAGTAACACATAACATATTTGTGAATAGAATAAATGTATTCAATTCTCAATGGAGGCCATCATGAGCAACTATTATCCAGATATCAGCCACTATCATCCTGTACGTAACTGGGGAAAAGTAAAGAGCAATTGTCCGTTTCTTATTGCAAAAGCGACCCAGGGGACATCTTATATTGATGAAACGCTAGATACGAATATAAGAGAATGTGAAAGAAGAGGTATTCCATATTGGTTATATGCATTTTTGAACAGAGGGGATGAGACTGCACAGACCAGATTTTTAGTGGAAGTGTGTAAAGAGCGGGTAGAAAAACATTTTATAGGATATGTGCTTGATGTGGAATCCGGAAATACGGAAGACGGAGTGGAGAGTGCCCTGAATTATTTGAAAAGGCAGAGACACAAGATGATGTTTTATACAATGTATTCTGAATATGAAAGATATGAGAGAATTATTCGGCGCCGCCCGAAAAGATGTGCCTGGTGGGAAGCGCGTTACGGCTTAAATGACGCTGTGTACCGCCCTAGATATAGTACGCACAAAGGTGCAGATCTGCAGCAATTTACTTCCAATGGAACCTGTCCTGGAATACCCGGAAGAGTAGATTTAAATCGGATTACCGGACAGGGGAAGAAAGAACACTGGTTTCGGAAAGCAGGAAAACGTGACTAGAGCGTGTCTGAAAAATGCATGAAAAAACAGAAGCAGTTTTGCAAAATATTTGGTATAATGGATTTATAAAATTTGTAAAGAAAAGTAGGGGATTGTTATGAACAAAGGAAAAAATAAAGGAAAGATACAAAAGAGCAGGCAAAATGCAGAGGGAAGAAAGGAGGGCTCTTTTTTAGGGAAAGCGTTTGATTCCTATCATAAATTTCTTTCCAACAAGGTCATAAATTTTGTGATAAATATGATTTTAGCAATTGGAACCGTACTTCCTTTTATGATGAAAATGTGCAATAAAGTTGCATTTACTTATGAGGTAAATGATGATGCGGCGATTGTACAGATTTTAGATGGTTCTTATACAGGAATCCCGGATGGACATGCGATTTTTATAAAATATCCACTGTCATGGATCATAGCAAAGTTATATGAGTTAAATCCCAAACTGCCCTTTACGGTTCCGGCAGATAATGGAACAAACTGGTATGTGACAGCAATTGTTTTATTGGAAGTTTTTGCACTCACAGCGGTATTATTTCGAATATTAAATTATTTCCGGTGTAACAGAATTTTGATATGCTTTTTCTACACTCTTGCATTTGTTTATGTGTGGATGCCTTGTTTCTTTCATCTGACATTTTCTACAGTTGCTGCATTTCTTGGATGCATGAGTCTGTTATTTACTGGATTTGCAAAAAAAGAGGAACTGTGGAGACCGTGGAATTTACTTTGTCTTGGTATTTTAGGAATGTCGGCATATTGTATGAGAAAACAGTGCTTTTATATGGTCATTCCATTTTTGCTGATTGAAATATGGTACAAATACAGAATGGATTTCTTTCGTTCTGTTAAACCGTGGTTCATTTTCGGAGTCTGTGGTGTTTTAGGAGCTGGTATATTGTTTTTAAATACCCAGATGTATGGTTCAATGGGCTGGAAAAATTATTTTATTTATAATCATGCAAGGGCTTATATGCAGGATTATACGGGGATGCCGGATTATGAAGAAAACGAAGATTTTTATCAATCCATTGGTGTGAGTGAAAATGCACAAAAAGTATTTAAAAGTTATAGTTACTGTCTGTATGATGACTTCTCTACAGAAACTATCGAGAAAATTTATAATTATCAGAAGACACAAGAGCCTCAGTTATCATTAGAGCAAAAAGCAGAGAATGCAAAAGAAAAAGCATATCGTTATTGCGTGAAGAAAAAGCAGACAGGAGAATTCTTGAAGTTTTCTGGATTTTATGTGTGGTTCCTGATTGTTCCACTCACGGCAGTCACGTTGTTATTTAAATGGAAAAATGGATTTTTAAGATGGGTTTCGACCTTTCTTTATGGAGGAACCTGTGCATTTCTTATTCATATGGAATGGATTTACCTTGCAATGAACGGACGTTTTCCGCAAAGAGTAGAAGAAAGTATTCGGTTATTGATGCTGACCGTTGGATTTATGATTGTATGTCATTTGCTTTCTTTTTGGAAAGATACTTCATTTATCCGTATTTCTGTTGTTATTCAATGTATTTTACTGGCAGTTATTTTACATATGGGAGTAAATGGAAGTGATAGAATACAAGCGATACAGGGAATACAGGCTGGAAGAGAGGCAGGCAGTGGACAAAAAGCAGAAATTGCGGCCTACTGCGGAAAACATAAAGAAAATTATTATATTTTAGATACACAAAGTTTTGGCAAGCCTTCTGGTGTAAAAGATGATCTTCATCAGGGAAACTGGTATATGTCGGGAAGCTGGACAGCATATTCTCCATTATATGAAGAAAAGCTTGCGAAAGATGGAATTTCTAATTTAGGAACAGGATTTTTATTAAAAAAGAATGTATACATTATAACAAAAGGAAAGAAAAATGTTTTGAATTTATTAGGACAGGAAGATACAGAGCATCTTACATATAAAGCGGTGGATGAAATAGAAGCCAGCGGGAATCTGTTTTTTGCAGTATATAAAGTGTCACGAAGTGTAAAATAAAGGAGAAAAAGTCATGCCCAAATTATATAAAAAATTAATAGATATTATCGCGTTGCTTTGTCTGGCTGCTGTTTTCCTTTTTACATTTTCCTATTTAAAAAGCTGGTGGACGGAAGAAATAGGAGAGAAGAGGCAGGAACAAAATATCTGGAAAGAGAAAAGAACAGGAACCTGGTGTACGATAAAGAGTAATTCTTTAGATGGTGTCCCAATTTATGATGAGGCAGGAGGAAGTGTACCGATTGGTTCCCTGCCAGAAGGAAAACTTTGTGAATTAACAGATAGCACAATAAAAGAAGGAAAGAAATGGGGAAAGGTAAAATATGCCGGCCTTTCCGGCTGGATGAAAATGTCGTATCTTAAGTATATTTGCCAGGAATCAATTAGTATACAAAAAGACAGTCAGATTTATATTAATGTTTCAACAGAAAAGGGGATTCGTATGTATCAAGAACCAGATGTTACCTCTGATGCAGTATTAAAGGGAATTCCTTATGGTGCAGAATTTATCGTCCAGGAAACCAGGGACGGCTGGGGTAAAGTAAGTAATAATGGAAGAACCGGCTGGATAAATCTTTATTATGCAGGATGCTATCCAGAGAGCAGTAAAGCAGCCTGGAAAGTAGAGACATTAAGCAGTGCCCAGCAGATTAACTTTCGGGAAAAACCGGGAGAGGATCAAAGAAGTATCGCAAAAGTCCCTGAAAATACGTATCTTGAAATGAAAGAATTTAAAAACGGTTGGGGAAGAACGGAGTATGGAGGACAGGAAGGCTGGGTAAAATTATCGTATCTGACACCATGCAAAAAGAAAAAATGATAAAAAGACTCGTTTGATTCACTAAGTATTGCATCAAATGAAAAAGCGTTATAGAAAAGGATATTACAGAGGAAGCAGCAGATAAACAGGCAAAAGATTTAATTCCCCTTCTCTATCCACAGCACAGAAGCCATTGCCCTCAATAAGGCATATTTGTGGTCTCGGAGCAAGTGTTGGATGTGAGCGCATAAGCGAACATTCAACACGCCGCGACTAAAATCACAAATATGCCTTATTGAGGGCAATGGCTTTGTCTGTAGTTTCACTAGAGTGTGTTTTTCCTGCTCGCTTTGGGAGCGTCTGTCTTGCCTGCGGCAAATTCCTATTTAATTATTGATTTCTCCCAAATATCTGTATATAGTTGCCTGTGAGCAGGAGAATCTTTTTGCAACAAACGGGATGGAACCTTTTAATTGGAATAGCCCCTGTTCATATAATTTGATCATGATTTCCTTCCGCTCATTTTGATTTAAACGATCCACAGGTGTTGTAAAGTTGGCTGTTGCATCATTAAAAATCTGTTCTCTAAGAGAAGCAACATCAATGGCGAAGTTTTCGGTAATCCGGCTGGATAAATCTTTTACATTTTCTTTGGATTCTGCTATGCCAGATGATATATTTTTTACAAAATTTCCAGGATGAATCAGCGAAAATAACTTTTCATGAAGTTCCATATAGCGGCTGTCATCAAAGTTAATACATAAGAGTCCGATCGGATTTCCGTTGGAATCTTTAATGAACATACTTGAAGAACGAAGGATATGTCCATTTTCTGCTACCCCTTTATAGTTGGCAATAAAGTCATCCTCTTCATACACTTTTGAAGAAAGCATCTGGAATACAGCACTTGTAAGAGGGCTGCCAATTGTCCTCCCACTGATATGTCCATTCTCTATAGCAATTACTGAGTGGTTTATATTAGATAAATCCTGAAGAACCACCTCATAATCTGGTCCTAATACACTGCCTAGAAATTTTACGGTGGTTGTGTAAGAATAAAGTAAATCTGTCATAGTTGCTCCTTTATGTGTCTGATTAAATAACTTCTGTCAATCAGAAAAAATTATTATTGTAATAAAAAAATTATATAAGATAAAATAACATAAAATGAGGTAAAAATATAGTATTTTTAAAGAAATATCTTTTATTGTTTAACTTATACTACATCTGTACGACGAGCTTCGTCCATACATATAATATTTTTTCACTTGAACATCCAGAAAAGGAATTATATAATTTAAAAGCAATAAACAAGAGAGATTATATCAATGAAACATGGAGGAAATAGAATGGCAAAAAAGAAAATTTATGCTGTAAGAAAAGGACATAAAACAGGTTTATTTTATACATGGGATGAATGTAAAAAAGCGGTGTATGGATATTCCGGAGCAGAATATAAAGGATTTTTAACGAAGGAAGAAGCAGAAGCTTTTTTAAATATTGGAGCAGCCAAGACAACTACTAATAAGAATTCTTCAACAACAACTAGTGTAGATTCCACTGCACTAACAACTTCGACATCCGACAGGCTTGTTGTTTATGTGGATGGAAGTTTTGATGTAAGTATTCAAAAATACTCTTTTGGCTGTGTTATTTTACTTGAAGATGGAAGAATTATTGAGCGAAGCGGGAATGGAGAGGAGCCGGAGTTATTAGCGATTCGCAATGTAGCCGGGGAGATGCATGGTGCGATGTATGCGGTACAGTGGGCATTTGAAAATGGGTATTCCTCTGTTGTTATTCACTACGATTATGAGGGAATCGAAAAGTGGGCAACTGGTGTATGGAGTGCCAAAAATCCATATACTAAGAAGTATGCGGCTTTTATGAAGCGGATGCAGGAGAAGATAGAAGTTATTTTTCAGAAAGTAAAGGCACATTCAGGAGATTTTTATAACGAGCGGGTTGATAAACTGGCGAAAAAGGCATTAGTAGAGGGGCATGGGATACCGGATGTTGATGTATATAGAGAAAAGAACAGAAAATGAAGGCTGGCACAAGTGTTGAATGCGAGCGCATGAGCGAGCATTTAAACCGCCGCGACTAAAGTCACAAATATAGGGTATCGGTTCTTTTCTCGGGCGTCTGTTCTCTAACTGAATCAAATAGTAAAAATGCAAATTGGTTGCATTTTCTTCTTGACATTTTTATCGAAAGTGTCTAGAATATGAAATTGCAATTGATTTGCGTTTTTTATTTTGCAATTTGATTGTTGGAGATAATACTTATTTACGATTAAATTTCGATTACATTTTCCCAATAAAAAGTAAGAAAATTTATAAAGGAAATTTATTTATAAAGGGAGAAGGAATGTGTTTATGAAACAGCTATTTAAAAAGAAAAAAAAGTTATCAGCAAGTTCTCTGTTACTGGCAGGACTTTTTCTATGTATTGTTTTATCAGTGGGATGTTCTGTAGTTAAAAATACTTCAGGAAAAAATACTACAAGAAAGAATGCTGAATCAGAAAATACAATAGAGCAAAACAGCATAGAGAAAGGTAACAGTAATAAGATTTCGATTGTCTGCACTACTTTTCCGCAATACGACTGGGTGAAGAATATTCTTGGAGAAGAAGCAGAACGTTTTAATGTGACTCTTTTACTGGATAACGGTGTAGATATGCATAGTTATCAGCCTGCGGTGAAAGATATTGCGACTGCTGGTTCGTCAGATTTGTTTATCTATGTTGGCGGAGAGTCTGATACATGGGTTGAGGATGCTTTAAAAGAGGCGAAAAATAAAGATTTAAAGGCGATAAATCTTATGGAGACTTTGGGCAATTCTGTAAAAGAGGAAGAAGTTGTTGAAGGAATGCAGGAAGAAAGGGAATCTCTGGGACATTCTCATGAAAAACCTTCGAAGGAAAAACAGGAGCAAACCCAGAAGGAAAGTCATGAAAATTCTCAGGAAATAAATGGACAAAAGGAAGCAGCGGATGAAGAACCAGAATATGATGAACATATTTGGCTATCTATTCGTAATGCAGAAATTATGGTGAAAAATATTGAAAAGGCAATTGAGCAGCTTGATTCTGACAATGCAAAAGTCTATCAAACCAATGTAGAGAATTATATTAAAAAACTGGATACATTAGATAAGCAGTATGCGAACACAATTCAGAATGCAAAGTATAAAGCGATTTTATTTGGAGACCGTTTTCCGTTCCGATATATGGCAGATGATTATGACTTAAAGTATTATGCCGCTTTTGCTGGATGTAGTGCAGAGACAATGGCTGGGTTTGAAACGGTAACATTTCTTGCAAAAAAGGCAGATGAGCTGCGGCTTCCTGTTATATTGACGATTGAAAATTCGGATGGTCGGATTGCAGAAGCGGTAAAAAGTAATACAACAAAGAAAAATCAGAAGATTCTGGCGATGAATTCTTTGCAGTCAGTTACAAAGGAGCAGATTGCGGATGGTATTACTTATTTACAGGTAATGCAAGAGAATTTATCTGTTTTGTCGGAGGCTTTGAATTAAGTTTGCGAAACAAAGATTTATGTATATTTTTACGGCATTATAGAAATTAATTGTTACAGTACCCTGCAAATATTACTATGCTAGAGTGTGTTAAAAAATGTGCTGGAAGAAATTTAGAGAAAGAGGTGGAGATACAAATGGCTTATATTACCTGTAAAGACTTAACATTAGGATACGAAGGACATGCTATCGTATCAGATTTAAATTTTAAAGTCAGTAAGGGCGATTATCTTTGTATCGTTGGAGAGAATGGAACAGGAAAAAGTACGCTGATTAAGACGTTACTTCATTTACAAGATGCCATCAGCGGTGACATTATTACGGGAGATGGCCTTAAGGCATACGAAGTTGGTTATCTGCCGCAGCAGACAGTCGTACAAAAAGACTTTCCAGCAACAGTGGAGGAGATTGTCCTTTCCGGTACACTTGCGAAATGTGGCTGGAGACCATTTTATAGAAAAGCAGAGAAGAAGCTTGCTGAGGAGAAGATGAAGCGGATGGAAGTGTGGAATCTCAGAAAATCCTGTTATCGGAATCTTTCTGGCGGTCAGCAGCAGCGGACGCTTCTTGCGAGAGCATTGTGCGCAGCGAGTAAGGTAATTCTTTTAGATGAGCCGGTAACAGGGCTTGACCCAAAGGTGACGGCAGAGTTTTATCAGGTGACAAAAGATTTAAGTGAAGAGGGAATCGCTGTTATCATGGTTTCTCATGATGTACAGGCACTTGATTATGCAACACATATCCTTCATATGCAAAAGAAAAACTCTTTTTACGAGACAAAGGAAGAATATATGAACAGTGATAAATGGAAATTGTTTAAAAATGCAGAGGAAAACAGGATAGGAGGCGATAAAAAATGACACATATTTTACAGGAACTTTCTTTTTATTTATCTTATCCATTTGTGCGGTATGCATTGATTGTCGGAGTTCTGATTGCTTTGTGTTCTTCATTACTTGGGGTAACATTAGTACTGAAACGTTTTTCTTTTATCGGAGATGGTCTTTCTCATGTTGCCTTTGGTGCAATGGCGGTTGCTACAATTTTTAAATTAGTAAATAATACGATTTTTATTATGCCAGTTACTATAGCTGCGGCAATTTTGCTCCTTCGAACTGGACAGAATACAAAGATAAAGGGGGATGCCGCAATCGCAATGCTTTCGGTAAGCTCACTGGCAGTCGGTTATCTTGTCATGAACCTCTTTTCTACCTCTGCAAATGTATCGGGGGATGTCTGTTCAACCTTATTTGGTTCGACAACAATTCTTACATTAACAAAAACCGAAGTTTTTACCTGTATAATTATGTCGATACTAGTTGTTGCATTTTTTATTTTATTTTATAATCGTATTTTTGCAGTAACTTTTGATGAAAACTTTACAAGGGCAATTGGAAAAAATGCAGAAACCTACAACATGATTATCGCAATTATTACGGCAGTGATTATTGTACTTGCCATGAGTCTGGTCGGCTCGCTGCTTATCTCGGCATTGATTATATTTCCGGCACTTTCAGCAATGAGGGTGATGCAGTCATTTAAAGGTGTGATTATTTACGCAGCCGTTCTTTCAGTAATAGGTGCTTTCTTTGGAATTGTACTCTCTATTCTTTGTTCCACGCCGGTAGGTGCGACAATTGTAATTCTTGATTTGATTTTATTTTTTGTAAACTGTATAATTGGGAAGTTTATAGGAAGAATATAGGGTGTTTTAACTATTTTACCCTTTATAACTTATACGGATATCAATGATATCAACAGAACTTAATGTATAATGCGTACAATCAGCTATAGAATTTATTGTGATTTCATCATTGACAACATATACCCATACGGGTATTATGCACCAATACCCCAATAGGTATAGTAGGCGTGCGTATGAAAGGTTTCATAGAGAAATTAGAAGAACTTTTAGAACTTGGAGGAACCAAAAGAGATTTAAAGCGTCCTGTATTGCTTTTCATTAAATTCAATATCTGGTTCATATTCTTAAGTTTTGATAAAGGTTGTTAAGTTTTGGAGTATCCATTATCATGTACAACCGTACTAGATGTACACTTGTTACAAGCGTGAAAAGTTCCGCACTTGCCGCCATACGAGAAGTACTAAAAAGGTACTAAAAAAATATACAGATAATAAAAACAGCTTATTTTTTGCGAAAATCGAAGAATATATACACGAAAAATAGACGTTTCTTCCTTATATAAATAGGTGTGTAGAACATCAACAATTAGTCAGAATATCGCATACATATTTGCTGAATATTTTATAAGAATAGGAAGAAGGTTTTACTTCGGTAAGACCTTCTTTTTTTTTTCGGTTACTTGTGTTATGATATTAAATAGTCTGTAATGATTCAGAGTAGTGCGGATGAAGTTCTGGATTATTACAATATCTGTAATCAAAAATAAAACTGTTAAAAACGGGGAATGCTACGACAGGATAAAAGTAGCGGTTACAGTCCTTTTTATAAAATACAAAAAGCAGGAGGTAGATAGCGAATGCTAAAAGAAACAGATTTTAAAAGTTATTCCTTTGTGCAGAAGGAAAAGATAGACGAACTGAATGGATACGGCTATGTATTGGAACATAAGAAGACTGGTGCGAGAGTTCTTTTAATAGAGAATGATGATACGAACAAGGTATTTAGTATCGCATTTCGTACCCCTCCGGCAGATGATAGTGGTGTTGCTCATATTTTGGAACATTCTGTATTATGTGGTTCGGATAAGTTTCCATCAAAAGATCCATTTATTGAGCTTGCAAAAGGTTCTCTGAATACATTTTTAAATGCAATGACCTATCCGGATAAGACAGTTTATCCAATCGCAAGCTGCAATGCTCAGGATTATCATAATCTGATGCACGTTTATTTAGATGCTGTTTTTCATCCGAATATTTACAAGAGAGATGAGATTCTCAAACAGGAAGGCTGGCATTACGAGATTGCTGATAAGGATGATGAACTGAAGTTTAATGGTGTTGTATACAATGAGATGAAAGGTGTTTTTTCTTCACCAGATGATGTTTTAGCTAGAAAGATTCAGGAGGCACTCTTAAAGGATACTCCGTATGCTTTTGAGTCCGGTGGTGACCCAGATGCAATTCCGGAACTTACCAGAGAGAAGTTTTTAGAGTTTCACAGCAAATATTATCATCCATCAAACAGTTATATTTATTTGTATGGTGACGTGGATTTTGCAAGAGAGCTTGCTTTTATTGACGAAGAATATTTAAGCCACTATGAGAAAAAGACAGTGGATTCTAAAGTTGCAATGCAGGAAGCGTTCAAAGCACCAGAAACATTAAAAGATACCTATTCTGTGTCTGAGAAAGAAGAGGAAGGTGTCTATTTAAGTTATAATGTGGCAGCGGGAGATAGCTGTGATAACGAACGTGGCCTTGCAATGCAGATTCTTGATTATGTTCTTTTTACCATGCCGGGTGCACCAATTAGAAAGAAGCTGATTGATGCCGGTCTTGGAAAAGATGTGGATAGCTACTATGATGGCGGAATCCAGCAGCCATTGTTTTCTGTTATTGTAAAGAATGCGAAAAAGGGTAACGAGGCTCTTTTTATAAAAACATTAGAAGAAGCCTTAAGAGAGCAGGCAGAAAATGGTCTTAACAAAAAGGCGATTTATTCAGCGATTAATAATTATGAGTTTAAGTATCGCGAAGCAGATTTCGGCCGTTTTCCGAAGGGGCTTATTTATGGACTGAATTTCTTAAATAGCTGGTTATATGATGATACAAAGGCATTAGAACTTGCTGATTCCCTGACTCCGCTTGCCAGATTAAAAGAAAAGGTAGAGACAGGCTATTTTGAACAGCTTATTAAAGAAAGCTTTTTAGAGAATACTCATAAAGCTTATGTCTATCTCTATCCGGAAGTTGGCAAGAATGAGCGCTTGGAGGAAGAATTAAAAGAGCAGCTTGCCGGAATGAAAGATAAGCTCAACGCAAAACAGTTAAACTACCTGATTGAGGATACAAAGAAGTTGAAGGAATTTCAGGAGACACCTTCCACTCAGGAAGAGTTAGAGAAGATTCCTACATTAGACTTGAGTGATATTTCAAGAGAGGTACTTCCATTTAAGAATAAAGAGGTAACAATTGGCGGTACAACAGCAGTTGTTCATGAATACCATACGAATGGAATTGTATATTCTGATTTCTGCTTTGATATGTCAGAACTGCCGGAAGAACTGATTCCATATGCTACTTTACTGACAGAGATTTATCGTTATGTAGATACAGAACATTTTTCCTATAATGATCTGGCAACAGAAATCAATTTAAAGATTGGTGGATTATCTTTTCAGACAGGCATGAACGTTCTTGTATGGAAAAAGGATGCCTACCGTCCATATTTTAGTGTTCATATGAAGTGTATGGAGAATCAGGTGGCAGATGGCATGTCCCTGTTAAAAGAAGTTCTTTTAAGCTCCAAGATGGATAATAAGAAGCGTTTAAAAGAGATTATTTCTGAACTTCGCACAAAGATGGATACAAGAATTCCGGCAGCGGGTCATGTATATGCAGCGAATCGTGCCCTTTCTTATATTGACCCGATGATGAAATACAAAGATACAGCAGAAGGAATTGGTTTTTATGAATTTGTAAAGAAGCTTGATAAGAACTTTGACAGTAATGCAGATCTTCTTATGAAGCAGCTCGTGAGAGCGCAGATGTGCATTTTCCGTAAAGAGAACCTGACATTATCCCTTACGGGAGAGTTTAACTTTAAGTCCTTAATGGAAGGAGAAATGCTACAGTTTAACCGTATGCTTTATGATATGCCATGCGTTAAAGCAGTTCCCGCATTTGTTTTGGAGAAAAAGAATGAGGGATTTAAGACAGCAAGTAAAGTACAGTATGTAGCAAGTGCCGGCTGTTTTGAAAAAGAAGGACAGGAATACCACGGTGCATTAAAGGTATTAAAGACCATTTTCTCCTATGATTATCTCTGGGTGAATGTCCGTGTGACTGGCGGTGCATACGGATGTATGTGTAATTTCTCAAGGAATGGATATGGTTTTTTTACTTCCTACAGAGATCCAAACCTTTCTGCTACATTGGATGTTTATAAAAAGGCAGCGGATTATGTGAGAAACTTTGAAGCTGGTAAGAGAGATATGACAAAGTATATCATCGGAACTATCAGTGGCATTGATCAGCCGTTAGAGCCGTCTGCATTGGGAGAGCGTTCTTTCCATGCCTACCAGTCAGGAATTACAGTAGAGATGATTCAAAAAGAGAGAAATCAGGTACTCGATGCAACGGAGGAGACGATTCGTTCCCTTGCCGATTATATTGAATCTATGATGGACGCAGGAACGGTATGTGCTATCGGCAATGACCGTAAGTTAGAAGAAGAAAAAGAGATATTTAAGCAGGTATGCAGCCTGAATCAATAGAGGGTAATAGAGAAAGGAAAAAATATGAGCAGATGTTTTAAATCAGGATTTGTAACCATTATTGGTCGTCCGAATGTAGGAAAGTCTACATTAATGAATCAGTTAATTGGTCAGAAGATTGCGATTACTTCCAGTAAAGCGCAGACAACAAGAAATCGGATTCAGACTGTATATACAAGCGAGGAAGGTCAGATTGTCTTCCTCGATACACCGGGAATCAATAAAGCAAAGAATAAGCTTGGAGATTACATGCTTATGGCTGCCGAGAGAACACTCAATGAAGTAGATCTTATTTTATGGCTCGTAGAACCAACGACATTTATCGGTGGGGGAGAGCAGTATATTATTGAGAAGCTTCAGAATGTAAAGACACCGATCTTCCTCGTAATCAATAAGACAGATGTTGCAACTGAAGAGGAAATCTTGAAGGCCATTGTTGCCTATAAAGATCAGTGTAATTTTGCAGAGATTATTCCGGTTAGTGCATTAGAGGGTAATAATACAGATGATTTAGTACATTCTATTTTTAAATATCTTCCAGAAGGACCAATGTATTATGATGAGGATACTATCACAGACCAGCCGGAACGCCAGATTGTGGCAGAGCTTGTCAGAGAAAAGGCGCTTCGTCTGTTAAGTCAGGAGATTCCACATGGCATTGCTGTTGTGATTGAGCGTATGAAGACTCGAAAAAACGGCAATATTGTAGATATTGAGGCAGTAATTGTCTGTGAGAGAGAGTCACATAAACGTATTATCATTGGCAAGAAGGGTGCGATGATCAAAGAAATCGGTACACAGGCAAGAGTGGAGATGGAGAATCTTCTTGATATGAAGGTAAATCTGCGTCTGTGGGTAAAGGTTCGAAAAGATTGGAGAGATAGTGATATCCTACTGAAAAACTATGGTTATAATAAGAAAGAACTGTAAAGACAACGATGAGTGAACAAACAAAAGTGACAGGGATTGTCCTGTCAGTCTATCCTGTTGGAGAGAATGACAGACGGCTTACGATTCTTACAAAAGAGCGGGGGAAGATTCAGGTATTTGCCAGAGGAAGCCGCCGGCCAAAACACCCTTTGTTTGGGGTGACGCAGCCGCTTATTTATTGTGAGTTTATGGTCACAGATACGAGGAATTATACATACTTAAACTCTGCGGAGTGTAAAGACTATTTTTATTTCTTAAAAAAAGATTTAGAAGATATTTATTATAGTTCTTATTTTGCAGAAGTGGCAGAATATTTTACAATGGAAGGGCAGGACGAAAGAAATATACTGAATCTTTTGTTTGTTACTTTTCTTGCCATGAAAAAGAAGCTGATTTCTCTTTCTCTCATACGGAGAATCTATGAACTGAAAATATTGCAGTTTGCCGGATTTGGGCTGCAGTCTTTTCAATGTGTTCACTGCGGAAATGAGGAGCATCTTACAAGGATTTCTTTTGAAGAGGGCGGTATGCTCTGCAGCGGCTGTGCTGTAAAAGGACAGGGAAGAGAGGTGGAATCGGCAGTTCTTTATGTACTGCAGTATGTATCTTCGATTCCACTAAACCGTTTATATTCCTTTACTCTCAAAGAAAACATTGATAAAGAATTTGAGTGGATAGTAAAACGGTATTTTGCAGTACAGGCTGGGCATAGGTTTAAATCTGCTGAAATGCTAGAGTGTGTTTGAAAAATCATTCCTGCAATCTGCGATATGAAGAATCACAAAGCAGATACCCGGTAATTCAATTACTGAGTTTTCTGAAGAAAATTCAGTCATTTTTTTGAAGAACTTTTTGCTGTCTGACAAAAAGGGCTTGCAATGGTGGAAAAGACAGGGTAGAATAAAAGGCGAAAATATATCGAATAAAGAAAAATGAGGTAAAAGTGTCATGGAAAAAACAATGGACAAGATTATTGCAGTTGCAAAAGCGAGAGGTTTTGTATACCCAGGCTCTGAAATTTATGGCGGTCTGGCTAATACTTGGGACTACGGAAATCTTGGCGTAGAATTAAAGAACAACGTAAAGAAAGCATGGTGGAAGAAGTTCATTCAGGAAAGTCCATATAACGTAGGTGTTGACTGTGCGATTCTGATGAACCCACAGACATGGGTAGCTTCCGGTCACCTTGGCAGTTTTTCTGATCCATTAATGGATTGTAAAGAATGTAAGGAAAGATTCCGTGCGGATAAGATTATCGAAGATTTTGCACAGGAGCATGAGATTGAGTTAGAATCTTCTGTAGATGGATGGTCTCAGGAGAAAATGAAGGCATTTATCGATGATAACAATGTGCCATGTCCAAGCTGTGGAAAGCATAACTTTACAGATATCAGACAGTTTAACCTGATGTTCAAGACTTTCCAGGGTGTTACAGAAGATGCAAAGAATACTGTTTATTTAAGACCAGAGACAGCACAGGGTATCTTTGTTAACTTTAAGAATGTTGCCCGCACTTCCCGTAAGAAGATTCCGTTTGGTATTGGACAGATTGGTAAGTCTTTCCGTAATGAGATCACACCAGGTAACTTTACTTTCCGTACAAGAGAGTTTGAGCAGATGGAATTAGAATTCTTCTGTAAGCCAGATACAGACTTAGAATGGTTTGCATACTGGAAGGATTTCTGTGTAAACTGGTTAAAAGACCTTGGATTAAAAGACGAAGAATTAAGAATTCGTGATCATGATAAAGAAGAGTTATCTTTCTACTCTAAAGCAACAAGTGATATCGAATTCTTATTCCCATTTGGATGGGGAGAATTATGGGGTATTGCTGACCGTACAGATTATGACCTTAACTGTCATCAGGAAGTATCCGGACAGGATCTTACTTATTTTGATGATGCAGAGAAGAAAAAGTATATCCCTTATGTTATCGAGCCATCATTAGGTGCAGACCGTGTAACATTAGCATTCTTATGTGCTGCATACGATGAAGAAGAGATTAAAGACGGCGAGACAAGAAATGTGATGCATTTCCACCCAGCAATCGCTCCAGTTAAAGTTGGTATTTTACCACTTTCTAAGAAGCTTAATGAAGGTGCTGAGAAGATTTATCATGAATTAAGCAAGATTTATAACTGCGAATTTGATGACAGAGGAAATATCGGTAAGAGATACCGCCGCCAGGACGAGATTGGTACTCCTTACTGTGTTACGTATGACTTTGATTCTGTAGAAGATGGTGCTGTTACTGTACGAGACCGTGATACCATGGAACAGGAAAGAATTAAAATTGAAGATTTGAAGGATTACTTTGCTGAGAAATTCAATTATTAGTAAAAATTTTACAAAATACTCAGCGGGATAACCGAATGCCAGCCCCCGCAAAAGCCCGAACAACATATTGCCAGCGGTTTTTGTGAGGGCTTTTTTGTTAGAAATTTTCGATTGAATTAATAAAATTAAGCGCAAATAAGGCTAATTGTTAAAAATATAGGAATTTGCTTTATAAACTCAAGTTATTTTTGTCTAATTTCATGAAAGTGAGAAAAAACACAAAAATCACTTGCATTTTTAAACAAATCGGGGTATTTTATATTTAGCAATTGCGAAAAGTAAATAATTCAATCTCGATGAGAACAATGGCGTTCGCGAATCATAAGGATTCTCGGACGCTTTTTACATTTTTTGACCTTCGGGCAGGAATGGCAATTGTCGATGAAAAGGATAAACATGAAAGGATGTAATAATTATGAAAACAGATGTGAAGAAAATTTTTGGTTCCAATGTTTTTAATGACGCAGTAATGAAGGAAAGACTTCCAAAAGCTGCATATAAGAAGATGAAAGCTACAATTGAAGCAGGCGCAGAACTTGATCCTGAAGTAGCAGACATCGTTGCTCATGAGATGAAAGAATGGGCTCTTGAAAAAGGAGCAACACATTTCACTCACTGGTTCCAGCCATTAACTGGTATCACTGCTGAAAAGCATGATGCATTTATTGACCCACAGGGTGATGGAACAACATTACTTCGCTTCTCTGGTAAAGAGTTAATCAAAGGTGAGCCAGATGCTTCTTCTTTCCCATCCGGTGGATTAAGAGCAACATTTGAGGCAAGAGGATATACAGCATGGGATTGCACATCACCAGCATTTATCAAAGAAACACCACATTCTACTATTCTTTGCATTCCGACAGCATTCTGCTCTTACAAAGGTGAGGCACTTGATAAGAAGACTCCGCTTCTTCGTTCTATGCAGGCATTAGACGTACAGGCAATTCGTATCTTAAGATTATTTGGAAATAAGACAGCAAAACATGTAACAACATCTGTTGGAGCAGAGCAGGAATATTTCCTTGTTGATAAAGGAAACTTCTTAAAGAGAAAGGATTTAATCTTTACAGGAAGAACATTATTTGGTGCAATGCCTCCAAAAGGACAGGAAATGGATGATCATTACTTCGGTGTTATCCCAGAAAGAGTTCTTGGATTTATGGAGAAATTTAATGAAGAGTTATGGAAACTTGGCATTTCTGCTAAGACACAGCATAACGAAGTTGCTCCAGCACAGCATGAGATTGCTCCTATTTATGACCAGAACAACATTGCTACAGACCACAACCAGTTAGTAATGGAAACAGCACAGAGAGTTGCTGATGAGTTAGGTCTTAAGTGTCTCTTACATGAGAAACCATTCGCAGGAATCAACGGTTCTGGTAAACATAACAACTGGTCTATGTGTACAGATGAGGGAGAGAACCTTTTAGATCCAGGTGAAACACCACATGAAAATATGCAGTTCTTATTATTCTTAGCTGCAATTCTTCGTGCAGTAGATGAACATGCAGACTTGCTTCGCCTTTCTGCTTCCACACCAGGTAATGACCACCGTTTAGGAGCAAACGAAGCACCTCCAGCAATCATCTCCGTATTCTTAGGAGAACAGTTAGAGGACGTAGTAGAACAATTCGTAGATAATGGAGAAGCAACAAGCTCCTTAGAGGGAGAAGAATACATTTCTGGTGTACATTCTCTTCCACATTTCCAGAAAGATGCTACAGACCGTAACAGAACATCACCATTCGCATTCACAGGTAACAAGTTTGAATTCCGTATGGTTGGTTCCACACAGTCTATCGCAGACCCTAACACAGTACTTAACACAATCGTTGCAGAAGTATTATGTGACATGGCAGACAAACTAGAGGCAGCAGAGGACTTACCAATGGCTCTCCATGACATGATCAAAGATACAATCGCAGCACATAAGAGAATCATTTTCAACGGTAACGGATATTCTGATGAATGGGTTGCTGAAGCAGAGAGAAGAGGACTTCCAAACATCAAATGTATGGTAGATGCTGTTCCTGCATTAGTAAAACCAGAAGCAGTTGAAATCTTTGAAAAACACGGTGTATATACAAAAGCCGAGATGGAATCCCGTGCAGAAGTTATGTACGAAACATATTCTAAGACAATCAACATTGAAGCACTTACTATGATTGACATGGCTAAGAAACAGATTGTCCCTGCAACAATCAAATACCAGACCAGCCTTGCAGAATCTGTTAATGCAATCAAAGCAGCAAGCAGCGCAGTAGATACTTCTGTACAGGAAGCATTAATGGCAGACATTTCTACAAACTTAAAAGATATGTATGCAGCACTTGCACACCTCGAAGAAGTAGCAGGCAAGGCAGAAGCTATGGAAGAAGGCGCAGAACAGGGTCACTACTACCATGACGTTGTATTTACAGCAATGGATGAGTTAAGAAAACCAGCAGATAAACTTGAAATGTTAGTAGCCAAATCTGCATGGCCATTCCCAAGTTATGGAGATTTAATCTTCGAAGTATAGGATAGAGAGACAGACTGGGTGTCGCTTTAGTTTTAGATTAAGATAAAAAGAGAGTTCTTATATACATTTTAGACTGCTGATTGGAGTAGGAAACTGTTGCTTTATTGCAACAGAGGAATATGAATGAAGCAAAAACAGAACAGGAGTATGAATCACAACCATTGAAGAACTTTGCCATGCTTATGTTCGTCTTCAGAGAGACAACTTCATTGTCTTCTGAAGACGAACATAAGCATGACTCGTTCGTCAAATGTTGCAATTCATATCTCCTGTTCTGTTTTTGCTTCAATATTCAGTTTGGCTTATCGCAATAGAGCAACAGCTACCTACTCAACTATCAGCGGCTGATTTTCGTCCGTTTTATGCAAAGAGTTGTACACTTCCCCATTTTATGTTATTATTATCCTCGATTGTATACGCAATAATATGAAGGAGCGTTAGTAATGAATTACATTTCTTTAATAGAAGAGTTAAAAAAGAGGGGCAGTATACCAGGTCTTGATGCAATTCAGGGGTTGCTGGAAGAGTTAGGGCATCCAGAAGATGATTTGAAGATTGTACATATTGCCGGAACGAACGGAAAAGGTTCTGTTTTTGCATATCTTTCTTCTATATTAATGGCAGCAGGTTTTAAGGTGGGAAGATATATTTCCCCGACTATTTCCTGCTATGAGGAAAGATTCCAGATTAATGGAACGTATATTGCAAAGGATAAGTTAGAGAGGCTTTACGGTGTTGTAGAAGAAGCGATGCGAAAAGAGGAGGCGAAAATTGGATTAAGACCTACACTTTTTGAAGTGGAGACAGCGCTTTCTTTCTTATATTTTAAGGAGGAAAAGGTTGATTACGCCTTGGTGGAAGTTGGTATGGGAGGAAGGCTAGATGCCACGAATGTGATTAAGCATCCAGAACTTACTGTAATTTCTTCCATCAGCTATGACCACAAGGCAATTCTTGGAGATACGTTAGAGGAGATTGCCTGCCAGAAAGCAGGAATTATCAAAGAGAGTGCTCCTGTTGTTTTATCGGAGAATCCAGAAGAAGTCTGCAAGGTTGTAAAACACGAAGTAGCAGAGAAAAAGGTACATTGCATCGAAGTAAAGCCGCAAGATTATGAGATATTAGCGGAAACTCCATATGGAAGTACTTTTTTATGGAAGGAACAGCGTTATGAGACAAAGCTTCCGGGAAACCACCAGATTTCTAACGCTGTGACAGCCCTTACCGCATCAGAATATCTTTTTGAGAAAGATTATGAGAAGAATGAGGCAAGGAAGAAAATCCCAAAAGAACTAGATACCATGAACATAAAGGCGGCACAGCAAGGTGGTATTATAAGGACAATCTGGCCGGGAAGGCTTGAAGTGTTAAAAAAAGAACCTTTATTTTACAGAGATGGTGCACATAATCCAGATGGCGCACGCAAATTAGCGTCATTTTTGCAAAAACATTTTACAAATAAGAGAATCATTTATATAATGGGAGTGTTAAAGGATAAAGAATATACGAAAATACTCCAGTATCTTATGCCGATGGCAAAGAAAGTTTATGTATTTAGACCGAATAATGAACGGGGGCTTTCAGCAGAAATTTTAGCAAATACAATAAAAGAGAAAGCGGATGTTCCAGTTATGATTGAGCCAGACGTAAATACTGCGGTTTCTAAGGCATTGGAGGCTGCACAGCCGGAAGATATTCTGGTGGCCTGTGGTTCGCTCTCTTTTATGGAAGAAATGGAGGCTATACAGTAATGAAGATAGGAAAATACGAGTTTGACCTTTTACATAAAGGCTATATTATGGGAATTTTAAATGTAACACCCGATTCTTTTTCCGATGGCGGCAAATATCAGTCTGTTGATCTGGCGTTAAAACAGGCGGAGAGAATGATAGAGGAAGGTGCAGCAATTTTAGATATCGGTGGAGAATCTACAAGACCAGGCCATAAGAAGATTACAGACCAGGAAGAAATCGAAAGAGTTGTTCCGGTCATTGAAGCAATAAAGAAGAATTTTGATATCGCGGTATCTCTTGATACTTACAAATACGAAGTTTCTAAAGCTGGAATTGCTGCCGGAGCAGATATGATTAACGATATCTGGGGATTGAAATGGGATGAGAGACTGGCTCCGTTACTTGCCAAAGAGGACGTTGCCTGTTGTCTGATGCACAACAGAGATAATCAGGAGTATACTAATTTTATTGAGGATTTCTGCTCTGATATGGAAGAGACACTGGCCATTGCGAAAAAGGCAGGAATCAGGGACGAAAGAATTGTTCTTGATCCAGGTGTTGGCTTTGGAAAAACATTTGAGCAGAACCTTTCTATTATGAAGCATATGGATGTATTTTCAAAATGGGGACTTCCTGTGTTACTTGGAACATCAAGAAAGTCTGTGATTGGTCTTGCGTTAAATCTTCCTGTTGATCAGCGAGAGGAAGGAACTGCGGCAACAACAGTACTTGGCCGTATGAAAGGGGCCTCTATTTTCCGTGTGCACGATGTAAAGACAAACTATAGAGAATTGAAGATGATTGAGGCAATTCTGGAGGCAGAGTAAGATGGATGAGATAAGAGTAAAGAATCTGGAAGTATTTTGCCATCACGGTGTATATAAGGAGGAAAATGTCCTCGGTCAGAAGTTTCTCGTCAATATTGTTTCAAAAGTAGACACAAGGGCTGCAGGAAAGACAGATGAACTTGAATTGTCAGTAAGCTACGGAGATATCTGCCGTTGTGTCAAAAAAGAAATGACAAAGCAGAACGACAAACTGTTAGAACGAGTTGCCGAACGCCTTGCAGAGTGTATTCTTTTGCAGTTTCCACTTATAAAAGAAGTGGAGATTGAAGTGAAAAAGCCGTGGGCACCTGTCTTAATGCATGTGGATTACACTTCTGTTAAGATTAAGAGAAGCTGGCATAAAGTATATATTGGTGTTGGTTCTAATCTTGGAGAGCGGGAAGAATATATGAAACTTGCAAAGGAGAAAGTGAGTGCTTTGCCAGATACAAAGAACTTCAAATCTGCTTCAATTATTGAGACAGAACCATACGGTTATACGGAACAGGGCAAGTTTTTAAACACAGTATATTCGATTGAAACATTAGATACACCAGCAGAATTTCTTGACAAACTGCATCAGATTGAAAATGAGGCAGAGCGAAAGAGAGAGATTCACTGGGGACCAAGAACATTAGATTTGGATATTCTTTTATATGATGATTTAGTGACAGAAGATGAGGAGATTACGATTCCTCATCCAGAACTGACAAAAAGGCTTTTTGTATTAGAGCCATTGTGTGAGTTGGCTCCAAGAGGAATTCATCCGTTAGAGAGAAGAAGATATTCAGATATTTTAGAGGATTTAAAAGAAAAAGAGAAATAAAGGAAGCAGTAGTGGAATGGATAAGGAAATAAGAAAAGTAGATGATGTACGAGATGATATTACAAAAATAGATTACGAAATTGCAGAGTTATTTGAAAAAAGAATGGGATTTGCCGCAGAATTAGCGCTTTCTAAAAAGCAGGCGGGAGAATCCATTTATAATAAAAATAAAGAAGACGAAAAGTTATCAGATATTACAAAGAACCGATCCAATCCATTTGTCATAAAGGGATTAGAGGAAGTTTTTATTCAGATGATGTCCATAAGCCGCAAATATCAGTATCATATGGTTCACCAGAGAGACCGCTATATTGAGAATTATTTTACCGAAGTACCAGAGTTAGTCATGTTCCCAGATACAAGAATTGTTTATCCGGGAGTGCCAGGATCTTTTTCAGAGATGGCATGTGAAAAGTTCTTTGGAGCGGATGTAGATCATTATGCCGTTGTTAACTTTAAAGATGTTGCGATAGCATTGAATAACGGAGATGCCGATTACGGCGTACTTCCGATTGAGAACTCTTCTGCCGGAGATGTTACAGGTGTTTATGACATTTTACTGGAGAATGATGTCTGTATGGTAGGAGAAGTTTTTGTAAAAGTAGAACATTGTCTGTTAGGCTGTCCGGGAAGTAAGATTGAGGATTTAGAAGTTGTTCTTTCCCATCCACAGGGATTAATGCAGTGTGCTCCATATTTAGAAAACCTGGATGTCAAAAAGGTTAGTGTGGAAAATACAGCCATTGCTGCTGAGAGAGTAGCAAGAGAAAAAATAATGACACAGGGAGCCATTGCAAGCCGCAGAGCCGCAGAACTTTACGGTCTTGATATTTTAGATGCAGGTATCAACTTTGACAAAAATAATGTAACTCGTTTTGTAATCCTCTCTAAGAAGAGACAGTACACAGAGAATGCGAATAAGATCAGCATTTCTTTTTCTCTGCTTCATGAAAGCGGAACTCTTTATAATATATTATCTCATTTCTTATATAATGATTTAAACTTAAGCCATATTGAATCTGTTCCTCTGCCAGACCAGCAGTGGGAATACCGCTTCTATATTGATATCAACGGAAATCTGCATGATCCGGCAGTAAAAAATGCCCTGCAAGGTGTTCGTACAGAAGTAGCGGATTTTAAAATTTTAGGAAACTATTAAACGGTCTACAAAAGGAGCGTAGAGTACATGAGTGAAACAGTAAAAAATAAGCATGTGAAAAAGAAAAATTCGGCGGTTTTATTATTAAAGACAGTGATTACAGCGGTTCTTCTTTTCTTTACCTGGTATTTATGCAGTCACTTTATGGAATATCAGAAAAATGCAACAAATCAGGTAAATAAGTATCGAATTGATCAGGTCTGCCAGTTATCGGCAGGATCTGTTGTAAGCCAGAAGTTTGTTGCAAAACATACACATTTAAAAACGGTAAAAGTTTATTTTGGCAATGACTATTCTGGACAGGCAAGTGGAAAGGTTATTCTTAATATTATAGATTTAGAAACCGGAAAAAGCATACAGAGACTTACAAAAAATATCAGTGATATTGTAAATAATGATTATACAGAATTTAAGACAGATCTGCAGCTGACGAAAAAGAAAGAGTACAGCATTCAGCTTACAACAAGTGGAGCAGAATCCGGCAAGGAACCTCTTATTTTCCAGTGGACAACAAAGGAAACTGGTTTCCGTGGCAAGTTAAAGATTAACCAGGAAGAGCAGGGTAAGTATCTTGTATCTAAGCTCTATTATCCAGTAACAATCTATCAGCAGTGGGCAGGCATCTGTATGATGATGGCACTTGTCCTTCTTCTTTTATGGTTTGCACTGCCGGCACCGGAGATGGTAAAGAAAGCACTTGGTCAGATTCTGTTTTTTGCAGCACCGTTATTTACATTCTGGTTTGTGGAACGGTTTACTGACAATCCAATTTTTAGAATGCGTGCTGCAGAATTTTGGCTTAACATATTAGTTTATTATATGTTCTTTGGATTATTGTATCTGATTTTCAATTCCAGGAGAGTATCTGTAACAATAGGAAGTATTTTGTGGTGCATTATTGGAATTGCAAACTATTATGTTTTAAGTTTTAAAGGTGCACCGATCGTTCCTTCAGATATTATGTCCGCAAGAACAGCTGCGAATGTTGCAGAGAACTATACTTACAGCATTCAGCCGGTATTTGTATGGAATGTCTTATTCCTGCTGTTATATTTAGCCATAATGTGGCGCTGTCCGGTTCCTAAAAAAATGGGCTGGAAAAAGCGGGTAATTATGCTTGTTGTTATCGGCCTGCTAGGTTCAGTGCTCGGACATTTTGTCGTAGAACAAAAAACATTAAAGAACTTTGGCATTAAGAATAACGTGTGGGATCAGAAAAAAGGGTATGCCAAGAATGGACTGTTCTTTGGTTTTGTTCTTAACATGAATTCTCTGGTGCAGGAAAAACCATCTGATTATTCTGTAGAGGCGGCCAAAGACATTGCCGAGAAATATGAAGAAAAGTTTGCGAATGAAGATTCCGATAAAAAGAAAAAAGGGCGGTTAGAAACTGCAGATGGTACGAAACCAAATGTAATCGGCATTATGAACGAGGCATTTTCTGATTTAAGTGTTATCAATGAATTTTCCACAAATGAAGATTATATGCCATTTATTCATAGTTTAAAGAAGAATACAATAAAAGGTTCTCTTTATATGTCTATCTTCGGTTCAGGAACTTGTAACTCCGAGTTTGAGTATTTAACTGGAAATAGCATGTCCTTCTTACAAAATGGTATTATTGCATACACACAGGTTGTAAAGGACAAACTTCCTAATATGACCTATCTGTTAAAAGAACAAGGATATAAAGGCAATCTGGCTTTACATCCTTACCTTGCTTCCGGCTGGAACCGTGTACAGGTGTATGATTATATGGGATTTGATCATTTTTATTCAGAGACAGATTTTAAGAATCCGACAATGTATCGAAAATATATTTCTGATGAATCTGATTTTAAGAAGATAGAGGAGTTATACGAAAAACGTACTGAGAAAGATGAACCATTTTATCTTTTCAATGTTACGATGCAGAATCACGGTGGATTTGATAAGACGTACTCCAATTTCCATAATGATATACAGATTACAGATAATCATAAAAATGAGCAGGCAGAGCAGTATCTTTCCCTTGTAAAGAAGACAGATGATGCGTTTAAACAGCTTGTAGAGTATTTTTCAAAAGTAAAAGAACCGACAATCATCGTAATGTATGGTGATCATCAGCCGGCTGTACAGAGCAGCTTCTATGACAGCCTTTTTGGAAAGAGTGCAGGCAGTCTTACAAATGAAGAATTAATGAACAAATACAGAACACCATTTATTATCTGGGCAAACTATGATATTAAAGAGAAAACCATAGATAAAATGAGTGCGAACTATTTAAGTGCCTATGTGATGAACGAGGCAGGCTTAGAAACAAGCCCATACCAGAAGTTCTTATTAAAACTCCGCAAGAAGCTTCCTGTACTTACGGCAATGGGATGCTTTGATAAGAAGGGCAAATATTATGAATCTGCTTTAGAATCGCCTTATAGCGATATGGTAAAAGAGTATCAGATATTACAATATAATAATCTTATTGATACAAAACATACAGTGAATTCTTTCTTTTATCTTTCTGACGAACAGAAGAAATAAGAAAGCTGGAGAAGTGCCAGAGGCAAAAAGGAGGCAGCGATGGGAATAAGTCCGTATGCGGCAATTGTAATCGGTTCAAAAAATATGCTCATGAAAGTGTATGAGATTTCCGGTGGAAAGGGATTTCGTACAGTGGATGAGATACGCTATGAGTATGAACTTGGCAAAGAGGCCTATTTTACAAGAAAGATTACATTTGCGCAAATTGAAGAAATCTGTAATGTACTGATGGAATTTCAGCAGCGTATGAGGGAATATGCGATAACAGAATTCCGCTGTTACGCGACAAGTGCGATTCGTAATGCAAAGAATCAGGTATCGGTTCTTAATCAGATTAAAATTCGCACAGGTGTGGATGTTATCATGCTCAGCAATTCGGAACTTCGTTTCCTTATGTATAAGGGAATTCAGGTATTAGATATTGATTTCAATAAAATCATTGAAAAAAATACTGCCATTTTAGATATTGGTTCCGGAAGTGTACAGGTATCCCTGTTTGATAAACAGGCACTTTATATGACGCAGAATTTAGATATCGGTACAGTAAAAGTGAGGGGATTTTTAGAATCTGTTGAGAATAACGTACTCGATTATATTTCTGTATTAGAAGAATATATTCAGTATGAATTTGATATGTTTAAAAGTGGCTATCTGAAAGATAAAGATATTAAAAATGTAATCGCCATCGGAGACGAGATTAAAAATATCAATCGCCTGATTCCGGAACTGCATCTTACCGATACGATGAGCTATGAGCAGATTTTATACATTTACAAAAAGATTAAAAAGGCATCCTATCAGGATATTGCCTTAAAATACGGACTTTCCATTGAGGATGCCAGAATGGTTCTTCCATCGGTACTTATTTATAAGACATTCTTAGAACGTTCTAAAGCAGATACCGTTTATATATGTGCGACGAATCTTTGTGATGGAAGCGTGGTGGATTACGCACAGGAAACAAAGAAGATAAAACTAAGCCATGATTTTTATCAGGATATTGTAGCTTCTGCAAAGTATATCGGAAAAAGATACCGCTATAGTAAAGTACATGCACAATATATTACAGATTTAGCGTTAGAGATTTTCGATAAGACGAAAAAGTTCCACGGACTTACACAACGGGACCGCCTTATTCTTGAAATATCTGCGATTCTTCATGATATTGGAAAATATGTTAACTTAAATGATCCAGGTAAGAATGGCTACCAGTTAATCATGTCCACTGAGATTATGGGCTTATCTCACAGAGAGAGAGAGGAAGTTGCTAATATTGTGCTTTACAATACACAGGAACTTCCAGATACTGACGAGTTAGATACTGCATTCTGGAGAGAAGAATATCTTCGGATTGCCAAGTTATCTTCTATTCTAAGGCTTGCAAATGCATTAGACAGAGGACATAAACAAAAACTTGAGAAATGTTCTATGGCAAGAAAAGGAAAGGAATTGATTATTTCCCTTGAAACAAATCAGGATATTACATTAGAGATTACCCGCTTTTCCAAGAAAGCAGAAACCTTTAGTGAATTTACTGGAATCACACCAGTATTAAAGCAAAAAAGAGCATTGTAGGGGAGGATAGAAGATGGACAAAAGTATATTTGACAGACCGGAGAATTTTACAAACCGTGAATTGAGCTGGTTAGAGTTTAACCAGAGAATTCTTGGAGAGGCAAGAGACCGCAAAAATCCATTATTTGAGCGAATGAAGTTTTTAAGTATCACTGCCTCGAATTTAGATGAATTTTTTATGGTGCGTATCGCTTCTTTAAAAGATATGGTCAATGCAGGGTATAAGAAGAAGGATATTGCAGGAATGACCCCGCAGGAACAACTTGGTGCATTGAATGAGAAAACCCATGCATTTTGTGAAAAACAGTATACGACCTATAATCGTTCTCTTCTTCCTAAACTTTCTGAAGCGGGGTTAGAAATTGTAACTTTTAACAGCCTTTCTGAAAAAGAAGAGGAGTTTTTAGAAGAATATTTCCATAAGAATGTATATCCGGTACTGACTCCGATGGCGATTGATTCTTCAAGACCGTTTCCGCTGATTCAGAATAAGACATTGAATATTGCTGCTTTGATAAAAAGCCGGGGCGAAGATAAAAAAGAAAAGAAAGACTACGATATTGCGACAGTACAGGTACCTTCTGTACTTCCAAGAGTGATTGTGCTTCCGCAAAAGGATGGAGGAAAAAGAAAATGCCGTGTTATTCTTCTTGAGAATGTCATTGAACATTACTTAGATGTTTTGTTTTTAAATCATGAGATTATCTGTTCTGCTCCATACCGTATTATGAGAAATGCAGATTTATCCATTGATGAAGATGATGCAGAAGATTTATTAAAAGAAATTGAAAAGTCTTTAAAAATGCGTCAGTGGGGCGAAGTCATCAAGTTTGAGTATGAAGAGCGGATGGATAGCCGTCTGGTGAAGTATTTAAAGAAGCAGTTTAAAGTGCATCCATGCGACATGTATGCTTTCAATGGCCCGCTTGACCTTACGTTCCTTATGAAATGTTATGGCATTGAAGGGTTCTCTGATTTAAAAGAAAAACCATATACTCCGCAGAAAAATAAAAAGCTTCGTGCAGATAAAAATATATTTACCCAGATCCGGAAGGGCGATGTGTTACTGCATCATCCATATGAAAGCTTCGATCCGATTGTGGCATTTATCAGGCAGGCGGCAGAAGATAAAGACGTGCTTGCAATCAAGCAGACTCTTTACCGTGTCAGTGGGCATTCCCCGATTATCGCTGCATTGGCACAGGCAGCAGAAAATGGGAAGCAGGTAACTGTATTGGTAGAGTTAAAGGCACGATTTGATGAGGAGAATAACATTAACTGGGCAAGAAAGTTAGAAAAGGCAGGCTGTCACGTTATTTATGGTTTAGTTGGTCTGAAAACACACTGTAAGATTGCACTGGTAGTGCGGAAAGAAGCGGATGGTATCCGCCGCTATGTGCATCTTGGAACAGGAAACTATAATGATTCCACTGCAAAGCTTTACACAGATACCGGTATGTTTACCTGCCGCGATGTTGTCGGAGAAGATGCTACAGCCGTATTTAATATGTTAAGTGGTTATTCCGAACCGGCAAACTGGAACCGTCTTATTGTAGCACCAATCTGGATGAAAAAGCGTTTTCTTGAGATGATTCACAGAGAGACGAAAAACGCAAAAGAAGGCAAACCGGCAAAAATTATCGCCAAATGCAATTCTCTTTGTGATAGAAAGATTATCCTTGCCTTATACGAAGCTTCCTGTGCAGGTGTACAGGTTGATTTGATTGTTCGTGGAATCTGCTGTCTTGTAGCGGGCAAACCGGGAGTCAGTGAAAATATCCGGGTACGTTCTATTGTGGGAACTTTCTTAGAGCATGCAAGAATTTTCTATTTCTATAATGACGGACATGAAGAAATTTATATGGGAAGTGCGGACTGGATGCCTAGAAATCTTGACCGCCGTGTAGAGATTGTTTTCCCAGTTGAAGAGAAAGAATTAAAAGAAAAAGCAAAACATATTTTAGATGTTCAGCTTAGTGACACATTAAAAGCGCACAGGCTTTTAGAAGATGGCACATATCAGAAAGTGGACAGAAGGGGAAAAGAGGCAATTGAGGCACAGAAGACTTTTTGCGAGGAAGCGATTGCTGCAGCAAATGAATCAAAAAAGAAAGTACCCAAAAAGAGAACCTTTGACCCTCGGTTTTCACCGCAGGAGGAGTAATGAAAAGATATAAAGTAATAGTGTTATTATTATGCCTTACCCTGTTTGCGGGAATACTTGCAGGGTGCGGCTCCCATAAAAAGAAAGAAAAATCCGAAGAAAGTACATCTACCTCAAAGGATTCAGGAGAATTAGATGATATTACTTTAGAGGGGATGGTTTCTGATGCTCTTTCAAGTATGACCTTAAAAGAAAAAATAGGGCAGATGTTCATTGTCTGTACCGATTCACTTGATTTTGATGCGGAGACAGAAGTAACAAAGAAGATGCAGCAGAAATTAGAAGAGTATAAACCTGGTGGTGTTATCTTTTTTTCCTATAATCTTAAAGACCGTGAGCAGGTAAAAAGTATGATTGCTGACATTCAGAAAAGTAATGATATTCCATTGTTTATTTCGGTTGATGAGGAAGGCGGCTCCGTAGCAAGAATTGCAAACTCAAAAAATATGCAGACAACTAAGTTCCCTGCCATGTCCGAGATTGGTAAGAGTGGGGACAGTAAAAAAGCCTGCGAAGTAGGAGAGACAATCGGAAAAGAAATCAGGGAACTTGGATTTAACCTTGACTTTGCACCGGTAGCAGACGTGAATACAAATGCAGAAAATACGGAAATCGGAAATAGAAGTTTTAGTTCTGATGCCAAAACCGTAGCAGGAATGGTATCTCAGGAAGTGAAAGGCCTGCAGTCTCAGGGCGTAAGTTCTACTTTGAAGCATTTTCCAGGACAGGGACAGTGTGGAGAGGATACACACAAAGGGTATGTAGATCTAAATGCAACAATTGACCGCCTCCGTGAAGTAGAATTCCTTCCGTTTGAATCTGGAATTGCAGCGGGAGCGGATATGGTAATGATGTCCCATGTTGCTGTGAGCCAGGTAACAGGAAAGGAAACCCCAGCTTCTCTTACAAAACTTATGGTAACAGATATTTTAAGAGAAGAATTACAATTTAATAATGTTATTATTACAGATGCTATGAATATGAAAGTTATCACAAAGTTCTATGACGCAGATCAGGCGGCGGTAATGGCAGTTCAGGCTGGAAATGACATGATTTTAATGCCGGATAATTTTGAACAGGCATTTGAAGGTGTATTAGAAGCAGTGAAAGACGGCACGATTTCTGAGAGTAAGATTAATGAGGCGGTAAGCCGGATTCTTTCCGTAAAAATCCGCAGAGGAATCCTTCCAACAGATTCGAAACTATTTCGTCATAATGCAGGAAAATAATCTGTAAAATTCATAAAAAATACTATATAAAATACACATAAAATTTGTGAATGGTTCTGAAATCTGAGAAATGGCTTGTACGGACACTTATTTTATGTTAGTATACAATCGTTTCAATTATATTCACTAATGAAATTATGGAGGAAGAAAATGGCGTTTGATATGGAAGAACAGTTTTCTGAAGAGTGTGTGGATTCTGGAATTCACGAAGAATGCGGAGTGTTTGGAGCATATGATTTCGACGGAAATGACATTGCTTCAACAGTGTATTATGGGTTGTTTGCTCTGCAGCATAGAGGACAGGAAAGCTGTGGTATTGCAGTTTCGGATACCAACGGCCCAAAAAAGAACATTCAGGTTCATAAAGGAATGGGCCTTGTCAACGAAGTGTTTAGCAGTGAAAACCTTGAGAAATTAAAGGGAAATATCAGTGTGGGTCATGTCCGGTATTCAACTGCAGGTTCTAGTACCAGAGAGAATGCACAGCCGTTAGTACTGAATTATTATAAAGGTACGCTGGCTCTTGCACATAATGGTAATCTGGTAAATGCATTAGAACTTCGCGAGGAACTTGAAAAGACAGGCGCTATTTTCCAGACAACGATTGATTCTGAGGTAATCGCTTACCATGTTGCCAAAGAGAGAATTTCTTCCGCAACAGCAGAAGAAGCGGTACTTGCAGCAATGCGTAAGTTAAAGGGAGCCTATTCTCTTATCGTAATGAGTCCGAGAAAGCTGATTGGGGCAAGAGATCCATTTGGTTTCAGACCTCTTTGTATCGGCAAGAGAGACAATACATATTTCCTTACATCTGAGACGTGTGCCTTAGATACAGTAGGGGCAGAATTTGTAAGAGATGTAGAACCAGGAGAAGTTGTTACCCTAACACCGAGTGGAATTGTATCAAATAGGGAACTTTGCTTCAAAGATTCTTCTAAGCAGGCAAGATGTATTTTTGAATATATCTATTTTGCAAGACCGGATGCAGTCATTGACGGGGTTGGTGTTTATGCCAGCCGTATTAAGGCAGGAAGATTCCTTGCTATGGATTCACCGGTAGAAGCAGATATGGTTGTTGGTGTTCCTGAATCAGGTAATCCGGCAGCACAGGGATATGCTATGGAATCTGGTATTCCTTACGGAACAGCTTTCATTAAAAATTCTTATGTTGGAAGAACGTTTATCAAGCCAAAGCAGAGCATGCGTGAGAGCAGTGTACAGGTAAAGCTTAATGTGTTAAAAGATGCTGTAAAGGGTAAGAGAATTGTTATGATTGACGATTCTATCGTTCGAGGAACAACTTGTCATCGTATTGTTCGTATGTTAAAGGATGCCGGAGCAAAAGAAGTTCATGTAAGAATCAGTTCTCCTCCATTTTTACACCCTTGTTATTTTGGAACGGATATTCCTTCCGAAGATCAGTTGATTGCCTATGGTAAGACTTTAGATGAGATTCGTGACAGCATTGAGGCAGATACATTAGCTTATCTTGGAATGGAACGTTTAAAAGAACTTAACAACGGACTTCCATACTGTGATGCATGTTTCAGCGGTAACTATCCGATTGAACCGCCAACACAGGATATCCGTGGAGAACAGGGATAAATTAACTAATAGAAAATCAAGTGGCAATTATAAAAAATCAGGAAAGGAAAAGCTATTTAGATGCAAATCATCTAGCATATACACATTTGTATATGTTTTTAGTAGCAGGTATAAACAATGTACGACAAATATCAGAGTCCTCTCTCAGAAAGATATGCAAGTAAAGAGATGCAGTATATCTTTTCTCCAGACAAGAAGTTTAAGACATGGAGAAAGCTTTGGATCGCATTAGCAGAGACAGAATATGAGTTAGGTCTTGACAGTGTGACAAAGGAACAGATTGAGGAGTTAAAGGCCCATGCCGATGACATTAATTTTGATGTGGCAAAAGCAAGAGAGAAAGAAGTACGTCACGATGTTATGTCCCATGTATATGCATATGGTGTACAGTGTCCAAATGCAAAGGGAATCATCCATCTTGGAGCAACATCCTGCTATGTAGGTGATAATACAGATATTATCATTATGACAGAGGCTCTCAAGTTAGTAAGAAGCAAGCTGATTAATGTCATTGCAGAGCTTTCTGCATTTGCTATGAAGTACAAAGACCTCCCTACACTGGCTTTCACACATTTCCAGCCAGCGCAGCCAACGACCGTTGGAAAGAGAGCTACATTATGGTTACATGATCTTATGCTTGATTTAGAAGACTTAGAATATGTTATCAGCACAATGAAGTTGTTAGGCTCTAAAGGAACAACGGGAACTCAGGCAAGTTTCTTAGAGTTATTCAACGGAGATCATGAGACAATCCGTAAGATTGATGGAAAGATTGCAGAGAAGATGGGATTTGATGCATGTTATCCAGTTTCCGGACAGACATATTCCCGTAAGATTGACAGCCGTGTACTTAATGTACTTTCTGGAATTGCACAGTCTGCTCATAAATTCTCTAATGATATTCGTCTTTTACAGCATTTAAAAGAAATTGAAGAACCATTCGAGAAACATCAGATTGGTTCCTCTGCAATGGCTTATAAGAGAAATCCTATGAGAAGTGAGAGAATTGCCTCTTTAGCAGATTATGTAATGTCTGATGCGATGAATCCGGCATTCGTAGCATCTACACAGTGGTTTGAGAGAACATTAGATGACTCTGCTAACAAGCGTCTTTCTGTACCAGAAGGTTTTCTTGCGATTGATGGTATCCTTGACTTATATCTGAATGTCGTAGATGGTCTTGTAGTATATCCAAAGGTAATTGAAGCACATCTTATGAGAGAACTTCCATTTATGGCAACAGAAAATATCATGATGGATGCAGTAAAAGCTGGTGGAGACCGTCAGGAACTTCACGAAAGAATTCGTCAGCACTCTATGGCAGCAGGCCGTGTTGTAAAAGAAGAAGGTAAAGAGAATGATCTTCTTGAAAGAATCGCAGCAGATTCAGCATTTGGAATGACAATGGAACAGCTTCAGGCCATCATGAAACCAGAAAACTTTGTTGGAAGATCTCCAGAGCAGACAGTAGAGTTCATTACAGAATACGTTCAGCCTGTTCTTGACGAGAATAAAGACATTCTTGGAATGAAAGCAGAGATTAATGTATAAAAATACAGAAACTTCGGATTGACATGCTAGAAAGAAATCCGTATAATACTAAGGGTTATCGGCAACGATAACCCTTAAGTTATGTAATTTATAAAAACAGGAGAAAGAATAACCCTTAAAGTTTGGAAAGGTGGTTGTCAGTTGAGTAGCAAAGATACAAAAGAAACGAATGTACTTGCCCAGGCTTCAATATTGATGGTGGCAGGTATCGTGACAAGGATTATCGGTGTATTATATCGAAGTCCGGTTACAAGTATTATAGGTGATGAAGGTAATGGATATTATAGTATTGCTGTGAATATTTATACGATGATATTATTGATATCTTCCTATAGTATTCCTATGGCAGTTTCCAAGGTGGTTTCGGCCAAGATGGCGGTACATCAGTATAAGATTGCACATAAGGTATTTAAATGTGCACTTATATATGTTCTGGTAATAGGTGGGATTGCCAGCCTTATTACTTTTTTTGGAGCCTCTGTATTAATTCCTTCGAATCAGCCTAAGGCGATTCCTGTACTTCGTATTTTAGCTCCAACTATCTTTTTCTCCGGATTTTTAGGGGTATTCCGTGGATATTTTCAGGCACACAGGACGATGATTCCGACTTCGCTTTCTCAGATTGTAGAGCAGGTGGCTAACGCAGTCATTAGTATTGGGGCTGCCGTATTTTTTATTCATGCATTTGCAGGTGGGGATGCCGATAAGATTCCAGTATTTGGTGCGATGGGAAGTGCCGCAGGTATTGGGGCAGGTGTTATAATCGGTCTCTTATTTATGATGTTTATTTACTCCTGTAATAAAAAATATTTTAAAAAAGAAATTCAAAAAGATGATACGGGTGTTGACAGTTCCTATAAAGATATCTTTAGGATTATCTTTATGATGGTAACACCGGTAATTTTAAGCACGTTTGTCTACAATATCAGTACGGTAGTTGACCAGACTTTATTTATGGATATTATGGGATTTAAAAGAATGGCTTCTGAAACAGCGGCCTCTTTATATGGCGTGTTCTCCGGAAAATACTGGGTGCTCATCAACGTGCCGATCGCGCTTGCAAATTCTATGTCTACTGCTATGATTCCTGCAATTTCCGGCAGTTATGAGTTGAAAGACTATAAAAAATGCAGGGGGCATGTAAGGCAGGCAATTCATTTTACAATGGTTATCAGTATTCCTGCTGCAATTGGAATAGGGGCGCTTGCCTATCCAATTATGGAAGTGCTGTTCCCACAAAAAGCAACGATTGATCTGGCAGTAAGTATTTTACGCACTGGCTGCATCAGTATTATATTTTATGCACTGTCTACAGTAAGTAATGGAGTATTGCAGGGAATTGGAAAGGTAAATATTCCGCTTCGTAACGCAGCGGTTTCCCTTGTCCTTCATGTTGTTCTGCTTACACCGTTGTTGTATTTTACAGACCTGAATTTATATGCGCTTGTATTTGCTACGATGTTCTATGCTTTCCTTATGTGTCTGCTGAATAATTTGAGTGTACGCAAGTATTTAGGATATCATCAGGAAATGAAACGAACATTTATGATTCCATTACTTTCTTCTGTAATTATGGGAATACTCTGCTATGTATTTTATCAGGGAATCTACTTGATCTTATCAGGAATATTCGGAAGTTTTATTCATTTAAGAATTCTTGTATTTATATGCTTGATGATTTCAGTAGGCTTTGCGGTTATCGTATATTTCGTTCTGGTACTTAAGTTAAAGGGAATTACAGAGGCAGAACTTCGTAACTTCCCGAAAGGAAATATGCTTGTCAGAATGGCAAAGAAAAGTAAGTTATTGTAATTATTCTTTACTTATAAAGGAAAGTAAGTTATAATTAGTGTGTTTGGGTGATGGGACAAACCACATCCATAAAAATAGTAAGTTTTTAAAGCTGGGAGGAATGAGCTAATGGTAAAAGCAATCGTAGGCGCAAACTGGGGAGATGAAGGTAAGGGTAAGATTACTGATATGCTCGCACAGGATTCTGATATTATTATCCGTTTTCAGGGTGGTGCCAATGCAGGCCATACAATTATAAATGATTATGGAAAGTTTGCACTCCATACATTACCATCAGGTATTTTCTATGGACATACAACAAGTATTATCGGTAACGGAGTAGCACTGAATATTCCTATTCTTTTTAATGAGTTAAAAGAGATAACTTCTAAGGGGGTTCCTGCACCAAAGATTTTAATTTCCGATCGTGCACAGATTGTTATGCCGTATCATATTCTTTTTGATGAATATGAAGAGGAGCGTCTGGCAGGTAAATCTTTTGGTTCTACTAAGTCTGGTATCGCACCTTTCTATTCTGATAAGTATGCGAAGGTTGGTTTCCAGGTTAACGAATTATTCGAAGAAGAGGCAGTACTCCGAGAAAAGATTGAGCGTGTTATCGTACAGAAAAATATCTTATTAGAGCATCTTTATCACAAACCATTAATTGATGCAGACGAACTGTATAACACATTAATGGAATACAAAGAGATGGTTGCTCCTTATGTATGTAACGTATCTGCGTACTTAGATAAGGCAATCAAAGAAGGTAAAAATATTTTATTAGAGGGTCAGTTAGGAACATTAAAGGATCCAGATCACGGAATTTATCCAATGGTAACATCTTCTTCTACATTGGCAGCATATGGTGCGATCGGAGCAGGTATTCCTCCATATGAGATTAAGAAAGTTGTTACAGTATGTAAGGCATACAGTAGTGCAGTAGGTGCTGGAGCATTTGTAAGCGAAATCTTCGGTGATGAGGCACAGGAACTTCGTGTCCGCGGTGGTGACGGTGGAGAATTCGGAGCAACAACAGGACGTCCAAGAAGAATGGGATGGTTTGACTGTGTTGCATCCAAATACGGATGTCGTCTTCAGGGAACAACAGATGTTGCTTTTACGGTAGTAGATGTACTTGGATATCTTGACGAGATTCCTGTATGTACAGGCTACGAAATTGATGGTAAGGTGACAACAGAATTTCCTGTAACAAATCAGTTAGAGAAGGCAAAACCTGTATTAGAAGTACTTCCAGGATGGAAATGTGACATTCGTGGAATTAAGAAGTACGAAGATTTACCAGAGAACTGCCGTAAATATATTGAGTTTGTAGAAGAACATATTGGATATCCTATTACTATGGTTTCTAACGGTCCGGGAAGAGATGATATCATCTACCGCGGATTTGAGAAATAATTAAATAAATATACTCTTAAGAATCTTTCTAGAGTGTGTTTGAAAAATGCTTTCTGTAAGATGTGCAGATTGCAGGAATGATTTCCCAAACACGCTCTAGGTTTGCTTTTTGACTGGGAGAATTTTTCGTACTAAAGCAGGAACAGAAAGATTCTAAAAGTATATAGGATACCAAAGGAGGTAATTCATGAAAATCCTGACAATTGCAATTCCAAGTTACAATTCTATGGATTATATGAGAAACTGTATTGAAAGTCTTCTTCCAGGCGGGGAAGATGTAGAGATATTGATTGTTGATGATGGTTCAAAAGATGAGACTCCTGCAATCGCAGATGAATATGAGGCGAAATATCCGGGTATTATTCGTGCGATTCATCAGGAAAACGGTGGACATGGAGAGGCAGTGAATGCCGGACTCCGTAATGCAACCGGATTCTTTTATAAAGTAGTAGACAGTGATGACTGGGTAGACGCAGAAGCTTACCAGAAGATACTTGCCTTTTTAAAAGAGGCAGTGAAAGAAGAAGAGCCGCTTGACATGCTGCTTTCAAACTATGTTTACGAGAAGGTTGGAGCAAAGCATAAAAAGGTTATCCAGTATGATTCTATTCTGCCGGAGAATCGTTACTTTGGATGGGAAGAGATTGGACATTTCCATGCCAGCCAGAATATTTTGATGCATTCGGTGATTTACCGTACAGAGCTGCTTCGGAGTTTTCAGTTTGAATTACCAAAACACACATTTTATGTAGATAACATTTTTGTATACTGGCCATTGCCATACGTTAAGAAGATGTATTATCTTGACGTAGATTTTTATCGGTATTTTATTGGGCGTGATGACCAGTCTGTCAATGAAAAGGTAATGATTTCAAGAATTGACCAGCAGATTCGTGTGAATAAGATTATGATTGACCTTTATGCAAAGCATGAGAGCATGCTTTCCTGTCCACAGCTTAAAGAATATATGCTTCATTATCTTGAGACGATTCAGATGGTAACCTCTGTGCTTCTTATGAAGATGAATACATCAGAATCAGAGGCGATGCGAGATGATTTATGGCATTATCTTGAAGAGAAATCTCCAGATGCTTATAAAATATTAAAAAGCTCTGTTCTTGGAAAGTTTACTAAGTCCCACAATAAGCTGAGTCATAAACTCACGATGGGAGGATATAAGATTGCACAGAAATGGATTGGATTCAACTAAGAAGTTTTATAAAAATGATATTTTGCTGATTCTGTTTTTTCTGATTATTGGTATTGGTGCCTTTGCTTTTATGCAGCCTCAGGGAAAGAGAGGAGCAGAGGTAAAAGTCAGTGTTAATAATAAGGAATACGGAACATACTCTTTAGATAAAAACCAGACTGTTACAATCGGCGAAGATGACTGGGAAAATATTCTTATCATAAAGGATGGGAAAGCCAGTATGGCAAAAGCAGACTGCCCAGATAAAATTTGTGTCAATCATGCAGCGATTAGTAAAAAGGGAGAGACCATTGTCTGTCTTCCTCATAAAGTGGTTGTGGAAGTCGTTGATGAGAATGGAACACAGGATGGGAATCAGATAGATATTATCAGTAAATAACATCAGTTGATATAATTTATTATTTAACAATAATAGATTGGATTGCATACAATATTGTTCTATTTCAAATACAGTATTGTAAAACTACACAAAAAAATTGCAAATAATTGCATAATAGCGAAGTTTTTTTATATAAAATATGGGAAATGGCGAAGTTGCTAATCGTTAAGAAAATGACGATTCTTGATTTCGCCCTTTTTTTCTTATATTATTATTAATGATTTTATATCAAATATTGAAATGCTTTCGTAAGAATCTATGTGAGAACTTACAAAAATATGCATGTACTATTTGATTTAAAAAATTTTAGAAAGAAGGTAAAAAAATGGGACTACTAACATTTAAAGGTGGCCTTCATCCGTATGATGGTAAAGAGTTAAGTAAGGACAAACCAATTACTGAATATTTACCACAGGGAGAGCTGGTATACCCTTTAAGTCAGCACATTGGTGCTCCTGCCGTTGCCTGTGTAAAGAAAGGTGACAGAGTTTTAGTCGGTCAGAAAATCGCGGAGGCTGGAGGATTTGTTTCTGCCAACATCTATAGCTCTGTTTCTGGAACGGTAAAAAAGATTGAACCAAGAATGACAGTTTCTGGTAACAAAGTGAACTCCATTATTGTAGAGAATGACGGAGAGTACGAAACTGTTTCCTTCCAACCAGTAACAGAAAAGACAAATGAAGCAATCATCAATGCAGTGAAAGAAGCAGGTATCGTCGGACTCGGTGGTGCCGGATTCCCTACGCATGTAAAACTTTCCCCAAAGGAACCGGAAAAAATTGATACAATTATTATCAATGCAGCAGAATGTGAGCCATACATCACTGCCGATTATCGTTGTATGATGGAGATTCCGGAACAGCTTATTTCTGGTCTTAATATTATGCTTTCCTTATTCCCTAAAGCTAAGGGTGTAATTGGAATTGAGGATAATAAACCAGATGCGATTGCAAAGTTGACAGAAATGTGTAAAAATGAGAGCCGTATTGAAGTAGCTGCATTAAAGACAAAGTATCCACAGGGTGCAGAGCGTTCTTTAATCTTTGCAGTAACAGGTCGTGCCATCAATTCTTCCATGCTTCCAGCCGATGCCGGATGTATTGTAGATAACGTGGCAACTGCGATTGCGATTCATGAGGCAATTACACTTGGAAAACCTCTCTTTGAGAGAGTAGTAACAGTAACAGGAGATGCGATTAAGAATCCTGGAAACTTTAAAGTAAAGAACGGAACTAATGCTGCAGAATTAGTAGAAGCAGCAGGCGGATTTAAGTCTCAGCCAGAAAAAGTAATCTCTGGCGGGCCTATGATGGGTATGGCTTTGTCTACATTAGATGTTCCTTGTGCAAAGACATTCTCTTCTCTTTTATGTTTCACAAAAGATGAAGTGGCTGCTTGTGAGCCAAGTAACTGTATCCGTTGCGGACGTTGTATTTCCGTATGTCCTGCCGGCCTGATGCCTACAAAGCTTTCCGAAATCGCAGACCACGGAGATTTCGCATTATTTGATGAACTCAATGGATGTGAATGTGTGGAATGTGGATGCTGTTCTTACATCTGTCCGGCAAAGAGAAGATTAACCCAGTCTATGAAGACAGGTCGTCGTGAGGCGATGGCTCTTCGCAGAAAGAAGAAATAAACATAAGGAGAGGTGAAAAAATGAACGAACAATTATATAACGTATCAGCCAATCCTCATGTAAGGGATAAGGCTTCTACACATAGCATTATGCTTGACGTAATTATCGCTCTTCTTCCAGCAACATTATTTGGTTTCTGGAACTTCGGAGTAAAGGCAATCATCAATACAGTAATCTGTGTTGCTGTCTGTGTTCTTGCAGAATATGTATGGCAGCGCTGCATGCACCAGAAGATTACAATTAAAGACTGCAGTGCAGCACTTACTGGTTTATTATTAGCATTAAACCTTCCGCCAGAAGTACCATTCTGGATTCCTGTTATCGGTGGTTTATTCGCAATCATCGTTGTAAAACAGCTTTTTGGTGGTTTAGGCCAGAACTTTATGAACCCTGCGCTTGGAGCACGTTGCTTCTTATTAATTTCTTTTGCAGGAATTATGACCAACTTCTCCTATAATGGATTTGGTGGAAGTTTTGATGCGACAACAAGTGCCACACCTCTTGCTGCATTAAAAGCAGGAGAAGTCGTAAACTTAAAGGCTATGTTCCTTGGTAATACTGCTGGTACAATTGGTGAGACATCTGCACTCTTACTGCTTGTCGGTGGTGTATATTTAATTGCAAAGAAAATCATTAGCTGGAGAATTCCAGTATGTTATATTGTTACACTTGGTCTTTTTGTTCTCCTTTTCGGTGGACATGGATTTGATATGACATATCTTGCAGAACAGTTATGTGGTGGTGGATTAATGCTTGGTGCGTTCTTCATGGCTACAGATTACGTTACATCTCCAATTACACCAAAGGGACAGATTGTATTTGGTATCTTACTTGGTATCCTGACAGGAATCTTCCGTTTATTCGGTGGTTCCGCAGAGGGAGTTTCCTATGCGATTATCTTCTGTAACCTGTTAGTACCATTAATTGAAAGAGTTACAACTCCTACCGCATTTGGAAAAGGAGGTAAGAAATAATGAATTCTTTAGTAAAAGATGCTTTAAAGCTTGTTATTATTACTGTTGTTGCAGGTCTTGTCCTTGGTGCAGTATACGGAATCACAAAGAAACCTATTGCTGATCAGGAAGCAAAGGCACAGATGGAAGCATACAAGGCTGTATTTCCAAAGGCAAGTGATTTCAAAGATGTTGACGGATTCTCCGAGGAAGCAGCTTCTAAAGTGATTGCTTCTTATAAGAATACTGTTGATGGACATGAGAGCGATGTTATCTCTTCTGCAGTAGAGGCAGTAGATGCTTCTGGCAAAGCACTTGGTTACATTTTCAATATCACAACTTCTAAAGGATACGGTGGAGACATTCAGCTTACCGTTGGTATTCAGTCTGACGGAACAGTAAGCGGATATTCCGTACTCTCTATCAGTGAGACAGCAGGTCTTGGTATGAAAGCCAAAGATGACCCAAGCTGGGGCAAACAGTTTGCCGGTAAGAAAGCAGATGCTTTCTCTGTTGTAAAAGATGGTTCCGGTTCTGGAGATGACGCAAAGATTGATGCCATTTCCGGTGCAACAATCACAAGTAAAGCAGTTACAGGTGCTATGAATAGCTGTCTTGCTTATTTCCAGTCATTAGAAGGAGGTAACTAAGATGAAAAATAATAGTGCTTTAGAAAGACTTTATAATGGTATTATCAAAGAGAACCCTACCTTAGTTCTTATCTTGGGTATGTGTCCTACTCTTGCGGTAACAACATCAGCAATCAATGGTGCAGGTATGGGACTTTCCACAACCGTAGTATTAATGTTCTCCAATATGATTATTTCTATTCTGCGTAATTTTATTCCGGATAGAGTTCGTATTCCTGGATACATTGTAATTATCGCATCCTTAGTTACAGTAGTACAGTTCCTCTTACAGGGTTATGTGCCAGCATTAAATGATGCTCTTGGTGTATATATCCCATTAATCGTAGTTAACTGTATTATTTTAGGACGTGCAGAATCCTATGCAAGTAAAAATGGTCCTGTTTCTTCTTTCTTTGATGGACTTGGAATGGGTCTTGGATTTACAGTATCCCTTACTATTTTAGGTGCGTTCCGTGAGTTACTTGGTGCCGGAACAATTTTTGGAAAGACAATCTTATCTGAATCTTTCTACACACCAATTACTATTTTTATTCTTGCTCCTGGTGCTTTCTTTGTACTTGCCTGCTTAGTAGCTGCAAGAAATAAGATTATGAACCGTAAGGTAAAGAATGGCGAGATGGAAGAGATTCCTGCAGGATGTGGCGATTGCTCTGCCTGCGGTAATTCCTGCTGTTCGAGCAAGAGTTTCTTTGATATGTCTGTAGACAATAAAAAAGAAGAAACAAAGGCTGCTTCTGAAGAAAAAGCAGAGAATAAATAGAAAGGGGAAGGATTATGAAAGAATTAATATTATTAATTATCAGTGCCGCTATTGTTAACAATGTAGTACTGAGTCAGTTTTTAGGATTATGTCCTTTCCTCGGAGTATCCAAAAAGGTAGAGACTGCCGGTGGAATGGGAGCAGCCGTAATCTTCGTTATTACAATTGCTTCTTTAGTGACATCATTAATTTACAAGTTTATTCTTGCACCACTTGATTTAACTTATTTACAGACGATTGTATTTATCCTCGTTATCGCTGCGCTTGTACAGTTCGTAGAGATGTTCTTAAAGAAATCTATGCCAGCTTTGTATGAATCATTAGGAGTATATCTTCCACTGATTACAACAAACTGTGCCGTACTTGGTGTAGCTTTAAACTCTGTACAGTATGGATATAATATTTTACAGTCTGTAGTTTATGGTCTCGGTATTTCTATTGGATTTACAATCGCGATTGTTATCCTTGCCGGAATCCGTGAGAAAATGGAATACAACGACATTCCAGAGTCCTGGCAGGGTATGCCTATCGTAATGGTAACAGCCGGACTTATGTCTATTGCATTCTTTGGTTTTTCAGGAATCATTTAATTAGGAGGGACAAAAATGAGTATAAGTGGAATTATCCTTGCGGCAGTAGTTGTCGGTGGAACCGGACTTGTTATTTCCATTCTCCTTGGCATTGCTTCCGAGAAATTTAAAGTGCCGGTAGACGAAAAAGAAGTTGCTGTAAGAGAGTGCCTTCCGGGAAACAACTGTGGTGGTTGTGGATTTGCCGGTTGTGATGCACTTGCTAAAGCAATCGCTGCTGGAGAAGCTCCAGTTGGAGCATGTCCTGTAGGTGGACAGCCAGTAGCAGATAAAATCGCTTCTATCATGGGTGTAGAAGCTGGAGCAGGCGAAAAACAGGTTGCATTCGTAAAATGTGCCGGAACCTGCGATAAGGCAAAATCAAAATACAAATATGCTGGTAATGAAGACTGTGTTTCTGCCATGAGTGTACCTGGCGGTGGACCAAAAGCCTGCAGCTTTGGCTGTACTGGTTTTGGAAGCTGTGTAAAGGTTTGTGACTTTGATGCTATTCACGTTATCAATGGCGTTGCTGTAGTTGATAAAGAAAAATGTGTTGCCTGCGGTAAATGTGTGGCAACTTGTCCGAAATCTTTAATCGAGCTTGTTCCATATGCAGCTCCTCATAAAGTACAATGCAGCTCCAAAGAATTTGGTAAAGCAGTAAAAGAAGTATGCTCCGCAGGATGCATCGGTTGTAAGATGTGTACTCGTGTCTGTGAAGCAGATGCGATCACTGTTGAGAACAACATCGCAAAAATTGATTACAGCAAATGTACCGGATGTGGAAAGTGCGCAGAGAAGTGTCCTGCTAAGATTATTCTTTAATCTGTATGATTTAGTTGATGCTAAATTCAAGAATGCCCCGGCATTCTTGAATTTACGGAGAAGATTTTTTCTTCTTCTCATATGTCTTTGAAAATACTTGTTGCAAGTTATGAAATATAGGTTGCTATAGTAATTTTTCAGCCATATTCTGGAATATAGTTTATTGTAAGAAACTTAATAAAAACGAAAGAAAAGGCAATCTATCTTAACGAAAATGCAAGACAGATTGTCTTTCTTTTTTCACATTTATCCTGTATAGTAGTTGAGAAAAGGAATCTGTCATATACAGAGAGGACGGGAGGCTTTTGTATGGCTTATCAGAAATTTACAGGAACATATCAAAGTTCTGATCATATAAACAGAATACATTATTATATCTATGAACCGGAGACAGATCTTCGTGCTATTTTACAGATTGTGCATGATTTTGGAGATTTTGTGGAGAGAAATGAGAATTTGATTCGTTTTTTTACAGATCATGGCGTTATGGTTTGCGGATGTGACCATATCGGGCATGGACGTTCTTCTAAAAAAGAGGACTATGGCTATTTTGGCAGCAAGAATGGATGGACTTATCTGGTAAAAAATACAAAAAAGCTGACACACTATATGAAAAGAGAATATCCAGATACACCGTATTTTATCTATGGACACGGACTGGGATCTCTCATTGTGCGAATGGATTGTATCCATGAAAAAGGCATTAATGGAGTGATTTTGTCGGGGACTAGCGGTAAACAAAAGTATTGTTGGAGAAAGATTCTTTTAGCGGCCCTTTTGAAGAGGATTTGGGGGGCGGAACACAGAAGTGTATATCTTGAAAAAGATATAGAAAAACGTTTAAATCATCGTTTTTTAAAGGAACAGGACACATATTCCTGGATTGCTGCGAATGAAAAAATAAGACGAGAATATTCCAGGATTTATTCTGAACATCTTCCTGTTACCGTAGCAGCATATGAAGATATTTTAAAAATGCTTGCATTAGTCTCCACCAGGAAATGGTATCGTTCCGTAAATGAAGATATACCGATTTTGTTGCTTGGCGGAAAAGAGGATCCTATTGGTAATGGCGGAAAGGGGATATTGGAAGTACACCGGCAGTTAGAAGACACTCGTCATTGGGTGGAGCTGCATTTATATGAAGGGATGCGTCATAATATTTGTGATGAAGTGCGAAGAGATGAAGTATATACAGATATGCTTCAGTGGATGAAATTGCATATGAATGAGGAATATGAACTGCAATAAAGAAATTTATAATAAAAAGAACTTATAATTCCATTACGGTCACAATATTTTGCTCCTAGAGCGTGTTTTTTAAACACCCTCTAGATAATAAATGAATAGCATATAGATAGCATTATTTTAAGAAAGCCCTCATAATTTAAAAGAAAGGGCTTTTTTGATGCGTTTTTGGGAACTTAGTAATAAAGATGTGATTAATTGTAAGAATGGACATCGCTTAGGCTGTGTTGGAGATTTAGAAATTGATGTATGTAAATTATGTATCACAGATTTCTATGTTCCTACAGGAGGAAAATATTGCGGTTGTCTTGGCAAAAAATCAGAATATAAAATTCCGGTCGGAGCAGTCATTCGAATAGGCGTAGATAGTATCCTTGTAGATATTGACGAGAAGAAATGTCTTGTAAAATAGCTATTTTTCTGGTATAATAACCGGCACGATAAATGTAAACATAAGAGATAGAAATACTGGAGGATAAGATATGAAATGCCCTTTTTGTGGATTGGATAACACCCGTGTAATTGATTCAAGACCTGCAGATGATAATTCATCCATACGACGGCGAAGACTTTGTGACGAATGTGGAAAAAGATTTACTACATATGAGAGAGTAGAGATTATGCCACTCACTGTCATAAAAAAAGATAAAACAAGAGAACCATATGATCGTTCTAAGATGATGTCCGGAATTTTGCGCGCCTGTCATAAACGTCCGGTATCTGTAGAGCAGATTGAACAGATGGTGAATAAGATAGAGAATGAACTTTTTAATTTGGAATATAAAGAAATTGAAAGTAAGCAGATTGGCGAGGTGGTCATGGAGCATTTGAAGTCCTTAGAGCAAGTTGCGTATGTGAGATTTGCTTCTGTTTACCGTGAGTTTAAGGATGTGGAAACATTTATGAATGAACTCAAGAAGATGTTGGATAATAACCGTTAAATAATAACTTGTGTGGCTAAACAGACGCCCACTGGAAAATAAATAAAGCATATTTGTGGCCTCGAAGCAAGGTTTGGATGTTTGCATCCAAACCTTGC
>OLRU01000055.1_pt1 | contig 118062 bp, 104 predicted proteins | sample 1672961 | NCBI WGS metagenome assembly OLRU01 (sample SAMEA3136741, study PRJEB25190) | human gut metagenome | biome: human gut; feature: human-associated habitat; material: faeces | place: Austria | collected 2013
CGGTGGCGGTCTCCGAGAAGGTGGTGCGCCGGATCATGGCCGAGGAGGGGCTGCGCGCCCGCGCCCCGCGGGCGGCCCGCTACAGCTCCTACGCCGGCGAGGAGGGCCGCGCGGCGGCGCCCAACCTGCTGCTGGTCGACGCCGGCCGCGACCTGCACGACTTCTCGGCCGCCGCCCCCGGCGAGGTCCTGGTCACCGACATCACCGAGTTCAGGCTGCCCGACGACCCGCGGAAGGTGTACCTCTCGCCGGCCGTCGACCTGTTCGACGGCGACGTCGCCGCCTTCTCGGTGGGCACCTCGCCGTCCAAGGCGCTCGTGGCCGAGATGCTCGCCGGCGCCGTGGCCGCCGCCGGGGGCGGCTTCACGCTCCACAGCGACCGCGGCTGGCACTACCGCACCCCCGACTGGGTCCGCGCCTGCGGGGAGGCCGGGGTGGAGAGGTCGATGTCGCGCAAGGGGCACTCGCCGGACAACGCCGCCTGCGAGGGGTTCTTCGGCAGGCTCAAGGTCGAGTTCTTCCACGGGAGGGACTGGCGCGGGGTCTCCGCCGAGCGGTTCGCCGCCGAGCTCGCCGAGTGGATCCGCTGGTACCGGGAGGGGAGGCTGAAGGCGTTCGACGAGGGAGGGCGCAAGGTGTACGATACGATAGCCGGCCGCAGGAGGCGGCTGGGGCTGGCCGCCTAGGCCGTCCGGAAAAACGTCCGCACCCCCGATCCGGACAAACTGAAGAGCAAAAAAGCACATTTTCCAAATCTGAATGTTTAATATGCGGAGGATAGAATTACAGACTTCGAGAAAAGCCTGGTAGAGCGATTGCAAAAAATTAGCACTCGCATAATTGCATCGCCGTGATTTGGAAAATGTGTAATTTTGGAAAGAGCAATTTGGAAAATGTGCTTTTCTGGAGTCCGTTATCGTGGGAATCTTGTGCAAGCTCCAAAATAGCACATTTTCCAAATCGTGCAGAAAACAAAGAGTGGGACGTGCGTTCGGGTTTGCAAGCTAGCGAATCTGATTAGTAAGGGTTAGATGAGATCCGCGCAATAGCCGCGGGTTTGGATCTTGCGACGGCTTTTGGGGAACAGGTGGCGGTAGATGGCCATGAAGTAGCTGTCAGTCATGGAGGCCATGTAGTCCACCACGATCTGGTTCGGCTCGCCGGCCAGGTACTCCGCAGGCACGATGGACCGCGATGCCGCGGCGAGGCGCTGCACGTGGTGCTGGAAGATGGGACTTTCCCGGCGCTCTTCCAAAAGGTCGGAAAGCAGGCGCGCGTACATCTCCTCGAACATCTCCTCCACGAGGTTCTCGGCGTCGTCCACCATGCCCTCTTTCAAGTAGATGACCTCGTAGTTCTGCTTCTTCGCCAGTTTCAGGTCGCGGAAGACCTCCTCGCTCATGGCAATCTCCGGCTTGCCGTAGGAGTTGTTCACGATATCGACGGTGAGGTTGTTGATGATCTTCGCGTTGGTCACGCCGATCGCCTCGGAATCGAAGGGGGAAAGCGAATCGATGACCCCCATGGCGAGCGCGTCCTGGCGATCCTTGCCGATGTAGGCGATCATGTCGGCCACGCGCACGACGCAGCCCTCCAGCGTGGAGGGGCGCAGGGTCTTGATGGTGGACTCGTCGGCCGTGCAGGCCTCCACCAAGTTGTCCAGCTGCTCGAACGTGGTCGTCTCTCCCAGGCGCAGCACCTGCTGGGCGAACTCGCCGTTGTGGCAGAGCACCCCATCGAGCGTCTGTAGCGAGATGTTGCGACGGTACAGGTTGTCGAGCACCCGCACCGAGTGCACGTTGTGGTTGAAGGTGCGCCCGGTGCGCGCGCGGTAGCAGGCCGACAGAAAACGCTCGCCGGCGTGGCCGAAGGGGGTGTGGCCCGTGTCGTGGCCGAGCGCGATGGCCTCGATGAGGTCGCAATTCAGCCCGAGCAGGCTCCCGATGCCCCGAGCCACGCGGCTCACGAGCTGCACGTGCAGCCCGCGCCGCGAGATCTCGTCGTTCTCGGCGAAGGAGAACACCTGGGTCTTGTCGGCGTAACGGTTATAGGCGGGCAGGTTCAGCACCTTCTCGGTGTCGCGCACGAAGGCCGGGCGCGTGAGCGTGGCCCGGTCGTGGGCGAAGTCCTCGCGGCGCACCACGTCCGTATCATCGGTGCGGTAGGGGCTCACGCGGCCGGCAGCCCGATCGGCCCGAATGGCCTCTTCCACGTCGGGGCTCAGGGTAAGGTAGGGGACGTTGTTCTCTGCCATGGCTCGCTCGCTTTCGCTGGTCATTAGTTTTGCCGCTATTGTAGCTGCGGAACATCTGTTTGCACGTGGCGGTGCTATACTTTCCAGAAAACGACGAAGAGAAAGCGGGGGCCCGTGGCCGGCATCAGCGACGAGGATATCCAGAAAGTTCGCGACGCGAGCGATCTCGTGGCGGTCATCGGCGAGCGCACCCCCGTCAAGCAGAAGGGCCGCGACTTCTGGTGCTGCTGCCCGCTGCATCAGGAGAAGACCCCCTCGTTCAAGATCGACCCGGCGACACAGCTGTGGCACTGCTTCGGCTGCGGGGAGGGGGGCGATGTCTTCTCGTTCATCATGAAGACCGAGGATTTCAACTTCCCCGAAGCCGTGCGCTATCTGGCCGACCGCGCCCGCATCGACATCGCGGAGGATACGCGGGGCGGGGGCGTGTCGCGCTCGGTGAAGAGCCGTATGAAGGAGATCTGCGCGCGCACGGCCGAGTTCTACCACACCCAGCTCATGCGCGGGCGCGGCGAGGGGCCGGACGCCGCACGGAAGTACCTGGCCTCCCGCGGCTTCGGCGGCGAGGTGCCGAAGAAGTGGATGCTCGGCTACGCCCCCGGGCGCGGGGCGCTCGTCCGGCATCTTTCGGCCTTGGGCTTCAAACCCGACGAGATGATCCGCGCCAACGTGGCCCTCGACGGGCGCGGGGGCCCGGTGCGCGACCGCTTCTACGAACGCGTGATGTTCCCCATCTTCGACGCCCAGGGCGATTGCGTGGCCTTCGGCGGCCGCGTCATCGGCGCCGGCGAGCCGAAGTACCTGAACTCCCAGGAAACGCCGCTGTTCCACAAGTCCCAGGTGCTCTACGGGCTCGACCAGGCGAAGGCGCGCATGGCCTCTACCGGCTGCGCCATCGTAGTGGAAGGCTACACCGACGTCATTGCGCTGCACGAGGCGGGCGTCACCAACGTGGTGGCCACCCTGGGCACGGCGCTCACCATGCGGCACATCCGGGTGCTCGCCAAGCACGCGCCCAAGAAGATCGTCTACCTGTTCGACGGCGACGCGGCGGGTCAGAAGGCGGCCGACCGCGCCCTGGCCTTCATCGGCGAGAGCATCTCCGACAAGAACCGCAACTCCGTGGAGCTTCTGGCCGTCACCCTGCCGAGCAACCAGGATCCGGCCGAGTTCGTGCAGGCGGAGGGCGCGCAGGCTTTGGAGGCGGTGGTGGAAGGGGCGCTCCCGCTCATCGAGTTCGGCCTCGAACGGCGCCTCGACAGCTTCGACCTGGATACCGCCCCCGGCCGCGATCGCGCGCTGGACGCGTGCCTGGCGGTGCTCGCCCCCATCAAGGACACGCTGGTGGCGAAGGACTACGCCGTGCGCACCTGGTCGCGCCTGCGGGCCCACGGGCGCCTCGGCATCGAGGAGGCCGACGTGCTGGAGCGGCTGGCAGCCCTGGAGACGCCCCGCGGCGCCCCCGAGGAGGAGACCGGGCCCGAGGCCCCCGCGCCCCGACCTGTGCGCCGCGCGCTTTCCCAGGCCGAGCGCAACCGCCTGCGCTTCGAGCGGGAGTTTCTGGCGCTCGCTTGCCAGCATCCCCTTGTGGGGCTCGCCCATGCCGATGCGCTGGCCCAGGTGCAGTGGCACGAGGAGGTGCACCGCCTTCTGGCCGAGAGCGTGCTCGCGACCCTCTCCGAGAACCCGGGGGCCGCGCCGGCCGACATCGTCACGAAGGCGACGCTCGCCACGCCCCATGCCGCCCGCGTGCTCACCGCCGGGTCGTCCTACCCGTCGAGCACCCCGGAGGCCATCGGCGCCTACCTGGCCGAGGAGCTGGCCCTGGGCGATGCCGAGGAGGCCATCGGGGCGCTCACGGCCCAGATGAACGCCGGGGCCGACGCCGAGGAGGCCGAGCTGCTGCACGCGGCCGTTACCACCTTGCAGATGGACGTGGCCGCCCGTCGCGTCGCCCACCGAGCGCTGCCCGCCAGCTAGGGCACCCGCCGCGGCGCTCCATCTCCGCGTTTCACCCCTCCCCGTAGGGGGCGACCTTGGTCGCCCCTGTTTTGTCGCGCATGATCGTTCCGCTCGCCAGGGCCGACCAGGGTCGGCCCCTACGGAAAGGGAGCGCGATTGTTCCGCTCGCCAGGGCCGGCCAAGGTCGCCCCCTACGGAGGGAGCGCCGTCCGTCCGTAGATTTCGCGGGTCATCTGGACAGGAGGGGCCTCGCGCTTCACAATGTCCCAAGCAACTGATACGATCCCGGGCCATTTCAGAGCTGCCCGGGGTTGCCGCAGCGCATTGACACTTCACTATACAGAGTAAGGAATACCGTGCTTCCCATTGTTATTTCCCCCGATCCCATTCTCGCCACGGTCTGCGAGCCGTGCGAGCCCGGCGACAAGTCGCTTAAGCGTCTCTCCAAGCAGATGGCCCACGCCATGTACAAGAACTACGGTTGCGGCATCGCCGCCCCCCAGGTGGGCGTCACCAAGCGCCTGGTCGTCATCGACGTCGACTGGGACGGCGAGAAGGGGGAGAAGAACCCCATCGTGCTCGTGAACCCCGAGATCGTGGAATTGGCCGGCGAGCCGGAGGAGGGCGGCGAGGGCTGTCTTTCGTGCCCCGGCGTCACCGTGCCGGTGAAGCGCCAGCCGTGGGCCCGCGTCCAGTACTACGATTTGGACGGCGAGTTGTGGGAGATCGAGGGCGACGGCCTGCTCGGCCGCTGCCTGCAGCACGAGATCGACCACTTGAACGGCAAGACGCTCTTCGAGAGCTGCGATCCGGTGACCCGCATCGAGGCGCTGCGCGCCTACGAGGAGGCCAAGGCCGCCGGCGCCCGCCCGGGCGACACCGATATCGAGGTGAAGTAGCGTGCGCGTCGTCTTCATGGGAACGCCCCGCTTCGCGGCGGAAATCTTGGACGAGTTGGCGGAGTTCCACGAGATCGCGGCCGTCTACACGCGTCCCGACGCCGTGCGCGGCCGGGGAAAGGCGCTCGTACCCTCCCCGGTGAAGGAAGTGGCCGAGCGCCGCGGTCTTCCCGTGCGAACGCCGCGCACGCTGCGCGACGCCGCGGTGCTCTCGGAGCTCGCCGCGTTCGCGCCCGATGTCATCTGCGTGGCGGCCTACGGGGCGATTCTCCCCAAGGAGGTGCTCGACCTGCCGCCCTTCGGCTGCCTGAACGTGCACGGGTCCCTGCTTCCGCGCTGGCGCGGGGCGGCCCCCATCGAGCGGGCCATCCTCGCCGGCGACGAGGAGATCGGCGTGTGCATCATGGCCATGGAGGAGGGGCTCGACACCGGCGACTACTGCGTGTGCCGCTCGCTGCCCGCAGGTTCGCGCACAGCCGCCGAGCTCACCGAGGAGCTGGCAGCCCTGGGCGCCAGCGCGCTGCTCACGGCGCTGGCCCAGGCCGAGGGCGGCAACCTGCGCTGGGTGGCCCAGGACGAGGCGCTGGTCACCTACGCCGAGAAGATCGCCAAAGGCGAGCTGAACCTCGATCCTGCCGAGAGCGCCGTTGCGAACGATCGCCGCGTGCGTGCCTCGGGCGCCGCCCATCCCGCCCGGGCCGTCGTCGCCGGCCGGCCGCTGACGGTGCTGGCGGCCCGCGTGGCCGACGATGCTCCCGCCGACCGCCTGGGCTCCGGCGCGGCGGCCCTTATCGCGAACCGACTGCTTCTCGGCTGCGCCGAGGGGGTCTTGGAAGTAACCGAAGTAAAACCGGACGGCAAGCGCGCCATGGACGCGCGCTCGTTTGCCGCCGGCGTCCCCGCGCTGCGGGGCGAGGAAGGAACATGGTCCCGTGCATAACGATCATCGATCCCACAACCAGAGACGATCCTACGACCGAGCGAGCCAGGGCGATCGCAACGCCCAGGGCGGCGCGCGGCAGAACCGCGGGCCGCGCCCCGGCGGAAAGTCCGGCGACTTCCGCAAAGGGGGCAAGCCCGGCGGGTTCTGCAAAGACAGCAAGCCGGGTGGCTACCGCAAGGATGACCGGGGGCCTCGTGACGGGAAGCCGAGCGACTTCCGCAAAGGGGGCAAGCCCGGCGGGTTCCGCAAAGACGGGAAGCCGGGTAGCTTCCGCAAGGATGATCGCGGCCCCCGCGACGGGAAGCCCGGCGGCTACCGCAAGGACGGCAAGCCCGGCGGATTCCGCAAGGACGACCGGGGCCCGCGTGACGAGCAGCGATCCGGCGCCGACCGGAAGGACTTCCGTGCCCGCGATGGCAAGCCAACTGGTGGGAGCGCCCCCCGCAAGGATTTCAGCCCGCGCACAGGCCGCGGCCCTCGGCGCGATTCCCGCGAGGCGGGCCACCCGCGCGAGGTGTTCATCGACGGCAAGCTCATGGCGGCCCCCGACCAAGACGTCCCGCAGGATCGCGGCCCGCGCTTCGATGGGCCTCGCGACGGCGGCCGCGGAGGCGCGCCGCGCCGCGACCAGGTGCGCCGGCAGAAGGCCCACAAGGCCACGACGGCCCGCGAGCTTGCCCTGGCGGCCATCCACCAGCTGAGGGAGCGCGACGCGTTCGCCCAGGACATCATCGCCAAGACCATCGATATCTCGCCCCTGTCGCGGGAGGATCGGGCCTTCGCCACCCGGCTCGTGCTGGGCGTGGTCAGCACGCGCGGCACCCTGGAGGACATCATCACGGGCTGCATGGACTCGCCCGACGATGCGGCCCCGGCAGTGCGCGACGCGCTGTGCCTGTCGGCCTACGAGATCGTCTTTTTGCAGAAGAGCCCCCATGCCGCCGTCGATCAGGGCGTCGAGCTGGTGAAGTCGGTGGCGCCGCGCGCGGGCGGTCTCGCCAATGCGGTGCTGCGCCGCGTGGCGCGCGCCAAAGAGGCCTTCCCCTTCGGCGACCCGCGCACTGATATCGCCGCCTATGCGCGGCTGCACGGTTTCCCGGTGTGGCTCGCCAAGCGGCTCATCGCAGAGCTCGGGCCCGAGGGCGCCCGCGACTTCATGGTAGCCTCGAACGAGCCGGCTCCGGTCTACATCGCCGTCAACGCGCTGAAGGCCGCCACCGACGAGGAGGTCGTCTCGGTTCTCGCAGCGGCTCACGCTGAGCCTGAAGCCATGGCGCTGGGCGGCTGTGCCGTACCCGGCTGCTACAAAGTGGCGTCGGGCGTGCCCCTGCTCGATGGCCGTGTGCGCCGCATGATAAACCAGGGCTTGCTTCTCGTGTCCGACGCCACCTCCCAGGCAGTGGCGGATCTGGTGGTGGGAGATACGGCACCGGAGTCGTTCTTGGAGATCGGCGCCGGCCGCGCCACGAAGACCATCCTCGACCAGAGCATCGCCTACCGGCGATACGGCAAGCAGATCCCCGAGTACGTCACCGTTGACGTGCACGCCTTCAAGACCAAGCTGCTCCAAGAGCGCGCCGAGCAGTACGGGGCGCACGTGAGCGAGGCCATCATCGGCGACGCCACCGACTTGGACGCCCTGGTGGGCGAGCGCACTTTCGATCGCGTGTTCATCGACTCCCCGTGCACGGGGCTGGGCACGCTCCGGCGTCATGCGGACATCCGCTGGCGCCTGCGCCCCGAAACCATTGCCGAATCGGCCGAGCTGGACGCACGTCTCTTGGAATCGGCGGCATCCCATGTGGCTCCCGGCGGCATTCTGGCCTACGCCACCTGCACCGTCACCCACGAGGAGAACGCCGATGCCGTGGAGGCCTTCCTGGCCACCGAGGCCGGTGCCGCCTTCGAGGTGGTGCCCTGCCGAAACCCCGACCTCGACATCGAGCTGCCGTTCTTCTCCACCGTTTTAGAGCCCGGCGGCCCCGACGCCCACTTCCTCGCCCTTTTGCGTCGCAAAGCCTAAACTCTCGCTTCTCTTTCCCCGATAGAGCGAAATGGGAAATGGAAAATGTGACTATTTGGTCAGTTTTTCCATTTCCCATGGAGTGCTATTTCAAAAAAGCACATTTTCCAATTTTTGGAAAGCGTATATGGTTTGCACGATGATATTGTCAGTTGAGTAGAGAGCTCAGTGTCAGTAAAACACCAGTTCAGAAGCTTGATGCGTCTTGGTTGCTTCAAAGACGTTTGTATTGCCGAGTCTCATGTTTGGAAAATGTGATTATTTGGTCACGCGCTCTTGGAAAATGTGCTTTCCTGTACCTTCGTTTTTCTTGAAGGCCTTCAGCAGGCCAAAATAGCACAATTTCCAAATCCTGGGCCGCCCTCTTTGCATCGAGCAGAAATTGTCTTCGACAAAAAGATTTCTCCATTTCGTCTTCGCGTCTGGCGATGGCGAGGCTGCGGGAAAAACTATAGGCGCATCGCCGACTTTTTAACCGATTGGAAATGTTGACCGCTGAGATGCCAGTAAAATAGCGTGCTACAGTCATTTTCGAGAACCGATAAGGAGGTCGCAGGTCGTGGAGCCGAATATCAAAGAGGTGGCGGGGCGTATTCGCGCTCTGCGGGAGGACATGGACCTCACGTTGCAGGAGATGGCCGAGGCCACGGGCCGGTCGACGGCGGAGTACGCCGCACAAGAGTCCGGCGAGGAGGATCTCTCCTTCACCTTCCTGTACAAGTGCGCCGAGAAGTTCGGCGTCGACGTCATCGAGCTGCTCACCGGCGAGAACCCGCACCTGACGGGCTACTCGCTCACGCGCGAGGGCGCGGGCCTTTCCATCAAGCGCCGCGCTGGCTTCGAGTACCTGCACAAGGCGCCGCATTTCCGCCACAAGCTGGCCGAGCCCTTCGTGGTCACCGCTCCCTATTTGGAAGAGGAGCAGGACGTGCCCGTGCACCTGTCCCGTCACGAGGGCCAGGAGCTCGACTTCATCATCTCCGGTCAGATGCGATTCGCCTACGAGGACCACGAGGAGATCCTGAGTCCGGGCGATGTCGTCATGTACGACTCCGGTCGCGGCCATGGCATGATCGCCACGGGAGGGGAGCCCTGCGTGTTCCTCGCCATTGTGATGAAGCCCGAGGGGGAGAAGATTATCTAGGCGGCCCGACTCGCGGGCTTGCGACCGGCGCTACCGGGCCCGGCCGCGCGTCCGCGCATCCGGCGTCGCCGAACCCAAGGTAATCGTTCGTCCTATCAAGACTTCACCCGAGGATATCATCATGAGAAACATCAACTTGCGCTACGTGGACGAGGCCTACGACGAGAACGGTCTGCTCACGAAGTTCGACATCACCATGCCCGATAACTTCAACTTCGCCTACGACGTCGTGGACGACATCGCGATCAACGACCCCGAGCGCACGGCCATGGTCTGGTGCAACCCGGAAGGGGAGGAGCACACCTTCACCTTCGCCGACATGAAAACGTGGTCGGACAAGACGGCGAACTTCATGGCGGACTGCGGCATCGGCCGCGGCGACTTCGTCATGGTCATCCTGCGCCGCCACTACCAGTTCTGGTTCACGATGCTGGCCCTGGAGAAGCTGGGAGCGGTGGCGGTGCCGGCCACCTTCATGCTGAAGGAGCACGACCTCACCTATCGCCTGAACGGGGCTGACATCAAGGCCATCATCGCCACCTCGGCCGGGGACATCGCCGGCACCATCGACGCGGTGGTGAAGGAGTGCCCCAGCGTGGAGACGCTCATCCTCGTGAACCCCGCCGGCGCCGGGCTCACCCCGCGCGACGAGGACGGGAACTGGGTCGCTCCCGCCGGCGAGCTTGTCGGCGAGGCGCTCTCGGGCCCTGCGGGCATCTGCGCGGCCCCCGTCGCGCGCGAGGGCTGGCGCGACTTCAACAGCGAGGTGCGCGCGGCTTCGGCCGACTTCACCCGCCGCGAGACGGCCGGCGCCGATCCCATGCTCATGTACTTCTCCTCGGGCACCTCGGGCAATCCCAAGATGGTGCTCCACGATTCCGGCTACGCGCTGGCGCACCTCGTCACGGCCAAGCACTGGCACAACGTGAATCCCGAGGGGCTGCACTTCACCATCGCCGACACCGGCTGGGGCAAGGCGGTCTGGGGCAAGTTCTTCGGCCAGTGGCTCATGGAGGCCGCGGTGCTCACCTACGACTTCGACCGCTACGATCCGGCCGAGATCCTCTCCCTCGTCGGTCGCTACGGCGTGACGACGCTCTGCTGCCCGCCGACGATGTACCGCCTCATGACCGAGGTGGACGTGGACGCCTTCGACCTGTCCAGCTTGGAGTACTGCACCACGGCCGGCGAGGCGCTGAACCCCGATCTGTTCGACTTCTGGCGCGAGCACACCGGCCTTACCATCTACGAGGGCTTCGGCCAAACGGAAACCCCGCTCACCGTGGGCAATCTGACGAACTCCACGCCGCGCCCGGGCTCCATGGGCAAGCCGGTGCCGATGTACGTCATGAGGATCTTGCGCGACGACGGCACCGAGTGCGACACCGGCGAGACCGGCGAGATCTGCATCTCCATCGACCCGCATCCGGCCGGCATCATGATGGAGTACTACCGCAACGCCGAGAAGACCGCCGAGGCCATGCACGACGGCTGGTACCACACCGGCGACACGGCCTGGCGCGACGAGGAGGGCAACTACTGGTACGTGGGCCGCAACGACGACGTCATCAAGTCGAGCGGCTACCGCATCGGCCCCTTCGAGATCGAGTCGGTGATGCTCGAGCACGACGCCGTGCGCGAGGTGGCCGTCACCGGCGTGCCCGACCCGGTGCGCGGCTTCGCCGTGAAGGCGACGGTGGTGCTCGCCGACGGCTGGCAGGGAAGCGATGACCTCACCGCCGAGCTGCAGAAGTGGGTGAAGCGCCAGACAGCCCCCTACAAGTACCCACGCATCATCGAGTACGTCGACGAGCTGCCGCGCACCGTCAACGGCAAGATCCGCCGGGCCGCCATCCGCGAGCAGGACAAGACCCACCACGCCTCGCAGAAGACCCCCGAGGGGCTCATCTGATGACGGCAGATCAAGCTGCGAGGCTCCCGTTCCCGTTGGCGCCGGTCACGGTGGTGACGGGGCATTACGGAGTGGGGAAGACCAACTTCGCCCTCAACCTCGCCTTGGACGCCGCCGCGGCCGGGTACCGCGTGACACTCGCCGATATGGACGTCGTGAACCCGTACTTCCGCTCGAACGAGTATCGCGATCTTCTGGAAGAGGCCGGGGTGCGGCTCATCGCGCCGGTGTTCGGCCACGCGGGCACGAGCCTCGACGTCCCGTCGGTCACCGGGGAACTGGCCGTGGCTGCGGCGGAGGCCTATCGCGACGAGACGGGGCGTACGGTCGTCATCGTGGATGCCGGCGGCGACGATGTGGGCGCCACGGCGCTCGCGCGCTTCGCGCCGGCCCTCGCAGCGGGGCCTTATGCCATGCTCTACGTGGTGAACGCCTTCCGCAACCTCACGCAGGAACCTGCCGATGCGGTGGCGGTGCTGCGCGAGATCGAGGTCAAGAGCCATTTGGCGGCCACGGCCGTGGTGGGCAACTCCCACTTGCAGGGCGAGACTGCTTTGGGACACATCGTCGAAAGTGTCCCGTATACCCAGGCAGTGGCCTCGATGGCGGGCCTTCCCATTGCCTGCATTACCGCCCCCATTCAGGCCATTCAGCGGGAAAACACGGGGCCATGCGCCCTGGACGACATTCCCAATGGCTATGCTGTGAACGTGTACGTCAAGCCTCCCTGGTCCTAAGGGCGGCCCATTCAAGATGAGAGAGAGGCGCGGGCGGCGAGGCCCGCGCGCGAGTAAGCAAGGGAGGTTTCTATGGCGCGAGTCACTATCGACGATTTCTTCTGCAAGGGATGCGAGCTGTGCACCGACGTCTGCCCGGTGGGCATCCTCGAGCTCGATCCGGATGTCATCACGGCCAAGGGCTATCACCCGGCCCATTGCACCGACGAGGACAAGTGCACCGGTTGCGCCACCTGCGCGACCATGTGCCCCGATGTGGCCATCACGGTTGAAAGGTAGTTCAATGGCTGAGAAAGTACTCATGAAGGGCAACGAGGCCATGGCCGAGGCGGCCATGCGCGCCGGCTGCCGCTTCTTCTTCGGTTACCCCATCACGCCCCAGACCGAGGTGGCCGCCTATATGGCGAAGATGATGCCGAAGGTGGGGGGCACCTACCTTCAGGCGGAGTCCGAAGTGGCGGCCATCAACATGGTCTACGGCGCGTCGGCGGCCGGTGCCCGCGTGATGACCTCCTCGTCGTCCCCGGGAATCTCGCTGAAGAGCGAGGGCATCTCGTATATGGCCGGCGCCGATCTGCCCGGCGTCATCGTCAACGTGCAGCGCGGCGGCCCGGGTCTGGGCTCCATCCAGCCCTCCCAGGCCGACTACTGGCAGGCCACCAAGGCCACCGGCCACGGCGACTTCCACATCGTCGTGTACGCGCCCTCCACGGTGCAGGAGATGGCCGACTACGCCTTCAAGGCCTTCGACACGGCCGACAAGTACCGCGTGCCGGTCATGATCATGGCCGACGGCATGCTCGGCCAGATGATGGAGCCCGTGGTGCTGCCCGAGGCCCTCGCCTTAGAGGATCTGCCGGAGAAGCCCTGGGCCACCTGCGGCCACGGCCACAAACGTCCCCACAACGTGGCGAACTCGCTGTATCTGACCGCGTCCGATCTGGAGGACCTCGTTCGTGAGCGCTACGAGCGCTACGCCGTCATCGAAGAGACCGAGCAGGAGGCCGAAACCTACCTCACCGAGGATGCCGACATCGTGCTCGTGGCCTTCGGCGGTGCCGCCCGCGTGGCCCGCTCGGCGGTGAACGCCGCCCGCGAGCAGGGCATCAAGGCGGGGCTTGTGCGCCCCATCACGCTGTGGCCCTTCCCGACCCGCGCCATCGAGGCGGTCGTTCCCACGGCCAAGGCCTTCCTCGATGTGGAGATGAACATGGGTCAGATGGTGGAGGACGTCCGTCTGGCGGTGGCCGGCCGCGTGCCGGTGGAGTTCTACGGCCGCACCGGCGGCGTCATCCCGACCCCCGACGAGGTGCTGGCGGCCATTGTCGCTTTGAACGAGAAGGTAGGTGAGTAGCATGGCCGAGACGACTGAGAAGGAAATGAAGGTGGTCTTCGAGCGACCCCACTCCCTGTTGCCCGTGGTCACGAACTTCTGCCCCGGCTGCCCCCACGGCATCGTGGAGCGTCTGGTGTGCGAGGTCATGGACGAGCTGGACATCGAAGGCGAGACGATCGGCGTGGCGCCCGTGGGCTGCTCGGTCATCTCCTACGACTTCTTCGGCTGCGACATGATCGAGGCCGCCCACGGCCGGGCGCCCGCGGTGGCCACGGCGGTGAAGCGCGTGCACCCCGACAAGGTGGTCTTCGCCTACCAGGGCGATGGCGACTTGGCCTCCATCGGCATGGCCGAGACGGTCCATGCGGCCACCCGAGGCGAGAACATCACCATCATCTTCATCAACAACGCCATCTACGGCATGACCGGCGGCCAGATGGCCCCCACCTCGCTGCCGAACCAGGTGACCCAGACGAGCCCCTACGGGCGCGACGTGTCCACAGCCGGCAACCCCATCCGCGTGAGCGAGCTTCTGAACGCGCTGGACGGCCCGGCCTACATCGAGCGCGTCTGCGTCGATACGCCGAAGAACGTGCGCAAGGCCAAAAAGGCCATCAAGAAGGCCTTCCAGAACCAGATCGACGGCGTGGGCTACTCGTTCATCGAGGTGGTCTCCACCTGTCCCACCAACTGGGGCATGACGCCGCAGGACGCTTTCGAGTGGATGCGCGTGAACATGCTGCCGTACTACCCGCTCGGGGTGGTGCGCGATGTGACCGCCGACGGCTTCGCCAATGCTGCCGAGGCGGCGAGCGCCCGCAATGCCGCCTGCCCCATCGCCCATCCCGAGGCTGTGTCAGAAGGAGGCAACTAATGGGCAAGGATCTTACCTGTGTCGTCGCCGGCTTCGGCGGCCAAGGGTCGCTGTTCGCCGGCAAGGTCATCGCCACGGCCGGCCTCATCGAGGACCGCGAGGTGTCGTGGATGCCCTCCTACGGCCCCGAGATGCGCGGCGGCACCGCCAACTGCTCGGTGACGCTGTCCGATGAGCCCATCGGCAGCCCGCTGATCACGCGCCCGCGCGCACTCATCGCCCTGAACCAGCCCTCCTTTGACAAGTTCATCGACAACGTGGAAGAGGGCGGCATCGTGGTGGTTGACACGGCCATGGTGCCGAGCCTCACCGAGCCTGAGGGCGTGACGGTCATCGGCATTCCCGCGACGAAGATGTGCGAGGAGGCCGGCCTCAAAGGCCTCGGCAACATCGTGCTCATCGGTAAGCTCTGGGCCGAGACCGGCTTTTGTTCCGAGGAGGCGCTCGACGGCGCCATCGCAAAGGTGGCCGGCAAGAAGCCTGAGAAGCTGGAGCAGAACCGCCAAGCCATCAAACTCGGCATCAACGCCTGATTTTCTGGTAACGGCTAAGTAGGCGGAGGCGCGACGGGCTCTCCCGCGCGCAGGTTGCGCAGCGAACGGAACAGCCCAGTGGGCTGTTCCGCCGAGCGAGCCATTGCTTGAGCACGGGAGAGGCCGGCGCGCCTCCGCCGGACGGCACCTGCGCGCGGGGACACCCGACCGCCTCCAGCCCTCGGGGATTGAATAAGGCACCGTCCAGTCAGGGGCGGGACAAGATAGAAGGACGAACATGGAAGAAGAGAACCTGAAAGACTTGGGCGAGCGCCTGCAGGGCCTGCGCGAGGCCTGCGACGTGTCGCGCCACACTATGGCCGAGGAGCTCGGCGTCGATATCGACACCTACCGCGGCTGGGAGGAGACCGGCGAGGACATCCCCATCTCGGCCATCTACCACATGGCCCGCAAGTTCAACGTCGACCTCACCGAGATCCTCACGGGCACCGCGCCGAAGCTGGACACCTACCACTTGGTGCGTCGCGGCGAGACCGAGGAGGTCGAGCGTTTCCCCGGGTATCACTACGAGGACATGGCCAGCCGCTACGCCCGCAAGATCATGCAGCCGCTGCTGGTCATCTTGGATCCGTGCGACGAGCCGGCCGAGCTGGTGTGCCACGACGGCCAGGAGTTCAACTACGTGCTGGAAGGGTCGCTCATTCTCACCTTCGGGGATCGCGACATCCAGCTGAACGCCGGCGACAGCATCTATTTCAACCCCACCTACCCCCACGGCCAGCGCTGCAACGGCGACGTCCCCTGCAAGTTCATCACCATCATCGCTGAGTAGTACCATCTCATTTTTGGAAGAGTAGCGAAGCGACCCGGGGTGTTCCAACCGAGCGAGTTCCGCAGCGACTGGAAATGCCCAGTGGGCATTTCCACAAAGCGAGGACTGTTTGAGCGAACTGGAATACCGCGAGGCGCTTCGCGGACAAAGCGGAATCGCGCACAAAGCGAAATAGGAGAGCAGAGAGAAGCACCACTATGGATCATGTTCTGAAGAAGTACTGCCCGAGAATTGAGTTCGATTCCTACGAGGACTTCGCCGAGAACTTCACCATCGAGGTTCCCGAGGCCTTCAACTTCGGTTTCGACGTCGTCGACGAGTGGGCCGCCGTGGAGCCCGACAAGCGGGCGCTTCTGTGGACCAACGACGCCGGCGAGGAGCGTGTGTTCACGTTCACCGACATCAAGCGCCTGTCCAACCAGGCCGCCAACGCCTTTAAGGAGCTCGGCATCGGCAAGGGCGACGTGGTCATGTGCATCCTGCGCCGCCGCTGGGAGTACTGGGTGTGCGCCGTGGCCCTCTGCAAGTTGGGCGCCACCATCATCCCCGCGTCGCTGCAGCTCACGCGCAAGGACGTGGTCTACCGTGCCAACAGCGCCGACGTGAAGGCCATCGTCGCCGTGAACGACGAGTACGTCTGCACGCAGGTGGAAGAGGCCATGCCCGATTGCCCCACGGTGCGCGAGAAGTTCATCGTGGACGGCTCCCGCGAGGGCTGGGTCGATTTCGACGAGCTCATCGCCAGCTACCCCGATACCTTCGAGCGTCCGACCGGCGAGGCGGGCGTCACCTCCAAAGACATCATGCTCATGTACTTCACGAGCGGCACGACGGGCAACCCCAAGGCCGTGGAGCACAACTTCGCCCATCCGCTCGGCCACATCATAACGGCGAAGTACTGGCAGCAGGTGCAGGAGAACAAGCTGCACATGTCGGTGACCGACTCCGGTTGGGCCAAGTTCGGCTGGGGCAAGATCTACGGCCAGTGGATCGCCGGCGCCACCATCTTCGCCTACGACATGGACAAGTTCGTGCCCACCAAGCTTCTCCAGAAGATCCAGGACTACAGGCTCACCACCTTCTGCGCGCCGCCCACCATGTACCGCTTCATGCTGCAGGAGGATGTGGCCGCCTACGATCTGTCCAGCGTGGAGAACTTCGCCACGGCCGGCGAGCCGCTGAACGCGGAGGTGACCATTCAATGGGAGCGCCTCACCGGCAAGAAGATCCGCGAGGGCTTCGGCCAGACCGAGGGCCCGGTGCTTCTGGCCACCTTCCCGTGGATCGAGCCGAGGCCCGGCTCCATGGGCAAGCCGTCGCCCCTGCTCAACGTGAAGCTGCTCGACGACGACGGCCGCGAGGTCGATGACGGCGAGGAGGGCGCCATCTGCGTGACGGGCCTGAAAGAGGCCTACCCGCCGGGGTTGTTCGTGGGCTACTACGGCAACCCGGAGCGCACGGTGGAGGCCGTGGGAGGGGAGTATTACAACCTCCACGACATGGCTTGGCGCGATTCCGACGGCTATTGCTACTTCGTGGGTCGCAACGACGATGTCATCAAGTGCTCCGGCTACCGCATCGGCCCCTTCGAGGTGGAAAGTGCGCTGGTGGAGCATCCGGCCGTGGTGGAGTGCGCTGTTACGGCGGCGCCGGATCCCATCCGCGGCAAAGTGGTGAAGGCCACCGTCGTGCTCGCGAAGGGCTACGAGGGCACCGACGCGCTCACCCGCGAGCTGCAGGACCACGTGAAGAAGACCACGGCTCCCTACAAGTATCCGCGCATCATCGAGTACGTGGACGAGCTGCCCAAGACCATCGGCGGCAAGATCAAGCGCAAGCTCATCCGCCAGACCGACGGCATTCAGGAGTAGTTCCGTTCGCCCTGACGGGACGAACGGGAACGCCGACGCTGCGGCTCCGACAGGCACCTGGCGTTGCCCCTTGTTTTCACCTCGGCGCGTACCGAAGTACGCTTGGGTGAAAGGCGGGGCAATTCCAGGCACCTGTCGGAGCCTCGCTGATTTCCTTGGTCCAATTCCTCTCTCTTTTCTTCTCGATGGGCTAAAAACACCATTGGCGAGAATTTCGCGGTGATCGGCGTTGTCAATTGCAGCCAAGTTCAGGTATCATGCACATCGAAGCGAAACCCCAAGGGGCGATGGCGTCGCGCTTCGAATGGCGCCGCCCTTGCCCCTCGAGGTTCAGAGGTCAGCTGGGGAGGGCAGATCGCTCGCTTCGAAGGAAGGAGATGCCATAAGGGCATCTCGAGGATCCCCAACTGGAAGGAAGAGGCATGACAGAAGAAGAGAAAAAGGTGGACGGGCAGACTGCCGAGCCTGCCGCCCAGAAGAAAAAGAAGAAGTGGCCCATCGTCGTGGGCGTCGTCGTCGCTGTGCTCGTCGTGGCCGGCGCCGGCTTCTGGGTATGGCACGAGCAGCCGAGCTTCTGCAACGCCATCTGCCACACCCCGATGGACGCCTACCTGCCCACCTATGAGGCCGAGCCCGGCCAGGCCGCCACTGACGTGTGGGGCAACGAGGTCGCCAACGCCTCCGGCATGATGGCCGCTGTGCATCGCGCCCAGAACGGCACCACCTGCCTCGGTTGCCACGTGCCCACCCTGTCCGAGCAGATCGGCGAGGGCATGAGCTGGATCACCGGCAGCTACGAGGTTCTGAACACCCAGACCGGCCAGCAGGTCGTGCCCGAGAAGTCCCTGGAGGATCTCGTGGCCGCCCGCGGCATCGAGCCCGATCAGTTCTGCCTGAACGAGTCCTGCCACAACATGACTCGCGACGACCTGATCCAGGCCACCGCCGATCTGGAGCGCAACCCGCACGTGGCCCAGCACGGTGAGAACCAGTGCAGCGACTGCCACAAGGCGCATCGCGCTTCCGTGAACATGTGCTCGCAGTGCCACAACGACGCCCCCATCCCCGAGGGCTGGATCTCCGCTGCGGACAACACCGCGCTGGAGAAGGAGCTGGACAGCCTGAACAAGGCCTAAGCTTCTCGCCACGCAGAGCATCATGGGGAAGGCCGCCTTCGGGCGGCCTTCCCTTTTTGTCGGGGGTGCAATAGCGAAGTTACGATTACCCAACTCCTTAAGGTTAGCCGCCGCAACTCGCGGCGCCGAGTCTCACTATAGGTAGGACGATACGGCGCCCGCACGAGCGAGGCCGTGGTGAAAGGAGTTGGAACCCATGGAACTTGAGAAGTCCCAGACATGGAAGAACCTGGAGAGCGCGCTCTCCCAGGAGGCCGTGGCCTACTGCGAGTACACGTTCTACGGCCAGCAGGCCGCCAAGGACGGCTACAAGCAGATCTCCGACATCTTCAACGAGACCGCCGGCAACGAGCTGCACCACGCGAAGCTGCACTACAAGAAGATGCACGGCGGGAAGGTACCCGGCACGCTTGACAACCTGAAGGCCGCCGCCGCTAGCGAGGACGAGGAGGTCGGCATCTACACCGACTATGCCAAAACCGCCCGCGAGGAGGGCTTCGCCGATCTGGCCGACTTCTTCGAGGGCCTGGCCGCCATCGAGAAGAGCCACGAGAACCGCTACCAGCTGCTCATCGAGCGCATCGAGAACGACGAGGTGTTCCGCCGCAAGGAAGTGAAGGTGTGGGTGTGCACCGTGTGCGGCCACATCGAGATCGGCACCGAGCCCCCCGAGAAGTGCCCCGTCTGCGAGCACCCGCAGGGCTACTTCGAGATCAAGGCCGAGAACTTCTAAGTTCCGTTCGCCCTGACGGGACGAACGGCACTCCCGATGCTGTGGCTCCGACAGGCACCTGCCCTTCGCACTCAGCGCTTTCTCTCACGGCCCCAAGGCCGCTCGGCCGCGCTTCAAGCGAATTGCAGGCACCTGTCTGAGCCTCGCTGACTTCCTTGGGCGAACCTGTGGCCATCCCATTTTCGCCTTTTTAGAAAAAATTCAACACAACGCTTGCAACTCATCTTTCTGCGGTGTATGGTGCAACCGTCCTTTAAATGCGGTACAGAGAGGCCGACAAGGTAACCCCAATCAGCGCAGCGCCCGGAAAGCGGGAAGCAAGCGCAACGACGCAGGAAGCCTAGTCGCCAGACGGGCTTTTTCTTTTGCCCGCGCGGCGGCACGAAGCTCGCGGAAAACTCGGACGCGGGGCTTCGCGGACTCGTCTGTGCGCACTGACCTTACGAAGGGAGTGTGTATGAACGACGAGAGCATGGTCAAGTCGATCTGCATGGATGCAGACGACATCGAGCGAGCGGTGACGCGCATGGCGCACCAGATCCTCGAGGCCAACAAGGGCGCGGACAACCTCGCGCTCGTGGGCATCGTCACGCGAGGCGACCTTCTCGCGAAGATGCTCGTTCACAAGATCGAGGAGATCGAGGGGGTCAAGGTTCCCCTGGGCAAGCTGGACATTAGCTTCTATCGCGACGACTTCGCGACCCATATGTCCCCCGAGGTCCATTCCACCGACATCCCGTTTAGCATCGACGGCATGACCATCGTGCTCGTGGACGACGTGCTCTACACGGGCCGCACCATCCGCGCGGCGCTCGACGCCCTCATGGACATCGGCCGCCCCGCCGCCGTGGAGCTGGCGGTCCTCGTCGACCGCGGCCATCGCGAGCTGCCCATCCGCGCCGACTTCGTGGGCAAGAACGTCCCCTCGTCCTCCAGCGAGAACGTGCGTTTGTTCTTGGAGGAAGTCGACGGCATCTCGGCCGTGGAGATTCTGGACATCGAGCCGGGCAAGCGCGCAGGCGCCGCGGCCCTGACGAAAAAGGAAGGTGAGTAGGTCCATGGCCTTCGATCACAAGCACCTCATCGACATCACGGAGTACTCCGCCGATGACATCATGACCATCCTGGAGACGGCCAAGACCTTCAAGCAGGTCAACGAGCGCCGCATCAAGAAGGTGCCGACGCTGAAGGGCTTCACCGTCGTGAACATGTTCAACGAGCCCTCCACCCGCACCCGCTCCTCCTTCGAGATCGCCGAGAAGCGCCTTTCCGCCGACTCTCTGAACTTCGGCGGTTCCTCCACGGCCACGGTGAAGGGCGAGAGCCTCGTGGACACCGTGAAGACGCTCTGCTCCTACAAGATCGACTGCATCGTGGTGCGCGACCGCTGGGCCGGCGTGCCCCGCAAGATCGCGGATGTGTCCGGCGTGTCGGTCATCGACGCCGGCGACGGCAAGCACCAGCATCCCACCCAGGCGCTGCTCGATCTGTACTCCATCTGGGAGGAGAAGGGCTCCTTCGACAACCTGCACGTGGGCGTGGTGGGCGACATCTCGCACTCCCGCGTGTGCGGCTCGCTCATTCCGGCCCTGAAGATCATGGGCTGCGAGGTGACGGTCATCGCACCGCCGACGCTGCTGCCCGCGCGCCCCGACATCCTGGGCGCCGACCATGTGACGAGCAACCTGAACGAGGCGCTGCCCGAGCTGGACGTGGTGTACATGCTGCGCATCCAGCGCGAGCGCTTCGAGGGCGCGCCGTATCCGAACCTGCGCGAGTACAACCTGCTCTACGGCCTCACCGAGGAGCGCGACCGTCTTTTGAAGCCCGACGCGTGCGTGTGCCACCCGGGCCCCATCAACCGCGGCGTGGAGCTGGACAGCTTCATGGCCGACCATCCCAAGCGCTCCATCATCCTCGACCAAGTTTACGCCGGCGTGCTCGTGCGCATGGCCGCCCTGTACCTGCTCCTAGGAGGTAGCAACGATGGCATTGATGCTTAAGAACGCCCGTCTGATCGACCCCCAGATCGGCCTGGACGAAGTGGCCGACATCCTCATCCGCGACGGCAAGATCGTGGAGGTGGGCCACGACCTCACCATGGAGAAGGGCGTCGAGCGCGACCTGTCTGGCAAGATCGTCACCCCCGGCCTGGTGGACATGCACGTGCACTTCCGCGATCCGGGCCAGGAGCAGAAGGAGGACATCGCCTCCGGCTCCCGTGCGGCGGCCCACGGCGGCTTCACCGCGGTGTGCACCATGCCGAACACGAGCCCGGTGGTCGACGACGCCGTGGCCGTGGAATATGTGAAGGCCCGTGCCGCGGCCGTGGGGAAGTGCCGCGTCGTGGTGGCCGGCGCCTGCTCCAAGGATCTGAAGGGCGAGGTGCTCTCCGACATGGGCGACATGTACGCCCACGGCGCGCCGGTGTTCACCGACGACGGCCATGGCATCCAGGACGCCGGCATGATGCGTCGCGTCATGGACTACGCCAACCAGTTCGACACCGTCATCATGGCCCACTGCCAGGATGACTCGCTGGTGGCCGACGGCCAGGTGAACGAGGGCGTAGCCTCGACGCGCCTAGGCATGGTGGGCTGGCCGGCCGAGGGCGAGGAGCTGGAAATCGCCCGCGACATCGCGCTCTGCCGCCTGACCGGGTGCCCTCTGCACATCCAGCACATCACCACCAAGCGCGGGCTCGATCTGGTGGCCGCCGCCAAGGCCGAGGGCCTGCCGGTGACCTGTGAGGTGACGCCGCACCACATGTTCCTCACCGAGGACGCCATCACCGCCGAGTACCAGACCGCGCTGAAGGTGAACCCTCCGCTGCGCACCGCCGAGGATGCCGCCGCGCTCATCGAGGGCCTCGCGAACGGCACCATCGACGCCATCGTCACCGATCATGCGCCCCACACCGACTGGGAGAAGGACCGCGAGTTCGAGCTGGCGCCCTTCGGCATGACCGGGCTTGAGACCTCGCTCTCCCTCGTGCTCACGCACCTCGTGCGCGCCGGCGTCATCGACTACGGCCGCATGATTCAGGCCATGGCCGTCGCTCCGCGCGAGATCCTGCGCCAGGAGCCGGTGAAGATCGAGGCCGGCAGCGTGGCCGACCTCACGGTCATCGACCCGGAGGCCGCCTGGACCGTGGAAGTGGGCGACTTCTACTCCAAGGCCAACAACTCCGGCTTCATCGGAGCCGAGCTTACGGGCCGCGCCACCGACGTCTACGTCGGCGGCTACGCCACCATGGAGGACGGCAAGATCGTCGAGTAGGCGACTGCCGACAACCAATGTCTTGCCTGGAAGGGGCCGTCTTCGGACGGTCCCTTCTCGTTTTCCCGCCTCAAGGGTGTTTTACGGGAAAGCGTCGGCTGGGCAACAGGCGAGGGGTAGACGCGGGAGTGGGGGAGCTCCTGCCTAGAATGAGGCTACGCCGGTTGTGGATGTTTCCCGAAGGACTTGCATAAAAGTAAGCCAGTGATAACATTTGGCGCCATAAGTTCGCTGAAACTAACTGATTGCTCAGCTTTAGGAAAGGATGTGCTCATGCCCCCGATTTCCCGCCGCACCTTCGCAGCCTTCCTCGCTACCGCTGCCTTGACCCCTGTGCTCGGCGGCTGCTCCTCTTCTGCCGGCTCCTCTGCGGAAGGGGAGGGCACCGCGACGACCGATGCCGGCGCTTCTAACGCCGATGCCGCCGCAAGCGCTGCCACCCGCACCGTGGACACCGACAAGGGCCCGGTGGAGATTCCGACCAACCCCCAGACCATCGTCAGCGACTACTACCTCGGCGAGTTCCTGGCCGTGGACGTGAAGCCGGTCATCGCGAGCCCCTATGCCTTGAACAACCCCTTCCTCGCCGGGCTGTGCGACGGCATTGAGGCGCTGAACACCACCTCGGCCGAGACCTCGCTCGAGATGATCGCCGAGAAGCAGCCGGATCTCATCGTCACCATCACCGAGGCCGACTACGACAAGTACGCCAAGATCGCGCCGACGGTCTACATCGCCGATGGCACGCGCTCCGACGAGGATCTGTTCCGCTACATCGCCGATTTGGTGGGCAAAAAGGATGCCGCCGAGGCGTACATCGCTGAGTTCAACGACAAGGTGGCCACGGTGAAGGACGAGATCGTGGGCATCGTGGGCGACCGCACCGTGTCCATCCTGGAGGTGTGGCCCCAGGAGATCTACACCATGGGCAGCCACTTCGCCCGTGGCGGCTCCATTCTTTACGATATGTGGGGGCTGAAGGCACCCGAGGCCATCCAGGGCCCCATGGTAGAGGGCGACGAGGCCTACAAGGTGATCTCCGTGGAGGCGCTGCCCGACTACGCCGGCGACTTCATCTGCTACGGCGTGCTGGACGGCGCGGACTCGGCCTATGTGGACGACTCGCAGCTGTGGAAGAACCTGCCCGCCGTCAAGGCCGGTCGCCTCATGCCCTACGAGCAGGTGGCCTTCATGCACCGCGACCCCATCACGCTCACCAACCAGCTCGAGGCCTTCACCGACTTCTTCCGTGCCCATGCGGATGCGGCGGCCTAGCAGGGACGCTTCGTGTCGCGCCTCAGGACATCGATCTTCCTGATCGGGGGAGTCGTCGCGGTCGCGCTGGCCGCGGGGCTCTCCCTGTTCTTCGGCAGCACCCCCATCCCGCCCGACCAGGTGCTGGGGGCGCTCTTCTCGCCGGACATGGCGAACCAGGAGCACGTGGCCATCCTGGAGCTGCGCGGGCCCCGTACGGTGGGCTGCATCCTCGTGGGGGCGGCCTTCGCCGTGGCCGGCGCCATCATGCAGGGCGTGACCCGCAACCCCTTGGCCGACTCGGGGCTTCTCGGCATCAACGCCGGGGCCGCCTTCGCGCTGGCGCTGTGCCTGGCGCTGCTGCCGGGTATGAGCTTCGCTGGGGTGGTGGGGTGCTCGTTTGTAGGCGCCGCCTTCGCCCTGGCCGTGGTCTTCGGGGCCGTGAGCTTCCGCCGGCGCAACGTGGATCCCGTCCTGCTGGTGCTGGCGGGCTGCGCCGTGGGGCTCTTCCTCACGGCGCTCGCCCAGGGCGTGGCCATCTTCTTCAACATCGGTTACTCGCTCACTTTCTGGACCGCCGGCGGCGTAGCCGGCATCCGCGCCGATACGCTAGCCATGACGGCGCCGTTCATATTGGCGGCGCTTGTGGCCTCTTGGGTGCTGGCGCGGCGCGTGACGGTGCTCTCGCTGGGCGAGGAGGCCGCCTCGGGGCTCGGCGTGAACGTGGGGAAATCCCGCACGCTGTGTCTGCTCGTGGTGCTCGTTCTGGCGGGGGCGGCCGTGGCCCTGGCCGGCCCGGTGGCCTTCGTGGGCCTCATGGTGCCGCACATGGTGCGCCGCTTCGTGGGATCGGACTACCGGGCCGTCATCCCCGCCTCCATGGTGGGCGGGGCGCTGTTCATGCTTCTGGCCGACGTGCTCGCCCGCACGCTCATGGCGCCGAGCGAAATTCCCATCGGCGTCATCTTCGCCATCGTCGGCGTGCCGTTCTTCATCTGGTGCGCGCGGAGGGAGGCGACCGGCCTTGACTGAGCGAAAGAAACGGCTGCGCACGGGCGCGGTGCTGGCGATCCTCGCCGTGTTGGCGCTTTTGGCCCTGTGGTGCGACATCAACGCCGGCTACCGCAGTATTTCCTTGGAAGAGCTGGGGCAGATCCTTTCCGGCACGGCGAGCCGGAGCCTCACCTACACGCTGGTGGACTTGCGGCTGCCCCGGGTGCTCACCTCGCTTCTGGTGGGCGTGGGACTGTCGCTTTCCGGGTGCCTTCTGCAGGGCGTCTCCCGCAACGACATGGCCGACCCGGGCGTGCTCGGCATCAATGCCGGCGCGGGGCTGCTCGTGGCCGCCTTCGTCGTCTTCGTGCCCGCGGGGCTTGTTCCCTCCGCTGTGGCCCTGCCCCTGCTCGCCTTCGCGGGCTCGGCGGCGGTGGCCTTCCTCGGCTGGAGGCTGTCGGTGGTGCGCGGCGCCTCCAGCCCGCGCCGGCTGCTGCTCATCGGCGTCGCTTTGGCCACGGGGCTTTCCAGCGCGACGTCGCTGCTCATGCTGCGCATGTCCGACGGCGACTACGCCTTCGTGCAGAACTGGATCGCCGGCAGCATCTGGGGTGCCAGTTGGGAGAATGTGGCCATCCTCGCCGTGGGGCTGGCACTGCTCACGGCCGGCGCCCTCTACGCCTCGCGCACACTGAACGTGCTGGGGCTCGGCGAGGCGGCGGCCATGGGACTCGGCGTGAACGTGCCTCGGGCCCGTGCTGCCCTCACCGCCGTGGCCGTGGGGGCCTCGGGGCTCGCTTGCGCCGTGGGCGGCGGCCTCACCTTCGTGGGGCTCGTGTGCCCGCACATGGCGCGGCGCCTCGTGGGGCCGAACTTCCGGGCGCTCGTGCCGGCGTGCGTGCTCGTGGGCGCCGTTCTCATGCTTCTGGCCGACATCATCTCACGCACGCTGCTTGCTCCCAACGAGATTCCCGTCGGCATCGTGGCGGCCGTCATCGGCGCGCCCTATTTCCTGTACCTTTTGGCGAGATCCTAGGAGAAGGTGACGCTTGTGAAGAAGCCGAACGCAGCGGATTTCCTCGATTCCTTCCGCGAAGGCGCTCCTGAAGCGCCTGAAGTCGTCGATGAGCCTCTGTTCTGCGAGACCTGCGACCGCACCTGCGAGAAATTCGCCGACGCGGCCCTGCGCGGCGAGGCCGTGTCGGTGGGCTACGGCGACCGCGTCATCATAGAGCCCATGGACGTGGCCGTGCCCGCCGGCGAGATCACCTCCATCATCGGGCCGAACGGCTGCGGGAAGTCCACGCTTTTGAAGGCGCTCTCGCGCACCATGCCCCTGCGCGGCGGCGCGGTGTACCTGGACGGACGCGCCATCGCCGAGATGCCCACGGCCGAGGTGGCCCGCCGGATGGCGCTGCTGCCCCAGTCGCCCCAGGCGCCGGCGGGGCTCACTGTGGGCGAGCTGGTGGCGCTGGGCCGCTATCCGCACCAGAAGGGCTTCGGGCGCCTGACCGACGACGATAAGCGCATCATCGACTGGGCCCTTTCCATCACGCATCTGGGCGACTTCGCCGCGCGCCCCATCGACGCCCTTTCCGGCGGCCAGCGCCAGCGCGCCTGGATCGCCATGGCGCTCGCCCAGGACACGGGCCTCATCCTTCTGGACGAGCCCACCACCTACCTGGACATGGCCCACCAACTGGAGGTGCTGGAGCTTCTGCAGACGCTCAACCGCGACCAGGGCAAGACCATCGCGCTCGTCATCCACGAGCTGAACCTGGCCGCCCGCTTCTCCGACTGGATGATCGCCCTGAAATCCGGCGCCATCCGCGGCGCGGGCACGCCGGCCGAGGTGATGACCCCGGCCCTCCTGCGCGAGGTCTTCGGCCTGGACGCCCTCATCGCCCCCGACCCCTGGACTGCACGCCCCAGCCTCGTGAGCTACCGCCTGGCAGGGGAGGAATAAACCGTTGGATGCTCTGGAGCTTCGGGCGAACTTTCCGGCGTGCTCTCTATGCGTGTCCTAGGCGAACGCGAGAACCTTCTTCTCCTCGGCGCATTGCACCAGGTAGAGGTTTATCAGGTTCTGGTAAGGGATGCCCGTGCGGGCGGCCTCTTCCTTGAAGTAGTCGATGGCTTCCACGTCGATGCGCATGGTGACGGGACGGCACAGCCTCTTCGCGTAGGGGTTGGGCTTAGAATTGGTGAAATCGTACTCAGCTCTCATGGCAATACCTCCAGTAAGCTCGTTCCTTTTTGCAGCTTACCGCCCGTCTTCGTTCTGTTCGCTTGAATTCAACGCGGCGCATACGAGGTCATAAGTCGAGGGAGACAGCTGTCCGAGCGGCTCGTCCCTCAAAAGCTTGTCGCGTCGTACCTCCACAAGGGGCTCGATTTGCGCCCAGGAGGGCCGACGAAGTCCGCAGGATTCCCAGTCGGAGATCTCGACGAAAGAGGACGGCTCATAGTTTGCTGACGCCGTTATCTTCGCGGTAATGACGCTCGCCTTCCCAGAGGCGTCCAAGATGACAACGGGCCGCACCTTGCCCACGCCCTCGTGGTCGGCGAACTCAACGTAGGCGAGCCAGATGTCGCGCGGTGCGGGATCACACGAGGTCATCGTAGAGCCCCTCGTCCTCGGGGGCGTCCATCCAGGCTGGAAGGACGGTGATGCCTGTGGCGGGATTCGGCCGCAGCGTCTCCCGGCCGCTCAGGGCGGGGGAGGGCTCAGGGCGCAGATCGAAGGGGAGGCCGCCCACCTCGACGGACTTGCGCATGAAGAGGTTGAAGGCCTCGCTCAGGGAGAGGCCCCATCGGTCGTAGACGCGCCGGGTCTGTCGCTTCAGCTCGTCGCTCGTGCGAAACTTGATCTCGGCATCCTTCGTTGCAGTTGGCATGGTGCACCTCCTTGTTGTGGCCCTAATGTTACCACAAAAGGGTATTCATCTGAAACAGCGGCAGTGGGCGATGCTTTACTGTCAGCATTGGCTCGCCACATATCCCGCCCGCGAAAAAATGCTGGTGGCGTCGCCAAGCTGTGCTAAACTTGCCGACATGCTGTTAACGAAGCGCACATATACGTACCTGGGGGGGGGTCTCTCCGCTAAGTCGGCCCGAGCCCTCGTTTAAGCTGGCATGCGCTATCGGCATTGTTGCCGCAGCGGTGTCTTTCTATTTTGCTGCCGTCGCCTTCGAGAAAGAATTCCCTGTTCTTGGTTGCCTCTTCTGGGGTATCACGGTTTGTGCGCTCTTGGCGCTTGAAATCGCGCTAATTTACCGCTTTGCCAAAAGCGGATCACGTTGGTTGTTTCTCTGGATAGTGTTCGGATGCGTTTTCAACAGCGCAGCCCCGTTTTGCTCGGTGTATGTTGGCGAGCGACTTGGCTCTCAGTTGATAGCAGGCGATTTGCCCTCCTATGTTCTGTCTTGCATGTATTCGTATACATGCATATTTGCATTTGTTTCCGTCGTCGCTAGGATGTCGAGGGAAAAGCGCTATCCGGCGCTTCGGCGCGGACGTCTCTTTTCGAGCGTCTTCCTCGCGCTTGTGTTTGCGGTTACGTACCTTGTTGACTTTTTTCTCCCAGCGTTGCCGGAGGTAGCGCAGTTCGCCGATCTCTTGTCGCAGATTTGCAAAGTCGCCGCATTCTCCAGTGTCTCGTTGGGGCTTGCCCAGGCCTTTGCGGACACGTCCCTTTTCAAGGCAGAAGAAGAAGGCGAGAGGAGGATGCCAGCAATGAAGCCTGAAGTTCAAATCGAAACCTCGATCAAAATCGCCGAATTGGGCGACTTCGGTGCTCCCGGGGTTCGAGTCGAAGAGGTAATTTGCATCGGCTCTAGCGACAACAGTGAACAGGATGCGAACGTTCGGGTCAAAGAGATCGTAGAAACATCGATAGAAAGGTAGGCAAGCATGTTCTGTCCGAAGTGCGGAAGTGAGATCGCGGAGGGGGCGGCCTTCTGCGGGAAGTGCGGGGCGCCGGTGGGCGCCCAGGTGGGCGGTGCGGCCCCGACCAAAAACGCGCAGGGCGCGGCAGGCGCTGCCGTCGGCGGGGCTCCGGCACCCAAGAAGAACGGCGCGAAGATAGGGGCCGTCGCGGCTGTTGTCGTGGTTTTGGTGGTGCTCGTCGCCGGGTTCGCGACGAACTGGTTTGGGCTTGCCGGCGTGCAGCCCAAGGAGGCGGTGGAGGTTCCCGCCTCGAGTCAGAATACGGAAGGCCAACAGGGCGCAGATGCGACTGTCCAAGGCGCGGCCGAGCAGCAGGGCGACGCAGCCGCCGGGGATGCCCAGGGCGGCTCCCAGGGTGCGGCCGGCGCCGCGGTGAAGTCGGCGGTGGAGGCCTACACGTGGGACGAGCTGTCGCAGATCTCGGCGGAGATCGGCGCGGCCGGCGACGAGGCGGCCGCCATCGAGGTGGCCAAAAAGTACAACCTGTGCACACCCGAGGGGAAGCTGGACGGCACCCAGGTGAAGTCGGTCACGCTGGCCGACGGCACCCAGACCACCGTGCAGATCGTCGGCTTCGCCCACGACGACAAGACCTCCGGCGGAAAGGCCGGCATCACGTTCATCTTCGGCGACTGCGTGGGTGAGGCGCCCATGAATCCGACTGACACCAACGCCGGCGGCTGGGAGGCCTCGCAGATGCGCGGCTACCTGAACTCTGACGTCATGACCCTGCTGCCTGAAGACCTGAAGTCTGCCATCGTGCCGGTGGACAAGCTCACCAACAACGTAGGCAAAACCCAGGATATTTCTGCCGTGACGGCTACCTCTGACTCGCTGTGGCTGTTTTCCCTTGCCGAGCTGGCTGGACCTATCTCTGCGGCTGAGCTGCTTGGAGGTAGCTACGGATGGGCCGCCGATATTTTCAACGCCGAGGGCTCCCGCTACCAGCTCTTCAGTGATACCGGCGTGATTTGGAATAATGAAAACTCCACACTTGTTAAAAACCTCCAAGGATCGCCAGACAGCTGGTGGGGGCGTTCTCCGTATCCGGACAGTTCGGGCGACTTCCAGTACGTGCTCTCCGATGGCGGCCCCTACGGCGGCTACGGCACTCACTACTCCTACGGTGTTGTTCCTGGCTTCTGCATATAAGCCAGCCAAACACCTAGATCCTCATACCCATGTGGCATGAGGGGGGGTGGAAGGGGCTTCCTAATGAGCAGCTCGTCACCGTCGAAGTGTCGGCATGCGGCGGTGTGTTTCGGGGAGAAAGGATTCGCATGGGATTTCTGGACAACGTGACTTCGGCGGTTAACCGGGGAACGGCGGCCGCGGGGCGCGGCGCCGACAAGATCAAATTGAATGCGCGCATCGGCGAGTTGAACCGCCAACGGCAGGGACTGGCCGCCCAGCTGGGGGCGAGCCTGTATGAGGCCACCCGCGGCGATGCCGCGCTCGTTTCCGGGCGCGAGGCGCTCTACGACGGCATCGCCCGCATCGACGCCGAGCGGGAGCAGTGCCAGCGGCAGATAGCCGCTATCGACGAGCAGGCTGCGGCCGCCGCGACGGCCGCAGCCGGGTTCACCTGCGCGGTGTGAGGGGCGCACATGACTGGCGCCGACCTGTTCTGCTCCGGCTGCGGCACGCCGGCAGAGAGGGCCCGGGCCCAGGCTGCCCCGGTGTCGTCCGCGCCCTCGGGCCCTGTGTGCGCCTCCTGCGGGGCGCCGCTCGGGGAGGGCGACCTGTTCTGCATGAGCTGCGGCGCAAAGGTGGTTCCCGCAACCATCGCTGATGCGGGGATCGGCGATGCCGAACTGGTCGAGAACGCCGGCATCGGCGAGTCCGAGCTGGCGGAGGTGGACGGTGGCGGCAACGGGGCCGTGACGCCTGGCGGCGAGGGCGCCCCGAGGGGAGAGGAGTAGCCATGTTCTGTCCCAAGTGCGGAAACCAGCTGCCCGATGGCAGCGCCTTCTGCGGCAAGTGCGGCGCCAAGCTGGGCACTTCCAAGGGCGTCACTCCTGCTGTGGGCGTTGCAGGCTCGGCGCCTTCCACACCCACTGCTCCCAATGCAGCCTCGTCGCGCTCGGCGGCGTCTGCCGTAGCATCCACCAAGATATCACCTCTGGCGATGGCGGCTGCGGTGCTTGCGGCCGTTGCCGTCGTCCTCTCGCTGCTGCCGTGGCTCGAAGTCGACCCCATGGTGTCGGCCGCCTCGGGCTACGCGGGCGGCTTCGCGTCCCTGCTGGGAGCTGATGAGGGCTCCTTCTCTTTTGACGAGTCCTACGCCGTGTGGGCGCTTCCCTCCTTCGCCGGGGCGTTCGGCGACTACGCCTCGCTCTACGGGACGCTAGGCGGTGAGGGCGCCGACTCGGCTTCGGCGTTGGTGGGCGGCGCGGCCTGGGGCTGCCTGCTGCTGTGGCTCGCGGGCGTTGTCCTCCTCGTGCTGGGCGCGGTCGGGCTCGCTAAGTCCGGCCGAAGGGGCGCTCTTGTGGCCGGGGGAATAGTCATGGCTGTCTGCGTCGCAGTGTTCTGCGGGCTGTCGGGGCTCCTCGACGGCATCGCCACGGCCACGGCGTTCCCCATGGCGTGTCTGGTGGTCTCCATCGCCGCTGCCGTGTGCGCCCTTGCGGCGAGGAAGGGTTAGGAGGTTCCCCCATGTTCTGTACCAAATGCGGCAACGAAATGCCAGATGGTTCCAAGTTCTGCACGAAGTGCGGGGCGCCGATGGGAAAAGAAGTGGCGTCGGGCGCACAGGCTGCGCGCGGCGCTTCTGAGGTTCCCGCGGAAAGCGCCGCCCCATCCGGGAGAGATGGCAAGGCCGCAGCCGTTTCGCCTTCGGTCCCTTCCAAGAAGAAGCGCACAGGTCTTGTCGTCGGCGTGGCCGTGGTGGCGCTGGCGGCGGTGGGCGTCGCGGTGGCGAACCCGTTCGCGGCGCCCGCCCCCGAGCCGAAATCGGCCCCCGTGGAGGCACCGGCGCCGGAGCCCGAGGCCGCGCCCGAGCCGGAGGCGTCCGCCGAGCCCGAGCCCGCGGCCCCGGCTCTTCCCGAGGCCTGGTTCGCGGGCTATGGGGGCGAAGGCTATTCCATCGTCGACGAAAACGGGACACTGACGCAGCTCTCCAACCCTGACGCCGTCCTCGAGACGCCTTTCTCCGACGGCTTCTCGCTGGGCTTTTGGGAGACGAGCGAGTACGACGCCGAGTGGGACCAGGTGCACGACGAACAGACCCACTACGCGCTCTTCGACAGTGCGGGCAACGCGAAGGTGGACCTCGACCCGCTTCTGACCGAGCTGGGCGTGACGGGCCGTTCGAGGTTCGGCGGCAGCAGCTGCGCCTACTCCGACGGGCGCCTGATCGTGCCCGTCCTTCCTCTCGAGGAGGGCCAAGAGGGCGTCTGCCTGGTGCTGGACGAGCGGGGAGAACTCGTGTTCACCTTCGGACGTGCCGCCGAGGGGCCCCTGTCGTCCTATCCGAGCGACGACGCCTACCACGACGGGGTGATCAACGTGCAGGCGGCCCCCTCGGACACCTACCTTCTGGATGTGGACGGCAATGTGCTCGTGTCGTGGAAGCAGGCGGGCGGCCAGCCCCTCTCCCTGGGCTACGGGTACTACCAGAAGGCCGACGACGATGGGAAGGTGTACGGCTACGACGGCACTCCGCTGTTCGACGCGGCCAGCGTGAACGGGGACGATGTCGTCGGGGGCCGTCTATACTACGAACAGCCCCGAGGATCGGGGATCGTGGCTGTGCAGGCCGAGCGCGAGAACCCCTACGGCGGCGCCAACAAGAACCTTGCGGGCCTATACTCGGTGGGTTCCGGGAAGTGGCTCGTGCCGCTCGGCGAGGAGCTGGACGCCTTCGGCGACGCCAACGACGGCATGCTGTGGGTTCGCACGGCCCAGACGGCGGGGGAGGGCGCCGATGCCGCCGGCGGGGCTGCGGCGGCGTCTGGCGGCGCAGCGGGTGGCGCCCATTCGGGCTCCGGCTCTCTGCGCTCGGCCATCATGGACGCCGAGGGCGACGTGGTCTTCGACGCCTCCATGGCCGATGCGACCCTCGGCATCCCCGAGGACTTCTGCGCCCAGTACCTGCACGACGGGTGGTGGGGCATTCGCAGCGACGGATCATCCGAGCCCTATGCCCTCATCTGCATCCAGGACGGCACGTTCCTCGGCGCCATCGATGCGCCGCCGAAGCTAGCTGCTGCCTACCCCAACTCGGGCACCTACCGGCTGTAGAGCTCGTAAGGGATGCGGTAGCCGCACAGCCGGAGTACGGGAGTCGTGCAGACGCGACGCCTGCTTCCTGCTAATTCTCCGCGAAGGGCCGCATGTAGCGGCCCTTCGTTTATAATCGGGGAAACGACATGAGGGAGAAAGGCCGCGGCATGACGGGCACCTACGAGAACGGTATCTATCGCGAGGGCGACGTGCGCCTGTCCGACCTTTCCGGCCGCCGCCGGCTGCCCATCGGGCGCGACGGGTTCGCCGCGGCGGTGCAGGAGTCGGTCATCATCGACAAATCGCTGCTCATCGCCGATGTGCTCGACAGCTCCGCCGCCGTCACCCTGTTCTGCCGCCCGCGCCGCTTCGGCAAGTCGCTGAACATGACCATGCTCAAGGCCTTCTTCGAGATCCCCCCGGCGAGCGACCCGAACGCCGAGGACGCGGCCTACCTCTTCGAGGGCCTTTCCATTTGGGACGCCGGCGGCGGCCGCTACCGCGAGTACCAGGGTGCCTATCCCGTCATATACATCAGCTTCAACCCGGTGAAGAAGCAGCGCTGGGAAGATGCTAAGAGTGCTCTGCGCCAATTGATCGTATGGGAATACATCCGCCATGGGTATCTGTCCGACAGCTCTGAGCTGAACGAACAAGAGCGCGCGTACTTCGATCGCGTTGCGGGATGGAAGGCAACGGACGGAGACATCGAGTCTTCTCTTATCAACCTCACTCGCTTGCTTTTCAAGCACCACGGGCGGCGCACCGTCGTCCTCATCGACGAGTACGATGCGCCGGTCATGGCGGCTCGGGACAACGGGTACTACGACGAGATGGTCTCGTTTCTCAAGGGCTGGCTCACGGCGGCCCTGAAGGACGGCGGCCAGGCCCTGGCGTTCGCGTGCCTCACGGGCGTGCAGCGCATCTCGAAGGAGTCCGTCTTCTCCGATTTGAACAACCTGGTGGTGAACACTTCCCTCAACACCAAGTACGACGAGCGCTACGGCTTCACGGAAGACGAGGTGCGCGCGCTCGCCAACTACCTGGGCCAGGCCGCCCACTTCCCCGAGATGCGCCAATGGTACGACGGCTACCGCTTCGGCTCGGTGGACGTGTACAACCCCTGGAGCGTGCTCAACTACTTCGACAACGATTGCGAGTGTGCGCCCTACTGGGGCAACACGTCTTCCAACGCCCCCATCGCGGCCATGGTGCGTGGGGGAGACGCGCGCCTGATGAGGAAGGTGTACGGGCTGCTTGAGACGGGCGGCTCCGTGGAGGCCGCGCTCGATCTGTCGGTGGTGTTCGGCGACTTGGACGCCAAGCCCGAGGCCCTGTGGTCCCTTCTGTACCTCGCCGGCTATCTGACCACTGACGATACGGAGCAGCCCAACTCCAAGGACGTCGTGCGGCGACTGCGCATCCCCAATTTGGAGATCGCGTCGCTGTACCGCAGCGAGATCATCGACCGTTTCGCGCAGATCGCCGGCGGTCGCGACTGCCTGATCGACTTGCACCGCGCGCTGGTCGACGGGGACGCCGATGCCTTCGCCGAGGAGCTGGAGGGCGTGCTGCTGAACTCGGCGAGCTTCTACGACCTGGCGAGCGAGAACAGCTACCACATGCTTTTGGTGGGGCTTTTGTTCGGGGTACCCGGCTACGGGAACCCTGTCTCGAACCGCGAGGCGGGGCGCGGTCGCTTCGACATCCGCCTCGTTCCCGAGCGGGCGGGACTGCCGACGGTCACCCTGGAGCTGAAGTTCGAGCGCGGGGCCGACACGGGGCGCCTGGAGGCGCTGGCCGCCGAGGCTCTGGCCCAGATAGAGGCGCGGGCCTACGATGCGGGCGCGACCGAGAGCGGTGCGGGCAGCCTGCGCTATGGCATCGCCTTCTCCGGGAAATCTCTGGCCGTTGCTGCCGATCGCAGGCCTTCATAGTCAGGACGCTTAGGAGTCCTCGCGGTGCCATTCGGCTGTCGTCTTCGGCCGCTTATTTTTGTGCAGATGCATATCTAGCACAGTGTCGTATGCTCAAAAACGACCTTTAACGGACGGTACGGAGAGACCGGCAAGGTGCGACCGAGAACTTCATCTTGTGTGCCCGAGGGCGCTCCCGACATTGGCGGGGGCGCCCTTTTTCGCGCAAGGGGAGGGTCGCGGAAAGGACGGAACCTTTGAGCAAGATTGCGGAAAAGATGCGGGCGGCCACCTCGAAGCCGGCGGGGGCGCCGGCGCTGCTCGTGCTGGAGGACGGCGCGGTGTTCGCCGGCACCTCCTGCGGCGCGCCCGGCGAGGCCGCAGGCGAGATATGCTTCAATACCTCCATGGAGGGCTACCTGGAAATCGTCACCGACCCCTCCTATGCGGGGCAGATCGTGGTGCTGACCTACCCGCAGGTGGGCAACTACGGCGTGAACGCCGACGACGCCCAGGCGGAGAGGCCGGCCCTGCGGGCGCTCGTGGTGCGCGACCTGTGCCCCACGCCCTCCAGCTGGCGCAGCCAGGAGAGCCTCGGCGATTATCTGGCGCGCGAGGGGGTCGTGGCCATCGAGGGCATCGACACCCGTGCGCTTGTGCGCCACATCCGCGACCATGGCGCCCAGCGGGCCGTCGTTTCCACCACGGACGCGGATGTCGCCTCGCTGCTCGAGAAGGTACGCCGAAGCCCGTCGCTAGTAGGCGTGAACCTGGCCGCCGACGTGTCCTGCGACGGCGCCTACTCCTACACCGCCGCGAACCTGCCCGCTTCCCATGGCTTCGCCCTGGCCGCCCCGGCCGAGCCCCGCTTCAAGGTGGTCGTCTACCACTGCGGCGTGAAGCGCTCCATCTTAGACGGTCTGGTGGCGAGTGGCTGCGAGCTCACCGTCGTGCCCTGGGACACGCTGGCAGAAGACGTGCTCGCCATGAGCCCCGACGGCGTGTTCCTCTCCAACGGCCCGGGCGACCCGGAGGCGGTGGAGGAGACCTACCGCCAGGCGGAGAAGCTGCTGGGGAAGGTGCCGCTGTTCGGCATCTGTCTGGGGCACCAGATGATGGCCAAGGCCGCGGGCGCGGAAATCGACAAGCTGAAGTTCGGCCATCACGGCGGCAACCACCCGGTGCAGAACCTGCTGACCGGCCGCGTGGAGGTAACGGCCCAGAACCACGGCTTCTGCCCCTGCTTCCAGAGCCTCGGCGCGCTTGCGCCCGAGCTCTCCGGAGGTGCGACCGAGCACGTGGAAGACCTGCGCGAATGGGGCCGGCGCGGCATTGCCCCCGTTGTGGCCAACGAGCGCTTCGGGCGCATCCGGCTGACGCACGTGAACCTCGACGACGGCACCGCCGAGGGCTTCGCCTTCCTGGACGTGCCGGCCTTCAGCGTGCAGTACCACCCGGAGGCGGCCCCCGGTCCCACCGACGCCCACTACCTGTTCACCGCCTTCGCGCGCCTTATGGAGGGGCGCGATGACTACCTGGATATCGACATCGCAACCGACCGCCTGTCCGGTTGGAAGTTCGGAAGCACCGCGGAAGGGGAGGTGGCGTAAATGCCCAAGCGCGAGGACATCAAGAGCATTCTCGTTATCGGAAGCGGCCCCATCGTCATCGGCCAGGCCTGCGAGTTCGACTACTCCGGCGCCCAGGCCTGCAAGGTGCTGCGCGAGGAGGGCTACCGGGTCATTCTCGTGAACTCGAACCCGGCCACCATCATGACCGACCCGGAGCTGGCCGACGCCACCTATGTGGAGCCCATCACGCCGGCCTTCGTGGAAAAGGTCATCGCGAAGGAGCGGCCCGATGCGTGCCTGCCCACCCTCGGCGGCCAGACGGGCCTGAACACGGCCGTGGAACTGGCCAAGTCCGGCGTGCTGGAACGCTACGGCGTGGAGCTCATCGGCTGCGACGTGGACGTCATCGAGCGCGGCGAGGACCGCAAGCTCTTCAACGAGTGCATGGCCGACCTCGGCATCGAGGTCTCGCGGGCCGGCTACGCCTACTCCGTGGAAGACGCGCTCGCCATCGCCGAGGAGCTCGGGTACCCCGTGGTGCTGCGCCCGTCGTTCACCATGGGCGGCGCCGGCGGCGGCATCGCGCGCGATGTGGACGAGCTCGTGCGCATCGTCTCCCAGGGCCTGGAGCTCTCGCCGGCCAGCGAGGTGCTGGTGGAGGAGTCCATCGAGGGCTGGAAGGAATACGAGATGGAGGTCATGCGCGACGCGGCCGGCAACGGCATCATCGTCTGCTCCATCGAGAATTTGGACCCCATGGGCGTGCACACCGGCGACTCCATCACCGTGGCCCCGGCCCAGACCTTGACCGACCTGGAATACCAGCGCATGCGCGCCGCGTCGCTCGCAGTACTCGAGCGCGTGGGCGTTGCCACGGGCGGCTCCAACGTGCAGTTCGCCGTGCACCCTGAGACGGGCCGCATGGTAATCATCGAGATGAATCCCCGCGTGTCGCGCTCCTCGGCCCTGGCCAGCAAGGCCACGGGATTTCCCATCGCGAAGGCGGCGGCGCGCCTGGCCGTGGGCTACACCTTGGACGAGATCGTGAACGACATGACCGGCACCACGCCGGCCTGCTTCGAGCCGACCATCGACTACTGCGTCGTGAAGGCCCCGCGCTTCGCCTTCGAGAAGTTCCAAGGCGCCGACGACACGCTCACGACCCGTATGAAGGCCGTGGGCGAGGTCATGGCCGTCGGCCGCACTTTCGAGGAGTCCCTCGGCAAGGCCCTGCGTTCCCTGGAGACGGGCCGCGCCGGCTTCGGGGCCGACGGGAAGGGGGAGGAGACGGCGTTGACCGACGAGGAACTCTTCGCCGCGCTCTCGCGCCCCACGGCCGAGCGCATCTTCTTGGCGGCCGAGGCCCTGCGCCGCGGCATGAGCGCGGAAGAGCTGCACGAGCGCACGGCTATCGACATGTTCTTCTGCAATCGCATGGCCGACATGGTCGCCGTGCAGGAGGCCCTGCACGGGTGCGCCCTGGAGGATATGGACGCCGAGGCCTTCCAAATAGCGAAGCGCTACGGGCTCTCCGACGCCGAGATCGCCGTGCTCACCGGCTCCGACGAGCGCACGGTGCGCGCCTGCCGCAAGATTCTTGGCGTGCGCCCGGCCTTCAAGACCGTGGACACCTGCGCGGCGGAGTTCCCCACGAAGACCGCCTACCATTACAAGATCTACGACGCTGACGAGTCGGAGGTGGCGGAGAAGACGCGTCCGCGGGCGCTCATCCTGGGCGCCGGCCCCAACCGCATCGGCCAGGGCATTGAGTTCGACTACTGCTGCGTGCACGCCAGCTACGCGCTGGCCGACGCCGGGTACGAGACCATCATGGTGAACTGCAACCCCGAGACGGTCTCCACCGACTACGACACCTCCGACATGCTGTTCTTCGAGCCGCTCACCTACGAGGACGTCATGGATGTGGTGGACGCGACCGACCCCGACGGCGTGGTGGTCACCCTCGGTGGCCAGACGCCGCTGAAGCTGGCCCGCGCTTTGGAAGAGGCCGGAGTGCCCATCATGGGCACGAGCCCGGATGCCATCGATCTGGCCGAGGATCGCGACCGGTTCGCCGCGCTGCTCGACTCGCTCGACATCGCCTACCCACGCTCGGCCATGGCCTCGGGGCTGGAAGAGGCCCGCTCTGCTGCCCGCGAGATCGGCTATCCCTTGCTCGTGCGCCCCAGCTACGTGCTCGGCGGCCGGGGCATGGGCATCGTCTACGACGACGCGGGGCTCGCGCGCTACGTGGCCGAGGCGACCGCCGTTTCCCCGGACCACCCCGTGTATCTGGACAAGTTCCTGGAAGGCGCCGTGGAATGCGACCTGGACGCCCTGTGCGACGGCGAGGACGTGTACATCGGCGGCATCCTGGAGCACATCGAGATGGCCGGCATCCACTCGGGCGACTCGGCCTGCTGCCTGCCGCCCTTCTCGCTGTCGGCGAAGGTGCAGGACGAGATGGCGAGCGTCGCCCGCAAGATCGCCCTGGCCCTGGGCGTGCGCGGTCTGGTGAACATCCAGTTCGCCGTGAAGGACGGGGTCGTCTACGTCATCGAGGCCAACCCGCGGGCGAGCCGCACGGTGCCCTTCATCTCGAAGGCCACGGGCGTGCCCTTAGCGAAGCTCGCGAGCCGCATCATGGCGGGGGAGAAGCTGGCCGCGCTGAAGCTTCCCGAGCATTTCGCGAAGCCGGGCCGCTACTTCGTGAAGGAGGCTGTCATGCCCTTCGGCCGCTTCCCGGGGGCCGATGCGCTCTTGGGGCCGGAAATGCGCTCCACCGGCGAGGTAATGGGCATCGCGGAAAGTTTCCCGGCGGCCTATACGAAGACCCAGATGGCCATCGACTACGCCGAGCCTGAGGGCGGCATGGCCTTCATCTCCGTGAACGACCAGGACAAGCGCGCCGTGGCCTTCATCGCCCGGGAACTTGTGCGCCTCGGCTTCTCGCTTCTAGCTACCGAGGGCACCTCGGCCGTGCTGCGCGCCTCAGGCGTGCCCTGCGAGGTGACCGGCAAGATCCACGAGGGGAAAAGCTCGGTGGTGGACGCCATTGCCGCCGGGGAGATCTCGCTCATGATCAACACCCCGCTCGGCGTGGCCACCCGCGACGACGGCTACGAGCTGCGCCGCGCCGCCGTGCGCCACGGCATCACCTACGCTACCACCCTGGCCGCCGCCCAGGCCCTCATAGCCGGCATGCAAGCCGCCCGTGCCGGCGAGCTGGATGTGGCGCCTTTGCAAGAGCTGTAGTTCTAAGCTTATCGGAGGAGTAGCAAAGCAAGAGGCTGCTCCTCCATGCAAATCTCCTAGGATTTCTGCTCGTTGCGACGTAGCGAATTCGATAATCGATTTACCATGCGTTAGAATATCACCAAATGCACTTTTCCGCCGACGCGACAGGAGAGCCTATGACGCTTTGTAACGAGAACGCGCCCATTCTGGTGAACGAAGAGATGGGGTGCAACATCTGGCTCATGACCGTGCGCGCGCCGGAAATCGCGTCGACGGCGCGGCCGGGGCAGTTCGTGCACGTGAAGGTGCCGGGCATGGAGGCCCACATCCTGCGGCGCCCTTTCGGCGTGTACGCGGCCGATGCGGAGGCGGGCACGGTGGACATGATGTACCAGGTGCTCGGCTTCGGCACTGAACACATGACAGAGCTCGCGATCGTCGACACGGTGGAGATGATAGGTCCCATCGGTCGCGGCTGGCAGCCGCCCGAGGGCTGCAAGCGCGCGCTCATTGTGGCCGGCGGCGTGGGAAGCGCGCCGTTGTATCCCTTGGTCGAGGAGCTGACAGCGGCGGGCGTTGCCACCGACGCCATCCTCGGCGCCTCCACCATCGACGCGCTGGTGGCCCGCGAGCGCTACGGGGCCGTGCTCGGGTGCGAGCCGGCCTGTTCCACCGATGACGGCACCTACGGCCGCGCCGGCTTCTGTACGCCGCTCGTGGAAGAGGCCCTGGCGGCGGCCGCGGCGGAGGGCGCGCCCTACGACTACGTGGCCTGCTGCGGCCCGGAGCCCCTCATGAAGATCGTGGCCGGCATGGCGGATGCGGCCGGCGTGTTCTGCGAGGTGTCCATGGAAAGACGCATGGCCTGCGGCGTGGGGGCGTGCCTGTCCTGCGTGGTCGATACGGTGGACGGCAAACGCCGCGCCTGCGTGGACGGCCCGGTGTTTCCTGCGAGCGAGGTGGTGTGGTAATGCAGCGCAAACCGAAAGAGACGAGCGTCAACCTGTCCGTGAACCTCGGCGGCATGGCCATGAAGAACCCGGTCACCGTGGCTTCGGGCACCTTCGGAGCCGGCATGGAGTACCACGACTTCGTGGACGTGGCGGCCCTCGGCGCCGTCACCACCAAGGGCGTGTCCTTGAACGGTTGGGAGGGCAACGCGAGCCCCCGTATTGCCGAGACGGCTTCGGGCATGTTGAACTCCATCGGCCTCCAGAACCCCGGCGTCGCGCACTTGAAGGACATCGAGCTGCCGTGGCTCGCTGAGATCGGCGCCACGGCCATGGTGAACGTCTCCGGCCACAGCTTCGACGAGTACGTGGCCGTCATCGGGGCGCTGGAGGAGGCCCCCGTGGCCGCCTACGAGGTGAATATCTCGTGCCCCAACGTGGACGCCGGCGGCATGACCATGGGCTGCCATGTGCCCAGCGTTGAGAAGGTGGTGTCACTGTGCCGCGCCGCCACGAAGCGCCCGCTCATCGTGAAGCTCACGCCGAACGTCACCGATATCACCGAGATCGCGAAGGCCGCCGAGGCCGCTGGAGCCGACGGCATCTCGCTCATCAACACGCTGCTCGGCATGGCCGTGGACGCCCGCACCCGCCGCCCGAAGCTGGCGCGCGTGGTGGGCGGCTACTCGGGGCCGGCCGTGAAGCCCGTGGCCCTGCGCATGGTGTGGCAGGTGTCTCAGGCCGTTTCCGTGCCGGTGCTCGGCATGGGCGGCATCGCGACCGGTGAGGACGCCGTGGAGTTCATGCTGGCCGGCGCCACCGCCGTGGCCGTGGGCACGGCGAACTTCGTCAATCCCACCGCCACCGTGGATGTCATCGACGGCATCATCGACTACTGCGAATCCCAGGGCGTCAAAGACGTCAACGAGCTGATAGGAGCCCTGCAATGCTAACCGCCTTCGATTCCGTTCCCGCTCGCGACCGCGTCATCGTGGCGCTCGACTGCGACGCCTGGGAGGCCATAGCCCTGGCCGACAAGCTGGAGGGCCACGCGAAGTGGCTCAAGATCGGCATGACGCTGTACTACGCGGAGGGCCCGGCCATCGTGAAGATGTTCAAGCGCCGCGGCTTCAACGTGTTCCTCGACCTGAAGTTCCACGACATCCCGCATCAGGTACAGGGCGCGGCGCGCTCGGCAGCGGCCAGCGGGGCCGATATGCTCACCATGCACACCGTGGGCGGCACCGCCATGATGGAAGCGGGTCAGCGCGGCGCCGAGGAGGGCGCGGCGGAGTATGGCGGGGACGTGCCGGCGACCCTCGGCATCACGGTGCTCACCTCCATGAGCCCCGAGGCTCTTGCGGCCACGGGCGTCGCCCGGCCCCTGCCCGAGCAGGTGGCGGCCCTCGCGGCCCAAGCCAAGGAGGCGGGCATCTCCGGCGTGGTGGCCTCGCCCCAGGAGGCGGCTGCCTTGCGCGAGATCTTGGGGCCCGACGCCTTCATCGTCACTCCCGGCGTGCGCCCGGCCGGCGCCGCCCTGGGAGACCAGAGCCGCGTGGCAACGCCCGCCCAGGCCTTCGCGAACGGTGCCTCCCACATCGTGGTGGGCCGGCCCATCACCGAGGCGCCCGATCCCGTGGCGGCCTTCGAGGCCATCGCCGCGGAACTGGAGTAGCTCCAAAGCGTTTTATCCCTGAATAAGGCCCGTGTATAGCCGATAATTAGGAAAAAATGCCGCATTTATTGATTCCGAGTAAATTAGGTGTTGATTCCTCATCAATGCGTGGTACTATGCCCTCAGCCCGAACTGGAAGGAGAACAGAAATGGCAATTCCCCAACTCAGCCCCGAGGCCCGCGCTGAAGCGCTTGAAAAGGCAAAGGCCGCACGCATCAAGCGGGCGGAGGTACGAGAAGAGCTGAAGACGGGCAAGCTCACCGTCGCTCAGGTTCTCGATATGCGCGACGACCCTGTCGTGGGCCGTATGAAGATTTCCACGCTCATCGAGACGCTGCCAGGCTACGGCAAGGCCAAGGCCGAGCGCATCATGAGGGAGCTGCAGATCGCCGAGAGCCGCCGCATTCGCGGTATCGGCGAGCGTCAGCGCGAGGCTCTGCTTGCGCGCCTGTCCAAGTAGAACGTCAACGTCACAAAGGAATTCATGAGACACGGAAACCTCTTCGTCGTAAGCGGTCCGTCCGGGACCGGCAAGGGAACGCTCATCGCGCGTCTTCTCGAGGAAGTGCCCGACGCTTGGTTGTCCGTCTCCGCCACCACAAGGCGCCCTCGTCCCGGTGAGGAGGAGGGCGTCAGCTATTACTTCCTCACGAAGGAGGAGTTCTTGAGCCTGGCGGAGGAGGGCGGCTTTCTGGAATGGGCCGAGTACTCCGGCAACTGCTACGGCACTCCGCGCGCCTCGGTGGAGCGCGAGATGGCGGCGGGACGCCAGGTCATTCTGGAGATCGAGGTTCAAGGAGCGCTCCAGGTGCGCGAGAAGATGCCCGAGGCGCACCTCGTGTTCATCGAGCCTCCCTCGCTCGAGGAGCTGGAGCGGCGCCTGCGCGGGCGCGGCACCGAGACCGATGACGTGGTGGATATGCGCATGCGCACCGCTCTGGTGGAACTTTCCCAGAAAATGGAGTATGATTATCGGCTTGTGAACGACGATTTGGACGAGGCCACTCGCCAGCTCGTCGCTTACGTCAACGAAATCGCCGAGCAACAGTAAGAGGATATCCGCCCTATGAGCATTATCGAACCGAAGATCGACGTCCTGCTTGACCGCACCGACAACGACCGTTTCCTTCTGTGCGCGCTGGCTTCCAAGCGCGCCCACGACATCAACGACATGATGCGCGGCCAGCGCGATCGCGCCATCCAGCTGCAGACGGCCGTGGAAATCGCCCGTGCCGCCGACACGAAGCCCCTGTCCATGGCCTTCAACGAGATCGCCCGTGGCGAGGTTTCGTACGATCCTGAGTCGATCGACGTGAAAAACCACTAAATGGAAGAGTTCCAGAGAATCATTCTCGTGCACTATCACGAGATCGGGCTCAAGGGACGCAACCGCGGAGTATTCGAGAAGCGCCTTCAGAAGAACCTGGAGGCGCTTCTTGGCGCGTATCCCGTTGTCACCATCCACCGCATCTCCGGCCGCCTGCTCGTTTTTTTGCGGGAGGGAACCACGCTTGAGGTGGCCAACCAGTGTACCGATGCCATTCTGGGCGTGCCCGGCGTGGCCCGCGCATCCTGCGGCTTCAAGTGCGACCTGGACATCGAGGTCATGGGGCGCGCTGCCTGCATCGCCCTGGCCGAGGCGGAGCCCTTCTCCTCCTTCAAGGTGTCCGCGCGGCGCAACCACACGGTGTTCCCCATCGACTCCATGCAGATGAACCGAGACATCGGGGAGGTGCTCTGCGAGCGGTTCCCCGAGAAGCGGGTGCAGATGAAGGGCCAGGACGTCACCGTGGGCGTCGAGGCAGTGGAGGGCACCGCCTACGTGTACGCGCGATCCGTCCGCGGGATCGGCGGCCTACCCGTGGGATCCTCGGGGAAGGTGGTGTGCCTTCTGTCCTCGGGCATCGACTCGCCTGTGGCCACCTGGCGCATGGCCCGCCGCGGCGCCGTGCCCATCGGCGTCCATTTCTCGGGACGCCCCCAGACTTCCGATGCCTCGGAGTACCTGGTGGACGACATCGCGCACGTGCTCGAGCGCACCGGCTGCATCGGGCGCGTCTACGTGGTGCCCTTCGGCGACTACCAGCGCGAGATATCCCTCTCCTGTCCGCCGTCTCTGCGGGTCATCCTGTACCGGCGCCTCATGTTCCGCGTGGCCGAGGAGCTGGCGCGGCGGGAAGGGGCTGGCGCGCTGGTGACCGGGGAGAGCCTAGGGCAGGTGGCCTCGCAGACCTTGGACAACATCCGCGCCACGAACGACGCGGTGGAACTGCCGGTGCTGCGGCCGCTCATCGGCTCGGACAAGCTGGAGATCATCGAGGCGGCCCAGGAGCTGGGCACCTTCGAGATCTCGTCCATGGACGCTCCGGACTGCTGCACGCTGTTCATGCCGCGCAATCCCGAGACCCACGCGAAACTGGAGGCGGTGCGCGAGGCCGAGGCGGCTTTTCCGGTTGACGAGTGGGTGCGCGCCCTCGCCGATGCGGCCGAGCCCCACGACTACGCCTGCCCGGCCTACAAGCCGCCAAAGAAGCGCGAGTAGAGCCGTTCCCGTAAGCTCTTCAGCTGCAAATCCTTCGTAGGGGGCGACCTTGGTCGCCCCTTTTTGTCATGCGCGACTTTCCCCCTTGCGAGGGCAGACCTCGGTCTGCCCCTGCGGATGGCGCCGAGGAGCGCGGAGGGGACGGAAGTGGGATGTGATGGGGGTCGGCGCGGGGAACGAATCGGGACATTCCCGCGTCATTTTTACGGTCGTGCGCGCGTATCCTCTTCCCAACTCGGGAGAAGGAGGAGCCATGGCCTTTCAAGACAGCGCGGAATCGCTCGCGGAGAAACTGCACCTGAGCCGCGTCCCCCGGCCCGTCTTCGCCGCCATCGCCCTTGTCCTGGCGCTCGTGGTCGCGCTCGCCGTTTTCGCCTTCGCGACGTCGCCCGGCAGCGGCATCGAGGTGACGGCGGCGAGCGACGAGACGGCGGCGCAGTCGGCGGAAGATGCTGGAGAGGAGGAGGCGAGAGCCGATGGGGCCGGCGGCGGCAGCGACACCTCGCCGGCGCCGCCGGCCGCGGACGGGGAGGACGTGGTGCTCCCTGCGGGAGGCGATGCTACGGCGAGGCGCGTCTGCATCCATGTGGACGGCTGCGTGGCGGCGCCGGGCGTCTACTATTTGGAGGCGGGCAGTCGCGTCATAGACGCCGTGACGGCGGCAGGAGGAGCCACCGACGAGGCGCGGACCGACGCGGTGAACCTGGCCCAGGAGGTGCAGGACGGTCAGCAGATCGTCATCCCGTCGCGTGTCGACGATCAGGCGGCATCCTCGGGCGCGGCCGATCGGACGGCATCCTCCAGCTCGCAGGCTTCCGGCGGCCTGTCTCCTTCGGGAGACGACGGCCTCGTCAACATCAATACGGCCACGGCGGAGGAGCTTGAGACCCTGAAGGGCGTCGGGGCGGCAACGGCGGAGAAGATCATCGCTGATCGCGAGGCGAACGGGCCGTTTAAGTCCATCGACGATTTGACGCGGGTGTCCGGGATCGGCGAGAAGAAGCTTTCGGCCATGCGAGATCGGCTGTGCCTGTGAGGGGCGAGACCGACAGCCGGCCGCCGCGCCCCTCCCTGCCGCCTTTGCTCGTGGCGGGGCTCGTTCTGTGGGCGACGACGGCGCTGCTCTGGCCGCCCTTGCGCCTTGTTCCTGCTCAAATTCTCCCTGTCGCGGGAACGACCGCCCTCGGCCTTGCGACACTGCTCGCCCCTCGCATCTTGCGAGGGGTCCGAGCCGGCGGTGTCCCGCTCGGGGTTCTGGCAGCGCTCGCCGTGCTGGCCTCCGTGGCTCTCTGCGCTTTCTGGGGCGGTGCCCTTCGCGGCTCCATGGCGCTCGCGGATGCCGAAGGGCGCAGTTCGGATTCGGCGGCCTGGCGCGTCGAGCTCACCGAGGATGCCCGTCGGGGGGACTTCGGCTGGCACGCCGAGGCTCGGCTCTCCTGCGAGGATGGTCGCACGCTGCGGGCGCGGCTCAACTTGCCCGAGGATGCGGCGCTGCTCCAAGGACAATCGCTGACGGTAGCCGGAGCGCTTCGTCCGCCCTCGGAGACTGCGGCGGAATACTATTGGGGCGCTGGGCTGGCGGCCTCTCTCACCGTGAGCGGAAGCGATTTCCCCTCAGAGGAGAGATCGCTTGACAGCACCCCTTTCGTCTCCCTGAGGCAACGCGCCTTGGATCTCATCGACGCGCACGGGGGAGGCAACGCACCGCTTCTTCAGGCTCTTGTGTGCGGTTGGCGGCCGGCCATCGAGGAATCGGGGCTCTACGATTGCTTCAAGGCCGTGGGGCTGGCCCATCTCGTGGCGGTATCGGGGGCGCACCTCTCCATCGTGTCCCTGTTCGTAGCGGGAGGACTGAGGCTGCTGAGATGCGGACGCCGGGCAACTGCGCTGACGAGCGCCCTGTTCCTCATTGGCTATGTCGCCTTCACCGGGATGCCCGTCTCAGCGCTGCGGGCCGCGATCATGGCTGCGACGGGGTTGTTCTCCCTCTGGACCGATCGCCGCAATTCAGCCCTGAGCGCGCTGGGACTGTGCCTTTTGCTCTTCGTCGGGATCGACCCGTCTGCCGCACTCTCGGTCTCCTTGGCCCTATCGGCCGGATCTACCTTGGGGATCGTTCTGTTCGCCCCGCTGCTGTCCTCGGCCTTCGCAGGGCATCCGCGTTTGAAGAGGGTCGTGGGCGACCCCATCGCTCTCACCGGCGCCTCAGCCTTGGCGACCCAGCCCTATGCGGCGGCGCTCTTCTCCCAGCTGCCGCTGCTGTCGCCGCTGGCCAATCTGGTCGCAAGTCCTCTGTTCGCCCTGGCATGCCTTGTCGGATTCGTCGCCGTGCTCGCCGCCTGCCTCGTTCCCGTCGCCGCGCCGTGGCTCATCGGCGTTGCCAGCACAGCCTGCGCGCCGCTGTCCCTCGTCGTGGATGCCCTCGCGTCGCTTTCGGGCACGTGCCTTCCCATCGACGCCGTCCCTTTGGCGGCCGCAGCACTCTCCTGCGGGCTCTGCCTCGCACTGTGGGCCTGGTGGCCGCGAGTGAGCATCAGGGGCCTGACGGCGGCGGTAACCGGCGCCGCCCTAATCCTCGGTCTGCTTCGTTTTCCCTTCGGCATGGCCCCCGACGCCATCGTCATGCTCGATGTGGGCCAAGGCGATGCCTTTATCGTGCGCAGCGGCGAAAACGTGCTGCTCATAGACACGGGCAACCAGGATGCCCTGTTGAAGGCCGCCTTGGCCCGCCAGCGGGTGGGGCGCCTCGACGCCGTGGCCGTCACCCACAGCGACGACGACCACTGCGGCTCGCTCCCGGTGCTCGGGGATGTGGCGCCGGCTGCGGCGCTCTTGGTGCCCGAGGGCCTTCCCGCTTGCGGTTGCCGGGCTTGCGCCGAGCTGATGGAGGCAGCGGAGGCGGAGGGACTGGCCGACGACCTCGTCGAGCTCTCCTTGGGTGACACGGTGCGCTGTGGCCGGTTCTCGCTGACGGTGCTGTGGCCGGAACGTTTGGCCGACGATGGAGGTAACGCCGACAGTCTCTGCCTGCTCGCCTTCTGGGACGGCGATGGCGACGGCGCGGCGGAGTGGACGGCCCTGTTCACGGGCGATGCCGAGGCCGAGCAGCTGGGTCAGCTGTCCGACAGGCTGCCAGCCGGCGGTGTGGACGTGCTGAAAGTGGGGCACCACGGCTCGAAGAAGAGCCTCGATGCCTCTTTGGCCGAGCGGCTCTCGCCCGCTGTGGCGCTCATCGGCGTCGGGGAGCACAACCGCTACGGGCATCCGTCCCGGGAGGTGCTCGACCTGCTGGACGCGTCGGGATGCGCCACCTACTGCAGCGACGAGGCGGGGGATGTGGTCGTGGCGTTTTCCGAAGATACGCTCACGGTTTCCGCGCAAAGGCAGGGGTAGTGCGGGCGATGGGGTACAATGGGGTTATGAGCGACAGCCAACATACCGATCTCCTTCCCGCCTATTTGGCCGTGGGAGAGGACGCCCTCAAGCGCGAGGCGGTCATCGCCCGTCTCAAGGCGCGCCTGGGCACGATGGGCGATATGGCCTTCAACTCCGACGAGTTCGACGGGGAGTCGGCCGAGGGCGCCGCCATCGCCGCGGCCTGCAACACCATGCCCTTCGCCAGCCCCGTGCGCCTCGTCTACGTGCGCAACGTCGACAAGCTGAAGAAGGCCGACGCCGAGGAGCTCGTCAACTACCTGAAGGCTCCCAGCGCCACCACGGTGCTCGCCTGCGAGGCGGAGAAGCTCGCCCGGAACACGCGGCTGTACAAGGCCCTCGCCGCCGCGGGCCCCAAGGCCGTCATCGACTGTGCCCCGCCCAAGAGCTGGGAGCTGCCCAAGCGCGTCCGCGCCATGGCCTGCACCCACGGCATCACGCTTACCGAGGGGGCGGCCTCGGCTCTGGTGGAGCTCGTGGGTGAGAACACCGTGCACCTCGACAACGAGCTGAAGAAGATCGCCCTGGCCCACGGCACCGGCGAGGGGGTGGGGGAGCGCGAGGTGCGCGCGCTGGTAGCCCGCACTTCCGAGGTGAAGCCGTGGGATTTCACAGCCGCCTTCGCCGAGCGAAACCTCGGAAAGTGTCTCGCCCTCAGATCCAAGATGGAGAGCACCTCGCCCCATGTGCTCATAGCTCTGTGCACCACGCGGCTGCGCGAGCTCATGGCGGCCCAGTCCATGGCCCGTCGCGGCAACCCGCGCGGTCTCGCCAAGGCCCTCGGCGCGCCCGACTGGCGCGTGAAGAACCACGGCGCGTGGGCGCGCCAATGGCGTCCCGAGGAGCTGCGCCGGGCGCTCGCCTCTTCTCGCGACGCCGAGCAGGCCATGAAGAGCGGCAGCGATCCCGACGAGGTCTTCTACCGCTGGCTCGTGGAAACCCTCAAGCGCTAGCTAGCCGCCCCGGCGCCAAGGCCAGGTTCTTGCGGTCGTAGGGCATGCGGAAGTAGTACTCATGCCCGCAGATTCCCTGCAGGATGCGGCCCTCGCGCACAAGGTAGATGAGATGCGCCAGCGTCTCGCCCATGGAGAAGTACTTCTGATCGAGCGGCCAGCTCTTCCAATCGGGGTAGCGCCACGTGGCATGCTGGGAAATCTGAACGATGTCGTCGTGACCGCCGGCCACCAGCTCGTAGATCTCCTCCAAGCGCTTGCGGTGGTGCTCGATGAGGAAGTCGACCCGCTCGCCCATGCCGGTGAAGGGCTTGCCGTGGGCCGGCAGTACCAGATCGACATCGTAGCCCCTCACTTTCTCAAGGCTATCCAGGAACTCCGCCAATGCGTTGTAGGCAGAAAACCACGACGATACCGACGGCGTGATGCGCTCCAGAACATGATCGCCGGACAGGAGGATCTTGTGGGCGGCCTCGTAGAGGCAGATGTGCCAGGGATCGTGGCCCGGCGTCTCGATCACCTCGAACTCGAACTCGCCGAGACTCAGGCAGTCGCCATCGGCCAGATACGTCATGATCGGGTAGGTGGAAAGCGGCAGAAGCTCCGCCGACACGTGCAAACGCGGCCCCTCCTCGCCGAAGGTCATGTCTTGCTGCTGCTCGGAAGTGGCCGCTTGAAGGAGCAGCGGACCATAGACGTTGCCCTCCATCTCCATGAGGTTCTTCACCTCTTGGAAGGAGTGCAGGTTCGCGAGCACCGGCATGCCCTCGCGCCAAATGCGGTCGAGGTTGCCCGTGTGGTCGGGATGCGAATGGGTGAGCACCACCTGCACCTTGTCCCAGGAGCGCCCGAGGGCGGCCAGGGCATCGCTTAGGGCCTGCTCGCAATCCGGATGGTTGAAGCCCACGTCCACGATGGTGGTGGTGCCGTCGTCGTCCAAAATGAAATAGGAGTTGAGGGCGTGCAGCGGGTTGTGGGGAAGGGGCACGCGCACCAGGTAGAGGTTGGGGTAGATGAGCACCGGCTTGCCGAATTCGGCGTTGCGGGCCGTCTCCGCCGCCAGCACTGCGCCCTCGTCGGGCGTGATGCGCCCCCGCTCGCGGGCTCCGACCGTCTCTGCCATGTTGGCTCCTTCCGCGCTGGGCCCTCATCGGGCGGTTTCGTGTCTCGTTTTCTATTGTAAATAAAGGGTTCGTTCCTGCAACGGAAAACCGCCGTCTTGTAGGCAGGTTGATCCCATGAAAAAGCGCCGCCCCAAACGGGACGGCGCTTCGGATCGCGAAGTCAGCGGAGCGCGCAGGCTACTCGGCGGCTTCCTCGGCCGGAGCCTCCTCAGCCTCGGCGGCAGCGGCCTCAGCCTCGGCCTTGGCGGCCTCCTCGGCCTCCTTGGCCTTGCGCTCGGCGGCCTTCTTCTCCTCCTTCAGCTGCTTCTCGCGGCGCTTCGCCTTCTCCTCGGAAGCGGCGGCCATGGCGGCCTTGCGGGCGGCCTTGGCCTCGGCCTTCTTGGAGCCGGTCTTCTGCGGCTTCGGCGCCGGCTTCTCGTAAGCGGCGATATCCTCGGCGGTCACCACGGTGTTGGCCAGGCGCATGATGCCGCTCTTGCGGTTGGCGGCCTGGTTCTTGTGGATGACGCCCTTGGAGGCGGCCTTGTCCATCAGACGGCAGGCCTCGCAGGCGAAGGCGTAGGCGTCCTTGCCGTTGCCCTCGGCCACGGCGTCCTTGACGTGACGGACGGCGGTCTTCAGCTCGCTCTTGACGGCGCGGTTGCGCATACGACGCTTCTCGTTGGTAATGATGCGCTTCTTCTGGGACTTGATGTTAGCCATGAATGCTAGCCCTTTCTGGTTCGGTCGTTTCCCATCTTCGGTGGTATCCAACGACACGAACGCGCGGCGGTATACCCCGCTGCGGGCCATCGTGCGAATCGGAAAGCGGCGGGATTTCTCCGCTTCCTCAGCCCCGAGACCGAATGCCTCGGAAAGCCGCCAGCAATCGTAATCTTAAAGCGCAGCCACGTCTGCAGATTTGGCGGTGGAATCACCGCGTGCACGTATCGCTGGATACACAATGCGGTAGAATACCAAAGATTCCCGTGAGCGCGGCGAAGAAAGTGGTCTTGCGGCCCCGAATCTTCGCGAGACGCACACATTGGGAGGGGAGAGGGGCCTCGCGGGCCCGCTCGCCCGGTAAGACCGCCGCCGATAAGAAAGACATTATGACCCACGAGCTTTCCCATATCCGCAACTTCTCGATCATCGCGCACATCGACCACGGCAAGTCCACGCTCTCCGACCGCATCCTGGAGCTCACGGGCACGGTGGCCAAGCGCGACATGCAGGCCCAGCTACTCGACTCCATGGATATCGAGCGCGAGCGCGGCATCACCATCAAGAGCCAGGCCGTGCGCGTCAGCTACACCGCAGACGACGGCGAGACCTACCAGTTGAACCTCATCGACACGCCGGGCCACGTGGACTTCACCTACGAGGTCTCCCGCAGCTTGGCCGCCTGCGACGGAGCCGTGCTCGTGGTGGACGCCACCCAAGGCGTGGAAGCGCAGACGGTGGCCAACGCGATGCTCGCCATGAACGCCGATTTGGAGATCATCCCGCTCATCAACAAGATCGACCTGCCGGCCGCGGAGCCCGAGCGCGTGAAGGCCGAGATCGAAGATGGCCTGGCCATTCCCGCCGACGACGCGGTGCTCGCCTCGGGCAAGACCGGCGAGGGCGTCCACGATCTTCTGGAAGCCGTGGTCTACAATATCCCTGCCCCCACGGGCAACGGGGAGGCGCCCCTGCGCGCGCTCATCTTCGACAGCTACTTCGACGCCTACCGCGGCGTGGTGGCCCTCATCCGTGTGGTCGACGGGCACATCAAGAAGGGCGACAAGATCCGCATGATGGCCACGGGCACGGAAACGCTCGTGGAAGAGGTTGGCGCGCGGCACCCCCAGGAGGTGCCCGAGGAGGCGCTTTATGTGGGCGAGGTGGGCTACCTCGTCACGGGCCTCAAGGACGTGAGCCAGGTGAAGGTGGGCGACACCATCACCGTGGCCGACGGCGGCGTGAACGAGCCGCTTCCCGGCTACCGTGAGGCGAAGCCCATGGTGTTCACAGGTCTCTTTCCCATCGACGGCGACCAGTACGAGCCTTTGAAGGAGGCGCTGGAGAAGCTGTCGCTGAACGACCCGGCGCTCGTGTGGGAGCCCGAGACCTCCCACGCCCTCGGCTTCGGCTTCCGCGTGGGCTTCCTGGGACTTCTGCACATGGAGGTCATCAAGGAGCGGTTGGAGCGCGAGTTCGGGCTGGACCTTCTGGCCACGGCGCCCTCGGTGGAGTACCACGTGTACCTCAAGGGCGGCGAGATGGTGTCGCTCCACTCGCCCCAGGAGATGCCCGACCCCGGCTCCATCGATCACGTGGAAGAGCCCTATCTGAAGGCGAAGATCCTCATCCCGCCCGACTACGTGGGCGCTGTGATGGATCTGGCCGTGGGTCGGCGCGGCAACTTCGTCACCATGAACTACCTCTCCCAGACCACCGTCGAGATGCTCTGGGAGATCCCCTTATCCGAGCTCATCCTGGACTTCTTCGACAAGCTGAAGTCGAACACCAAAGGTTACGCGTCCCTCGACTACGAGATGGACGGCTACAAGCCCTCGCAGCTCGTGAAGTTGGACATCCTGCTGTCGGGCAAGCCCATCGACGCCCTGTCGTTCATCGTGCACAAGGACAAGGCCTACGACCGCGGGCGCGTGCTCTGCGACAAGCTGAAGGAGATCATCCCGCGCCAGATGTTCGAGGTGCCCATCCAGGCGGCCATCGGAGGTAGGGTGCTCGCGCGCCAGACCGTGAAGGCCAAGCGCAAGGACGTGCTCGCCAAGTGCTACGGCGGCGACATCACCCGCAAGCGCAAGCTTCTGGAGAAGCAGAAGGCCGGCAAGAAGCGCATGAAGGCCATCGGCAACGTGGAAGTGCCCCAGGAGGCCTTCATGGCCATTTTGAAGGTGGATGAGTAGGGGAAAAGCCTATCCCTCCAGCAGGTCCTCGCGGACGACGTTGGTCATCACCTTGGGCTCAAGCTCGGGCGGGTTGATGCCGGCGGCGCGGCCCGCTTCGATGCACTTGAGCATCCAGGCCATGTTGCGGCCGAGCACGCGCATGGTGTGCAGGCCCTCGCCGTCGCCCTGCGCCTCGCCGGGGTTGCGCCCGTAGGCAATGCCCCAGTAGGAGCTGGACACAATGGGCTGGCAGTTGATCTGGAAGTACTTGTTGATCTGGTCGGCCGCCTCGATGGCCCCGGCCCGGCGCGCCACAGCGACGCCGGCGGCCGGCTTCATGCGGAAGTTCGTGCCGCCGGCGTAGAACATGCGGTCCATGAGCGCCCGCAGCGATCCGGCCATACCGGCGTAGTATACCGGCGACCCCACGATGAAGCCATCGCACTCGGCGGCCTTGGCGATGAGCTCGTTGCAGCAGTCCTCGGCGAACACGCAGTGCTTATCGCCGGTCTTGCCGCAAATGCCGCAGGCGATGCACCCGCGGATCTCCTTGTTGCCGATCCAGACGAGCTCGGTTTCCACGCCCTCGGCCTCAAGGGCGGCGGCCGCTTCCTCCAGCGCCCGGTTCGTGTTGCCCTTCCAGCGCGGGCTCCCGTTGATGAGCAGTACCTTCACGATCGTCTCCTCTTCTTGTGATCTTGCCGCGACCGCGGCGCGCATCCATTAAACTATGCTCATTCTACACCGTTAAACGCAGCAGTCGAAAGAAGCACCGATGGCCAAGGAACAAGAAGACTACGACTGGATCAACGACCCCTTCGACGAGAAGAAGATCACCGAGGAGCGGGAGCGCATGGGCATGAGCGGCACGTCCAAGACCTTCGTGGGCGTCGGGTGCCTTCTGTTCGTGCTCGGTTTCATCGTGCTCATCGGGCTTTTGCTGTTCGGGATTCTGTAGCTGTGGAGGGACTCTTCGGGAAATACCGGGTGCTGCTGGCGCCCATGGCCGGTGTGTCCGACATCGCTTTCCGGACGCTGTGCCGCGAGGCGGGGGCCGACATGGCCTTCACGGAGATGGTGTCAGCCAAGGGGCTCTCCTTTGCCAACGAGAAGACGCGGCATCTGCTGGCGCTCGCCGGCGGCGAGTCCCAGGTGGCCGTGCAGCTGTTCGGCCACGAGCCGGAGGTGATGGCCTCCCAGGCCGCCTGGATCGAGGACGAAATGGGGGAGAGCCTGGCCTACCTGGACATTAACATGGGGTGTCCCGCCCGTAAGATCGTGTCGAAGGGGGACGGCTCGGCTCTTATGAAGGAGCCCGATCTGGCCGCCTCCGTCGTGCGGGCCGTGAAGGGCGTCGTGGAGCATCCGGTCACGGTGAAGTTCCGCCGGGGCTGGGCGGAAGGCGACGAGACGGCGCCGGCCTTCGCGCGCCGTATGGAGGAGGCCGGGGCCGACGGGGTCACGGTGCACGGGCGGTTCGCCGAGCAGCTGTACCGGGGGAGTGCCGACTGGGGCGTCATCGCTCGCGTGCGCGAGGCGGTGTCCGTGCCCGTCGTGGGCAACGGCGACATCCGCAGCGGAGCCGACGCCATGCGCATGGCGGTCGAGACCGGCTGCGACGCGGTGATGATCGCCCGGGGCGCCGAGGGCAACCCATGGCTGTTCTCCCAGGTTCAGGCCGCTCTTGCCGGCGAACCCGAACCTGCGCCGCCCACGGTTGAGGAACGCATTGCCATGGCGCGCCGCCATGCGGAGCTGCTCACCCATCGCGAGGGGCGCAACATCGTGCGCATGCGCAAGCACGCCATGTGGTACATGGCGGGTCTCCCCGGCGCCGCCCAAGCCCGCGGCCGCATCAACTACTGCACAACGCTTTCGGACTTCGACGCGGTGTTCGACGAGCTTCTGGAGATTGCCCGGGAGCGTTCGTGATTTGTCCGTCTCGCGCCAATATCGCTCCGATTTCCTGCTGTCCATCTCGCATCAGGGTTGTCCGTCCGACGCTAGGAGGCATTGCAATTCGCTCAGACAGTCTTCGCCGGTATCGAAGGCGACAGGGTTCAATTTCCCGCATATCGCCGCGCCTTCGACACCGTCTGCGGAACTCGCTCGGTTGCAACGCCTCCTATCGTCGGACTACCCAGCCGGAAAGAGAGGTCTGTCGTGGCTTATGACCCTTATAAAGCACTGTACCTGCATATTCCGTTCTGCGTGAAGCGGTGCGGGTACTGCGATTTCGCCACTTCGGCGGTAGAACGGGACTCGCCGATTATTGACGAGTACGTGGAATCGCTCGTGATGGATATTCGCCGAGCCTCGAGGGAGGGGAAGCTCGGAGCCATTGAGACGGTGTATCTGGGCGGGGGGACGCCGAGCTATATCGGCATGAGACGACTTTCGATGCTTCTTTATGCGCTGTCGATGTCGATGCATCTCGAACCCGAGGTCGAGTGCACGATGGAGGCGAACCCCGAAAGTCTTACGGCGCCCATGGTGCGGGATATCTGGGCGCTCGGGGTGAACCGGCTCTCCCTTGGCGTGCAGTCCTTCGACGACGAGGGGCTGCGCATCCTGGGCCGCGCCCACGACGCCGAGGCTGCCCGGGCGGCGGTGCGCGCGGCCCAGGAGCGCTTCGAGAACGTATCGGTGGATCTGATGTGCGGCATCCCGGGTCAGAGCGAGGAGTCCTTCGCGGAAAGCGTGCGGGAGGCGGTGGCGCTCGGCGCGAACCATGTGTCGGTGTACCCGCTGACCATTGAACCCCATACGCCCTTCGATGCCGCCATTATGCGGGGCGAGATGCTCGAGCCCGACGAGGATGCGGAAGCGGCGGCCATGGAGGAGGCTCAGCGCATCCTGGAGGACGCGGGCTTTCACCGCTACGAGGTGGCAAGCTACGCGAGGCCCGGGTTCGAGAGCCGCCACAACACGGCCTACTGGACGGGCAAGCCCTACCTGGGGCTGGGGCGCTCGGCCGTCACCATGACCCAGAACGCCGAGCGTCGCATGCGGGTGCAGGACGGACAGGTGGTGGATGACCTGGACGCGCGGCAGATGGCCGCCGAAGACCTCATGCTGGGCATGCGCATGGCCCGCGGCGTCTCCGACGAGCGGGTGGCGCGGGCGGCGGCGGTCATCGACGGCACCGAAACGGGTGGGGGCACGCGGTTGGCCGCAGCGGCCTTTGAGACCGAGGGCGGCTCGGTCCTCGTCGCCTTCGATGAACTGGCCGACCTGGGCCTGGTCGAACACGCGGACGGCCGTTGGCGCCCCACCGACGCCGGCTGGCTCTGTGGCAATGAGCTCTACGGCCGCCTCCTCGACCTCGCCCCGTAGCCTGCCGGTGCCTTCCACCTTTGCTTGTGTGTCGCTTGCGTCGAGATGGGGGCTTTCGTTAGCACTCTCGTGCCGAGGTTGCTAAAATAGCGTCAACAACGGAAGCCCGCGCTTGGCGCGGGGGTGATGCGGGAAGGTGAGAGGAGCGGATATGCTGTCGGAGCGACGCCAAAGGGTGCTGCGCGCGCTGATCGAGGACTACATCGAGTACGCGCTCCCCGTGGGCTCGCGTACCCTGACCGAGCGGCACCGCCTGGGCGTGAGCCCCGCCACGGTGCGCAACGACCTCTCTGCTCTGGAAGACGCCGGCTTCATCCAGCAGCCGCACACCTCTGCCGGGCGCGTGCCCACCGACGCCGGCTACCGCACCTTCGTCGACGAGCTGCTCTCGTCGGGATTGGCCGAGGAGGAGCGCCCGCACCAGGCCATGGTTGACGAGCTGCGCGCCTCGGCCTCGGAGCTGGACGCGCTCATGGAACGCACCTCGGCGGCCCTCGCGCGGCTCACCAACTGCCTGTCCATTGTCATGGCGCCCTCGGTGCTCGCGGGCCGCATTCGTCAGATCACGCTGGTGTCGCTTTCGCCCTGGCAGGCCATCGTCATCGTGGTGGCCGAGGACGGCCAGGTGGTCAACCGCACGGTCACCTTCGCCGACGAGGTCTCCGCCGACGAGCTGGCAGGTGCCCAGAACCTGCTGAACCGGGTGCTCGCCGGGCACTCGGCCCGCGACGTGCGCCGCTCCATGGACGCCGGCACCGTAGAGGCCCTCAGCGACCCGCTCGTGCAGCTCATCATCGACGAGGTCATAGAATGCTTGGGCGAGTCCGAAAGCGCTCGTGCCCACAGCCTCGGTGTCTCGGCGCTTCTGCGCCAGCCGGAGTTCAGCGATTCGAAGGCCCTGCTGCCGGTCATAGAAGTGCTGGAGGACGACCGCGTGCTGCTGAACACCTTCGACGAGGCCGCCGCGGAAGGGGGGCCGGTCATGGTGCGCATCGGGCACGAGAACCCCGCCTCGGAGCTCGCCGGTGTCTCTATCGTGGCCTGCCCCTATGGGCGCGGCGAGTCCGAGGGCGTCGTCGCCGTCATCGGCCCCACCCGCATGAACTACGAGCGCGCCATCCGCGCCGTCCGCGCCGCCCAGTGCGCGCTGCACGGCGAGTAGACGTGCGTTACCCAAGAATACGGAAGAACGAACGAAGAAAGGCAAGATTCACCTATCATGGCCGCAACTAAGGACCTCTACGAAATCCTCGGCGTCTCCCGCGACGCCTCCGAAGCCGAGATCAAGAAAGCATTTCGCCATAGGGCGCGGGAGCTGCACCCGGACGTGAACAAGGCACCGGATGCCGAAGACCAGTTCAAGGAGCTGAACGAGGCCTACGACGTGCTGTCCGACCCCCAGAAGAAGGCCCAGTACGACCGCTTTGGCACGATTCCCGGCGCGGCGAGTGGCGGCGGCCCCTACGGCGGCGTCGGCATCGATTTCGAGGACTTGTTCGGTGGCGGCTTCGGCGGCATGGGTGATATCTTCTCCACCTTCTTCGGCGGCGCGGCCGCAGGCGGCCGCCAGGTGCGCAAGGACGGCCGCGACATGGGCGTGGGCATCCGCATCACGCTGAAAGAGGCGGCGACCGGCGAGAAGAAGGAGATCGTGTACGACCGCCTGGCGCCGTGTCCCGATTGCGACGGCACGGGCCTGGGCGAGGACGGCAAGGAAGTGACCTGCGAGGAATGTCACGGTACCGGTCGGGTCGTCACCGTGCAGCACACCTTCTTGGGCGACATGCAATCGGCCACCACGTGCCCCGCCTGCCACGGCACCGGCACGGTCATCGACAACCCGTGCCCCGAGTGCGAGGGCCAGGGGCGCGTGCCCGACCGCCAGCGCGTCTCGGTGGAGATCCCCAAGGGCATCCGCGACGGCCAGCAGCTGCGCATCCACGGCTTCGGCGAAGCGGGCATGCAGGGTGCGCCGGCCGGCGACCTCATCGTCACCGTGCGCATCGCCCCCGACGAGTTCTTCGAGCGCGACGGCGACAACCTGCACTGCAAGCTCGTGGTTCCCATGGTGCAGGCGGCGCTCGGCGCCGATATCGAAATCGACGGCATCTACGAGGACGAGAAGGTCACGGTTGCCATCCCCGAGGGCTGTCAGAACGACCAGATCGTGCGCGTGAAGGGCTTCGGCATGCCGCGCCTGAAAAGCGACGCTCGCGGCGATTTGTTCGCGCACATCGCCGTGGAGGTGCCGAAGAAGCTCTCCAAGCGCGAGCGCGAGCTTTTGGAGGAGCTGGCCGAGGAGATGGGCGAGGACGTGAACGAGGAGAAGCGCTCGCCCTTGCAGAAGCTCCGCGACATTTTCGAGTAGGACTACTGATCATGTCGTTGCCGCGCTTCTTCCTGGAAAACCAAGTGCTCGCTGCCGAAACGGAGGCAGTGTTCCCGCTGCGCCTGGCACTCGACGACGCGAAGCACGCGCGGGTGCTCCGGCTGGCGGCGGGGGAGCACATCGCCGTGATCGACGCCGACCAGGATTACTTCGAATGCGAGATCGTCGATTTTGCGGACGAGCTGCCGCTCGTGTCCATTGCGCGTCATGAAGACGCGAGCGAGGCCGGCCCGCAAGTGATTCTGCTGCAGGGCCTGGCCAAGGGCGACAAGATGGAGACCGTCATCCGCCATGCCACCGAGGTAGGCGTGGCGGCCTTCGTCCCCCTTGCCTGCGCCCGCTCCATCGTGAAGCTGGACGGCAAGAAGGCGGCTGCGAAGACGGAGCGGTGGCGGGCCATCGCCAAAAACGCAGCCATGCAATCGGGGCAGGCCCGGGTGCCGGAGGTCGTCGAGCCCGTCTCCGTGCGCGAGGCGGCCGCGATGCTCGGCCAGGCGACGGCCGTGCTCGTGTGCTGGGAAGAGGCGCCCGAGACAGCGAGTCTGAGCGAAGCCGTGCACGATGCGCTCCTCGCGACGTGCACGCCGGCCGCTGACGCCCGCATCGCCGTGGTCGTGGGCCCTGAGGGGGGCCTCGCCGAGGAGGAGGTGCGCTGCTTTCTCGGCTGCAACGCCCGCGCGCGCCTCGTGACCCTGGGCCCGTCCATCCTGCGCACCGAGACCGCCGGCATCGTGGCCCCGGCGCTGGTGCTCTACGAGCTGGGCGGCATGGGGAATCGGCCCTCTCCCACTTACGAGGGCAACCGTGGGTAGGGTCCTCTTCGGCTACACGGTCGTGAACTTGGGCTGCAAGGTGAACCGCGTGGAGGCCGACGGTTTCGAGCGGCTGCTCGCGGAACGCGGGGGAGTGCCCGTTGGAGAGGCGGCGGCCGATCTCATCGTCGTGAACACCTGCACGGTCACCGGCGAGGCCGAGAAGAAGACCCGCAAGGCCGTGCGCCATGCCCTGTCGACCAACGACGGCGCACGCGTCGTCGTCACGGGATGCGCGAGCGAGCTCTCGTCGGAGACCTTCGCCGCTATGGATGATCGCGTCGTTGTCGTACCCAAGGCAGGCGCGGATCTCTATCTCAGCGAGTTGGAAATGAGCGGCACAGCTCCTTGCGAAACGCCTGAATCTTTCCCGGCATCGCCCGCCGATGGCCGCACGCGCATCGGCATCAAAGTGCAGGACGGCTGCGACAACGCCTGCACCTACTGCATCGTGCACGTGGCCCGCGGCCGCGCGACGAGCCGACCGGCCGACGAGGTGGTGGCCGAGGCGGTGGCCCTCGCTGAATCCGGCGTCCGCGAGGTCGTACTCACCGGCATCAACCTGGGCTCTTACGACGACGGCGGGACGGATCTGACCGACCTATGTCGCCGCCTTCTAACGGCCACCGCCGATCTGCACGGCGCGGGCGAGCCTCCCTGCCGCTTCCGCATCGGCTCCATCGAGCCTATGGACGTGACCGGCGAGTTCGTCTCTCTCCTCGCCGAGGCCGAGGGCCGCATCTGCCGCCATCTTCATCTGCCCTTGCAGTCCGGCTCGTCCCGGGTGCTGCGCGAGATGGCGCGCCCCTACGACGCCCACGAGTTCCGCCAGCTGGCCGACTTCCTGCGGGCGAGCGTCCCCTCCATCGCGCTGACCACCGACATCATCGTGGGCTTCCCCGGCGAGACCGATGAGGACTTCGAGGACACCTGCGCGCTCGCTCGCCACGTCGGCTTCTCGAAGATCCACGTGTTTCCCTACTCCAAGCGAGAGGGAACGCCCGCGGCCGCCCGCGCAGACCAAGTGCCCCCCGAGGCGAAGGCCGCCCGCGCCCTCCGCCTGCGTGCGCTTTCCGACGAGCTCGCCGCCGCCGACCGTGCCTCTCGCGTCGGCACCGTCGAACTTGCCCTCGTGGAAACCCCCGAGACGGCCACCACCGAGAGCTACCACGAAGTGTCTGCTCCCGCAGGTGCCAAGATCGGCTCTCTCGTCCCGGTGAAAGTAGGATAGCCGCGCAGCAGGGACGACTCTTCTTCCCGAAACGCGCTCCAGATTAAGGCTCGCGCCGCACGAGTGACCTTTTCGGTCGACGAACACCTCTCCTTCTGCATGAGATCTCGAGTTGTAAGCGTCTGGGGGAGACGCACTGGACTCGGCTATTCAATAGCCTATTTGGAAAACACCTGGTCACAGCAGTGCTGGCAACAGCGACGCTTTCCACCCTGAACAACTGCGCACGCGTAGACACTTACAACTCGATATCTCGTGCAATTTCGGGGCAGTTCGTCGACCGAAGCTTGGCCGGAAGTTGACTGAGGTTTAGTTTTGGTTGAAGCGCGCTAACGGTCGAGTGCCGATGGGGTTTGGCTGCGACATCGATGGGAGTTTTGGAGCAGGCGCACAACAGATCGCACAAGATAGGTTACAATAACCGGCATGACTGATTTGATGCAGACAACGCTCACGGCGCCCGGCGGGGTGGACATGGCCCTCGTCGTCGGCGCCTCCGACGAGATTCTCCACGTGCTGGAGGAGTCCTTCGACGCTCGGCTCACCGTGCGGGGCGATCGCATCGTCATCGAGGGGAACGCCGTGGAGGTGCAGCAGCTCACCGCGCTGTTCGCCGACCTGTTCAAAACGGTGGAGGAAGGGCAGGCCCCCGACACCGACTCGGTGCGCCGTTCCGTCGAGCTGCTCCGCCAGGCGGAGTTCGCCCCCACCGCCCTGCGCGACGATGTGCTGCTCACCTACCGGGGCCGGGCCATTCGACCGAAGACCGCCGGCCAGAAGCACTACGTCGACGCCATCCGCGACAACACGGTCACTTTCGCCATAGGGCCGGCCGGCACGGGCAAGACCTACCTGGCCATGGCCATGGCGGTGGCGGCCTTGAAGCGCAAGGAAGTCGGCCGCATCGTGCTGTCGCGGCCCATCGTGGAGGCCGGCGAGAACCTCGGCTTTCTGCCGGGCACCCTCTTCGAGAAGGTGGATCCCTACATCCGACCGCTCTACGATGCGCTGTACTCCATGTTCGATCAGGAGCGAGCGAATGCCCTCATCGAGAACGGCACCATCGAGATCGCCCCTCTCGCCTTCATGCGCGGGCGCACCTTAAATGACGCCTTCATTATCTTGGACGAAGCCCAGAACACCACGCCCGAGCAGATGAAGATGGCACTGACGCGCTTGGGGTTCGGTTCGAAAATCGTCGTCACCGGCGACATCTCTCAAATCGATCTGCCCCGCGGGGAGAGCGGCCTTGTGCAAGTGCGCTCCGTCCTCGAGGGCATCGACGACATCGCGTTCTGCGATCTTTCCGGCAAAGACGTCGTGCGCCACTCTCTGGTGGCGACCATCGTGGCCGCCTACGAGCGCGCGGCGGGAAAGGCAAGATAGCCCATGGAAATCCTCATCACCTACGGACATCGCGAGGAAGACCTCGCCTCCCTTCCCATTCGCGACCTGGCCCTGTTCGTGCTCGAGCGCGAGGGGAAGCCCATCAACACGGAGGTCTCCATCAGCTTTGTGGACGATACGGCCATGGCCGAGCTGAACGAGCGCTTCCGCGGCATGGAAGGACCCACCGACGTGCTCTCCTTCGAATGCGACAACATCGACGACGACATCACCGCCGCCGACGGGCCGAGCTGCCCGGTCTACGAACTGGGCGACATCATCATCGCGCCCGACGTCGCGGCGCGTCAGAGCACCGAGTTCGGCAACTCCTTCGAGCAGGAAGTGTCGCTGCTCATCGTTCACGGGCTTCTGCACCTGTGCGGCTACGATCACATCGTGGACGAGGAGGCCGAGGTCATGGAGGCCCGCGAGCGCGAGCTGCTCACGGCCTGGACCGAGCGCGACCTGCCCGCTGTCTCCGAGAACCGCTGAGCGCTTGAGGGGCAGCCCGTTGGCTGGCGACGATAAGATGAGGCCGCTCGTGCGCAGAGCGGGGGAGAGCCGCCGGTGCGGGGAGGGGCGCTTCCCGCTCGTGTGCGCCTTTCGCTGCGCGGCCGCCGGCGTCGCCTACGCCTTTCGCTCTCAACGCAACCTGAAGATCCAGGTGATCCTGGGGCTTGCCGCCGTCGCGGCCGGATTCGCCCTGGGCATCAGCCGCGTCGATTGGCTCGCCATCGTGCTCTGCATCATCGTCGTGTCCGTGGCGGAGGTGGTGAACACCGCCATCGAGTCGGCGGTCGATCTCGCCTCGCCCGAGTGGCACGAGCTGGCCCGCGCGGCCAAGGACGCGGCGGCCGGCGCCGTGCTTTTGGCCTCAGCGGGCTCGGTAATTGTCGGGCTCATCGTCTTCGCACCCTACGCGCTCGACCTTCTCTAACGCACGACGCCCCACCTCTTCGAAAGGAACTTCATGGATCTCGACGCCTACTTCGCTGAAAACCCCATGGGGGGCTCATTTCCCACCAATCCCGACTTCAAGAGCGGGTTCGTGACGCTGGTCGGGCGCCCCAACGCCGGGAAGTCGACGCTTCTGAACACCATCATGGGCAAGAAGATCGCCATCACCTCGAACACGGCCCAGACGACGCGCCACCGCTTCCGTGCCGTGCACACCACCGATGACATGCAGATGATCATTGTGGACACTCCCGGTCTGCACAAGCCCCAGGACGCCCTCGGCGAGGAGCTGAACACGAGCGCGATCAAGGCTTTGGAGGACGTGGACGTCGTGGCCATGCTCATCGACGCATCGAAGCCCATCGGACGGGGCGACGAGTGGGTGGCCGCCCAGGTGCGCGCCGCGAAGGGCTCGGCGAAGATCTGCGTGCTCTCCAAGTCCGACCTGGCGAGCGATGCCGAGATCAGCGCCCAGCGCGAGGCGGCCGAGAAGCTCTGCGACTGGGACGCTATGGTGGCGCTGTCGGCCGAGACGGGCCGCAACGTGGACGCCTTCGTGGAGGAGGTGCAGTTCCTGCTGCCGGAGGGCCCGGCGTGGTTCCCGGCCGACATGGAGACCGATCAGCCGCTGGAGGTCATGGTGGCGGAATTCATCCGCGAGAAGATCCTGCGCAACTTCTTCGACGAGGTGCCCCATGCCATCGGGGTCGCCGTGGAGGAGATGGAGTTCGAGAAGCCGAACCTCTACCGCATCTACGCGGTCATCTATGTGGAGCGCGACAGCCAGAAGGGCATCATCATCGGCAAGCGCGGGGCAGCCATCAAGCGCATCGGCACCGAGGCCCGCAAGGACTTGGAGCTGCTGCTGGGGGCGAAGGTGTTTTTGGATCTGTCGGTGAAGGTGCGCAAGAACTGGCGCCGCGACGCCAACCAGATCCGTCGCTTCGGCTACGGGGAGGGAGCGTAGTCGTTCCGTTCGCCCTGACGGGACGAACGGACTGGCCGATGCTGCGGAGCCGACGGGCACCTGCCCTTCGCATTCAGCGCTTTCCCTCACGGCCCGAAGGCCGCTCGGCCGCGCTTCAAGCGAATTGCAGGTGCCCGTCGGCTCCTCGCTGACTTCCTTAGGCGAACCAGTAATTCAATTGTTGTTGAGTAAGAAAGTTTTTGAAGAAATAATCGGGTACAATTCTTTTCATCTGTGCAATCAATGAGGAGAACGTCGATGAAATGCCCCCACTGCTCATTCGATAATCGTGACGACGCCGCGTTCTGCGAGAACTGCGGCGAGGTGTTCGTAGCCGCCGGCGCGGCTAAGGTATCGGTGCCCTCCGTGGTGGAGGTGCCTCCGGTCGTCCACGTGCCCGACATCGCTCCAGCTTCTTCCAAGTCGGCCGTGCGGGCCTCGGTGGCCGATCTGGTCGACCCGGTGCCCGACGGCCCGGAGGTTCCCGATCTATCCGGCTTCGAGCGGTTGGTGGACTCCAGTTACGTGCCGCCTGCGGCAGCCCAGGCCGGCGACACGGCCGAGATTCCGCGCATCAACGAGGAGTACGTGCCGCGGGCCCGCAGCTATGCCATGGGGCCGACGGAGAAGGAGCTGCGGCGCCGCGATCGCCAGCAGAAAAAGCTGGCGAAGAAGTTCACGAAAATGCAGGAGAAGGAGGAGGCGCGCAAGGCCAAGGAGCTTCTGCGGGCCGAGAAGGAGCGCTTGCGCGCCGAAACGGCTGCGGAGAAGGAGCGTTTGCGTGCCGCCGAGGCCGAGGCCCGCGAGCAGCGGCGGATAGCCGAGGAGGAGGCCCGCGAGGCCCGGCGCGCTGCCGAGGCTGCCGAGCGGGAGCGCCTCGCCACAGTCGAGCGGGAAGAACGCGAGCGACTTGAGCAAGAGCGGGTGGCTGCCGCGACAGCAGCTGCGGCCGTGGCAGTCGAGACTGCCGAGATGGAAGAAACGCCTGAATTCACGACGCCCGGCGAAGATGCCCCTGTTGCTGAGAGCGAGGCCTCCAAGGCTGGCGATGCGTCCGGCGTCGCTTTCGGTGCGATTCCTGGTGCCGTCGCCGGCTTCGCAGCCGTAGACGCAACCGCCAAGGACGACGATCTCGACGAGGTGCTGTCCAGCGGGGACGAGGTAGTGAGCCTGTTCGAGCGGTCGGGCAAGCGCCCGGCGCGCATGGGCTCCCACGTCGCGCGCCCCTCGGTGAACCGCCAGAAGCGCAACCGCGGGCGGGGCGTCCCGGAGGAGGCGTCGGCGGCCCCAGAGAATCCGGAAGAGCCAGAGATGCCGGCGTCGTCGCCCGATGAGCCGGCCGACGTTCGCGCCACCGAGGAAACGGCGCTCATGGAGGCCGCTTCCGCCATTGTCGTCGCCGACCAGGCGGCGGTCACGACCGCCGAGGCCGAGGAAGCGCTCGCGCCCCGGGCCACCGGCGAGCTGGCCGTTCCCGCGGCCATCGGCGAGGTGATTCCCGAGACAGAGCCTCCTGTAGATTACCAGGTACTCGAAGAGGACGCGTCGGCCCCCTACGAGGTCGACGACGAAACCTCCTCCCCGGCACCCACAGCGCGACCCCCGCGCGCTAAAGGCCCGATCATCACGGCTGCCTGCATCGCCCTGGCCATCATATTAGCGGCCGTGGCGGGTGGCACCTATATGGCCGAGCTATGGGGCGGCAAGACCATCCCCGAGGTAGTGGGCCTTTCGCAGCCGGAGGCGACTGATGCTCTGGCGGCCAAGGGCTTCGCTGCCCAGGCCGTCGAAGTGAAGTCCGACGATCCCCAGGGCACTGTGCTCTCGAGCGATCCCGAACAGGGGCATCGCGCGGAAGAGGGCAGCACCGTGACGCTTTCCGTGGCGGTACCGCGCATCGTGCCGGCCATCGTGGGTGCCACAAGCGACGATGCCGCCCAGGCCCTCGAGGCAGAAGGGTTCACGGCGGTCACCTACACCGAGGAGAAGTCGAACGAGGCCGCGGGCACCGTGCTGGCCGTGAGCCCGGAAGCGGGCACGGAGGCGAAATCCGGCGACGCTATCACCGTCACCGTGGCCGTTCCCTACACCGTACCCGATGTGGAGGGCATGTCCGAAGCCGACGCCAAGGCCGCGCTTCAAGCCGAGGGCTACGAGGTGACGAGCGAGTGGTACACCACCGAGGACATCGAGGAGGGCACCGCCGTCTCCACCGACCCGGCCGCCGGCAGCGAGCTGAACTCCGGCTCCGAGGTCACGCTGTATGTCGCCCACTCCCGCGGCACCGAGCTGGTGGACCTCACCCGCGAGATCCTGCCCGGAGCCAACCTCACCAACGACGAGGGCAGCTTCAAGGTGGAGAACATCAAGAGCTGCACCTACCGCGGCGACGGCGAGGTGCTCTACACCGTGGAGGCGCGCCAGTACGAGGTGGTCACGATGCCCTTCGGCCTGGGCCAGGAAACGGTGTTCGCCAAGAAGCTCACCACCATCGAGGGCGGCATCGTGTGGAACGACGACAACGAGGTCTCCTACGCCAGCCCCTCCATCCGCTACTAGGCGCGGGGCGGCTTCGTGGCGCAACCGACCTACTCCCTGCGCGCTCTCGTGCTGCGCCGTACGAAGCTGGGGGAGAGCGACCTCATTCTCACGCTGCTTTCCGAGGACGGCAGCCAGAAGCGGGCCGTAGCCAAAGGGGCCCGGCGGCCCAAGAGCAGCTTCGCGGCGCGCACCGAGCCCTTTTGCGTCATCGACGCCCTGTGCGCGACGGGCCGAAGTCTCGACATTCTGAAGGAGGCGCGGCTCGTCGCGGCCCATGACGCCTTGCGCTGCAACCTCGAGGCCTCTGCGGCCGCCGCGCCCGTAGCGGAGCTGCTCGCCCGCATGAGCCAGCGCGACCTCGCCAACCCGCGCCTGTTCCAGTCGGCGATGCGCATGCTGGACGCCATGGACGGCGCCGATGACAGCCACCGTGCGGCGCTTTCGGCCGCCGAGCTGTTGAAGATCCTCGCGTTCTCGGGCCTGCGACCGAGCCTCGAGATCTGCGTTGGCTGTGGCGAGCCGGTGGCCCTCACCGAGGGCGCCCGCCTCCCGTTCTCGGCTGCAGGCGGCGGCGTGCTCTGCGAGAGCTGCCGGGGTTTGGACGAATCCGTGCTTGTGGATGCCGGCACCCTCTGCTGGGCGCAGTACTTCCTCACAACCCCCTTCGACGCCATTGCAGAAGGGCCGGCCGACCTTTCGGCCTCCTTCGCCGTGCTGCACCTCGTGCAGGATCTCGTCCGCGCCCATATCGGAAGCTCGCTGAAGTCCCTCGAGTTCCTCTTCACGAGCGGCTTGTTCTAGTGTCGCACCGCTTTTTCGCAGTGCTCATCCAGCCCCAATATGCAGAAACCGTGTCGCTCGCGGAAACCTTGGGCGAGGCGCGCCGCAAGTGCCCTATACTGGGCGGGCTGCCAAAACGGCGGCGCAATTCGCCTTTGGTTCCCACGGACCACTTCCATGGCTACCCAAGGCGGATGAAAACGGTATGCCGCCCACAGGCGGTGAAGACGGGGGAGACCCCCGGGAAAGAAAGGTGGACCAGTTATGGCCAGCAAGCTCAGCATCTCCAAGGAGCGCACCGCGGAACTCATCAAGGAGTTCGGCAAGAACGATCAGGACTCCGGTTCCGCCGAGGTTCAGGTCGCCATCCTCTCGGAGCGCATCCGCAACCTCACCGAGCACCTGAAGACGCACAAGAAGGACAACCACACCCGTCGCGGCCTCATGATGCTCATCGGTAAGCGCCGCGGTATGCTGAAGTACATCAAGGAGCGCAACATCGAGGAGTACCGCGAGCTCATCAAGAAGCTCGGTATCCGCGACAACATCTAGCTCGAGCATGTACGGGGCCCCGCCTGGGGCCCCGTTTTCTGCTATAAGCGGTCGGAAGCGCATGAGGTGCCGACGGTCGCGGGGGCGGCGAATGTAAGTAGCCGCGCCCGAAGAAGTCCTCCGCAATGAGGCGGGGGAGTTGAAGAGAAAGAAAAGCGTTATGACGAAAATTGTCGAAGAATTCGAGTTGTACGGCAAGCAGTACCGTCTCGAGACCGGCGAGCTGGCCAAGCAGGCCACCGGCGCTGTGCTCGCGACCTGCGGTGCCACGAGTGTGCTCGTGACCGCCGTCGTCTCCAGCCAGGAGAAGGACTACGACTTCTTCCCGCTCACGGTCGACTACATCGAGAAGATGTACGCTGTGGGCCGCATCCCCGGCGGCTACCTGAAGCGCGAGGCGAAGCCCTCCGACCACGGCACCCTCGTGGCCCGCATGGTGGACCGCCCCATCCGCCCCGGGTTCCCCGACGGCTACAAGAACGAGGTGCACATCGTGGCCACCCCGTTCGTCATCGACGGCGAGAACCTGCCCGACACCATCTGTGTGGCCGGCGCCTCTGCGGCGCTGCTCGTGGGCGGCGCCCCCTTCGACGGCCCGGCGGCCTGCGTACGCATCGGCCGCGACATCGAGACCGGCGAGTTCATCGTGAACCCCACCAACTCCGAGCAGGAGAACTCCGATCTGGAGCTCACCATCGCCGGTACCGCCGACTACATCTCCATGGTGGAGGCCGGCGCCGCTGAGATCTCCGAGGAGGACATGCTCGCCGCCATGACCTTCGGTCAGGAGGCCATCGCCGCCTTCTGCGAGAAGCAGGCTGCCTTCCTCGCCAAGGTGAACCCGACGCCCATGGACTACACCATCCACGCTGCCGACCCGTCCGTGGCCGAGCGCGTCGACGCCCACCTCGACGAGATGTCCGCGGCCCTGAAGGACGCCGACAAGGCCGCCCGTATGCAGAAGGTGGAAGAGCTCAAGTCCTCCATCATCGAGAATGACTTCACCGAGGAGGAGCGCACTACCTGGGGAAGCGACATCAAGGCGGCCCTCAAGGCCCTCGAGAAGCGGGCCATGCGCGCCATGATCCTCGAGACCGGCGAGCGCGTCGACGGCCGCACCCCCGAGGAGATCCGCCCGCTGTACATCGTGCCGGGATACCTGCCCCGCGTGCACGGCTCGGGCCTGTTCCAGCGCGGCCAGACCCAGGTCATGTCCGTGTGCACCTTGGGAATGCTCAACGAGTGGCAGCGCCTCGACACCATCTGGCCCGAAGAGGGCAAGCGCTACATGCACCAGTACAACTTCCCGCCCTACTGCACCGGCGAGACCGGACGGATGGGTGCGCCTAAGCGCCGTGAGGTGGGCCATGGTGCCCTGGCCGAGCGCGCACTGGTGCCCGTGCTGCCCGACACCGACACTTTCCCCTACGCCATCCGCGTGGTCTCCGAGGTGCTCGAGTCCAACGGCTCCTCCTCCATGGCCTCCACGTGCGGAAGCTGCCTGGCCCTGATGGACGCCGGCGTGCCGATCTCCGCGCCCGTCTCCGGTGTGGCCATGGGCCTCATCAAGGAGGGCGACGACGTGGTCATCCTCTCCGACATCCAGGGCATCGAGGACTTCCTCGGCGACATGGACTTCAAGGTCTGCGGCACCCCTAACGGCATCACCGCCCTGCAGATGGACAACAAGGCCAAGGGCCTGTCCGTCGAGATTTTGGCCCGCGCCCTGAAGCAGGCCCACGAGGGCCGCGCCTTCATCCTGGCCGCCATGCTTGAGACCATCGACGGCCCGCGTGCCGAGATGAAGGAGACCGCGCCGCGCATCGAGACCATCAAGATCCCCGTGGACAAGATCCGCGACGTCATCGGTTCCGGCGGCAAGGTGGTTCGCGGCATCCAGGAGGAGACCGGCGCCTCCATCGACATTCAGGAGGACGGCACCATCCACGTGGGCGCCGTCTCCGGCACCGCCATGCAGGCGGCCAAGGACATGATCCTCGGCATTGTGAAGGAGCCCGAGGTGGGCGAGGTCTTCGAGGGCGAGGTCGTCGGCATCAAGGACTTCGGCGCCTTCGTGAAGCTCACGCCGGGCAAGGACGGCCTGCTCCACATCTCGCGCGTGGCCAACGGCCGCGTCGGCAAGGTGGAGGACGTGCTGAGCCTGGGCGACATCGTGAAGGTGGAAGTGCTCGAGATCGACCCGAAGACGGGTAAGATTTCGCTGGACCGCCTGGACAAGCCGGACGCGCCGGCTTCCGCGTCCCCGGCTCCGCGCGACAAGGGCGAGCGTCACGAGCGCCGCGAGCGTCGGGAGGACAACCGTCCCGGCCGCGCCGGCCGCACGCCGCGTCGTCGCCACGAGAGCGGCAGCAGCAACTAGCGTTTTATGGAAAGGGTCGCGATTGCGGCCCTTTCTTGTTGCAATCGGAATCCGCTACGCCGGCACCGTCCTGTAGGGGCAGACCTTAGTCTCCCCTAACGCCCCAGCGAAAGAGAAACCGGGGATGCCTAGATGGTTCGGATTGCTTAGGTAGAAGTTCACGCCGCGACACTCCCGGAGAGGAGCCAGGGGGCACCTTGATTCGCTCAGACAGTCCTCGCCGGTATCGAAGGCGCGCTAGCTGCATTGCTCCCTGCATCATCGCGCCTTCGATACCGTCTGCGGAACTCGCTCGGTCAAGGCGCCCCCTGTCTCCTCTTCGCTCTCACGTTGTTGCTTTACAATAGCGTTCACGCTTCTTGTTGAATCTGACTGGTGTATGGGAGGTTTCCTATGATTAAGGTTGCGGTGGCGGGTTATGCGGGGCGCATGGGCTCGGCGGTGGTTGATGCGGTAACGGCTGCGGATAACATGAATGTGGTCTGCGGCATCGATCCCCATGCCAAGGAGGCGCCCTTCCCGGTGTTCGGCACGCTGGCAGAGGCGCTGGATGCGACGGACGTCGATGTGCTCGTCGACTTCACGCAGCCGAACGTGGTGGCGGGCAATCTCTCGGTGGCGCTGCCGCGGGGGGTCGACTGCGTGGTGGGAACGACGGGGCTTTCCAACGAGACGCTGGAGGGGCTGGCCGCCTCGGCGGCGCCGGGGACGTGTTTGTTCTACGCGCCGAACTTCACCACCGGCGCGGTTCTCATGATGGAGTTCGCGAAGGCCGCCGCGCCCTATTTCCCAGAGGCCGAGGTCATCGAGTACCACCACTGCAACAAGAAGGACGCGCCCTCCGGCACCGCCGTGCGCACCGCCGAGATCATCGCAAAGGCGCGTGCCCCGCGCGTGAGCGAGGCCCCCGGCCGCGAGACCGAGATCGCCGGTGCCGAGGGTGCTCGCGGGGCGCTTATCGACGGCGTGCCCGTGCACTCCGTGCGCTCCATGGGCTTTGTGGCCAGCCAGGAGGTCATCTTCGGCTCGCTGGGCCAAACCCTCACCATCCGTCACGACTCGTGGGATCGCACTTCCTACATGCCCGGCGTCCTGCTGGGCATCCGCAGCGTGGGGGAGCGCGACGGCCTCATCGTCGGCCTTGAGAACTTTATGAATTAGACTCTCAGCCCCCATTCGTTCGCAGACGCCATCCGTAGGGGGCGGCCTTGGTCGCCCCTGTTTTGTCTCGCATGATCGTTCCGCTCGCCTGGGCTGACCAAGGTCAGCCCCTACGGAACAGACGCAAGGGCAGTGCCTGCTTGGGGCAGCACCTTATCCGCGCAGGTTGTGCGTTTGACGGACTTACGGGCGCTCGCGTTTCTCCGTCGAGCCAACCATGGCATAATAGAGCTGTGCTAGGGCAGCCACGCCCCCCGAGTTTGTTTAAGGAGATACTTCCATGGAGTTCAAGCGCGATCCTCGCTTCGGCCGCATGATTCCGGCCATGGTCACCCCGTTCAACGCCGACCTCGAACTCGATCTCGACCGGGCCCAGGAGCTGGCCGACCGACTCGTGCGCGGCGGCGCCGACGCCCTTATCGTCAACGGCACCACCGGTGAGAGCCCCACGGTGTTCTATCCCCAGAAGCTCGAGCTGTTCCGCGCCGTGGTGCGCGCCGTGAACGGCCGCATCCCGGTCATCGCGAACGTCGGCGACAACTGCACGGCCGACACCGTGTACTTCGCCCAAGATGCCGCCAAGCAGGGCGTCGATGGCTTCATGTGCGTCGTGCCCTACTACAATAAGCCTCCGCAGGAGGGCCTGTACCGCCACTTCAAGACCATCGCGGATTCTACGGACATGCCCATCATCCTGTACAACATCCCCGGGCGCTGCTCTATCAACATGGAGGGCGACACCACCCTGCGCTTGGCCCACAACTGCGACAACGTCGTGGCCATCAAGGAGGCCTCGGGCAACTTCGAGCAGATCAAGTACATCATCGACAACGCTCCGGCCGGTTTCGACGTGTACTCCGGCGACGACTCGTCCACCCTCGACATCATGGAGCTGGGCGGCGTGGGCGTCATCTCCACCATCGGCAACGTCGCGCCCGATCGCATGAAGGCCATCGTCGATCTGGCCGCCAAGGGCGAGTGGGATGCGGCTCGTGAGGCCAACGAGGCCCTGATGCCGCTCATGAAGGGCCTGTTCGAGACCTCGAATCCCATCCTCGTGAAAGAGGCCCTGAGCCTTGTCGGCTTCCCCGTCGGCGGCGTGCGCCTGCCGCTCGTGGACGCCACGCCGGAGCAGTCGGCGCGCCTGGCCTCCATCATGCGCGAGGTCGGTGTTCTTGACTAGAATCGTCCACCATTGAAGATGCGACGCCGGCCCGATGCCCTCGGGTCGGCGTTTTTGCGCGTTACTACCTTTAGAAAGAGGCATTGAATGACCAAAGAAAACCAAGAGAAGCAGAACGGCCGCACGGAGGGCGGCAGCGGCAAGAACGCCAACCGGCGCAACAACGATCGCCGCAAGAACAACACCTCCTTCAAGCGTGTGAACCTGGAGCGCAAGCGCCCGCAGCTCTCGCGCGGCGAGACAGCGGCGGCCAAGGAAGTCCCCTCCGGCAGCCGAAAGCCGCGGCGCGGCTCGAAGGCGGGCAAGGACCCGAACGCGAAGCTCAAGATCATCCCGCTCGGCGGTCTTGACGCCATCGGCAAGAACATGACCGCCTTCGAGTGCAACGGCGACATGATCTTGGACGACGCGGGCCTGATGTTTCCCGACGACGACCATCCGGGCATCGACCTCATCCTGCCCGACTACACCTATGTGCTGGAGAACGCCGACAAGCTGCGCGGCATCGTCATCACCCACGGCCACGAGGACCACACGGGCACGCTGCCCTACCTTCTGAAGGATCTCGACCGCACGGTGAACATCTACGCCACGAAGCTCACGCTCGGCCTCATCGAGGGCAAGTTCGCCGAGCACCGCGTGAAGAACGCCAAGCTCATCGAGATCAAGCCCGGCGACGAGGTCAAGCTCGGCTGCTTCACGGTGGACTTCTTCGCCGTGAACCACTCCATCCCCGGCGCGGTGGGCCTGTTCATCCAGAGCCCGGCCGGCAACGTTTTGCACACCGGCGACTTCAAGCTGGACCAGACCCCCATCGACGGCATCACCACCGATTTCGGCGCCCTGGCCCGCTTCTCGGAGACGGGGGTCGATCTCATGATGAGCGACTCCACCAATGCCACAAATCCGAACTTCACCCCGTCCGAGGCCGAGGTGGGGAAGACCTTGGAGCAGATCATCTCTCAGGCCAAGGGGCGCGTCATCATCGCCAGCTTCGCGAGCCACATCCACCGCATGCAGCAGATCTGCGATGCGGCGGTGAAGAACGGCCGCAAGGTGGTGGTCACGGGCCGCTCCATGATCCAGAACACCGACATCGCGCGGCGGCTCGGCTACCTGAACATCTCTGACGACAACCTCATCGACGCCTACGACCTGAAGGGCATCCCGCCCGAGCAGGTGGTCATCATGTGCACCGGCAGCCAGGGCGAGCCGCTGTCGGCTCTGGCCCGCATCGCCAACGGCGAGCACAAGACCATCGAGATCGAGGAGGGCGATACGGTCATCATCTCGGCCACGCCGGTTCCCGGCAACGAGAAGGCCGTCACCCGGGTCATCAACCAGCTGGCCAAGATCGGCGCCGACGTGTACGACAAGAGCCGGGCGCGAGTGCACGTGTCGGGTCATGCCGGGGCCGAGGAGCTGAAGATCATGCTCTCCATCGTGAAGCCGAAGAACTTCATGCCGGTCCATGGCGAGGCCACGCACCTGCGGGCCCACGCGAAGCTGGCCGAGGCCACCGGCGTCGACCCGGACAACATCTACGTACTTGAAAACGGCGACTCCCTGGAGCTTTCCGCCCGGGGCGTCGAGCGCGGCGAGGGCGTGCCCTCGGGCATCGTCTACGTGGACGGCCTTTCGGTGGGCGACACCTCCCAGGACGTGCTGGACGAGCGCAACACGCTCGGCAACCAGGGCTTCGCCTCGGTGGCCGCGGCCGTGAACATGAAGGATCGCAAGCTCGTCGGCCAGGTGCAGGTGTCCATGCACGGCATTACCGGCGGCGACGACTACTATCTGGCCCACGAGGCCGAGAACACCGTGGCCAATGCTCTGCGCAAGTGCCTTTCCAAGGACGGAGGCGCGAAAGAACTGCGCAAGGCCGCCCGCGACGCGCTGCTCTCGCTTCTCTGGGAGCGCACCAAGCAGCGTCCCATGGTCGTCGTGAACCTGCTGGAGGTCTAGAGGCACCGTGGCGCGCAATACGAGCACCAACAAAGAGAAGACGAGCGCCCAGAAGGCCTCGGGGAACCTGTCGAAGAGCGGCACGCGCAAATCCGCCGCGGCCCGCAGCCGCGCCGTGGAGGCCGAGCCCCGCATCTTGGACGACCGCACGCGCCGCGACATCGTGGGCGTCGGCTTCATCATTTTGGGCATTGTGCTGTTCATCGCGGCCGCGGCTCCGGCCGGGGCCATCGTGACCGACTTCCTCTCGGAGTCGCTCCACGTCGTCTTCGGCGTGGGCTGCTACATCATGCCCTTCTTCCTCGTCGCCATCGGCGGCGCCGTTCTGTACCGCATGCAGTCGGAGCGCATGTCGCTGCGCGTCACGCTGGGCCTCTCGCTCATCCTCGTGGCGCTGCTCGGCATCATCGCCCTGTTCACGCCGACGACCGGCACAGGACCTGCCGCCCTGTTCGACCGCATCGCGCTCGTGAACCATGGCGGCTATGTGGGGGCGGCGCTCGCCTGGGTGGGGCTCACGCTCTTCGGGCCGGCCATCTCCGCCATCCTGCTCATCGGGGTGGCCATCGTCGGCGTCATCGTCATCGGATTCTCCATCTCCGCGTTTCTGGAGAAGGTGCGCGCCCGCTACGACTTGGACGGCGAGGGTGCCGCCTCCCTCATTCCCGATGCCTTCGGATCTATGAGGCGGGGGAGGGGCAAGCCGCCGCTGACGACCATGGCCGAGTCCGCCGATCTGCCCCCGGCAGCCCATGGGGCGCCCACCGCCCGCATCTCCTTGGACGAGCAACCGCGGCGGCGCTCCCGCGGGGCTGCAGCCGACACCGTGTCCGATGCGGCCGTCACGCGGCAGCTGGGCGCCCAGAAGACGGACGGCCTCGTGCCCATCCAAGCCCCTGATCCGCGCGAGGTGGCCGAGGTGGAGGACATCTCCGCCGTGGAGCCAGCCGCTCCCATGACCCGCAAGCTCGGGCGGCGCCGGCAGGAGGCCGAGGTCGCCGAGCGCGAAGCCGCGAAGACGAAGCCCGTGAGCAAGAAGACGGCCCCCAAGAAAAAGAAGGAGGCGCCCGCCCAACCGATCTCCAAGGACGGCTTCCAGCTGCCTCCCATGACTCTCCTCGCCACCGGCGGCGCCCGTCGCGGCTCTACCGAGGAGGAGCTGCGGGACGTAGCCGCCGAACTGCAGGGGACCCTGGAGGACTTCGGCGTCATGGCGAGCGTGGTCGGCTGGGTGGAGGGCCCAACGGTGACGCTGTTCAAGGTGGACCTGCCCTCCGGCGTGCGCGTGAGCAAGGTCACCAACCTCACCGATGACATCGCGCTGGCGCTCGCCGCTCCTGGCGTGCGCATCTTCGCCCCCATCCCCGGCACCAACTACGTCGGCATCGAGGTGCCCAACCGCAACCGCCAGATGGTGTATCTCCCCGACGTGCTCGCCGCTGCGGGCCCCGGGCCTTTGCAGGTGGCCATCGGCGAGGACGTGGAGGGCCACGCCATCGTCCACGACCTGGCGAAGATGCCCCACGTGCTCATCGCCGGCACCACCGGCTCGGGCAAGTCGGTGGAGGTGAACTCCATGATCATGTCCATCCTCATGCGCGCGACCCCGGCCGAGGTGCGCTTCATCATGGTGGACCCCAAGCGCGTGGAGTTCGCCCCCTACGAGGGCATCCCGCACTTGTACGTCCCCGTGGTCACCGAGTGCCGCGAAGCCTCCAGCGCCCTTTCCTGGGCCGTGGCCGAGATGGAGCGGCGCCTAAAGATGTTCTCGAAGTGCGGCGTGCGCAACATCATCACCTTCAACGAGAAGGCCCGGGCGGCCCAGGCCGCCGACGAGGCCGCGGAGAAGAGGGGGGAGGAGCCGCCGGAGAACCCCTACGGCGAGCCCATTCCCTACATCGTCATCGTTATCGACGAGCTGGCCGACCTCATGATGAACGTGGGCAAGGAGGTCGAGTTCTCCATCAGCCGCATCGCCCAGCTCGCCCGCGCGGCCGGCATCCACCTCATCATCGCCACCCAGCGCCCCTCCACCAACGTGGTCACGGGCCTCATCAAGGCGAACATCACCTGTCGCATCGGGCTTACCGTGGCCTCGGGCATCGACTCCCGCGTCATCCTCGACTCCACGGGCGCCGAGAACCTCATCGGCATGGGGGACATGCTCTTGGCCAAGCCGGAGTACCCCAAGCCCATCCGCATCCAGGGCCCCTACATCCCCGACGACGAGATCGCCGCCGTGGTGGCGCACCTGAAGAGCCAGGGCGAGCCGGAGTACCACTCCGAGATCCTGAAGACCAACGTCGTGACCTTGGGCGACTCCTCGCCTTCGGGGGAGGGGGGCTCCGAGGCCGACGATCCGCTTCTGTGGGAGGCCGCCGATGTGGTGGTTTCAAGCGATTTGGGCTCCACGAGCAACCTTCAGCGTCGCTTGAAGGTCGGATACGCGCGAGCTGGACGTATAATGGATCAGTTGGAAGAAAAGGGCATCGTGGGCCCGGCCAACGGAAGCCGCCCGCGCGAGGTGCTCGTCGACCAAATGGAACTGGAAACACTGAAGGCCTTCGAGGCCGCTGACGAATAGGCCGGAACGGAACCGCACCGCAACGGCCAACGGAAAACACAGAGGAGACCATCGTGGCGAGACAGACATCATTCGGCGAGGCGCTTGCCCATGCCCGCGAGCGCAAAGGACTCGATTTGTCCACGGCCGCCCGCAAGCTGCGCATCCGCCCGGATATCCTGCGCGCCATCGAGGAGGGCGATTTCGCCCGCATGCCCCCGCGCGGCTACACGTCGAACATGGTGGGCGCCTACGCGCGCCTGGTGGGGCTGAACCCCACGGAGGTCACCCGCGCCTACCGGGAAGAGGTCTACCAGTTCGAGACGGGCCGCCGTCCGGCGAGCAACCGTCGCGAGCGCCCCCGCGATGCCGGACGCACGGTCGCGCTGCCCTCCAGCCGCGACCGGGGATCCTCTCGGGGCTCCTACCGAGACGATTACGCGGGCTCCCCGCGCTCTGGCCGTTCCGGCTTGGGCGGTTCCTCGGCCCGCCCGGGCAGGGCGGCTCCGCAGCCCCAGTACACCAACCTCGTCCAAGGGCGCCAGGCCCCGGGCATCGCGGCGAACATCGGCTCGTATTTGCCGCTCATCATCGTGGGCGCCATCATCGTGGGCCTGCTCGTCCTCGTGATCATCCTGGCCTTCGGAAACCGTGCGGCGCCGGAGAGCGATGTGCCCACGGTGCCCATCTCCGGCATGCAGAACCCCGCCGGCACCGATACCGGTGCCGCAAACGAGGGCGCAGGCGACGCAACGGCGCCCACCCAGCAGCCCGTGGCGCCGACGAGCGCCAAGTTCAGCTACAACGTGCCCGAGGGCTCAAGCGTCTACATCGAGGTCGTCCAGGACGGCAAGACCGTGGAGGCGGGCGATGTCACCGGGCCCAAGACGGCCGATTTCGATGTGACCGGGACGCTGAAGTTCGTGCTTTCCGGCGATGACGAGGACATCGCCGCCGTCAAGCTCACCCTCGACGGCGAGGAGGTGAAGGCCGAGGATCAGAACGGCCGCGGCGTCTACACCTACACCGTCAACTTCGAGGACGTGCTCAACGATTGGAAGCGCGCCAACGGCGTGGCCGGCGCCTCCTCGGATAGCTCCGGCGACTCGGATTCCGGCTCCTCCTCCAGCTCGGATTCCTCGAGCGACGACTCCAGCACAAGCGACCGTTCCTCCGACACCTCCGGAAATGGCGACTCGTCCGACTCCGGCGAGGACTCCTCCGACAGCGCGGCCTAGCGGGCCCATCGAGAAAGGCAATCAACCCATGGCTAAAGAATCCAGCTTCGACATCGTCTCCACGGTGGATATGCAGGAGGTGGACAACGCCTTCCAGCAGGCCCGAAAGGAGCTCGCCCAGCGCTACGATCTGAAGGACTCGGGCGCCGAGATCTCCCTGGACAAAAGCGCCGGCACCCTGACGGTGACCGCGCCGGCCGATTTCGTGGCCTCTCAGGTCATCGACGTCATCGGCAGCAAGCTCATCAAGCGCGGCATCGATCTTACCGCCGTGAAGTGGGGGGATTCCACGCCTTCCTCCGGCGGCGGGGTGCGCCGGTGCGCCACGGTGGTCAACGGCATCGACAAGGAGACCGCGGGCAAGATCAACAAGGACATCAAGGCCCAGAAGCTCAAGTGCAAGGTGACCATCGAGGGCGACAAGCTGCGGGTGAGCTCTCCCTCTCGCGACACGTTGCAGGAGGTCATCGCCTTCTTGCGCGGCCAGGACTACGGGCAGCCGCTGCAGTACGTTAACTATCGCTAGGGCTACAGACGTGATCGATACGACGCGCGACAGCGCGGTGCCCTCCGTCTGCCTCATCACGATGGGGTGCGCGAAGAACGAGGTGGACTCGGCCGCCATGGCGCGGCGCTTGCGCGAAGCCGGCTTCTCCGTGACCGAAGAGGCGTCCAGCGCCGACGCCATCATCGTGAACACCTGCTCGTTCATCCAGGCGGCCACCGAGGAGAGCATCGATGCCATCTTCGAGGCCGCTTCCCTGCCCAAAGTGGATGAGGGCAGCGCCGTTCTCATCGTCGCCGGCTGCATGCCGGCCCGTTACGGGGACGACCTGGCCGCGGAGCTGACGGAGGCGTCGGCGTTTGTGCCCTGCAGTCGCGAGGACGATATCGCGGAAGTGGTGGCGCGCGCTTTGAGGATCTCCCTTCCCGTAGCGGCCGTTGGGGGCGAGCCGGCGGAAGGGGAGGGCCGGACGTTCGCCTACGTGAAGATATCCGACGGCTGCGACCGCTTCTGCTCCTATTGCACCATCCCCTACATTCGCGGGCGCTACCACAGCTTCCCGTACGAGCAGATCGCCGAGGACGTCGAGCGCGAGATCGCCTCCGGCGCCCGGGAGATCGTGCTCATCGCCCAGGACACCGGACGCTGGGGCGCCGACCTTCCCGACGGCCGCGACCTCGCGTGGCTCGTCGACACGCTGGCCGAGGCGCACCCCGACACGTGGTTCCGCATCATGTACCTGCAGCCCGAGGGCGCAACCGACGAGCTGCTCTCCGTCATGGCGGCCCGCGAGAACGTTTGCTCTTATCTGGACATTCCCCTGCAGCACGTGAGCAAACCGATCCTTCGGGCCATGAACCGCCGAGGGGATGCCGCAGCGTTTCGCGCCCTCATCGAGCGCATCGAGGCCGCGGTGCCCGACATCACCTTGCGCACAACGCTCATCGCGGGATTTCCCGGCGAAACCGACGAGCAGTTCGAGGAGCTCCTCGATTTCGTCTCCGAGGGGCTGTTCCATTACGTCGGCGTCTTTCCCTATTCCCGCGAGGAGGGCACCACCGCCTTCGACCTGCCGAACCAGATCGACGAGGACGAGAAGGCCGAGCGGGCCCAGGTGCTGCGCGACGCCGCCGATGCCGCCTGCGGGCCCCGCATCGCCGAGCGCATCGGGAAGGGGGCGATCGTGCTCGTCGAGGGAACCGAGGAGGACGGCCAGCGCTTCGGTCGCGCCCAATGCCAGGCGCCCGAAGTGGACGGCGTCACCTACGTGTCCCGCGGCGAGATCGGCGCGTTCGTTCCCTGCACCATTGCGGATACCCTGCTTTACGAAATGGAAGGCGAGTAGGCCATGACCACCATCCAGCCCACGGCTCCGGACAAGCTCTGGACGCCGGCGAACATCGTCACGCTCATCCGCATCTGCCTGGTGCCGGTCTTCGTGCTGGCGATCCTGAGCCCCTGGCCCGAATGGGTGGGCCTGCCGGGCATCACCATGGAGGCGAAGTGCGTCATCGCCGCCGGCATCTTCATTCTCATCTCCTGCACCGATTGGATCGACGGATATCTCGCCCGCAGCCGCGGGGAAGTGACCGACTTCGGGAAGTTCATGGATCCCCTGGCCGATAAGATCCTCGTCACGGCGGCGCTCATCGCCCTGGTGGAGCTGGCCGTGCTGCCCGGCTGGCCCGTGCTCATCATCCTTGCCCGCGAGTTCATCGTCTCGGGCATCCGCATGGTGGCGGCCAGCAAGGGCACGGTCATCGCCGCCAGCTGGTACGGCAAGGCCAAGACGGTGTTCCAGATCATCGCCATCGTGCTGTTCCTTCTCAAGGACTCGCTCACGTTCACCACGGCGGCCGGCGCCTTCACCAACCCCATGTTCGTGCTGTCCTGGACCGTCATGGTCATCGCGCTCATCCTGACGGTCATGTCCATGCTCGACTATCTCGTAAAGGCGCGCCATCTGTTGAAGGGGAGCGCGGGGGGCAAAACCGCAAAGGCGGCCGCCCCTTCTGCGGCACCCACCGAGATCGCGGCGCTGCAGAAGGCCATCGACGAGCAGGCGCGCATCATCGTCGAGAAGGCGACGGCCGCAGGGGCCACGGTGGCCACAGCCGAGAGCCTCACCGGCGGCCTCATCGCGGCCATGCTCACTTCCGTGCCCGGGTCGTCGGCCTCGGTGCGCGGCGGCATCGTGAGCTACGTGAACGAGGTGAAGGCCGAACTTCTCGGCGTTTCCGAGGACGTGCTCGCGCGACAGGGGGCCGTCGACGAGTTGGTGGCCCTGCAGATGGCCCGTGGCGCCCTGCGCGAGCTGGGCAGCGATGTCTCGGTGGCGGTCACGGGCATCGCCGGACCGACGGGCGCCGAGCCCGGCAAGCCGGTGGGCACGGTGTGGATCGGCTGCGCCACGGCCAAAAAGACCCATGCAGCATGCCATCATTTCGAAGGCGGCCGCGAGGCCGTGCGCCTGCAGACGGTGCTGATCGCCCTGCGCACGATGGAAGAGGCGCTCGCGAGCTTCTGACAGCGCCGCGGTTTTGGCGAGAGCGCACGGGCGCTCTGCGACGAGAGTGCGACAGCGGTACGGTCGGCGCGAGGACTCAAATGAGACATTCCCGCGTCATTGCTGCGGTCGCGTACCGTTATGCTGTTTTCGCGCACAGAGGGAACTGGTTTTTGAGAATCACCTCTTGACGTGCATACGTTTGTTCGTATAATGATGAAAACAGGCCATTTGTTCGCCTGGCCCAGACAAGGAGAGGTCATGAACGAAGATAAAGAAAAGATGCTCAAACTCACCACCGATCAAATCGAGTCCAAATTCGGCAAGGGCTCTATCATGACCCTCGGCGAGGGAGGCGCCGATCTCAACATCGGGGTCATCCCCACGGGCGCCTTGCCGCTCGATGCCGCGCTCGGCATCGGAGGCGTGCCCCGCGGCCGCATCATCGAAATCTACGGTCCCGAGTCAAGCGGCAAGACAACGCTCGCCTTGCAGATTCTCGCGGAGGCTCAGGCGCTGGGCGGTATCGTTGCCTTCATCGATGCCGAGCACGCCCTCGATCCCGTTTACGCCGCGCGCATCGGGGTCGATATCGACGAGGTGCTCATCTCCCAGCCCGACACCGGCGAGCAGGCGCTGGAAATCTGCGATATGCTCGTGCGCTCGGGCGCTATCGACTGCGTCATCGTCGACTCTGTGGCGGCGCTCGTTCCCCGTGCCGAAATCGAGGGCGAGATGGGGGATACCACCGTGGGCCTTCAGGCTCGGCTCATGTCCCAGGCCCTGCGCAAGCTGGCCGGGTCGCTGTCGAAATCGAACACCACCTGCATCTTCATCAACCAGCTGCGCGAGAAGATCGGCGTCATGTTCGGCAACCCGGAGACGACCACCGGCGGACGCGCCCTGAAGTTTTTCTCCTCGGTTCGCATCGACATTCGCCGCATCGACTCTATCAAGCAGAACGGCGATGTGGTCGGCAATCGCGTGAGGGCGAAGGTGGTCAAGAACAAGGTGGCTCCTCCTTTCCGCCAAGCGGAGTTCGATCTCATGTACGGCGAGGGCATCTCTCGGGAAGGCTGCATCGTCGATATGGCCGTGGAATGCGGCGTGGCCAAGAAGTCCGGCGCCTGGTACACCTACGGCGAGGAGCGCCTGGGCCAGGGCCGCGAGGCGGCCAAGCAGACGCTCAAGGAGAACCCCGACCTGCGTGAGGAGCTCGAGAACAAGGTCCGCGAGGCCTACGAGATCCCCGTCATCGAGCGTCCGGCCGAAAACGAGTCGTTCACGCCGGCGCCCAAGAGCGGCAAGAAGAAGTAACGCATCGTGGCGTCCAAGGCCGACATACTCGCAGCGCTCAGGGCGGATATCGCCGCCCTGGAAGCCGCCCCTCCCTCAGAGGAACCGTGCGCGCAAATCGCCGCTTGGCCGCACCCTGCCGAGGACGACGCCGTTTGCGGCAGGGATACAGGGGCGTCTTGCGCGCAGGATCTCTCCCGCTCCTCTCGTGGAGAGGAGCGGGAGAGCGCTCTGAGCGGCGAGGAGGGGAAGACGGCCCGAGACGCGTACCAGAAGATCCTCCGATGGGCCGCGGTTCGCGAGCGCTCCACGGCCTACCTGCGCGAGCGCCTGCTGAAGGACGACTTTCCTGCGGCAGTGGTGGAGGAGGCCCTTCAGCGCGCCGTGCGCGTACGGGCGGTGGACGATCGACGCTACGCCGACGCCCTCGTCCGCATGAAGCTTGCGGCCGACCGGGGGCTTCGCGATGCCGAACGGGAGATCGAGGAGCTCGGCATCGACCCAGCCACCCTCGATTCCTGGGTCGAGCACGAGCGGAAGGGGAGGGACTTCGAAGTGGGCCGCGCCCTGGCCGCCCTGCGGCGTCGGCCGCCTAAAGCCAAGCGCGCCCGAGAGGCCGCCTTCCGCCGCCTCGTATCCCAAGGATTTTCCACCGACGTCGCCGCTACCGCCTCTCGCACGTGGTTCGAGGAGCGGGAACGCGGCCTGATGTGCGGTTCGATGGGCCATTCATGACACAAACCCACGAGAGTCTGTCTAAAGCCGCGGCCTTACGCTATACTGTGAGCCGTGGCTTTAGAGCATACGTGCCCTCCCGGGCATTCAAGATAGAGAATTTCATATTCCTCGTATCTTCGCGCAGTTATGCTCATGCCCGGCCACGGGCATTTTTTATGACATGAAATGGGTATGAAAGCCCAGATGAAAGGAGGAAACAGCCATGGATCCCATCACGATCGTGCTTTTGATCGTCGCTATCGTCATCGGCTTGGTCCTCGGTTTCATCGTCAACCGACTCATTGCCAGCTCCTCATCCAAGAACGCTGCCCGCGAGGCCGCAAGCCTGGTCGAGGATGCCAAGAAGCAAGCCGAGACGCTCCGACGTGAAGCCGCCGTGGAAGCCAAGGACGAGGCCCTTCGCTACAAGCAGGAGATGGAGAAGGAGAACAAGGAGCGCATGCGCGAGGTGCGCTCCGCCGAGAACCGCATCGCCCAGCGCGAGGAATCCCTCGATCGCCGCGTCGAGTCGCTGGATGCCCGCGAGCACCAGCTCTCGTCTTTGCAGGGACAGGTCGAGCGCCGCGAGCGCGATGTCGAAGAGGCCGAGAATGCCATCGAGCGCCATCGCGAGGAGGCCCAGATCGAGATCAACCAGGCCCTCGAGCGCGCTGCGGGCATGAGCCCCCAGGAGGCCAAAGAGGAGCTGCTGGAGACTATCCACGACGAGGTCACTCGCGAATCGGCCGTCATCATTCGCGATGCCGAGACGCGTACCAAGGCCGAGGCGGACAAGAAGGCCCGCGAGATCTTGAGCCTCGCCATCCAGCGCGTGGCCGCCGACCACTCCGCCGAGAGCACGGTGTCCACCATCCATATCCCCTCCGACGATCTGAAGGGCCGCATCATCGGCCGCGAGGGCCGCAACATCCGCTCTTTCGAGCAGCTGACCGGCACGAACCTCATCATCGACGACACGCCGGAGTGCGTCACCATCTCCTGCTTCGACCCGGTGCGCCGCGAGATCGGCCGCGTCACCATGGAGAACCTCATCGCCGACGGGCGCATCCATCCCGCGCGCATCGAGGAGATGTACGACAAGGCCGTCAAGCTGGTGAACCAGCGGGTGCACGAGGCCGGCGAGCAGGCCACGTTCGATGCGGGCATCCACGATCTCCACCCGGAGCTCGTCAACACCCTGGGACGTTTGCGCTATCGCACCTCGTTCGGTCAGAACGTGCTGAACCATTCGCTCGAAGTGGCCTATCTGGCCTCGGTCATGGCCTCCGAGCTCGGGCTCGACCCCATCCCCGTCAAGCGGGCCGGCCTTTTACACGACCTCGGCAAGGCCGTCGATCACGAGGTCGAGGGCAGCCACGCCGTCATCGGCGCCGATCTGGCCCGTCGCTTCGGCGAGCGCCCCGAGATCGTCCACGCCATCGAGGCCCATCACAACGATGTGGAGGCCAACTCCGTCGTCGACGTGCTCATCCAGGCCGCCGACGCCGTCTCCGCCGCCCGCCCCGGCGCCCGCAAGGAGACGCTGGACGCCTACGTGAAGCGCCTCGAGAAGCTGGAGGAGATCGCGAACTCCCACAAGGGCGTCGAGCGCACCTACGCCATCCAGGCAGGCCGCGAGGTTCGCGTCATGGTAGAGCCGGAAGTGGTGGACGAGGCCGAATCCGTCGTTTTGGCCCACGACATCGCCCAGCAGATCGAGAACGAGATGCAGTATCCGGGCCAGGTGAAAGTCGTCGTCATCCGCGAGAGCCGTGCGGTCGACTACGCCAAGTAGGCCATGGAAGGCGATACCCTCAGCGATTTCATAGACGATGTGTGCGGCGAGAGCCGTCTACGGGTCGAGGATGACCTCGGAGACGGCTTCGTCCGCCTCCGGTCCTCCGAGGCCGAACGACGCCAGGCCGCCCAGGACATCCGCTCGAGCGAGGACGTGGTCATCGAGCTTCTGCGCAACGCCCGCGATGCCGGCGCCAGCCGCATCTTCCTCGCCACTCAGAAGACCGGCAACGAACGTCTGCTCACCGTCCTCGACGACGGACAGGGCATTCCCGCTGCCCAGCACGAGCGCATCTTCGAACCGCGCGTCACTTCGAAGCTCGATAGCGCGCATATGGACAAGTGGGGCATGCACGGGCGCGGCATGGCCCTTTACTCTATCTCCGTGAACGCCGAAGAGGCCCGGGTGCTGCAATCGGAGCCGGGACTCGGCACCAGCCTCACGGTCGCCACCGACACCGAAAGCCTCGCCGAGAAGGCGGATCAGTCGACGTTTCCCCGTTTCGAGCAGGAGCCTTCCGGTTCGTGGGCGATGCGCGGCCCCAAGAACATCGTGCGCACGGCCGCGGAATTCGCCTTGGAGCACCGCGGCGACCTCTCCGTGTACCTCGGCACCCCGGTGGAGGTGGCAGCGACGCTGTACCAACTGGGTCTCGCCTCGCTCTCCCCGGCCGTGCGCGCCTTCGGGGGCGACGGCACGGGAATCCCCCTCGTCAAGCGCCTCGCCCTGGCCGCCGGCCCCGATGACCTCGCGGACCGCTGCGAGGCCCTGGGGCTGCCGCTCTCCGAGCGCTCGGCCCGACGCATTCTCGACGGGGCCATCGTTGCGCTCGACCCCTTAACCGAGCGTTTGGCCGCCGAATCGTTCCCGCGGCAGGCCCATCGCCCATCCGAGCGCCGGCGAAATTCTAAGAACGCCCGCTCCCTGCGTCTGGCTCCCGAGGACATCGATACGCTGAAGCGCGGCATCGGCCGGCTCATGGAGCCCGTGGCGGAAACGTATTATCTGGAAGCGGTGGGCGAGGCGGAGGTCATCGTGGGCCAGGAAGCCATCCGCATCACCGTTCCCATCCGCACGTCGCTCTAAGGAAGCGCGCGCGGTTGCGCCACTCGGGTGCAACAGGTAGAATATTCGGGCTGAAGGCGCCACGGGCGCCCGCTAAACGAACCACATCCAGAGAAGAACCGCACCACAAACGACAAGGACCAGCTGTGTCTACCACTGAAACCAAGCCCTCCATCGGGTGCCTCAAAGTATCCTCCAAATCGTCTCCCGCCTCCGTTGCCGGCGCCATCGCCGGCATGATCAAAGACGGGGCGTCGGTGGAGATTCAAGCCGTGGGGGCCGGTGCGGTGAACCAGGCTGTGAAAGCCGTGGCCATCTCCCGCGGGTTCCTCTCGCCGGTGGGCATCGAGATCTGCTGCATCCCCTCCTTCGCGGACATCGTCATCGACGGCGAGTACCGCACGGCCATCCGCTTCGCCGTCGAGCCGCGGGGCGCCGCCGCGATCGCCCCCATCGTCGATGCGGCCGCGGTCCATTAGAGGGTTTTGCTATGAGCAACGTCTTCGAGGGAACTCGTTTCTGCATCCACACCTTCGGCTGCCAGATGAACAAGCACGATTCCGAGCGGGTCGCCGGCATGCTGGAGGGCCTGGGCTCGCTGCCCGTCGAAACCATCGAGGAGGCGGACATCGTCGTGTTCATGACGTGCTGCGTCCGCGAGGCTGCCGACACGAGGCTCTACGGGCAGGTCGCCTCCATGAAGAACATCCCCTTGCGCGACGGCGCGCCCCTCGACAAGCGCTACATCGCCGTAGGCGGCTGCATCGGCCAGCGCGACGGCGACAAGCTGCTTGCGGCGCTTCCCCATCTCGATGTGGTTTTCGGCACTCACAATCTGGGCTCTTTGCCGGGGCTTCTCCGACGCGCCATCGAACAGCACGGCCGCGCCGCCGAAGTGATCGAGGGGGGAGCGGAGTTCTCCTCCGCCCTGCCCACGGTCCGTGAGCACGACTGGGCGGCGTGGCTGCCCATCACCGTGGGATGCAACAATTTCTGCTCCTACTGCATCGTGCCCTACGTCCGCGGGCGCGAGAAGTCGCGGCCCCTGGACGACATCGCCGCCGAGGCGCGCTCCTATGCGGAAGCGGGCGTCAAGGAGATCACGCTGCTGGGGCAGAACGTGAACTCGTACGGGCGCGACCTCTACGGCGAGCCGCGGTTCGCGGATGTCCTTCGGGCCGTGGACGCCGCGGGCATCGAGCGGCTCCGCTTCGCGACGAGTCACCCGAAGGATCTCACCGACGAGGTCATCGGGCTGTTCGCCACGCTGCCCTCGCTCATGCCGGCGCTGCACCTTCCCGTGCAGTCGGGCTCGAACCGCATCCTCTCGGCCATGAACCGCCGCTACACCCGCGAGCACTACCTCGGCCTTATCGAGAAGCTTCGCCGCGCCCGTCCCGACATCGCCCTGTCCACGGACATCATCGTGGGATTTCCCGGCGAGACCGAAGAGGACTTCATGGACACCTATCGCCTCGTGGAGGAAGTCGGCTACAGCCAGGTGTTCACGTTCATTTACTCCAAGCGCGAGGGGACCCCTGCTGCGGAGATGGACGACGACACGCCCCGCGAGGTCATCCAGGAGCGCTTCGACCGGCTCGTGGATCTCGTCCAGCGCAAGGCCTTCGAGGCGAACCAGGCGGAGCTCGGCGCCACGGTGCCCGTGCTGGTCGAGGGCACGTCCAAGCGCGACGATTCCATCTTGGCCGGCAAGAGCCCGAAGAACCAGACCGTTCACGCGCCGGTGCCCGCTGGTGCGGACGCGGCGTCTTTGGTGGGGCGCATCGTGCCCGTGACCATCGAGGAAGCCCGCACCTGGTATCTCTCGGGCACGATCGTCCATGCTTGAGCTTTCCGCACCCGTCATCGCCATCGTGGGGCCCACGGCCTCGGGCAAGACCGACGCGGCCCAGATCGTCGCCGAGCGCCTCGGCGGGGAAGTGGTGAGCGCCGATTCCATGCAGATCTACCGGGGCATGGACATCGGCACGGGCAAGCTTCCCGCATCTGAGCGCCGCGTGCCCCATCACGGCTTCGATCTCGTTGATCCCGGCGCGCCCTACTCGGCGGCCCTGTTCCAGGCGTTCGCCCGGCACTGCATTCGCGATATTGACGCCCGCGGCAAGAGAGCGGTGCTCTGCGGCGGCACCGGCCAGTACGTGCAGGCGGCCATCGACGACTTCGCCTTCCCCAAGGGCGACCAGGTGGAAAACCCCGTCCGCGAACGCTGGACCGCCTATGCGGAGGAACACGGCAACCAAGCCCTGTGGGAGGCGCTGGAGGCGCGCGATCCCGCAAGCGCCGCCGTCATCCACCCCAACAACGTGCGGCGCGTCGTGCGTGCCTTCGAGCTTTTGGAGGAGGGTGCCAGCTACGCCGAGCAGAAACAGCGGCTCGCCACCGTGGCGCCCTTCGTTCCAGCCGTGCAATTCGGGCTGGCCGTGGAGCCGGCTATCCTGAACGAGCGCATCGACGCCCGGGTCGATGCCATGGTGGCCGCAGGGCTCGTCGACGAGGTGCGGGGCCTGCTGGCAGCCGGATTCCGCGACGGCGTCACGGCGCCCCAGGCCATCGGATACAAGGAGATCGTCGAGGCGCTGGATGGGAACATCACGCTAGAGGAGGCCGTGCAGGCCATCAAGACGGCCACGCGCCGCTACGGCAAGCGCCAACGTACGTGGTTCCGCCGCGATAAGCGCATCCGCTGGGTGAACGCCGATGTCGGCGATGCCGAAGCCGTGGCTGCCGAGATTCTTTCCCAGTTGGAAACATTGGACGCCTACCATGGTTGAAGCGGCCCTTCCGGGTCGTCGAGGAGAGCTTCCGCCCCCTCAATTGCCGCCTAAAAGGAGCGTCCCATGGAGTTGTCCTTCGCCAAATTGCACGGTCTCGGGAACGATTTCGTCTTCATCGACGATCGCGACTGCGCTCTTGATCTGACCGACGAGCAGGTGTCGTATCTGTGCGACCGCCACTTCGGCATCGGCGCCGACGGCGTCATCCTCGTGCGGCCGGCTCTCTCGGAAGAGGGAGACGGCTACATGCACTACATCAACGCCGACGGCACCTTGGCTCAAATGTGCGGCAACGGCGTGCGCTGCTTCGCCAAGTACCTCGTCGATCGCGAGCTGGCGGACGTTGCCTCGGGCAGCCTTGTGGCCGACACCCTGGCCGGCCCGCGCCCTATCGCCTTTTCCGTGGATGCGAAGGGGAAGATGACCGAGGCGACCGTGAACATGGGCGCGCCCATCTTGGATCCCGTGCTCGTGCCCGTCGATGCCGCGCCGGACTCCCGCGCGACCGATGGTGCGCCCTATGTGGGGCATCTGCGCCTCGATTCGCCGTGGGGAACCTTCGAATTCGTGTGCGTCTCCATGGGAAACCCCCACGCCGTCTGCCTCGTGGACGATTGGGCGGCATTGCCCGACGAGCTGTTCCCCGCTGGTGCTGAGAAGTCCCTCTCGACCCTGCGCATCGATCTTCCCGGCCCCTTCTTCGAGACGCATCCCGTATTTCCCGAGAAAACCAACGTCGAGTTCGCCTCCGTCACCGATGAGGGCATCGCCATGCGCGTATGGGAGAGGGGCTGCGGCGAGACCTTGGCCTGTGGCACCGGCGCCTGCGCCACCAACACGGCCGCCTGCCTCACCGGTCGGGCCGGCAGGGAGAACGATCTCCTGTTGAGCGGCGGCCTACTGCACATCTGCTGGAACGAGGATGGCACGATATCCATGACGGGACCGGCAACGGAGAGCTTCTCGGGAACCATTGTGCTGCCGTGAGCTTCTCCGGCGCTGCTGTTGTGCTATGATAGCCCCCGTTTCACCGGCGCAACGCCGCGCCACGATTAAGGAGTGATGCTCATGCGCCTGTAACGACCACTTGCACCGCCTTCCCCTCATGGGATCCGTCGTTACTTGAAGCAAAGGAGCATGCTATGACCGAATACGAATCCGTCATCCAAAAGGGTCCGGCCACCAAGGCCGAGGAGCGCCGCGAGCGCGCCGTTCTCGTGGGCGTCGAGCGCCCGGGGCTGCCGTGGCCCTTGGAATCTTCCCTGGCCGAACTGGAACGTCTGGCCGATACGGCCGGAGCCGATGTGGTGGCCACGACGACCCAGCGCTTGGACGCGCCCAACCCGCGCACCTTCGTCGGCACGGGCAAGGCCGACGAAATCGCCGAGCTGGCACGGTCGCACGAGGCCGACCTCGTCATCTTCGACGATGAGCTGACACCTTCCCAGCAGGCCAATCTGGAGAAGGTCATGGACAAGTCCGTGAAGGTCATCGACCGTACGGCCCTCATTCTGGACATCTTCGCCCTGCACGCCACCTCCAAGGAGGGGCGTCTGCAGGTGCGTCTCGCCCAGAACCAGTACTTGTACCCGCGCCTGCGCGGCATGTGGGCCCACCTCGCTTCGAACCGCATGGGAGGCGGCGTGGGATCCCGCTTCGGTGAGGGCGAAAGCCAGCTGGAGGTGGACCGCCGCATGGTGCGCAAGCGCATCACGAGCATTCGCCGCGAGCTTGAGCGTCTGTCCGACGTGCGCTCGTTGCAGCGTGAGAGCCGGTACGGCAGCGGCATGTTCAAAGTGGCACTGGCCGGTTATACCAATGCCGGGAAAAGCTCGCTCATCAACCGGCTCACCGGAGCCGACGTGCTCAGCTACGACAAGCTCTTCGCCACGCTGGACTCCACCACCCGCAAGTTCGAACTGCCCGAGGGCCGCGAGGTCACCGTCACCGACACCGTCGGCTTCATCCAGAAGCTGCCCACCACCCTGGTCGAGGCCTTCAAGTCGACGCTCGACGAAATCACCGGAGCCGACCTCATCCTGCACGTGATCGACGCCTCCTCGCCGGAGTTCGAGGGGCAGATCGAGGCCGTGTGCGAGGTGCTCGACCAGATAGGGGCCCAGAGCATTCCCACGATCGCCACTTTCAACAAATGCGATCTGCTGGACGCCGAGACGCTGGCCGGCCTTAAAAGGCGTTATCCGAGCGCCCGGTTCGTGTCCGCCCGCTCTGGAGAGGGCATAGAGGAACTCGTGGGCGCCATCGCCCAGGCCGCCTCGTCCGCCGACGCCAAGCTGGACGTGCTTGTGCCGTACCAACGGGGGGATGTGGTATCGCTGGCCCACGAGCGCTGCCACATCATCTCCGAGAGCCACGAGGCCACGGGCACGCGCCTGCAGCTGCTCGCGGCCCCTGCCTTCGTCAGCGCGTTCTCCCCTTACCTTGTCTCGGACGTCGACGCTTGAGGAAACCACCGCTCCAGAAACGAAAGAGCGCCCCTGCTCCGGATCCTCGCATCCGGAGCAGGGGCGCTCTTGATTGACCGAAAGGGGAGGACTCGCGGCCTATCGGCGCGGCGAAGGCGCTACAGGCGCCGAAACACGGCCACCACCTTGCCGGCAATGGAGCAGTCCGTGGTGATGATGGGATCCATCGTCGAGTTCTCCGGTTGCAGGCGGATATGGTCGGCCTCGCGGAAGAAGCGCTTGACGGTGGCGCCGTCGTCGATGATGGCCACGACGATATCGCCGTTGTTGGCCACCGGCTGCTCCTTCACAACCACGTAGTCGCCATCGTTGATGCCGGCCTCGATCATGGACTCGCCGCGCACCGAGAGCATGAAGGAGGGGGCATCGCCGACGATATCGGTGGGCAGCGTGATGGTGTCGGTGATGTTCTCCTCGGCGAGAATAGGGGAGCCGGCAGCCACGTTGCCCACCAAGGGCACATTGACGAGCTTGCTGTAGGCGGCCGCGAAAGCCGTGACAGGGGAGGGAACCTCCTCGATGGGATAGGTAAGCGCGATGGAGCGGGATTTAAGGGGGTCGCGCTTGATGAAGCCCTTGTCTTCAAGTGCCTTCAAATGGACATGGACGGTGGAAGGGGAGGAGAGCCCCAAACTCTGGCACACCTCGCGCACCGTAGGACCGTAGCCCTTCTCGCGAATGCACGCTTCGATGCAGTCGAGAACCGCCTGTTGCCGCTTGGTCACTTTCTGGGTCATAGCGCATCCTTTCACAAAAGCGTACATTTGTTTGAAAAATCTCTTGACGTGAACCTTTGTTCGCTCTATTATAACTGCGAACAAAGGTTCTACGCAAGAGGTCAGGAGTAAAAAATGGCACGCATCGAATTTTCCATAGCCTTCACGCTCAGCACCATCGCGTCATTCCTCATCTTCTTCGCCTAGAGCGTCGAGGGCGGGTGTCGTGAAGGTAGCAATGTTTTGAAGAGGGGAGCGCGCTAGGTCTGATAGGGTATGATAAGCAATCAACTTATCAAAGTGAGAAGGAGAACCTATGCGCTGTCCTTCCTGTGGCTACCAGGAATCGAAAGTCGTCGACTCGCGATCGGCCGACGACGGCGCCTCTATCCGGCGCCGTCGCGAATGCCTGCAGTGCGGCACGCGATTCACCACCTACGAGCGGCTCGCCGAAAATCCCATTCTCGTCATCAAGGCCGACGGTTCATCGGAGGTCTTCAACCGCGAGAAGCTCATGCGAGGATTGCTCATCGCCTGCGCGAAACGTCCCATCACGCCCGAGAAGATCGACGGACTCATCACGAGCATCGAGGCGGAATTGCGATCGAGTCAGCGCAACGAGATCAAATCGCGCGATTTGGGCGATTTGGTACTGGCCCGTCTGGCCACTCTGGATGACGTTGCCTATATTCGCTTCGCCAGCGTCTACAAGGATTTCCAGAATGTGGAGGAGTTCTCCGAGGCCCTGAAAGAGCTGGGCTGATCCATGGACGTTCTTTTCAAGCAGCTCGACGAGACCCTGGAAGCGCCCGCCTACGCCCGTCCGGGCGATGCGGGTCTCGATTTGCGCGCCGCCGAGGGCGGCACGCTTTTGCCCTTCGAGCGGGCACTCGTGCCCTGCGGTATCGCCTTGGCCGTTCCCGAGGGCTATGCGGGGCTCATCATTCCCCGAAGCGGCCTGGCGGCACGACAGGGCATCTCCATCGTGAACGCCCCGGGCCTCATAGACAGCGGCTACCGGGGGGAGATCAAGGTGCCGCTCATCAATCTCGATCCAACGGAGGTGTTCAATTACGAAAAGGGCGAGCGCATCGCCCAACTCGTGATCATCGCTACCCCCACCATTACTTTACATAACACTTATGAGCTTCCCGAGAGCTCGCGCGGAGCGCAGGGCTTCGGAAGCAGCGGCCTTTCCTAGAAAGAGTGTCCTTTATGACCGATCACCGCGATTCGAAACCCGAAGAAACGCCCGAGCCCCAGCAGCTGGGAGCTCCGGAGACGACTCCCGAAAATCCCCAGCGACCCGAGCCGTCGACGGAGCCCTCGCAGGATCAGAGACGGGCGCTCATCGACGCCGACCTGAAATCCGCCCGCACGCTCTCGACGGTAGCCGCCATTGCAGGTCCAGTCTCCTTCATCATCGGCGGCGTGATGCTGAGCACGGTGGGCCTCGTCTGCGCCATTGTCGGCTTCGTTAAGATCAAGCACGTGATAGACGATGTCGATGGTCGCCAGAAGGTCTATGCCGCCACGGTACGCCAGACGCTTATCTGGGGTCTCGCCATCAGCGCCATTGCGCTCATCGTCAACATCGTCGGCATCGCGCTCATGATGCCCGTGCTCATGGAGGCCATGCAAACGGGAGACTTCACCTCGATCCTCGGCGAGGGCGCCACCATCACCGCGCAGCCATCCGGCGGCAGCGGCAATGCCTGGGGCTAAACACCTTCCATATACGGTAAAATGTTTCAAGTTGGAGGGCTTCTGAAAAGATTGACAAGAAAGGCTGATAATATGGATTATGTAAAATCGAAATCACGATCAACTATACAGGGTTTTCTAGTGGTTCTCGCTGCTCTTTTGACGCTTTCCATTGGAATGGTCGGGTTGGCCGGTTGCTCGGGCGGCACGAGCGATGAAGACGCCATCCGCGCATCGCTCGCGTCCGAACTGGACAGCATCAAAAACATCGACGACGCGTTCGTCAACGAGTTCTCCGAGTCCATCGACATGAGCCAGCTTTCGGTCTACGGCATCGACGGCGTCGAGTTCATGAAGTCCTACCTGAGCGGCTTCGATTACGCGATCGACTCGATCAATGTCGACGGCGACAGCGCCACGGCCCAGATCACCCTTACTTGCAAGAGCTATACCGGCTACCTGCAGGCGCTGCAGACGGCCGTGGACGAGGTCACCGCCGATCCCGATGCTCTTGCCGCTCTCTCCAACGACGAGATCAACCAGAAGATCGGCGAGATCGTCATCGGCTCCCTCGACGGCGTCGAGCTGGCGGCCACCCAGCCCATCACCATCACCTACACCAAGGTCGACGGAACCTGGGAGCCGGCCTCGTCCACCTCGGGCGACATCGCGGCCGCGCTGATGACCAACTAAACGCGCCGTCAACGCGCAAACCCTTTGAAGGGCGCTCCATTGGGGCGCCCTTCTTCTATAATGCCAGGTAATCGACAATGCTTCTCGCGACGAAAAGAGAAATCGAACATGGGTTCCCATACAAAAACGAACAGCGGGGGAGCGACGACTCCCCTCTCCCCTCGCCTCGCTCTTCAACTGGCCGCGCCCCATACCTGGCCGGCGGCCATCATGCCCGTGCTCGTGGCCGCCGCCTGCGCCTTGGCCAACACCGGGTCGCTGGACGTGGGCATGGCGTGGCTTCTGCTCCTCATCTGCATCCTCATGCAGGCGTCCGTGAACACCTTCAACGACTACTTCGACTTCATCAAGGGAACCGATACGGCCGAGGACAACGTGGAGGCCTCCGACTCGGTGCTCGTCTTCAACGACGTCAATCCGCGCTCGGCCCTCGGGCTGGCCATCGGCTTTCTGGTCGTGGCCTTCCTGTTCGGCCTGTACGTTGTTTGGAAGACAGGTCCCGTTCCCCTCGTCATCGCGCTTTTCGGAGCCGTCATCGTCGTGATGTACTCCGGAGGCAAGACGCCTCTCTCCTACCTTCCCGTCGGCGAGGCGGTGAGCGGCATCGTTATGGGCGGTCTTATTCCGCTGGCATGCTACCAGGTGCTCTCGGGCACGTTCACGTTCATGGCGCTCCTTTGGGCCACGCCCACGATCATCGGCGTGGGCCTCATCATGATGACGAACAACACCTGCGACATCGAGAAGGACATCGAGGCATCCCGCCGCACGCTGCCGGTGCTGATGGGCCGAGAAAAGGCGCGCACCCTCTACCACGCCCTCATGGTCGTTTGGGTTCTCACCATCCTCGCCATCGTCGCCATCTGGTTCCCCCGGGGCATCGTCGTGCTCCCCTTCTTGGCGCTCGGCTGCTACCCCCTCATGATGGGCCTGTGGAAAAATCCGCTCGCGGCACCCACACGCATCGGCGCCATGGGCCAGATCTGCAGCGTGAACGTGGCTCTGGGCGCATTCTACGCCGCCGCCCTCCTGCTTTAGGAGCGCCAGGGAATCTGCACGAGATCGGGCAGTCCTTCGCGAAAACGCTCCAGCGAGAAGTCCTTCAGCAGCTCTTCCGGCGTCGCCGGCGCCTCTTCGGGAACAAGCCCCGCCACCGCCGCGATATGTCCGATGACGGCTCGCGGACTTCCGAACCGGGCCAGCAGCTCGTCTAAGGCCGCGTCCCGATCGCGTTTCGAGAGACGCCGGTTCTGCTCGGCTACGAGCAGCGGAACGTGCGCATAGGCGGGGTGCGGCAGCCCGAGAAGATCCTGGAGGTAGCGCTGCTGCGGCGTGGAGCAAAGCAGATCGACGCCACGCACGACTGAATTGACGCCCTGGGCGGCATCGTCCACCACCACTGCCAGCTGATAGGCGAACGCGCCGTCGGAGCGGCGTATGAGGAAGTCGCCGCAGTCGCGGTCGAGCTTTTGCGCGTAGGATCCCTGAACGAGGTCTTCGAAAGCGATCGTGCGGCCGTCCACGGCAACTCTCCAGCCTGGCGTGCGCCCCGCTGCCCGGCGCGCCTCCACCTCCTCGGCCGACAGATGGCGGCAGGTGCCGGCATAGACGAGCTTCTCGCCCCGGTGGGGCGCCGAGGCGGCGTGAAGGTCGGCCCGCGTGCAGAAGCACGGGTACAAAAGCCCCCGGGCTTCAAGGCGCCCGAATGCCTCGGCATAGGCCTCGTCGCGATCATGTTGGAAGTACGGCCCCTCGTCCCAGAAGAGTCCCAGGGCCTCGAAATCACGCTGGATCTGGTCGATGTAGACGCCCTTCGAGCGCTCGCGGTCGAGATCCTCGATGCGCAGCACCATATGCCCGCCCTGGGACTTCGCCACGAGCCATGCGATGAGCGCTGCGTAGATGTTGCCCGCGTGCATGCGCCCGGTCGGCGACGGCGCGAAGCGGCCGACAACGGGTGTCGCCTCTGTCGCTCCGCTTTCCGTCATAGCCAATGAAACCTTTCCGGCGCAGTCTTAAAACCGGGCTACTTCTCGCGCCGGTCGTCGACGTGCTTGGCCTTGCCGATGGCGCGCTCGATGCCGCCGGGTTCCACCAGGCGCACCTCCGGCGCCACGAGCAGCGTGCCCTTGAGCTTCTCGGCGATTCGGGCGCGCAGGGCGTCCATGGCCTCGAAGGAGTCGCGGAAGGCCTCGGGGCGCAGCTCGGTCTCCACGATGAGCGCGTCCATGCCGCCGCGGGTCTCCACGATGATATGGTAATGGGGCGTGACCTCCTCGATGCCCGTGAGCACGTCCTCGATCTGCGAGGGGAACACGTTGGTTCCGCGGATGATGAGCATGTCGTCGGAGCGGGAGCGCACCTTGTCCATGCGGGCCAGCGTACGACCGCAGGCGCAGGGCTCGGTGTGCACGGCGGTCAAGTCGTGGGTGCGGTAGCGCAGCACCGGAATGCCCTGCTTGCAAAGGGGCGTGAGCACGAGCTCCCCCATCTCGCCCTCGCCCACCGGCTCGCCGGTTTCCGGATCGATGACCTCCCACAGGAAATGATCCTCGGCGATGTGCTGCTGGTAGCGCTCGGCCAGACACTCGCCGGACACCCCCGGCCCCATAACCTCGGTGAGGCCGTAGTTGTCGGTGCAGACGATGTGCATGCGCCGCTCGATCTCGGCTTTCAGGCCCGGCGGGCAGGGCTCGCCGCCGAAAAGGCCCACGCGCAAAGGCGACTTCTCCCAATCGTAGCCCATCTTCTCCCCCACCTCGCAGATGTGCATGGCGTAGGAAGGCGTGGCCACGAGCACGGTGGTGCCGTAGTCCTCGATCATCTGGATATGGCGCTCGGTGTTGCCCGAGCCGGCGGGAATCATGGCGCAGCCCAGACGCTGCAGCCCGTAGTGCAGGCCGAAGCCGCCGGTGAACATGCCGTAGCCGAAGGCCATCTGGGCGATGTCCCCGGGCACGACGCCGGCCATCTGCACGAGGCGGGCGATGCACTCGCTCCACATGTCCATGTCGTCGTCGGTGTAGCCCACCACCACCGGCTTTCCCGTGGTACCCGACGAGGAGTGCAGCTCGCGGATGTCGTCCAGCGGCACCGCGAACAGGCCAAAGGGGAAGGTCTCGCGCAGCACGGCCTTATCGGTGAAGGGGAGCTTGCGCACGTCCTCGAGCGTCTGGATGTCGCTCGGCGCCACGCCCATCTCGTCCAGCTTCTGACGGTAGTAGGGCACGCGCTCGTAGGCGTAGGCCACGGTCTCTTTCAGCTTCTCCAGCTGGAGGGCGCGGATGTCCTCGCGGGAGGCGCACTCGATCTCGGGCTTGTAAATGGGCAGGGCGTCGAACCGTCCCGCCTCGGCGGCGGCCAGCGCCGCGCCCTTCTTTGTCACGTCGATGGAATCCATTGCCTCGCTCATGCGCCCTTACGCCTCCTTCGCAGCGCGCTCGGCGACGATGCGCGCGATGTCCTCTTGGGAAATGAGCTCCACCGGCTCGTCGGCCAGAAGCGCCTGGGCGCGCTCCGGCTCGCTTGTGGAGAGCACGATGTAGGTGGAGATCATGGAATAGCTGTAGACCACGTTGATGCCGCATTTGGCGAGCACGCCCATGACCCGCGAGAGCTCGCCGGGCGTATCGACGAGCTTCAGGCAGATGACCGGGGATACGACGCAAGCGCAGCCGGCATCCTTAAGCGCCTCCATGGCCGCCTCGGGCCTATCGACGATGAAACGGAGAATGCCGTACTCCCCCGTGTCGGCGGCGGAGAAGCCGCGCACGGAAACGCCGGCGCCCTCGAAGAGGTCGAGCACCCGGTTCATGTGCCCCGGGCGGCTGTTGGCGAATACGCTGATCTGGGAAACGGTCATGCTATTCTCCCTCCTCGTTCTCGATGAGGGCTCGGCCCGCGCGCAGGGCGGCGAGGTTCGCCTCGACGGTCTTCTGCGGCACGCGCTCGGCCACGGTCTCCTCCCATACCTCGACGGGAATATCGAGGCGTGCGGCCAAGGCCCCCACGAGCACCACGTTGGCGCATTTGGCATTGCCGGCCGCCCGCGCGATGGCGTCGGCGTCGATGAGCAGAGCCCCGGCCTCGCGCAGGCGCTCCCGGGCGTTCTCGGGCATCGAAGCGGCACCGGTGAGCACCGGCAGGGGCCGGATGGCCACATCGTTGACGATGAGCGAGCCGCCCTCCTTGAGCTGGGGCAGATTGCGCAGGGCCTCGGTGGTCTCGAAGGCGACGACGACATCGGCGCATCCCGCGTCCGATACCATGGACTTCACGTCCTCGCCCACGCGCACCACCGTGGTCACGGCGCCGCCGCGCTGGGCCATGCCGTGGATCTCAGACACCTTCACCTGAAGATTCGCCTTCATGCAGCTGAAGGCGAGCAGATCGGCGGCGAGGATGGTTCCCTGGCCGCCCACACCGCACAAAAGCACCGTCTTAGTGGCATTTTCCATAAACGGCCTCCTATTCCTGGACGATGGCGTCGAAGCGGCAGTACTGGGTGCAGTGGCCGCAGCCGATGCACAGCGCGGGATCGATGAGGGCGCGCCCTGTCTCCTCGCGGCCGAGGGCCGGACAGCCCAGGGTCACACAGGCGCCGCAGGCCGTGCAGGAGCCGCTCACGAACAGCGGCGGCTCTACGTGGCGCTCGAGCAGCACGCAGGGCGAGCGAAACACGATGACCGAAATGTCGTCGCTGCCCGTGGCCTCCTTGAGGGCCCGTCGCACGGCGGCGGCGTCGTTGGGATCGACCACGCGCACATCCTCGACGCCGAGGGCAGCCACCACGGCCTCTATGTTCAACTCGCGGCTGGGCCGGTTCTGCAGGGTCACGCCGTTGAAGGGGTTGCCCTGGCGCCCCGTCATGGCGGTGGTGCGGTTGTCGAGCACGCACACCGTGCCGGCGCCGCGGTTGTACACCGTGGAGATGAGCGAGCTCAAGCCCGAATGGGCGAACGTGGAGTCCCCGATGACGGCGACGATGGGACGATGCTCCGTGCCGGCCAGCGCCAGCTCGAAGCCGTGAGCCATGGAGACCGAGGCTCCCATGTCCACCGTGGTGTCCATGGCCGAGAGCGGCGGCAGGGCGCCCAAGGTATAGCAGCCGATGTCGCCGGTCACGATGGCCCGCATCCTCGAGAGCTCCTTGAACACGAGGCGATGGGGGCATCCCGGGCACAGCGCCGGGGGGCGTCCCGGCAGATCGGTCGCAGCCGGCGCATGGGGCGGCTGCTCAAGGCCGAAGGCCGCGCGCACGAGCCCCGGCGACAGCTCGCCGGCCCGCGGCAGAGGGCACGGCGTATCGCTCGCCGGCACCCCGCAGGCCCGCACGGCGTCTTTGAGGTACTCCGAGCCCTCCTCCACGACGTACACGGCTTCGACGGAATCGGCGAAATCGCGCAGGGCGGCCGCGGGAAGGGGCCAGGTGACCCCGAGCTTGAAGATGCTCGCGTCCGGGAGCGCCTCGGCCACGTGCTGGTAGGCCGCGCCGGCGCAGACGACGCCCACAGTGTCCTTCCCCTCTATCACCTCGTTGTAGGGGCAGGTTTCCACCCACTGGCGCAGCTTATCGATGCGATCCAGCTGCACGAGGCGGCGCGGCTTGGCGAAAGCGGGCATCATGACCCACTTCGCCGGATTCTTCTCATAGGGCCTTGCCGGCGCCTCGGCGCGCTCCCCCGCCTCGACGGGCGTCTTCGTATGGGAGATGCGCACGCTGGAGCGGATGATCACCGGCACGTCGAAGCGCTCGGAGATATCGTAGGCCTCGCGGGTGAAGCGCAAGGCCTCGGCGGAATCGGCCGGATCGAGGCACGGGATGGCGGCGGCCTGGGCGTAGTAGTGCGAGTCCTGCTCGTTCTGGGAGGAGTACATGCCCGGGTCGTCGGCGGCCAAGATGACCATCCCGCCGCCCACGCCGGTGTAGGCGGCCGTGAACAGCGGGTCGGCCGCCACGTTCACGCCCACATGCTTCATGGTGGCGAGCACCCGCGCGCCGGCGGCCGAGGCCCCGATGCCCACTTCCACGGCCACCTTCTCGTTCACGCACCACTCGGCGTAGACGCCCTCCTTCTTGGCGAAGGCCTCCAGCGTCTCCGTCGACGGCGTGCCCGGGTAGGCCACGCCGATGGTGCAGCCCGCCTCCCAGGCGCCCTGGGCGATGGCCTCGTTGCCGCTCATCAGCTCCATATGTCTCTTCCTCTCCCTTCGGCGGCCGCCGTCGCGCCCGCGGCCCTAATTCTCCTCGTACTGCATGCAGAAGGTGCCGATCTGAATGAAGTCACCCGGACGCAGCGCACGGGCCTCCACGGAATCGTTGTTCACCCACACGCCGTTGAACGAGTTGGCGTCGCGGATGACGTAGCAGCCGTTCTCCTGCTCGATGGTGGCGTGCATGCGCGAGACGGTCATGTCGTTCAGGAAGATCGTGCACTGGGGACTGCGGCCGATGGTGACGGGCTCGCCCGTGAGCGCGAAGCTGATGCCCACCTGCGGGCCGCGCACGACGTTGAGCGTCGCACGGGCCGGGGCGCTCTCCTCAACGGTTGCGGCCGGCGTCTCGCTCATGACGAGCGGCTGCATGGCCTGCGTGGCGCCGAGCAGCTTGAATCCGCAGGTGGGACACACGGTGTCGTTCGGTGAAATCTCGTGGGAACAAACGGGGCAGCGCTCGCTCATGGCCCACCTCCTTACTCGTTGGCGGCGCCTGCGGCACCCGCGCCCGCGCCGCTTCGGGCACCGTCGGCGGGAGCGTCGTCTGAGACGCCTGCGGCGATGGCCGCAACGGACTGATGATCCTCGCGAGAGGATGACTTACTGTAGATGAGGGGCGTCTCGTTGACGACCTCGGTCGGTGCCGGGGCGTCGTTGCCCCACAGCCGGTTCCACCAAATGCCGATGCCCTCGAGAAAACCGGGGGCCGGCGAATCCTCGCAGGCGATGAGGTCCTGGGTGGCGACAAGCTCGTTGCCCTGGTAAAAGTTGGCGACGCCCACGACATCCCCCGCGGCCACCGAACCGGTCAGCTCCTCGGCGACGATCTCCTGGCTCACATTGCCCTCGGGCGCGAACACCTCGACGGCGGCCGAGGGATCGGCGAAGGTGGCCGCCACGGTGCGGTCCGGCCACGCACTCTGGGACACGCGGGCGATGAGCGGCACCTCGGTGCCGCCGTCAGCTGCAAAGGCCACGGTCTCGGGACTGTGGGCCAGCGCATAGCTCACACGGTTGTCGTAGACCCAGTCGAACAGTGTCTCGGTGTCCTGGAAGCGCGCGTCCTCGGAGGGCGAGCCCAGCACGATGGCGTACAAAAGGCCGTCGCCGCGGTCGCACGCGCCAGCGAAGGAATTGCCCGCCGCCTCGGTGTAGCCGGTCTTGATGCCGCAGGCGCCCTCGTAGGTGCCGAGCAGACGATCAGTGGATTGAAGGTCGATGACCTGGGGCTTGCCGTCGGCGCGCGTGACGGTGATCTGGGCAGACTCCTTCGACACGATGGAGCGGAACGTCTCGTTTCCCATGGCGTAGGCGCTCATGAGGGCGACATCGCGGGCGCAGCTGTACATCTCGTTGTCATAGGCGCCGATGTCGAGCCCATGGGGGTTGGAGAACAGCGTCTCGGTCATCCCGAGCTCGGCGGCCTTGGCGTTCATGGCCGCCACGAAGGCCTCGTTGGCGGTCTGCGAATCGTCGGTCTTCATCCCCTCGCCCAACGTCTCGGCGATGGCGATGGCAGCGTCGTTGCCCGAGGGGATCATGAGTCCCGCGAGCGCCGCCTCAAGGGTGAGCGTGTCGCCCGCCCACAGACTCGCCGACGACTCGCCCACCGAGGCGGCCTCCTGGCTCACCGTCACCGTGCTGTCCAGGGGCACGCCGGAGTCCAGCGCGACGATGGCGGTCATGATCTTGGTGATGGAGGCGATGTGCGACCGCTCGAGGGCGCCCCGCGAGAAGAGCACCGTGCCCTCGTCGTCCATGACCAGCGCGAAGGACGCCGTGACATTCGGACAGGCAACCGCCGGCAGCCCGCGCGCCTCGACGGAGGCACCCAGGATCTCGTCGGTGCCGCGCACGTCGGCGAAGGCCCGTGCCGGCGCGCCCAAAGGCAGCGCCAGCAGCAGAGCCAAAGCGAAGCCGAGCGCCCGCCTTGACAGACGGGCGCCTCCTTGGTGCGCACTGCCGTTTTCGATAGGGCTAAGCAGGGTCAACGCAGTAAACCTCTTCCGGAGCCAGAACGGCGAAGCCCGCCTCGGCGAGAACCGCCTCGGCACCGTCGCCCTCGATCTTCAGCACGTCGACGGCCTTGCCGTCGGCGGTGCAGAAGCAGTAGCCGTACTCGATGTTCATCGAAGCCCCTTGGCAGAATCCGAGAAGATCGGCCAAAGTGCCGGGAGCATCCTCGACGGACACGGCGATGACCGGCGTGAGCGAGGCGCGGAAGCCCGCCTGCCCCAGCACCTCCACCGCGCGTTTCGGTGTGTCGCAGAAGATGCGAACGATGCCGAAATCGGCGGTGTCGGCGATGAACAGGGCCTTCATGTTGATGTCGGCATCGGCCAACGTGCGGCAGGCCGCGGCGAGCCGCCCCTTCTCATTGGCGAGAAAAACGGTGAGTTGCGAAATCATTACTGGTTCTCCCCTCTCAGGTCGATGACGCGCTTGGCCTTGCCCTCGGAGCGCGCGATGGTCTTGGGCTCCACGAACTTGATGTCGACGGCCACCTGCAGGTTGCTCTTGAGGGCGGCGGCCAGACGGTTGCGCAGGTCCTCCAGGCGGCGCACCTCGTCGATCGGGAAGTCGGGCTCGGTTTCCACCTGCAGCTCCACATGGTCGAGCGGGCCGTTCATGGTGAGGATGATCTGGTACTGGGTGGCGATCTCCGGGAACTCGGTGATGACCTGCTCGATCTGGGACGGGAACACGTTCACGCCGCGGATGATAAGCATGTCGTCGGTGCGGCCCAGAAGACGCCCGATCTTGCGATGGGTGCGCCCGCACGCGCACGGCTCGGCGTTGATGGTGGTGACGTCGCGGGTGCGGTAGCGGATCATCGGCGAGCACTCGCGGGTCAGCGTCGTGATGACGAGCTCGCCCACTTCGCCGTCGGGGAGGACCTCCAGCGTCTCGGGATCGATGATCTCGCAGTAGAACTGGTCCTCGGCGATGTGCAGACCGCCGCGCTCGGCGCATTCCATGGCCACGCCGGGGCCCATGATCTCGGAGAGGCCGTACACATCGCAGTACTGAATGCCCAGCTTGTCGGCGATTTCCTGACGCATGTTCTCCGAGCAGGGCTCGGCGCCGAAGATGCCGCCGGAGATTTGGAACTCGGTGGCCGGGTCGTAGCCCATCTCAATGGCCGTATCGGCGATAAGCAGGGCGTAGGAGGGAGTGCAGGCCAGGATGTCGGTCTTGCAGTCCTTGAGCATCTGCACCTGGCGCTTGGTGTTGCCCGACGAGGTGGGGATGACGGTGCAGCCCATGGCCTCGCCGCCGGCATGCGCCCCCAGACCACCCGTGAACAGGCCGTAGCCGTAGGACACCTGGATGGTGGAATTCTCGTCGCCGCCCACCATGGCGATGCCGCGGGCGAAGCAGTCGCCCCAGTTCGCGAGGTCGTTGGCGGTATGCCCCACCACCGTCGCCTGGCCCGTAGTGCCCGAGGAGGCGTGGATGCGGGCCACATCGGCGTTCTCGCGGGCGAACATGCCGAAGGGGTAGTTGTCGCGCATGTCCTGCTTCACCACGAAGGGGAACTTGGCGATGTCCTCGAGGCTCTCAAGGTCGTCGGGGGTCACGCCCGCCGCATCGAAGCGCTCGCGGTACAGCGGCACGTTCTCGTAGGCGTTGCGCAACGACTCCCGCATGCGCTCGAGCTGCAGTTCGCGCAGCTCCTCGCGGGGCATCGTCTCAATCTCCGGTTGAAAGTACACTGGCTTCCTCCTTGTCCGTAGCTTCCTTATCGGCATCTTCTCTCTCGCGTGTCGGCGTATTCGGCCCCACGACGGTCACCTCGTCGATGGGAGCGTAGTTGGAGGTGAAATCCTCCTCGTGAAGCACGTTGCCCGCGCGGTCGCGGACGGTGCGGTGCACAGTCACGCTGCGCCCGTCGGCCCCGGCAGTCTTGACATAGCGCGTGCCTTCAGGCTCGCTCTCGTCGACTTTGGTGCGCTTCTTGAAGGGCTCTCCGGTCTCCCAGTCGCCGGTCTGCGTGGAGACCACGTAGCCCGGATCGATACCGTACAGTGTAACGGTTAGGCTGGAATCGGTGTAGCGCGAGCGCATCAAAACATCCGAAGTGCCGTCATTGACCCATGTAAGGTCGAGGTCGGGGTACGCGATGGCAGCGTCGCGGCCCGTGGGGTAGCTGGAGATGTAGAGCGAGTGGTTGCGCCGCTCGGTCACGGGATAGCCCGCCTCGTAGACCGCATTGAACACCGTGGTGGCCACCTGGCAGATACCGCCGCCGATGGCGTCGTCGTACTCGCCGTTGATGATGGCGTGCGCCGCCTGGAAGCCCGCCTCCTCGTTCGCCTCGCCCACCGTGTCGTTGAACGACCACTCCCCTCCGTCGGCCCGGGCGATGGAATTGTTCAGCAAGTCGGCCGCCGTATGGATGTTGTGACGTCGATTGGCCGTGGCGGGGCTGTCGTTGTACTCGGTCGTGAACGAGGAGATCGGAGCGATAAGGCCCATCTCGAGCGCTTCGTCGAAGGTAGTCCGGGACGGAGCCTCGCCCCATTGGATGGCGATGGAAGGGGTGTCGGAGCCGGCCGCCTCACTGCCGAACAGGGCGCTTTGGGCCTGCGCTGCCGCATCGGCGGTATGGGGATAGCGCGAGCCCTCGCGGGCGCTGACCCACACCTCGCCGCCATCGACGTCGAATGACACCGTGGCCGCCGAGGTGTAGCCCGCGTCGCGAATGAGCCCGAGCAGCCCCGAGGCCGCCTCGGTCTCGTCAAGGTAGGGAACCAGGGCGAAGCCCTCCTCCCGTTCTTCCACCCGGGTGCGCACCCACGCGCCCAGATCCGCCGCCCCCAGCGGCCACTCGGTCTGCTCGAAGGAGAAGGTGCAGCCCCGATCGAGGGCCGCCTGGACCTCGTCGGCGACCCGGGCGGCCTCATCGGCGCCGATGCGCACGTCCCCCTCATCGGGCGTCGCCACGATGACGACCTTGCCGGGCGCCTCGCCGAGAAAGCCCTCGGAGAGCTGACGGGCCACCGAGGCGCGGTCGACGGCCTTGCCGCCGTGGCCCTCCGTGACCGACACCGCGCCCGCCTCGATGGCGATGCCGTAATCGAGGCGCGGCTCGCCGGCAGATTCATCGATGGAGGAGCACAGCGCCTCCAAGGCCTCCTCGTCGAAGGAAAGGGCGACGTCGACGGAAACGCCGTTGCGCGCCGCCTCCATACGCTCCGCAAGACCGCCGTCTCGGCCCACGGCGAAGGCGCGGGAGATCAGCTCGCTCACGGAAAGCCTCGCGCCCAGCGTGCCGCTCTCGGCGACCCACACCTGCTTGTTGGCCCGGGCCTCCTCTAAAGAGAGCTGCTCGGCCTGGGCGTCCTGTTCGGCAAGCTCGCTTTCCACATCAAGGGTGTCGCGGGCCTCCTCGCTGGCGAAGATAAGCGCCCGGCCATCGGCAACGCGAGGCTCGTAGAAGGAGCTCACGGCGCGACGAGCCTCCTCCTCGGTCATGCCGGAGACATCCACCGCGCCCACCGACACGCCATCGTAGATGCGGGAGCCGTTGACCGCGCCGTCGATGGCCCAGGCGCCGCCGACGAGCGCTAAAAGCGCCAGCACAGCCGCCAGGGCAATGCGGGGCCCGAGGGAACGGCGCTTGGCGGCAGGACGGCTCGCAATTCCGGCACGGCCCGCACTCGCGCCTCGCGGGGCGCCGAAGTTGCGCGGAGCCTTGGCCTGCGAAACCGTGGCGCGAGAACGATTCGACGGAGATGCGGCACGGCGCGCCGTCGTCGCGCCGCCAGCGCGCTTCGTCGTCGCGCCGGCGGCCGCGCCACCGCTGTGCGGGGTTACTGCCTTCGAAGAGCTCTTCGGTCTTGTTGCGGCCCGCGCCGACGGACGAGATGCGGATGAGGAGGGTCGAGCAGAGGAAGACTGCGCTGTTGCGGAAGAGGACGATCGAACGGTGCCCTTCGGACGAGAAACGCGGTTCGAAGGCATGACGATGCGCCGCTCGGCCCGCGCCCGCGCACGGCGCTCCTCGCTGCTCGGACGCTCGTCGGAGGGCCTACGCGTCGCCATGGGCGCTCGAACTTTCCGAAGCGGCCTCCTTGCGGTGTCTCAGCTCGGCGGCCAGGGCGCGCGCCGCCGCCACGGTGTAGTAGATAGTGACGCCAAGAGACAGGATGAGCCCCGCGTAGATGAACCAGATGCCCCAGGAGACGGCCTCGCCGTTGAACCCGGGCAACCAGGAGATGTCGCACCAGCCCAAACCGGGGATGAGCGGCGCATTGAAGAGAAGCCCGGCAAAGCCGATGAACAGAAACGTCGTGGCGAACTTGCCCGGATAGACGACGGGCACGCGGATGCGGTAGCGCGACAGAAGCCACGCGCCCCCGATGAGCAGGTAGGCGTCGCGCAGCACCACGACGACGATCACCCACAGGGGAATGCGGCCGACGAGGAACACGCCGAGGACGCCGGTGATCATGAGGATGCGATCCACCGCCGGATCGAGGATCTGCCCCAACTTCGATACCGTATGGGTGCGCCGGGCCAGCTGTCCGTCGATGAAGTCGCTGGCGGCAGCCGCAGCGAAGACGAGGGTGGCGGCCAGGTTGAAGCCGGAGAGCAGCAGCCACAGGTACACGGGCACGAGGCACAGGCGCACGAAGGAGACGACGTTGGCCGCCGTGAAGATCTCGCTTGTCACCTGCTCGGGGATCTCTTCCCCATCTCGCTGCCCTTCGGCCATGAGGCGTCCTGCTCCTTCCCTACAAAAACCGGACCCTCGACGAGGGTCCGGCGCACGTGCCGATAACGGCATATTTTAGCAGAGCGGCAAGCCCTTCTCAGACTCACCACGAAACTTAACGAGCGGTTAAGCTTACGATTCCGTCACCGCCGCCTTTAGGTCGGGGACGTGCACCACGCGGCAGGATTTCGCGGTGGCGATGGGCGTGTAGGCGGGATCCATGGTCAGGCAGTGCTTGGGACAGACGCGCACGCAGGTGCCGCACTGCACGCAGCGGAACGGATCGATGGCCCAGGTGCGCTCCTTCTTCTCCACCGCGATGGCGTCGGCCGGGCAGCTCTTGGCGCAGATGCCGCACAGAATGCACGCACTCGCATCGTTTTCGATATGCCCTTTGAGCCCCGCCGGGGCCGGTTTCTGCTCGAAGGGGTACAGCACGGTCTCGGGCTTCTTGAACAGAGAGCCGAAGGTCATGCCGCCCAGTTTGAAGCTTCCCATATCCGCCTACCTTTCCGTGCAGCTGATGCAGGGGTCGATGGTCAGGATGATCATGTTGACGTCGGCCAAGTCGCACCCTTTCAGGGCCACGGTCATACCGGCGAGGTTCTGCGAGGTGGGCGTGCGCATGCGCATGCGCTCCAGGTTCTTCGAGCCGTTGCCGCGGGCGTAGTAGTAGCACTCGCCGCGGGGCTGCTCGAGCACGTTGGACGCCTGGGCGCCGTCGGCGGGCGCGCCCTTCACCGCCACCTCGATGTCGCCGGCGGGGATCTTCGCGCCGAGCTCCTTGATGATCTCGATGGACTGGAGCACCTCCAGACAGCGCACCTTCACGCGGGCGTAGCAGTCGCCCTCGGTGGCCGTGATGGGAGCGAAGTCCGCCAGATCGCCGTAGGCGCCGCGCCCGAAGGAGCGCACGTCGTAGGGCAGGTTGGAAGCGCGGGCGAAAGGCCCCACCATGGAAAGCGCCGCCGCGTCCTCGGTAGTGATGTGGCCCACGCCCACGGTGCGGTTCTTCACCGAGGTGTCCGTGAGCAGCGTGTTCATGATCTGCGTGTACTCGCCCTTGATACCGTCGAGCACCGAGACGATCTCGGCCATCTGGCTCGCGTCGATGTCGCGCACGACGCCGCCCACCTTCACCACGGACAGGATGACCCGTCCCCCGGTGGTCTTCTCGAACAGGTCGAGCACGCGCTCGCGCAAACGCCAGCAATGCATGAACATCGATTCGAAGCCGAAGGCGTCGGCGGCAAGGCCCAGCCACAAAAGATGCGAGTGGATACGGGACAGCTCGTGCCAGATGACGCGCAGATACTCGGCGCGCTTCGGCACCTCCACGCCCATGAGGGACTCGACGGTCTCGGCATAGCCGAGGGAGTGCCCCATGGCGCAGATGCCGCAGATGCGCTCGGCAATGTAGATGAACTGGTTGTAGTCGCGGGTCTCCACGAGCTTCTCCAGGCCGCGGTGCACGAACCCGATCTGCGGGAGCACGTCCACGACGGTCTCGTCCTGCACCACCAGATCGAGGTGCAGAGGCTCCGGGAGCACCGGGTGCTGGGGCCCGAAGGGAATGACGGTCGCCTTGCTCATGCTATTCTCCCTTCCCTTCTGCGGCCTTTCGGGCCTTGGCTTCCATGGCGGCGCGCACCTTCGCGGCCTTTTCCGGATCCAGGCCCGCTATCTTGGCCTCGATCTCCTCCTCCGTAGGACCGACCGGCGCCGGGGCGGCAGCCGCGGCCTTCTTGGCCTTGGCCTCCATGGCCGCCCTCACTTTCGCGGCCTTCTCTGGGTCGAGCCCGGCGATCTTGGCCTGGATCTCCTCCTCGGTGGGGCCGGTTGGCGCCTCGGCCGGTGCGGCCGCCTTCGCCTCCTTGGCGGCCTTGGCCGCGGCGATCTTCTTCGCCTTCTCGCGCGCCGCCAGCTGCTCGGGGCTCACCACGGTCATGGGGGCCTTCTCCGCCAGCTGGTAGAACATGCCGCCGAAGTCGATGGCGATGTCGCTGATGGCCACGTCGAACAGGTCGTGGATCTCGTTCTCGCAGACGAAGGCCTCCAGGTACAGGTCGGTGATGGAGGGCACCACGTCCGTCTGCTTCACGCCGCTCACGTTGAAGTTGGCGAGATGCCCGTCCTTCATGTAGGAGTAGACGAGATCGATGCCCTCCTCAGTGTTGACGGCGAGGATCTGCACGTAGCGCCAGCCCTCGGCATGGCGCGCGGCCGCCAAGTCGTGCACGCCGGCCAGCGGCAGCTCCTCGAAGGTCTGCTCAAAGGTCGTCATTTCTCACGCTCCCTTCTTGGCAGCGGCCAGGGCCGCCGACTTCTCGTCGAGCTTCGCCACGCCGGCCACCACGGCGTCGATGATCTGCTCCGGGCGCACGGCGCAGCCCGGGGCGTACACATCGACGGGGATGGCCTTGTCCACGCCGCCGATGACGTTGTAGCAGTCGTGGAAGACCCCGCCGGTGCAGGCGCAGATGCCGCAGGCCACGACCACCTTGGGCTCGAGCATCTGGTCGTAGATCTCGCGGACGACGCCGATGTTCTGCTCGTTCACGCTGCCGGTGACGAGGAAGATGTCGGCGTGCTTGGGATTGCCCGTGTTCACCACGCCGAACCGCTCGCCGTCGAAGCCGGGGCACAGCGTCGCTAAGACCTCGATGTCGCAGCCGTTGCAGCTGGAGCCGTCGTAGTGGATGACCCAGGGCGATTTCGATGCGAATGCCATGTGCCTACCTCCTTACAGAAACGCGAGGAACGCGACGTTCACGCCGCCGGCGATAAGGGCCACGAGCCACGCCGACTTGAACATGAACTGCCACTTCACACGCGCGAAGTTGTTGTCGATCCAGATCTCCAGGAAGTACACCAGAAGCACGATGACGACGGCGACCAGAATGGAGACGGGGTTCGCCCACAGGAAGAACATGCCGATCCAGCCGAGGAAGAGCACGTTCTCGCACCAGTGCATGATCTCCACCATGCCGAGCGTAGGCCCGCTCATCTCGGTGGTCATGCCGCGCACGATCTCCTGGTGGGCGTGATGCGACATGGACAGGTCGAAGGGCGACTTGCGCAGCTTGATGGTGAGGATGAAGAGCACGCCCAAGAACACGAGCCAAATGGTGCAGATGATCGGGTGGTTGAGCTGGAACACCTCGGCCACGTCGAAGGAGCCTGCGGCCTGGAAGAAGGCCACGGCCATGAGCAGCACCATGGGCTCGTAGCTCATCACCTGCAGCGTCTCGCGGGCCGCGCCCACCTCGGCGTAGGGGCTGCGCGTGGAGTAGGCGGCCATGATGAAGAACAGGCTCGACAGCGTGATGACGAACACGCACAGAAGCAGGTTGCCGCCGGAGTAGAAGATGCCGCCGGCGATGAGCGCGAACAGCAGCGCGCAGGCCACGTAGACGCCTTCCACGGAGTTGACGGAGACGCGCTCCTTCTCGAAGAGCTTGCGCACGTCGTAGTAGGGCTGCAGAAGCGGCGGCCCCACGCGGCCCTGCATGCGGGCCGAGATGATGCGGTCGAGACCGGCCAGGAGGCACCCGATGACGGGGCCTGCCACGGCGAACAGGAGGGTGCCGATGAGTGTCGTAAGCAAAGTCATGAGATCACACCCTTCCTAAAAGCCCATCGGGCCCGCGATGATGGCGACGACGAACGCGGCGGCCATGATGAGCGTGTTGAACGCCACGCCGACCGGCGCGATGCGGGCCTCGCCGAACACGGATTCCATGTACCAGTTGCGCGTCGTGGCCTCAGTGGTGCCCGACAGCGAGTTCTGGAAGGCGCGGGAGTCGTTGTCGCGGCTGATGCCGGCCAGATAGACGTTCGCCCGACGCGATTTCTGCTTGGTTCCAAGGCCGGCGAACAGCACGGCCACCACGATAACGGTGCAGATGGAGGCGAGCCACAGGTTGTCCGTGGCGATGTCCTGGCCGAGCATGCCGTAGACGCTGGCCACGTAGGGCTCGACGAGGGTGCCGGAGATGAACGGCAGGAACACGCAAGCCAGCACGAGCAGGCAGGCCATAAGAAGCAGCGCCGCCCATTCCGTCGGCTTCACCGTGATCTCCACGTTCTCCGGCTCGCCGGCGATGCCGGAGAGCTTGCCGAGCCACTTAGCCCAGAACATGAACGTGGCGGCGCTGCCGAAGGCCAAGATGATGATGAGGGCGACCTGGCGGGTGTCCACGAAGGACACGAGCGTGGCCCATTTGGCGAGCAGCATGCCGAAGGGCGCGATGAACATGCACATGATGCCGAGCATCATGAAGCGGGCCAGGCGCGGCATGCGGTCGAACAGAAGGTCCATGGACTCGATGTCGCGGCTGCCGATATGGTGCTCGGCGGTGCCGACGCACAGGAACAGAAGCGACTTCGCGATGGCATGGAACAGGATGAGGAAGCACGCGGCCCATACCGCCTCGGCGGTGCCCACGCCGGCGCAGGCCGTGATGAGGCCCAAGTTGGCAATGGTGGAATAGGCCAGCACGCGCTTGGCGTTGGACTGCGAGATGGCCATGAACGAGCACAGCGCGAAGGTGATGCCGCCCACGAGCATGACCATGACCGCCGGTGCCGGCGACACGTGGAACACGGGCGCCAGCTTCACCAGCAGAAAGACGCCGGCCTTCACCATGGTGGAGGAGTGCAAAAGCGCCGAAGTGGGCGTCGGGGCCACCATAGCGCCCAGAAGCCAGGTCTGGAACGGCATCTGCGCCGCCTTGGTGATGCCCGCGAAGGCCAGCGCGGTGACGGCCAAGGTGGTCAGGGCCGGGTTGTTCTGGCCGATGACGAGGAACTCGTAAAACGAGAACGTACCCACGGTAAGGGCGCAGCACCACAGCGCCACGAGAAAGCCGATGCCGCCGGCCAGGTTCATGATGATCTGGCGGAAGGCGTTGGCGATCGCCTCCTCGGTGCGGGTGTAGCCGATGAGGAGGAAGGAGCAGAGGGTCGTCACTTCCCAGCCGGTGAACATCCACTCCATGTTGTTCGAGAACACGATGACGTACATGGCGGAGAGGAACACGAACATCAGCGCGAAGAACATCGGGCGACGATCAGGCGCCCCTTCCGGCTCGTGGGCCTGGAAATCCTCCATGTAGCCCAAGGCGTAGATGCAGATGCCGCTTCCCACCACGCCGATGATGAAGGTCATCAGCAGCGAGAGCGAGTCGAAGTACAGGCCGTAGGGCACCTCGATGCCGTGGGAGAACATGAACTCGAGGATGAGCGTGCCGACCACCTGCACGCCCGCGAGCACGGCGGCCCACAGGTTCTTGTAGCGCACGGCGAACCACACGATGACCGCCGCGATGGCCACGGAGATGCCCGTGCAGATGAAGTCGATGGCCATGCTCTCGAACGCGAAGAGCGTGCAGCTCGCCCCCAGGTTCATGACCACGAGCACGACCGACGCCAGCGCGATGACAACGCCCGACACGCAGACGATGACGCGGCGCGGCCCCTCCTGCCGCACGAATAAGAGCGCGACGGCCACAATGAGGGGGAACACGATGAGGAAGCCGATCAGTCCGAAACTGAACTCCATTCAGGATCCTCCTAACCTAATATACCGGCCTCTCCGCAGCCTCATAATTTTCTGCGATTAGGCGAGATCCCTCGGATCCTGTTCCCTACCATAGCAAAGGAGGCGCAGGTAATCGCGCCCCCATCCCCCGACTCATGAGCAATACTCGGTAAAAGGGTCATCGTAATTGTGCAGTTGATCAATTTCCGCGAAGCCTCATCCGCTCGCGGCCGAATCGAACCGTCGGCCCAGAAGGGCGCCGGCCACGCCGCCGATCAGCGACGGCAAGAGCCACGCGAAACCGTAGGCGTACAGCGGAGCGGCTTCGACGAACGCGAAGGCACCGGTGAGATCGTGCACCGTGAGGAGGAGACTCGCCGCCACGGCGGCGAGCGCCGCCCCCTTGAACACCCAAGTGCCGCGCAGGTGCTTGCGGAACAGCAGAAGCACCACCGTCGTCATGAACGGCGGGCAGACCACGGACAAAATCGGGCTCGCCAGGGCGATGATGTTCGTCAGACCGAGATTGCAGATGAGCAGCGCCGCAACGACGACGACGATGAGGGCCGTCCGGTAGCTCACCCGCCGCATGGTGATGCGCTCGACGTAGTCGGCCGTTGCGCCGCACAGCCCGATGGCCGTGGTGAGACAGGCGAGGCCCACGACAATGCCCAGCACTGCCACACCGGCCTCCCCCATGAGCTTCCACACGATCATGGTGATGAGCTCGGCCTGGCTGACCGTGTGCGGCACGACGCTGGCGGAGGTGGCACCCAAGTAAGTAAGGCCACCGTATATGACGGCGAGCAGCACGCAGGACACGAGACTCGCCCGGGCCGTGACGCGCATCTGGTCGCGCTTCTCGCCGTAGCCGGCGGCCCGCACCGACTCCTGCACGAGGATGGAGAACCCGACGACCGCGAGGATGTCCATGGTCTGGTAGCCCGCGAGCACCCCGTCGGCAACGACGGTGTCCGTCTCGGGGGCGCCCACCGGGCCCAGCGGATTCACGATGCCGGCGATGACCATGACCACGATGCCGGCCACCAGAAGCGGCGTGAGCACCTTGCCCACCACATCGATGATGCGCGTGGGCCGCAGGGTCAGTAGAAGCACCACGGCGAAAAACGCGACGGAGAACGGCAAGAGCCCGATGGCATCGCCGAACCAGGGAGCGATGGCCATCTCGAAGGTGGTGGCGGCGCAGCGCGGCGGAGCGATGAGCATGCCCACGCACAGGATGGCGGCGGTGTTCAGCGCCAGGCCGGCCTTCTTGCCCAGGGCATTTTGGATGGAGAGGATGGAGCCCCCCGCGTTGTTGATAGCGAACACGCCCACGCAGGAGACCACCACGTCGAAGAACACGAAGCACGCTAGGCCGAGCGGCCACAGCTCGCCCGACTCCATGCCGAGGTACGGCGGGAAGATGAGATTGCCGGCGCCGAAGAACATGGCGAACAGCGCCAAGCCGACGACCAGCGCGTCTTTGTTCACGGGCACCTCCCCTCTCTCGTCGTCGACGCGGACGTTTTCGCATCTATTGTCGATGAATGGAGGGGTCATGATGACGCATCGGCAGCGCAGTTACCCGCCCAATGCCAAAGCGGCACGAAATCGTCACGGACGATGGAAAGTGCCTGGATTTTTCCCGGAACGCGCCTCTGGGCGACCGTGAACCGAGGCAATGAAAAGCCACGCCGATCCGAGATCGTGCAGCAGCAGGGCTATCGGATGGCGTCGCGCGCCGCCTCGGAAAGCGCGATAACGAGAGCGCCCTTTTTGACGCCCTCAAGCAAGGCCGGCATGTTCAGCTCTCCGAAGAAGGTCGCGCGCTGTGCATCGGTGGCCTCCCCCTCGCCATCGGCCAGCACGATGACATCGGCGCCGGCGATGAGCTGGGCCGCGACGTCGGCCGTCTCGCGCTGGAGCACGCGCAGCTCCCCCACCGGAAGATCAGCCTTCACCAGCGCCGTGGCCAGATCCATGGCGAGGTTCTCGGTGTACGTGTCGTTCTCCGGCTCTGCGGCGATCATGAGCAGCCGCGGGTTCTCGGGCCACTGGTCGCGCACGGCCTCAGCGAGTCCGGCGCCCTCCCGCAGCGTGGCGAACCGGTACATCCCGCGGATCTCGTAGTCCATCGGCTCCGGTGCGACGATAACTTCCATGGGTGCCTCCTCGTTGCGCCGTAACTCAAACGACGGCATCTAAACTGGTTTGCAAATAGCCTACCATTTCGAACACGCTGCAATCATCGAGTATTTCTATTGCATTATTGACCCCCGATATAATTGCGAAAGGTAGTCAAGGGACGGGAAAACTGGGGAACCTCAGGCCTCAGGGCTCTTCCAATCAGCCAAAGACCGTTCGGAAAAAATCTCTTGCAATGATGCACCGGTCGGGTTATCATGGCAAAGCTGCTTGAGCGGAAGCTCGAAAGCAACAACGGGTTGTGGCGCAGTTTGGTAGCGCACTTGACTGGGGGTCAAGGGGCCGCAGGTTCAAATCCTGTCAACCCGACCAGAACTTAGAGAGCCGGCATCATGCCGGCTCTTTTACTAGTAGCTAGTAGCGCGTATTCAGAGCTAACGGGCAAGCCAGGAATTAGATCAGCGCTTCGAGCGATGCGAAGGAACTAGTTAAGGGTTTCGGGCATCACGAGAGAAATAGTCGGGAATTTCGAGCAGCAAATCGACCCATTGCAAGCAATTCGCTTCGAAACGCGCCCGAAACTCCCAACTACTTCTGATCTCGCAACATCATCCTGCTCGATACTTCCAACTATTTCCAAATTCTTGCAAGCTATTCAATTTGCCATGCCACCGTTCAGGATGAACCATCTTCCCAATTCAAGCCCTGGGTTATGTCTTGGGTTACGCATTTAACCCGATTTCAGCGATCGACCCGATGCGCGGTTTTGCGCTCTGGGCCATGATCTGCCCCGTCAGCAGCGCTCGGCGGTCGGACAGAATCGAAGAAGACGGTTCTGCCAGCCGAGTGCAAAGGGAGCGCGGTTCGAAGAAGCCGCATGTATTTTAGGAGGGTCACCATGGAAGTCACTCGTCGCGATCTGTTCAAGTTCACTGGTCTCGCCGCCGCCGGAGTCGTGGGAGCGAGCGCCCTCGCGGGCTGCGCCCCGAAAACCGCCGCGGAGACGGCCTCGCTCGCGGATACCGGTTCTGCCGATGCCGGGCTGCCCGCATTCCTGCAGGCCCCCGAGCCCATCACCGACTTCGCAGATACCCGCGAGTACGACATCGTTGTCGTGGGCGCAGGCGAGTCGGGCCTGTCCGCCGCCCACTCCGCGGTGGCCGCAGGGGCCAAGGTGGCCTGCGTCCAGAACATCGGAACCGCCCAGACCACCGGCAACATGGGCGCCTCGGTGGATACCACCAAGACCGACGAGGCCGGCATCCAGGCCTGCGTCGCCTTCCTCATGGAGAAGAACGCCTACCGCTCGAACCGCAAGCTTCTGGAAGCGTGGGCCCGCAACTCCTATGAGGCCGTTACCTGGTGGGCCGACACGGCGGCCGAGGGCGGCGCCGAATCGAAGCCCTACGATTCCGAGCGCGAGTACAACGGCTACACCTACTACTTGCACGCGAACACCTACAACCACTTGGAAGGCGCCCACAACGACGCGGCCCTGGCCGTCTGCGATGCGGTAGCCGCCGAGGGTGTGGAGTTCTTCTTCAACTCCCCGGCTGTGCAGCTGTACAAGGAAGGCGAGCGCGTGGCCGGCGTGATCTGCGAGACCGAGGAGGGCAACGTGCTCTTCAAGGCCGCCAAGGGCGTCATCCTCGCCTCCGGCGACTGCTCAGGCAACCAGGAGATGCGCGATTACTACTGTCCCGACCTGCGCGGCTTCAAGACCATGAGCCCCTTCCGCGACGGCATGGGCATGATGGCCGGCATCTGGGCTGGGGCGCAGATGACGCCGGTGAACCACTCGAAGATGGTTCATGGCGGCGGTGCGCTGACCCGACTGGAGCTGCCCTTCCTGAACCTGGACATCCACGGCGAGCGTTTTATGAACGAAGTGCTGTCCTTCGCCTACCTGAACAACCTCATGCGCGGTTACCTCGAGGAGTACGATTTCCAGAACCCCATGGCGGCGAAGTTCTTCACCATCATGCCGGCGAACTGGGTCGAGATTGGCGAGCAGTGGGCCGCAACCCATCCCAACGAGGTGAAGTTCGGCGTGGGCAACATGAAGGTCCCCTCGGAGGACCAGTTCGTCAAGGGCGAGACCTTCGCCGAGCTGGCGGCCAATATCAACGCCTACATGGAAGCCGAGGAGTGGCACATCGACCCCATCGACGAGCAGGCCATCGTCGCGTCCATCGAGGCCTACAACGAGCTGTGCGCAACCGGCTCCGACGGCCAGTTCGGAAAGCGGGCCGACTATCTGGTGCCCATCGAGCAGGGACCGTTCTTCGCGGTGCCCCGCGGCGCGAACTCCGTGCCGGCCGTGCTCGGCGGACTCACGGTGAACGAGAACCAGCAGTGCCTCGGCGCCGAGGGCGCGCCCATCGAGGGCCTGTTCGCCGTGGGCAACGCCTCAGGCCAGTTCTACGGCGGCGTAGATTATCCCGTGGATGTTGAGGGCCTCTCCATCGGGCGCGCCATCACCTCCGGCTACGTCACCGGGCGCTACGTGGCGACCCTTTAGACCCCCCGATCTCTCTCCCCGCCCCCCATCCCCTCCTCGCGTACGCGCCCGTTGGCCCTC